>Ga0182014_10002303_pt1 | contig 24142 bp, 16 predicted proteins | sample 612S2DmetaG_FD_120489 | JGI IMG/M metagenome (GOLD analysis project Ga0182014, IMG submission 120489) | Permafrost microbial communities from Stordalen Mire, Sweden - 612S2D metaG | ecosystem: Environmental > Terrestrial > Soil > Wetlands > Permafrost | place: Sweden: Stordalen | collected...
TCGACCGCGAACGGATCCACCGCAACCCGTCCTCAGCGGCCTGATCAACGAATACACGCGTGCCGCCTTACACCCCAAAGACTCGCAGGCCACCAGGCGGATCCTATTTTCGAGCGGGACAGGATCCGCCGACAGCCCCAACGATGCCACACGTCGCCGCTCGCGCTGGCATGAGCGGCGGGGAGACTGACGGGAAGCGTGATGGGAAGATGACGACGCTAGGACTCGAAGACCATGTCGTGGATACCGATGTCTACGATCGGTCGGTGGCCCGGTTCCGGGACGCGAAGGTGCTGCTGCCGACGTTCGCGCAGCTGGCTGGCCCGGTAGATGGCATCCCGGCGGCGGTACGCACGGCGCTGGCCGGGGTGCGGCCGGACGCAGCGCATCCGCTGAACCTGTTCCGGGTGCACTGGTACAACGGCGCCGACCGCGCGCGCCTGGCCACCGTCCCCGGCTACGTCGCGCTGCCCGGGGAGCTCACCGGCGTCGAGGCCACGATCATGGTGGCGATCGGCGCGCGTTTCCCGATGATCGGCTCGCACAAGGTGCTGGCCGCCTACGGCTGCCTGGCGCCGCGGATCATCACCGGGCAGTTCGACCCGACCCGGCACCGGGCCATCTGGCCGTCCACCGGCAACTACTGCCGGGGCGGGGTAGCGATCTCCCGGCTGCTGGGCTGCCGCGGGGTGGCGGTGCTGCCCGAGGGGATGAGCCGGGAACGCTTTGACTGGCTGGACGGCTGGGTCAGCGATCCGTCCGACATCATCCGCACGCCCGGCACGGAAAGCAGCGTCAAGGAGATTTACGACCGGTGCGCCGAGCTGGCGGCGGACCCGGACAACGTGATTTTCAACCAGTTCGCCGAGTTCGGCAATCACCTGGTGCACTACCTGGTCACCGGGGGGGCGCTGGCCGCCATGTTCGGGGACATGCACCGCGCCGACCCCCGCCTGCGGCTGAGGGCGTTCGTCTCGGCCTCCGGGTCAGCGGGCACCCTCGGCGCCGGTGACTACCTCAAGGAAACCCACGGCGCCGCCATCACCGCCGTCGAGGCGTCGCAGTGCCCCACCATGCTGCGCAACGGCTTCGGCGAGCACAACATCCAGGGCATCGGGGACAAGCACATCCCGCTGATCCACAACGTGGCCAGCACCGACTTCGTGGCCGCGGTGTCCGACCAGGCGACCGATCACCTGGCGCTGCTGTTCGCTGAGCCGGCCGGCCTGTCCTACCTGCGCGGCCGGCGCGGCGTGAGCGAGGCCGTCATCGCCGCGCTGCCACTGTTCGGGCTGTCGTCCATCTGCAACATCCTGGCGAGCGTGAAGCTCGCGAAGTACCTCGACCTCGGGCCGGACGACGTGATCGCCACGGTCGCCACCGACGGGGCCAGCATGTACGGCAGCGAGCGGGCCCGGATCGCGGCCCGTGACTTCCCCCGCGGCTTCGACGAGATCGCCGCAGCCGAGGCGTTCGGCCGGTGGATGCTCGGCGCGGGCACCGATGAGCTGCTGGAGACCACGCGCACAGACCGCCGGCGGATCTTCGACCTCGGCTACTTCACCTGGGTCGAGCAGCAGGGCGTGCCGGTCGAGTCGTTCGCCGCACGCTGGGAGCCGTCGTTCTGGACCGGCCTGCGCAGCAAGACGGACGCGTGGGACGAGATGATCCGCCAGTTCAACGGGCGGACCGGGGTCACCCCGTGAGCCAGGGCGCGTCCACCCTGGTCTGCGCGGGCTGCGGGACCGCACCTGAGCGGTCCGAGCCCTATCCGTTCGCCTGCCGCAACGCCGGGGACGACGACGTCGACCACGTGATCGTCCGGGTCCTGGATCCCGGCCAGGTACGCTTCCCGGCCGCCGGCGGCCGGGCCGAGCCATTCGCCGCCTACCGCGGCCTGCTGCACAGCTACCACCGGGCCATCAACGGCGGCCTGGCCGACGAGGACTTCTGCGCCCTGGCCGGCCGGCTCGACGAGCGGATCGCCTCGGTCGACGGGCACGGCTTCCGGCGTACCCCGCTGCGGCGCGATGAACGGCTCAGCGACGTGCTCGGATTCCGCGCGCCCGGCGGGGTCTGGGTGAAGGACGAGACCGGCAACGTGGCGGGCTCGCATAAGGGCCGTCACCTGATGGGCGTGCTGCTGCACCTGCTGGTGGCCGAGCGGATCGGCAGCACCGACCCGGCCCGCCGCCCGGAGCTGGCCATCGCCAGCTGCGGCAACGCCGCGCTTGCCGCCGCCGTGCTGGCCCGGGCCGCGGACTGGCCGCTGCGGGTGTTCGTGCCCTCGGACGCCGCGTCCGGCACCGTGGCGCGGCTCGCTGACCTGGGGGCCGACGTCAGCACCTGTCCCCGGCGGCCAGGCCAGCCGGGCGACCCGTCCTGTCACCGGCTGCGCGCCGAGCTGGCCGGCGGGGCGATCCCGTTCACCTGCCAGGGCAACCTGAACGGCCTGGCCATCGAGGGCGGCGAGACGCTCGGCTTCGAGCTGGTCGCCGGGCTGAGCGCGGCCGGCGTGGCCCTGGACCACCTCGTCGTCCAGGTCGGCGGCGGAGCCCTCGCCACCGCCTGTATCAACGCGTGCACCGAGGCCGCGGCACTCGGCGCCGCAGCCGGCGTGCCACAGGTCCACACCGTGCAGACCGAGGGCGCCCACCCGCTGGAACGCGCCTACGAGCTGGTCCGCGGCACGCTGCCCGCCGACCCGGCGGCGGCTGATATCCGGGCCGCGGTCGCCGCCGCGGCCCGGCACCGGTCGGATTTCATGTGGCCGTGGGAGAGCGAGCCGAAGAGCCTGGCCGCCGGGATCCTTGACGACGAGACGTACGACTGGCGTGCCGTGGTGGAAGGCATGCTCCGCACCGGCGGGAGGCCGGTAGTGGTGTCCGAGGATCAGCTCGGCGCGGCGTACCGGCTCGGCGTGCAGGCTGGTTACCCCGCCGACGCGACGGGTACCGCGGGCCTGGCCGGGCTGCCTGAACTGCTCGAATCCGGTGCCATCGCGCCGGAGCACACGGTAGCGGTGCTGTTCACCGGCATACAGCGATCAGGCACATGACCAGGCACACCGCGCTGCGCACGGTCAGCCCGGGTTCCGCGTACCGGGCTAGCCGCTGGGCCGCGCCGGGCCGGCCGTGGTCCCGGCCATCAGCAGGCCTATCGCCTCACGGCTGACCGTGCGCGGGTCGGCCTCGCCGGCGATACGGCCCTCGTATACGACGAGCAGCCGGTCGCAGATCGTCATCACCTCTTCCAGGTCCTCGGAGATGACCACGACGGCGGTGCCCGCGACGCGCTGGCCCAGCAGCCGCTGGTGGATGTACCGCGAGGAGGCGACGTCGATGCCGCGGGTGGGCTGCGCCACCAGCAGCACCGCCGGCGAGCGGGACAGCTCGCGCGCCATGATCAGCTTCTGGATGTTGCCGCCGGACAGGTTACGTGCGGGCGTCTCCAGGCGCGGCGTCCGGATGCTGAAATCGGCGACCAGACCGGCGCAATACCGCCGGACGGCTTCCCGGCGCAGGAACCCCCGCCGAAAGAAGGCGGGGCTGGTGCTGTCCACCAGCAGCAGGTTCTCGGCGACGGTGAAATCCCCGATGACCCCGTCCCGCATCCGCTCCTCGGGGACGTAGCCCAGGCCCGCGCCGCGCACAGCGGCCGGCTTGCGGCCGGTCACGTTTGTGCCGTCCAGGACGATGCTGCCGCCGGTCACCGGGCGCAGCCCAGCGATGGTCTCGGCCAGTTCGCGCTGTCCGTTGCCGGAGACGCCGGCGATGCCGAGGATCTCGCCTGACCGGGCCGTCAGCGACAGCCCGCGGACCGCCTCAGTGCCGCGATCACCGGCCGCGCGCAGGCCGGTCACCGCGAGCCGGACCGCCCCGTCCCGCCTCCCGGGCGGCACGGGCAGCGGCGCGACTTCGTGCCCGACCATCATCGTGGCGAGCTCGGCCTTGGACGTGCTCGCGGCGTCGACGGTGGCGATCTTCCGGCCGCCGCGCAGCACGGTGATCCGGTTCGACAGCTCGAGCACTTCGTTCATCTTGTGCGAGATGAAGACCACGCCCAGGCCGTTGCTGATCATCACCGTCAGCACGCCGAACAGGTCGCGCACCTCGCCTGGCGTCAGCACCGCCGTGGGCTCGTCGAGCACGAGCAGCGAGACGTCGCGGTAGAGCGTCTTGATGATCTCCACTCGCTGGCGCTCACCGACCGACAGCTGCCGGACCAGGGCGTCCGGATCGATCCAGAGCCCGTAGCGGTCGGACAGCTCCCGGATGCGGACGCTGACCCGGCCCGGGTCGATGAGCGGGCCGCGGGAGGACTTCAGCCCGAGCGCCACGTTCTGCGCCACGGTCATCGTGGGCACCAGCATGAAGTGCTGGTGAATCATGCCGATGCCGCGGGCGATGGCCGTCGCGGGGGACCGGATGGCGACGGGCTCCCCGCGCAGCAGGATCTCGCCTTCGTCCGGCGGGCAGAGGCCGTACAGGATCCGCATGAGCGTGCTCTTGCCGGCGCCGTTCTCGCCGAACAGGGCATGCACCTCACCGGCCCGGACATCGAAGTCAACCCGGTCGCTGGCGAGCACCCCCGGGAAGCGCTTGGTGATCCCGCGCATCTCGAGCAGCGGGCCGGCCGCCGCGGGGGTACTCGCCAACGCCGTCTCCCTCTCCCTGTGCTGGTCGCTACCGTGCTGGTCTCATTGAGGCGGCGTGATCGCGCCGGACTCGATCTTCCCGGCCACCGATTCGCCCGCGGCCTTGACCGAGGCGGGCAGCTGGTAGCCCGGGTTGAACTCGATCTTCTCCCCACCGTTCTTCAGCGTGATCGTGTAGGTCGCACCGCCCAGCTTGCCCGCCCGGATCGCGGTGAAAATCTGCGACAGCACCGGAACCCAGTTGTAAGCCTGGCTGGAGACCACGTCCGCGGGGGCCAGCGACGACTGATCCCACTGGGTGCCGAACCAGGCCACGTTGTCGGACTTGGCCACGCCGATCGCGCCGACCACCGACTGGGAACTGCCGGTGAGCACGTCTGCGCCCTCGGACACATAGGACTTGGCCGCGCTGGCCATCAGGGATACGTCGCTGAACGAGCCGGTGAACGACAGGTGCACGGTGGCGTGCTGGTCGGCGGCGAGGGCACCGGCCTTGAAGCCCCCGGTGTACAGCTGGGCGTCACCCACGTTGATCGGGCCGATGACCCCGATCACCTTCTTCTTGCTCAGCAGCCCGGCCATGTAGCCCTGCACATAGCCGCCCTCATTGGCCGCGGCCTGGTAGGCGAACACGTTCTTCAGGCCGTACGTCGACCCGGCCGTGCCCCAGGCGAACGACACCTTGGGATACTTGGCGGCCAGCTGCTGAACCGTGCTGCCGTACTGCGATCCGTTGGCAATGATGAGGTTGTAGCCCTGCGACGCGAACTCCTGCATCGCGTTGGCCGCGTCCGATACCACGAACATGTTGTCCTGGACCGAGATCTTCAGGTCGTCCTTGGCCTGCAGCGACTGCAGGGCGGCGTACATGGCCTGGCTGAACGCCAGGTCGTTGGTGGCGCTGGGGGTGATCAGCGCGACCTTGAGTACCGGGGGGGCGTGGCTGGAGGCCGCCGTGGGCGTGGCACTGCTGCTGCCGCACCCGGCGGCCAGGATCAGGACCGCAGCTCCTGCGGCCAGCCACCGCGTCCTGGTGAAGGATATGTTCATTGTCTTGCCTCTCTTATCTGCTTTATTGCGTGCCGTGACAGCCAGCGGCCAGGTCACTGCCGCCGGTACGGTTTGCCGAGCGCGGCGGGCTGCCGGTACCGCCCGACCAGGAAGAGCAGGGCCAGCACGACGATCACCGCCGGGGCCGTCGCCGCGAGGTCGGAAAGGGACAGCGGGATGATGCCGAGCGTCTTCCAGGTGAGGATGACCGATCCGGTCAGCCCGTAGAGGAGGGCACCGAGGGCGACCCCGGCCGGCCGCCAGCCGCCGAAGTACACCAGCGCGACAGCGATGAACCCGGCCCCCTGGGTGAGGTTCTCCTGGAAGATGCCGTCCAGGATGAGCAGCGAGGCCCCGGCCAGGCCGGCCATCGTGCTGCCGAAGATGACCGCGGTGTAGCGCACCCGGGTCACGCTGACGCCGAGGCTGTCGGCGGCCGCCGGGTTCTCCCCGGCCGCGTGCACGTTCATCCCGTACGTGGTGTGGTGCAGCACGTAGGTGAGCGCGGGGACCAGCAGCAGCGCGGCGTAGACCAGGATGTTCTGCTTGAACAGCATGGTGCCGAGGTAGGGAATCCGGTCCAGCAGCGGGATGTGCACCGCCACGAACGGCCCGCGGCTGTTGGTGATCGGCGTCGGGGTGCCGACGTACCGTTCGAAGAGCAGCCCGGACAGGCCGAGCGCGGCGATGTAGATCCCGATACCGCTGATACCCTGCTCGGCGCCGATTGTCACGTTGATGAACGCGGTGATCAGGCCCATCACCACGCCGATGGCCAGGGCGACGAGGACCCCCCACCCGATACTGCCGGTCCGCAGCGCGACCAGGTAGGCGCCGAACGCGGCGAGCAGCATGATGCCGTCGACACCCAGGTTCAGCACGCCGCTGCGCTGCCCGACCGTCTCCCCGAGGGCGGCCAGCAGCAGCGGTGCGCCGAGGGCGATGCCGGACGCGATGGTGGCCGACAGGACGGCCGCGGTGAAGAAGTGGCTCACGGCTGCGCCTCCCCGGCCTGGTCCGCGGCGGCGGCCGGCTCAGGGCTGGCCTGTCCAGGAACGGGCTGCTCAGCGGCGCCCTGGCCGGACGCCGCCTGGGCCACGGCCGTCGCGCGGGCATCATCTCGCCGCAACCAGCCTCTGGTGAGCAGCTCGCGCACGCTGGCGGGACCGGCGGCCCCGGCCGGCAGGCCGGACCGCCGCCGGACGGCATCGAGCGCGACGACAAAGCAGACGATCAGGCCGACGATCGTGGTGACCAGGTCGGAGGAGTAGGGCACGTTCAGTGCGATGCCCATCGAGACGCCGCCGACCAGCAGGCCGCCGAACAGGAACGCGGACAGGATCGTCCACAGCGGGCTGAGGCCCGCGAACAGCGCGACGACGATCCCGTAGTAGCCGTCGCTGCCGGTGAACCCGGTGAGCGAGCCGTCGGTCACCATCCGGTGGCTGATGCTGCCGAACACGAGCATCGTGCCGGCCAGCCCGCACATCGCCCCGGACAGGGTCAGGGCCAGCATCGTGGTCCGCTTGACGGCCATCCCCGCGTAGCTGGCCGCGTCGGTGGACAGCCCGACGGCGCGGATGCGGAACCCGAACCCGGTCTGCCGGAGCAGTACCCATGCCGCCACCGCGACCAGCACCGCGATGACCACGCCCAGGTGCAGCTGGGTGCCGGGAACGATGATCGGCAGCCACGAGTTCGGCGACAGCAGCCGGGTCTGCGGGATCCGGCCGACGACCGCGAACGACTCCGTCCTGTCGATCATCGGGCCGGCCAGCAGGTAGTTCATCAGCTGGACCGCAACCAGGTTGAGCATGATCGTGGACAGGACCTCGTTGACGCCCCGGTAGGCCTTGAACGCGCCGGGGATGGCACCCCAGATCGCCCCGCCGGCGGCCCCGGCCAGCAGCACCAGCGGAATGAGCACGAAGCCCGGCAGGTTCGGCAGCACGAGCGCGGTCGCGGCGCTGGCCAGGCCGCCCATGACGAGCTGTCCTTCGCCGCCGATGTTGAGCACATTGGCCCGGAACGAGATGCAGATGCCCACGCCGACCAGCAGCAGCGGCACCGCCTTGACCGCGGTGCTCGCCAGCTGGTAGGAGCCGCCGAAGGCGCCGCTGATCAGCGCGTGGTAGCCGGTTAGGGGATTGGCGCCCATCGCCGCGATGATCACGGCCCCGATGACCAGCGCCCCGATGGCGGCGGCCGGCAGGATCAGCCAGCGATTGAACACCGCCCGCCAGCCGCCTAACGGCGCGGCTGCCGCCAGCGCCCTGCCGCGGGACGCTCCCTCGGGCTGGCTCATCGCCCCTCCCCGGTCCCCCGCGGCAGCAGACCCGCGGGCTGAATGCTGGCGAGCTTAGGGCGCGGGCATTTCCGGGAGATTGCGGGAGATTACGGGCGTTAGGCCGCTGCCCGCAGGACCGGCCGCGGGGAATCTCTGCGCCCTCGCTTCTGGACCTTTGACCCTAGGCGGCAGCCCCGGAGAAGATGTTGGGTCGCTCAAAACGGAAGGGAGCGCGCGGTGAAATTCGTCCTCAACGGCACTCCGGTCTCGGTGGACCTCCGCGGGGACGAGCATCTGCTGGAAGTGCTGCGGGAGCAGTGCGGGGCGCTTTCGGTCAAGGACGGATGCGCGCCAGAGGGCTCGTGCGGGGCGTGCACGGTACTGTCCGGCGACAAGGCGGTCGTCGCCTGTGCCCAGGCGGCCAGGCGGTTCGAGGGCCGCGAGATCGTCACCGCCGAGGGCCTGGGCGAGGCCGAGCGTGCCCGGTGGGCGGACTGCTTCGTGCTGGCCGGCGCGTCGCAGTGCGGCTACTGCTCGCCGGGAATCGTGATGAAGGCCGAGGCCCTGCTGCGCAGGGAACCCGAGCCGGGCCGGGACCGGATCGCCGCCGCCCTGGCCGGGAACCTGTGCCGGTGCACCGGTTACGCCAAGATCCTGGACGCCATCGGCTTCGCGGCGCGGGCCCGGCGCGGCGTGCCGCTGCCTGCCGCCGATCATTCGGGCCGGGTCGGCTCGCGCACCGCCCGCTATCAGGGGACCGAGCTGGCGCTGGGAGACAAGGCCTACGTCAACGACCTCACCATGCCGGGGATGGCGTTCGGCGCGATCCGGTTCGCCGACCATCCGCGCGCGGTGATCCTGCGGATCGGCACCGAGCGCGCCCGGGCCTACCCGGGGGTCGTCACGGTGCTCACCGCCGAGGATGTGCCCGGCGAGCGCGTTCAGGGGGAACTGGTCGCGGACTGGCCGCAGCTGTACGCGGCGGGTGAGACCACCCGCTACGTCGGCGACGTGCTCGCGCTGGTCGCGGCGGACAGCCGCGCGGCGGCGCGGGCGGCGGCGGCGCTGATCGAGGTCGACTACGAGGTCCTGGACCCCGTCACCGATCCATCCGCCGCGACGGAGCCCGGTGCGCCGCAGTTGCACCCGCATGCGCCCGGCAACGTGCTGTCGGTCTCGACGGTCAAGCGCGGCGACGCCGACGCGGCGCTCGCGGCCTCGGCTCACGTGGTCACCGACACCTTCCGCACCCAGTTCATCGAGCACGCGTTCCTCGAGCCGGAGTCCTGCCTGGCCTACCCGGCGGGACCGGGCGTGCATTTCTACACCCAGGGCCAGGGCATCTGGAGCGACCGGCGGCAGGTCGCCGGGCTGCTCGGCCTCCCGCAGGACGCGGTGCGGGCGACCCTGGTCAGCTGCGGCGGCGCGTTTGGCGCCAAGGAGGACCTGAACGTCCAGGGACACGCGGCACTGCTGGCCCTGCGCACCGGCCGGCCGGTCAAGCTCACCCTGTCCAGGGCGGAGAGCCTGCGCTTCCACGTCAAGCGGCACCCGCTGACGATGACCTACACCCTCGGCTGCGACGCCGGCGGGCGGCTCACCGCGGTCCGGGCCCGGATCACCGGTGATACCGGCGCGTACGCGAGCGTCGGCGCGAAGGTGCTCGAGCGGGCCGCCGGCCACAGCTGCGGCGCCTACCGGGTACCCGCCGTCGACGTCGAGGCCCGCGCCGTCTACACCGATAACGTGCCGTGCGGTGCGATGCGCGGATTCGGCGCCAACCAGGTCAATTTCGCGATCGAAGGCCTGCTCGACCGGCTCGCCGGGCTGACTGGCCTGGACGGCTGGGACATCCGCTGGCGCAACGCGCTGCAGACCGGCGACATCTTCGGCACCGGCCAGCGGCTCGGCCCCGGCGTGGGACTGCGCCAGACCCTGCTGGCGGTCCGGGACGACTACAAGAACGCCCGCTACGCCGGCATCGCGTGCGCGGTCAAGAACACCGGGATCGGCAACGGCCTGGCCGAGTACGGCCGGGCGATCCTGCGGCCGGAAGCCGACGGGACGGTGACCCTGTACCAGTCCTGGACCGAAATGGGCCAGGGCCTGTACACCGTACTGGCCCAGATCGTGTGCGAGCAGCTCGGCCTGACCCCCGACCGGGTTCGGGTGACCACCGACACCGAGCGTGAGCTCGACGGCGGCCAGACCACCGCCTCCCGCGGCACGGTGCTCGGCGGCCGCGGGGTTATCGCCGCCGCCGCCCGGCTCCGCGACCGGCTCGCCGAGCTGGACGGGCCCCCGCCCGGCGATGGCGGCCCGAGCCGCGAGCAGCTCGCCCGGCTGGCCGGTGAGGAGTTCTACGGCGAGGTCGTTATCGACTGGACCACCGCGCCGGGCGCGGACGTGGCCGAGCCGGTGACCCATTTCGCCTACGGATGGGCCACCCAGGTCGCCGTGCTGGCCGGCGACGGGCGGATCGCGAAGGTCATCGCCGCGCACGACGTGGGCAGGGTCATCAACCCCACCCTGCTTGAGGGCCAGATCGAGGGTGCCGTGCACATGGGCCTGGGGCACGCGCTGTCCGAGGAGTACATCGTCGAGGCCGGCCATCCGGTCACCACCACGCTGAAGTCGCTGAACATCATCCCGCCGGCCGGCATGCCCGAGGTCGAGTGCCGGTTCATCGAGGAGAACCAGCCCGAGGGCCCCTACGGCGCCAAGGGCGTCGGCGAGATCGGCCTGGTGCCCACCGCCGCGGCGGTGGCCGGGGCGCTGCACTCGTTCGACGGGACGTGGCGGACCGTGCTGCCGATGAAGGATTCGGCTGCGGCCCGTGCCGCCACGCCGCGGCTGGCCAGAAGCCGGTAGTGACCGCCGACGAGCCGGCCGTGCCGTGACCGCCGGCGGGCCGGTGACAGCGAACGGGCCAGTAACAGCGAACGGGCCGGTGGCGCCCGGCCAGACCATGCTCGCGCTGTGCGGCGGCACGATCGTGACGTCCCTGGACCCGCCGGAGGTCACCGACGCGGATCTGGTACTGGCCGGGGACCGGGTGCTCGCGGCCGGCACCGCCCCGCGCGGCGCGGTGCGGCGCGATGCCACCGGCACCCTGATCGTGCCCGGCGCGGTCTGCGCGCACCATCACCTGTACTCCGCACTGGCGCGGGGGATGCCGTTCCGGCTCGCGGCGCCGGCCGACTTCACCGAGATCCTGCAGCGGGTGTGGTGGCGGCTGGACCGGGCGCTTGACGAGGCGTCGATCCGCGCCTCCGCACTGACCGCCGGGCTTGAGGCACTGCTGGCCGGGACGACGACGATCGTGGACCATCACGCGTCGCCGAACGCGATCGACGGGTCGCTGGACATCATCGCGGACGCGCTCGCCAGCCTGGGGCTGCGCTGCGTTCTGTGCTACGAGGTCACCGACCGGGATGGCTCGCGGCGGGCCCGCGCCGGGATCGCCGAGAACCTGCGGTTCCTGGCCGCAAACCGGCCGCTGGCGCGCGGCATGATGGGCGCGCACGCCTCCTTCACGATGTCCGACGAAACCCTCGCGGCCTGCGTCGACGGCGCCCGGCAGGCAGCGGTGGGTATCCACATCCACGTCGCGGAGGACGCCGCCGACAACCGCGACGCGCTGGCCCGCTGCGGCCGCACCGCCGCCGCCCGGCTGCATCGTGCCGGGGTCATCACCGGGCAGGCACTGCTCGCGCACTGCGTGCACGTCACCGGGCCGGAGATCGAGCTGGCGGGCAGGGCCGGCGCCACGGTCGTCTGCAATCCGCGCAGCAACATGAACAACGCCGTCGGGCACTCCCCGTTCACCCTCCGGTCCGGCCGGGTCGCCCTCGGCACCGACGGGATCGGCGGCGACATGATCGCCGAGTCGCAGGCCGGCTTCTTCCGGGCCAGGGAGGAGTCACTGGCCGTGCCGCCCCGCTGGCCGCTAACCCGGCTCGCGGCCGGGGCCGCCTTCGCGGGCCGGGCGTCCGGCGAGCCGCTGCTCGGCACGCTGCAGCCGGGCGCTCCCGCGGACCTGGTGATCCTGGACTATCCGGCGCCTGCTCCGCTGACCGCCGCAGGGCTGGCCGGGCACTGGATCTTCGGCCTGACCGCCCGCTGCGTCCGGGACGTCTACGTTGCCGGGGACCGGGTGGTCGCCGGCGGCCAGTCCACCCGGCTGGACGCGGCCGCGCTGGCGGCCGGGAGCTCGGCGGAAGCCGCGCGCCTGTGGGCGCGGCTTGAGGGCATTGCGCCGCATACGTATGCGCCCGGCGGACGGAGGAGCAGATGAGGGTCGCGCTCTACCTGCAGGACAAGCACTCGATCGCCGAGAGCATGGAGTACGCCCGCTACGCCGAGGCACGCGGCTTCGAGGCGGTCTGGCAGGCCGAGAGCAGGCTGGCCCGCGAGGCCACGGTGCCGATGGCCGCGTACGCCGGCGTGACCAGCCGGATCAAGATCGGCTCCGGGGTGGTCTCGATGTGGACGCGCAATGTCGCGCTGCTCGCCGCCACGTTCTCCACCCTGGATGAGCTGGCCCCTGGCCGGGTCATCCTCGGGCTCGGCGCGTGGTGGGAGCCGCTGGCCGCCAAGGTAGGCGTGGACCGGCGCAAGCCACTGCGCGCGATGCGGGAGATCGTCGAGGCCACCCGGCAGCTGCTCGCGCTGCAGCATGTCACCTATCACGGCGAGTACGTCCACCTCGACGACGTCGCGCTGGACATCGTGCACGGCGACCGGTCGCCGCGGCAGGTGCCCATCTACATCGGCGCCACCGGCATGCGGATGATGGAGCTGGCCGGGCAGATCGGCGACGGCGTACTGCTCAACTACATGGTGACCCCGCAGTACACCGCGCGGGCCCTGGAGGCCCTGAGCGCCGGCGCGGCGCGGGCCGGGCGAACGGCCGGCGACATTGACCGGCCGCAGCTGATCGTCTGCTCGATGGACCACGACCGGGATCTCGCCCTGGACCGCGCCCGCGAGCTGCTCACCCAGTACCTCGGCCAGCAGCCGCACATCATGGCGGCCAGCGGCGTGGATCCGGCGCTGATCGAGGCCATTGGCAAGGTGCTGACCTGGCCGGCCGGCCCGGAGGAGATCCGCGCGGCCATGAAGCTCATTCCCGACGACGCGGTGCAGGCCGTCTCGGCGACCGGGACGCCGGAGGAATGCCGGGCCAAGGTCGGGGAGTACATCGCCAACGGGGCGACCTGCCCGGTCCTCTACCCGCTCGGCGACGACGTGCGGCTCATGATCGACACCTTCGGCGCGGGAGAGGCACGGTAATGCACGCTGATCTCGTCTTCCGGGCCGCACAGCTGGCCGACGGAGAGCAACTGGTGCGCACCAGCGATGTTGCCGTAGCGGAGGGGAGAATTGCCGCCATCGGCGAGCGGCTGCCGGTTGAGTCGTGCGGGGAGGAGGTTGACGCTCGCGGTCTGCTGCTGTGCCCGGGATTCATCGACATGCACGCCCACTCGGCGCTGCACCCTTTCCTGGATCCGCGGCAGGCGCCGAAGGTGGCCCAGGGCTTTACCACCGAGGTGATCTGCCCAGACGGTCTGGGTCCCGCGCCGGTAACCCCGGATGGGCGTGCGGAGCGCCGCCGTTACCTGTCGGCGCTCGAAGGTCCTGGCCCCGAAGAGTGGCCGTGGGGCTCCCTGGCTGACTACCTGGCCGCGCTGGAGGCGACGCACGCCGTAACCAGCCTGGTGGCAAGCGTGCCGCACTCAGCAGTGCGGGAGGTCGTCCTCGGGCCCGCCAAGCGCCCCCCTGACGACACTGAGCTGCGGCGAATGCAGGACGAGGTTACGGCGGGCTTCAGGGCCGGAGCCCGGATGCTTTCTTTCGGGCTCATCTACGCACCAGGCCTGTACGCCGATACGGGCGAACTCATCGCCCTGGCACAGGTCGCCGCGGACGAGCGTGTCCCGCTTATGCCGCACGTCCGCAACGAGGGGGCCGGAGTGCTCGACGCTATCGGGGAGTTTGTGCGCATTGCCGAGCGCACTGGGGCGGCCCTGCACCTGTCTCACCTCAAACTCGTCGGGTCACCCCATCTGCTGGACTCTCTTCTGCTCCTGATAGCCGATGCCGCGCAGCGCATCGATCTCAGTTTCGACCACTACCCCTATGGTGCGGGAAGCACCCTGCTCAGCGCCTTGCTGCCGCCGTGGGCCTTCGATGGAGGCCCGGCGGCGATCCTGGGCCGGCTACGCGACAGAGCCGAACGGCTGCGGATCTTGCGGGACATCGAAAACGGCCTGCCGGGGTGGGAAAACCTCTTCGCCGCGTGCGGTCCGGCCCAGATCACGATCACCGAGGCGGGCCGGCCGCGTGCCGCCGATGTCGGCATGACTATTGAGCAGATAGCCGCCGAGCGATGTGCCGAGCCATCAGTTGCGGTGCTGGACCTTCTCACCGACACAGATCTGAATGCCGGCATGGTCGATCACTACGCCACTGAGGAGGTAGTCCGGGCGATCTTCACCCTGCCCGGGGCGCTCGTCGGCTCCGACGGGATCTTCAACGCTCGTCCGCATCCCCGCCTGTACGGAACCGCAGCCCGGGTGCTAGGCCGCTACGCGCTGCGGGACGGCTTGGTCACGACCGAGGAAGCTGTGGTGAGGCTGACCAGCCGGGCCGCGGACCGGCTGGGCCTGCGTGACCGCGGCCGCGTCGCTCCCGGGTTGCGCGCCGATCTCGTCCTGCTTGACCCGGACAGCTTCATCGACACCGCCACCTATGAGCGGCCCTGCCAGGCACCGCCAGGGGTGCGCCGGGTCCTGGTCGCCGGGCGCGACGTCCTTGAACCGGACCTCCCTCACCCACAGTGACGGCCGCAGCGAACGACGAGCGAGGACAGCGGGTCTGCGGCCCTCGCCACGGTAGCCACGGGCCGACCGAGAGTTCCCGCCATGCGGCCGGTGCCCTGGCGCGGGCGATCACAAATCCCAGGGCGCACGCGCCCGACCTTGACGGGACCGATAACGGCGGCCGCAAGGTCACCAGCAACAGCCGCCGGCCAGCCCGGAAAAGGGACGCAGGACTCCCCCGAACCGGCTCAGCACGGACGTGCGTGAGTGGCAGATGCGCGGCCTCGTAACGGGCGCTGTGGGTGCCGAAAACCTATGCCACCAGGCGATACTCATGAATCACGCCGCCGACGCGGTCACGTCGCTGAACCCGGATCCGATCAAGGTCGGTGACGTTGCCGGGCAGCCGGCGCAGCGGCGCGGCCTGTTTCAGGGCTCGGTGCGGCCGGTGGGTGTTGTAGAAGTCTTCGTACTCCCGCAGCACGGTCATAAGGTGGCGTTGGTTCCATACCAGAGTCCGGTCGAGCAGTTCGCGGCGGCAGCTGCCGATCCACCGTTGCATGACCGAGTTCATTCGGGGCGCCTGGATGGCGGAGCGGACGATCCTGGTGCCCGCGGCACGGAAGACCTCATCGAACGCGGTGGTGAAGCTGGCGTCCCGGTCATGAATCATGAACTTGACCCGCGTCCCGGCGTCCGCCAGGTCCATGAGCACGTTCCGGGCCTGCTGCACGACCCACGCCTGGACGGGATGCTCCGTGGCGCCCAGGATCCGGACGCGGCGGGTACCGTGCTCGATCACGGCAAGGCGTTCACCTTGGCGCCGTTGAGGAGGTCGGCGGTGAAGAAGTCCAGGGCCAAGATCCCCTGTGCCTGTGATCGCAGGAACTCGGCCCACCCTGGACCGTCGCGGCGCGGCGCCGGGTCGATCCCGGCGTTCTTGAGGATCTCCCAGACCGTGGACGGCGCCACGGTGATGCCCAGTCCCGCGAGCTCGCCGTGGATCCGCCGGTAGCCCCAGGACTCGTTCTCCCGGGCGAGCCGCAGCACTACCGACCGCACCTTGCGGTGCGTGGCTGGCCGCCCGGACCGGCCACGCTGCGACAGGTGCCCCCACCGGCGGCGGACGATGTCGCGATGCCAGCGCAAGATAGTGCCCGGAGTGACGAGCAGCCGCATCCCGGCCAGCCTCCCGGCCGGCACCGTCCCGGCGAGCAGCGCCAGCCACGCCCAGTCCGGCCACGCCAACCGGGCGCGCGCCTTCGGCCGCTCACGCTCGGCGACAGCGAGCTGATGGCGCAGCATCAAGATCTCGGCATCCTTCCACCACGACTCCCGGCGCGACAGCCTGAGCAGCGACATGACACGGGACACGACCAGGAAGACCAGCTTCAAGCCCATAAGCCGAAGATCATCCCACCTCCGGCCGAGCCAAGACCGGCCCGGCCGACGCCGAGCCGCTTGACCGAACCGACCGCGATCCTAGGGCATCTGCCCAGGTGGCATAGGTTTTCGGCACCCACAGCAGCAGCTCGCGAAAGGCGAACATCACGCTGGCCCGCTTGACCAGCGAGGTCTCCCGCCAGCCTGGCAGCGCCGCCGCTGCGGCCGCAGCCGCGGCCGCCACCTCGCCTCGGCCGGCGAAGTCCACGGTGCCGGTCACCTGCCCGGTCGCCGGGTTGTAGACATCGCCACGCCGGGCGGCCTCCCCTGACCACGGCTTGCCGCCGATCCAGTGCGATATGTGCCTCATTGCCCGTTCCGTTCTCCTGTGTCCCGTGATCATGGCTGGTTCCGGCGGCCCCCCGCGGAGAATCCCGCGCGGTCAGCCGCCGGGCGATCTTCTCCGCCCGCTCTACCTGGTTGCGGATTAGGTACAGCGCGGAGGTGTGCGTGACGCCGGCGGCGAGCTGCCGCTCGAGCGCCTCGCGCACCTCGGCCACGTCGTAGCCCAGCATGCTGGTGCGGATGCCGCCGAAGAAGTCGAGGTAGCTGCGGCGCGACGCGTCAGTGACGCGGCTGCCCTTGCCGCTGACCAGCTCAACCGCGGACCGGTACATGCTCAGCTCAGCGCCGCGATGATGTCGGCGCCGTAGGCGGCCATGGTGGCTTCGGGCTGGTCGTGCATCAGGTAGACGGCGAACTGGTCGACGCCGAGGCCGGCCAGCTCGCGCAGCCGGTCGACATGCGCGGACGGCGGCCCGGTCAGGCAGAACCGGTCCACGATGTCGTCGGGCACGAACTCGGTGTCCGGGTTCCCGGACCGCCCATGATGAGAGTAGTCGTAGCCCTGCCGCCCGGAGATGTAGTCGGTCAGCGCCGTCGGCACCGGGCCGTCGATGCCGTACCGGCGCACCAGATCCGCCACGTGGTTGCCCACCATCCCGCCGAACCAGCGGAGCTGATCCCGCTGATGGGCCAGGTCGGTGCCGACATAGGCGGGCGCGGCCACGCAGATGGTGACGGCATCGGCGGGGCGTCCCGCCGCCCTGGCCGCGTCGCGCACCGCGCCGATGGTCCACCGGGCGATGTCGGGGTCGGCCGTCTGCAGGATGAACCCGTCGGCCTGCTCGCCGGCCAGCGCAAGCGCCTTCGGCCCGTAGGCCGCCATCCAGATCTCCAGCTTACCGTCGCGTACCCACGGGATCTGCACCACGGTCCCGTGCAGCGTCGCTTCCCGGCCCTCGGCCAGGTCCTTGATCACCCGCATCGCCTCGGCCAGCGTGGCCAGCGAAGCCGACTGCTGGCCGATGACCCGCCGGGAGGAATCGCCGCGGCCGATTCCGCAGATCGTCCGGTTGCCGAACATGTCGTTGAGCGTGGCGAACAGCGAGGCGGTGACCGACCAGTCGCGGGTACCCGGGTTGGTCACCATCGGGCCGACGACCAATGCCGACGTCGACGCGAGTATCTGCGAGTAGATGACGAACGGCTCCTGCCACAGGACATGCGAGTCGAAAGTCCAGCCGTAGCGGAAGCCCAGGTTCTCGGCCTCGCGCATCGCGCTGACGACACCGCTGGCCGGCGGATCAGTCTGCAGAACCAAGCCGAAATCCATCGGTTGTCTCCCCGTTCCTTGCGCAGCGGCCCTACCGGCCGTTCAGCTCCGCGACTGCCCCATCAGCTCTGCTACTGCTGCATCAGCTCAGATACTGGCACAGCTCCCGCTGCAGGAAGCGGCCGTGGCCGGTCACGCCGTGATACTGGCCGGCGTCGATTATGACCCGGCCGCGTGACAGCACCGTCTGCACTCTCCCGGTGATCTCCATACCCTCATACGCCGAGTAGTCCACGTTCATGTGGTGGGTAGCGACCGAGAGCACTTGGCGGGCGGCCGGGTCGTAGACCACGATGTCGGCGTCCGCGCCCGGCTGAATCGTGCCCTTGCCTGGATAAAGGCCGAACATCCGCGCGGGCGTCGTCGAGGCCACCTCGACCCAGCGCGCCAGGGAGAGCTCTCCGCCAGTCACGCCCTGATGCAGCAGGTCCATGCGGTGCTCCACGCCGGGAATCCCGTTTGGAATCTTGCTGAAGTCGCCGCGGCCAAGTTCTTTCTGCTCGGCAAAGCAGAACGGGCAATGATCGGTGGACACGACCGACAGGTCATTAGTGCGCAGCCCGCGCCACAGCGACCCCTGGTGCTCCCTGGGCCGCAGCGGCGGGGAGGCGACGAATTTGGCGCCGTCGAAGCCGGGCCTGGCCAGATCTTCGATCGACAGGTACAGGTACTGCGGACAGGTCTCGGCGAACACATTCTGGCCGGTGTCGCGTGCCGCCGTGACGGCATCCAGCGCCTGCGCAGCGGACAGGTGCACGATATACAGCGGCGAGCCGGTCACCCTGGCCAGCGCAATCGCCCGCGAGGTGGCTTCGGCTTCCAGCTCGGGCGGCCGGGTCAGGCCGTGCTGGACCGGGTCGGTCTTCCCGGCCGCTACGGCCTGCGCGACGAGCTGATCGATCGCGATGCCATTTTCCGCATGCATCATGACCAGCGCGCCGGTCTGCGCGGCCTGCTGCATCGCGCGCAGGATCTCGCCATCGGTCGCGTAAAAGACGCCGGGATAGGCCATGAACATCTTGAAGCTGTTCACGCCGGCCCCGATGCAAGCGTCCATCTCCTTCAGGGTCGCATCGTTGACATCGGACACGATCATGTGGAATCCGTAGTCGATCGCGCACTGACCGTCCGCCTTGCGGTGCCAGTTGTCCAGCGTCGATAGCAGCGAGGCGCCCTTGGCCTGCACGGCGAAGTCGATGATCGTCGTAGTGCCGCCCCAGGCCGCCGCGCGGGTCCCGGTCTCGAAAGTATCGGCGGCGAACGTACCGCCGAACGGCATCTCCATGTGCGTGTGCGCGTCTATCCCGCCAGGCAGCACGTACTTGCCCGCGGCGCTGATCACCCGGTCGGCACTCGCCGCCCAGGAAGCGGCAACCTCGGTTCCCGGCGCGGCAAGCGCGGCAATTCGCTCACCGTCCGTCAGCACGTCCAGCGGTGCGGCGCCGCTCGCGCTGATAACCATGCCGCCGCTGATCAGGATGCCCTCACTGCCCCCGGTCTGCGCTGCCTGCGGTCTGCACTGCCCGACGGCCTACGGCTCGGTCAGCGGCCCGTAGGCGTCCGGCCGCCGGTCGCGGTAAAAAGCCCACAGATGGCGGACTTCCTCAAGCTGGTCCATGTCCAGGTCCCGGACCACGACGTCGTCGGCGGCATCCAACGCGCCGTCGCCGATCAGCTGGCCGCGCGGATCGGCGAAGTAGGACTGGCCGTAGAAGTCATCGTCACCCAGCGGCTCGACGCCCACCCGGTTGATCGCGCCGACGAAGTACTCATTGGCAACCGCCGCGGCCGGCTGCTCAAGCCGCCACAAGTACTGCGCCAGGCCGCGGCTGGTGGCCGACGGGTTGAACACGATCCGCGCGCCGGCCAGGCCGAGGGCCCGCCAGCCCTCCGGGAAATGCCGGTCGTAACAGATATAGACGCCGATCCGGCCGACCGCGGTGTCGAAGACCGGATAGCCCAGGTTGCCCGGCCGGAAGTAGAACTTCTCCCAGAACCCCGCGACGTGCGGGATATGCGTCTTGCGGTACTTGCCGAGATAGCTGCCGTCCGCGTCGATCACCGCTGCGGTGTTGTAGTAGAGACCGGGCAGCTCCTCCTCGAACATCGGCACGATCAGCACCACGCCATGCCGCCGGGCAACCTCGCGCATCAGCTGCGTGGTGGGACCGTCCGGGATCAGCTCGGTGTAGGAGTAGTAGTCGCTGTCCTGCACCTGGCAGAAGTACGGCCCGTAGAAAAGCTCCTGCAGGCACACCACCTGAGCGCCCGCAGAAGCAGCCACGCCGATCGCGCCAACCGCCTTGCTGATCATGGAATCCTTGTCCCCGGTCCAGCTGTGCTGGACCAGCCCCGCCCTGACGATCTCTGTCACCATGTCTCCTCCTAGCTCGGTTCTGGCGGGACCTCTCACCCGCCATTCCTGCCCACCCGGGCGCCGGTCACCCGGCGCGCGCGGCCGCATTCGCGGTCACCCTGCGCTTGCCGTCCAGTGCCGACAGCACGAGATAGACCGCGAACCCGGCCGCGAATCCGACCACCCAGCCGTAGTTGTACAGCGGCTTTAGCAGCGGGATCAGGCCATCGGCAGGGAACGGCCCCTGCCCGGGCGCCGAGTATGCCCCGCCGACCGCCAGCCCGGCGCCGACCACCGTGGCCGCCACCGCGGTCCAGCTCCAGCCGGCCTGGTACCAGTAGCTGCCATGCTCCCGGTACAGGTCGGCCAGGTTCAGCTGGGTCCGGCAAAGCACCCAGTAGCCGGCCACCAGCACGCCGGAGACCGCCGCGATCAGCCCGCCGTAGAAGCCCAGCCAGGTGTAGATGTACACGTGCGGGTTCGACAGCAGCCGCCACGGCTGCAGCGCGACGCCCACCACCCCGGTGATCAGCCCGCCGACGCGGAACGAGATCAGCTTCGGGGCAAGGTTGGAGAAGTCGTAGGACGGGCTGACCACGTTGGCGGCCACGTTGACGGAGACTGTCGCGCCGAGCACGGTCAGCAGGCCGAGGATCACCACGGCGGGGTTGGACAGCTTGGCGGCCAGCTCCACCGGGTCCCAGATCTCCTGGTGGTACACCGCCTGGGCGCCCGAGGTGATCAGGATGGCCAGCAGGCAGAAGAACGTCATCGTGGTCGGCAGGCCGAGCACCTGACCCAGTTGCTGGCTCCGCTGGCTGCGGGAGAACCGGGTGAAGTCCGGGATGTTCAGCGACAGGGTGGACCAGAACGCGATCATGGCCATCAGCGACGGCGTGAACACCCGCCAGAACCCTGGCCCCCAGCCCAGCCGCGATGGCTGCGACAGCAGCGGGCCGAAGCCGCCGGCCTTGGCGGCGATCCAGACCAGCAAGGCTACGAACACCACGAGCACCGCTGGCGCAGCCCAGTTCTCGAACCGGCGGACGGCGTCCATGCCGCGCCAGATGATGCCGACCTGGATCACCCAGAACACCGCGAACGAAAGCCACAGCGTCCACGGCTGACCGCCGACGTGCGCCGCGTTGACCCAGCCCTGGCCGGCCAGCTTGCCGACAATCACATAAACGCCCTCGCCGCCGAGCCAGGTCTGGATGCCGAACCAGCCGCAGGCCACCAGGGCTCGCAGGATCGCGGGAAGGTTCGCGCCGCGCAGGCCGTAGAAGGCTCGCGCGAACACCGGGAACGGGATCCCGTATTTGGTCCCGGCGTGACTGTTGAGCAGCATCGGGAACAGCACAATGACGTTGCCGATGGCGATTGTCAGCAGCGCCTGCCAGGGGCTCATCCCGAGCACGATCAGGCTTGCTGCCAGCGCGTAGGTCGCCAGGTTGTGCGACATGCCAACCCACAGCGCCAGGTAGTTGTAGGTCGTCCACGTCCGCCGGCCGACCGGCACCGGGGCCAGGTCAGCGTTCGCGAACCGCCCGCCAATGGCCTCCGGGCCGACCAGCTCAACCCGGCCGTCCGGGCAGGTAACCTGGCCGGGAACGCCGACTGAAGCGTCGGTGGAGGCCATCGCTGCTCCCTGTGCTTCGCTACGGGCTCTACATAACCGTCTCCCTTGACGACCAACCAGGCCGCCATTCGCGCAGCCCGCTGGTTCTGATGCTACGCCGTCGGCCGGCGCAGCGCTAGCGTCGTATTAGTCATTGGCTAGCCAGGCCATTGGAGCTGCATTTAGCGGCGCGCCATACTGGCCTCGCCGGAAAGGGCGGCCAGCACATCTCCAGGGCAGAATACGGAGCGAATATTCAGGAACCGATGCCCATGCGCAGCCGACTGTGATGAGATCCTCACGATGGTGCACCAGGCTGCTCCGATCAAGGGACCACCTGGCACTACGCGGGACTCAGATCTCCGGAAATTCGTGATGATCAAGACCGCCACCTGCGGGAACGCGATCAAGGCCTTTGCGGAAGCTTGTTTAAATCGCCGAAGCCCTCTGCCGATGAGTAACATCAAGATTCTTCACTTAGCGGTGCCCCGCAGCGAAGAGCTTGCTGTTCGCCATATCCCGGAACCTCCTTCGGAGGGAAGATCAACAACTTGGCGGACCATCGAACCGTTTCGCATAGCAACTTCCGGCGGCCTGAGGCTGCGACATAGCCCGTCACTAGCCCATTGTAGACGTCGTCACCAGGATTTAACGCAGCTGTAACAAGGTCACTTTACGGCCGGTCATTCTGGCATTATCAAGTGTGGTCCAGCGCCCGGCGGCAGGTGATCTCGTCGCCCGATCAGGATGTTCACGCCTGCCATTTGGCCCCCGGCTCCCCCGACGCGAAACCCCGCCGGGCCGCCAGAGCCCACTGACGCTGTCTTGGCGACCGTCACATCGGTGCCGACCCCGTACAGGGCGTGCAGGACCTAGCTTAACTTTTAACCTAGATTCCACTCATATCGTCTGATGTGGGTGTTATTCGCTCATATGTCCGACTGCTGTATGCGGGCCGGCCGTTTCCTTCACTCTTGGTGTTGCGACACATCCGAAGAGAGAGGAAACGGCCGTGCGGCCTACCTTGCCATGCCCTGGTGCAGGGCTTCCAGTCCTTCCGGGGATTCCGGCCCCGGAGGAGCGCGGGCGCTCGCGGGATCTCGGGGCGCTGAGGGAGTTCCGGCAGCGGCTGCTCTGGTGCCTGACGGCACGGGGTGACGCGCTGCTCGACCTGGCGGACGCCGTGCTGTGCTCGGACCGTCCGGTGACCTCGCTGGTGCAGCTGTCCCTGGAGCCGGAGTTCCGCCGCGGCCACGGCGCGCTCTACGATGCCCTGGCCGCCGGGCGGGTTGACGACGAGCGGCTGTTCTCCCTGCTCGCGCAGGTGCTGCCGCCGCTGGTAGACGGGGACGAAGCCCGGGCATGGGCTGCGGGGCACGACGTCACCGGCTACGCCCTGCTGGACCGCGCCCTTTCCGGGCTGCCGGAGGGGCAGGCCGCGCAGGTCCGGGACGCCTGCGGCCGCTGGCGGCGGGTGCGGGTCGCGGTCGACGCGACCGCTTACCCGAGGCCGGACGCGTGGTGCTCCCCGGGCCGGGAGCACGTGCACAACGGCGCGTGCCACTGCCGGGGATCCAGCAAGACCGCGCCCGGCTGGGAGTACCAGCTCGCCGCCGTGACCGGCCTCCTGCGGACCGCGTGGGCCGGAGTCGTCGACATCCGGCGCACCACCCCGGCCGCGCGCACGGCCCCGACGGTCGCCCAGGTCAAGAGCGTGCTGCGCCGCCTGCACGCCGCCGGGCACGTCGGCGGGGCGGCACCGCTGTTCGTCTTCGACGCCGGCTACAGCGCCGCCGCCCTCACCGACGGACTGGCCGGCTGTCCCGCCCACGTCCTGGTCCGGCTCCCCGCGGGCAGCGTCTTCTACCAGGACGCGGTCACCTGGCCCGGCAAGAACGGCCGGCCCGCCCGCCGGGGGCCGGAGGTCCACTGCCTGGAACAGGCAGAACTGGCAGCCGCAGCAGAGGGACGCGGCCCGAAGGGCCGCAAGAAGCCGCTTCCCCCGACCCCGGAGCCGGACGAGGCCCTGATCCTGCCCGGCACCCCGCTCTACGGCACCGTCCGGGCCGAGGCCTGGCACGATGTCCATCCCCAGGTCCACGGCGACCGCGGCTGGTTCGCGGGAAGGGAGAAGCTGCCCGTCCTGCGCGGCACCCTCGTCCACGTCACCGCCGAGCGCCTGCCCGACGGCCGGGACCCGCACCGGCAGATGTGGCTCTGGCACGCCGGCCCCGGCCCGCTCTCGCCCGACGAGCTCTGGCGCGCCTACCTCGCGAGATTCGACATCGAGCA
>Ga0182014_10002307_pt1 | contig 24127 bp, 13 predicted proteins | sample 612S2DmetaG_FD_120489 | JGI IMG/M metagenome (GOLD analysis project Ga0182014, IMG submission 120489) | Permafrost microbial communities from Stordalen Mire, Sweden - 612S2D metaG | ecosystem: Environmental > Terrestrial > Soil > Wetlands > Permafrost | place: Sweden: Stordalen | collected...
CGCCGCCACCGGGCCGTGCGGAGCCGGAAAATGAGCCGCCTGGGCTCCTTCACTCGTCACCAGGGGCAGATCGGCATTTGCGGCCACGCGGTTCTGGCCGTACTTCACATTGTCAAAGGTCACGCCTTCTACGTCGCCGATCATTGTTGAGTCGGCCAGCGGCGGCTGGTCCAGCGCCCAGATGTTGTGAAAAGTGAACCCATGCAACCCTGGTTGTTTCTGCTCCAACTGCACCAGCGAGTACCAGTTGTCCAGGAAAAGATTCTCGAAAGTAAACTGCGAGTGGACCCCCTTGGCCTCCTGCGCGCCCCAAAAGCCGAGCAGGCCGAAAGTTTGCCCACATGCCCCGATGCCGCCGTGCAAAATGTCGGAGTCGCGCAGGGTAAAGTTGCGCGAATTGAAGATCTTTCGCGGCCAGCCGGCGCGCACAATGTTCGAGATGCTGGTGGAGAGAACACTATTTTCTATGAGAATATTCTCGACGTTGTGGCCGGGGCGCAGCATATCCTCGTCTTTGTAGCCGTCCCAGTTGCCTTCCATGGCAAAATCGTCATCCGAAGAGCGGATGAAAGCATTGCGCACCACGGAGTCGCCCCCGCCCAGCCAATCCATGCCGTCCTGGTTGGCGTTGCCGGGGTTGCCGCCGATCACGCGCAGATCATCGTAGGTAAACCCGGTTGAATCCTTCATCTGGATCGACCAGGTACGCGAGCGGACAATGCAGGTCAACCCGCTGATATCGACGTTGTGGGCCTCAAGCGCGCCAACGCAATGCCAGTCCGGCTTTTGCATCCATCCGTCGTCGCCGTTTGGGTCCTGGGTGCCTTCATAAACGATGGTTCCGCGGCCCAGAATCTTTACGTTTTCCACCTTCCACAGATTCAGGCTGCCGAAGAAGTAGGAGCCGGGCGCCAGGTAATAGGTCTCGCCGCTTTTGGGGTTCAGGCTCTGGTGGTAGACCCCTGGCTGATAGGCGTGGATTTTGGGATCGCGCGGCTGAGGAAGCGGAGGCGTGCCGGCAAAGAGAAAGAGCATCCGCGCGTGGTTCAGGAAGTCGCCTGGCCGGGAGATGGAGAGCTTGGCCGGCCCAGCGAGCCGGAAGCGGATGGTCTGGCCTTGGCGCGTGGGACGCAGCCCAAGCCGCCAAGGCTGAATGTCCACTCCTTTGTCCCAGAAGCCCGGCTCGGCGGCGGTAATCTCCACGTCCATCGAGCCTGTTCCATCGAAGCTGACATATTCGTAACTCGCCGCGGCGTGGGCCACATCCACGGGCTGGCCGTTCACGCGGACGGTGAAGGCCGTCGAGCGCATCTCCTGCGGAACGGGCGCGGCCTGAACGCGTGCAGCCGCCTGGGCGGCGAGAGGAAGCGAGAGAAGAACCACGAAAAGTGAACGAAAAAGCGGCAAGAAATCAGACTCCGGCAGGAAGATGATAACGTAACCACTTTAACACCGGGGACGCGGCCTCAGATGCCTTCACCCATGGAAACATACTGCCGCAACCGTTCCAGCTTCTCGCGATAGGCTTCGCGTTCTGCGGCCTCGACGGTAAACTGCTCCGCCGGCTGCGCCTGTCCACCAAGCTGCTTTTCCAGCTCCTCGACGCGGGCTGAAAGGGCGATCAGCGCATCCGAGAGCGGGTCCTTGATCTCGTGCGGATCGGTAATCAACACGCGCTCGCCGTTGCGATAAACAATGTGCGCCGGAACGCCGACGACGGTCGAATCGGGCGGCACATCGGAGAGCACCACGGAGCCGGCGCCCACGCGCGAGTTTTCGCCGATGGTGATGTTGCCCAGCAGGTTGGCGTTGTTGCCGATGAAGACGCCGTCGCAGATTGTGGGATGGCGCTTGCCGTGGCCCTTGCCGGTACCGCCCAGAGTCACGCCCTGGTACATCGTCACGTCGCTTCCCACAATCGAGGTTTCGCCGATCACCACTCCGGTTGCGTGGTCGATGAACAGCCGCCTGCCCACGAGCGCGCCGGGGTGAATATCGACACCGGTAAGAAAGCGGCCCACCTGGGAGAGAAGCCTTGCCAGAAGCCGCAAGCGCGAGCGCCAGAGCTTGTGGGAGATGCGGTGAATCCACACCGCCCACAACCCCGGATAGCAGAGAAAGACTTCCAGCCGGGAGCGCGCAGCCGGGTCGCGCTCCAGCACGGAGTCGATGTCTTCGCGGATGCGGGCAATGAGAGCCATAACAGTGGGGCAACCTATTGGATTCAAAAACGCTCGTTGCGATGAAGGGTACGAACTTCAGCCCGTCCCCTTCGCGCAAAACAATCACCTACAGAGTAACCTGCTGCGTCTCCAGACCCAATGCTTTCTGGCGCAACGACTCGAAGAGCACGGTGGACAGATAGCGCTCGCCGAAGTCGGGCAGAATGGCGACAATCAGCTTGCCGGCATTCTCAGGCCGCGCGGCCACCTTCAGAGCAGCCGCCACCGCCGCACCCGAACTAATACCCACGAAGAGTCCTTCCTTCAGCGGCAGTTCGCGCGCAGTGTTGATGGCTTCGTCGTTTGTCACCTGAATGACTTCGTCGACAAGTTTCGTGTCCAGCACGCTCGGCACAAAGCCCGCGCCGATGCCCTGGATCTTGTGCGGCCCCGGCTTGCCGCCGGAGAGCACTGGGCTGTCAGTGGGCTCAACGGCGATGGCCTTGAAGCCCGGCTTCAAAGGCTTGATGTATTCGGCTATGCCGGTAATGGTGCCGCCGGTGCCCACGCCGGAGACAACAATATCGACCTTGCCGTCGGTGTCATTCCAGATTTCGGGGCCGGTGGTGGCCTTGTGAATCGCCGGGTTGGCCGGGTTGTCGAACTGCTGCAGGATGTAGCCATTGGGGGTCTTGGCGAGCAGTTCGTTGGCCTTGGCGATGGCGCCCTTCATGCCGTTGGGACCGGGGGTCAACACAATCTCCGCGCCAAAGGCCAGCAGCAGCACGCGACGCTCCAGGCTCATGGTCTCTGGCAAGGTGAGAATCAGCCGGTAGCCCTTGACTGCGGCCACAAAGGCCAGCGCGATGCCGGTGTTGCCGCTCGTGGGCTCAATCAGCACGGTTTTGCCGGGCGTGATCTTGCCGGCCTTCTCCGCGGTCTCGATCAGCGCCAGCCCAATGCGGTCTTTTACGCTCGAAAGCGGGTTCTGGCTCTCCAGCTTGACCACAACGGTTGCGGGCAGACCAACTGCCACTTTGTTCAGCCGCACCAGCGGGGTCCTGCCAATAAGTTCAGTTACATTCGCGGCGATATGCGCCATGATGATCTCCTTTTCCGGGATATTCTCCCAGGGGGTTGTCTTTTGTGATGGAATGGTCGAGCGATTCGATGGGGAAGCGGGTGCACAAACAAGACGCACATCGACATCGCAACTGGCACCAGGGCGGTGTTAGCGACATCGACGCATAAGTTGAGCATAGTACCGAGCCAGCGTTCGTTGCAAGCGGAAGCCCAGGGAAATACCAAATCAGGAGAGAGTCGCCTGTCCGTCGAGCTGCATCATCAGCTCTTCCCACTCGGCGGTGAGCTCCGCTAACTCGCCGTGCAACTCCTCGGCCAGCGCGGTCAATCGCTGCGTTTCGTCCGCACTGACATAGACGCCCAACTGCTCCTCGGTGTGCGCAATCGAGGCCTCAATGCGCGGGACTTCTTCTTCCAGAAACGCGCAGCGCTCTTCCATCTGCTTCTGCTTGATCGGATTCAGGCGGCGCGGGCGGTCCCGTGCGGCGTCGGCCTCGGCGTCAAGGTCGTCGCTGCCATTGCCGGCAGACTCATGCGGCTTGTCTTTTACAACGCTCTCCGAGAAAATTCCGCTGGATGCAATCCCCTGCGCTTCTTTCCAACGCAGATAGTCCTCGTAGTTGCCTTCGTGGCTGGTCACCGTGCCGCCTTCCACCTCCAGCACGCGCGTGGCCAGCCTATCAATAAAATCGCGGTCGTGGGAGACGAAGACCACCGTGCCGCTGAAGGCCGCCAGCGCTTCCAGCAGAACATCCTTGGCGCGCATATCCAGGTGGTTGGTGGGTTCGTCAAGAAGAAGAAAATTCGACGGCGAAACCAGAATTCGCGCCAGCGCGTAGCGATTGCGCTCGCCGCCCGAGAGCACGCCCAGTGGCTTGAAAACATCGTCGCCTCGAAAGAGGAAGCAGCCCAGCAGCGACCGCAGCGCCTGTTCCGGCACCTTGAGCGCGGCGCCGCTGATGTCGTCCAACATGCGCGCGTCGCCGTCCAGCACCTTGTACTGATCCTGCGCAAAGTACTCGCTGACCACGTTGTGGCCAAACTTGATCTGCCCGGCCGTGGGCGCTTCGGTTCCGGTCAGCATACGGATCAGCGTGGATTTGCCCGCGCCGTTGACGCCCACCAGCGCCACGCGGTCGCCGCGCTTGATGGAGAACCGGACGTCGTTGAGCACATGCTTCGCGCCATAACTCTTCGCGACTCCTTCAGCCTCCACCACCATGCGCCCCGAAGGCGGCGGCTGAGGAAACTTGAAGTGAATCACCAGCTCCTCTTCAGGAACCTCGATGCGCTCGATCTTCTCCAACTCCTTGATGCGGCTCTGCACCTGCCGGGCCTTGGTGGCCTGGGCGCGGAAGCGGTTGATAAAGGCCTCCAAGTGCTCGATCTGCTGGCGCTGGTTGCTGTATGCCGCCTGTAACTGCGCTCGCCGCTCGTCTTTCTGCTCAAGGTATTTTGTGAAATTTCCTTGATAGATATTCAGCCGCTTATTCCATATCTCCACGGTGCGGTCGATAGTTACATCCAGAAAGTAACGGTCGTGGGAGATAAGTATGTAGCCAAAGGGATAACTCTTGAGATAGTCTTCGAGCCAGTTGCGAGTTTCCAGGTCCAGGTGATTGGTAGGCTCGTCAAGCAGCAGTAGATTTGGCTTGGCTAGCAGCAGCTTGGCCAGCGCGATGCGCATCTGCCAGCCGCCACTGAACTCATCCGTCTGCCGCGACCAGTCTTCCTTGCCGAAGCCGAGGCCGGTCAGCACGCTGCCCACCTGCGCATCCAGCGCGTAGCCATCAAGGGCATGAAAGCGTTCCTGGAGCATGGAGTAGCGCTCCGCCACGGCCTCGTACTCCGGCCCAGCGTGCTCCAGCACGGCCAGTTGCCCGCCGAGCCGCTCGACCTCGTGGCCCATCTCGCGAATTTCATCGAAAACTGTCAGGCACTCTTCGAAGACGCTGCGCCCAGCCAGCTCCAGACCCTCCTGCGGCAGATAACCGATGCTCATGCCGCGGGTCTGCTGCATCTGGCCGTAGTCGAGGGTTTCCAGCCCGGCCAACACCTTCATCAGCGTGGATTTGCCGGTGCCGTTGGCTCCAACAAGCGCGGTCTTCTCCCGTGCCTGGATCAGCCAATTGGCCTCCAGAAACAGTTCCCGCGGTCCAAACCGCTTGCCGGCATTTTGCAGGGAGAGCATCTACTACCATTTTCGCAGAGCGATGTGCGTGGGCCGATGCGCTGGCTGGCCTCTCAGGGGCGTTCGGCTCCCCCTAATGCCCATTTTGCGGCCATTGCATCGATAATGGAGCGGTTTCAGGGTTACTGTCATGGGTGCCGATGAACTCAAGCGGCTTTTTCTCTCCGGGGTCCCCAACGAGCGGACTTTACTCGTTGGGGTGGAAGAAAAAGCCGCCTCGCCGAGTGTTTGCCACGCCACATTCACCCTGAAATTGCTCCAGAGCCTCAATCAACGAGCAGGTCTCCCCGACTTCCGGTACCATAAAAGGAGGTACGTATTGCAGAATGAGCCTGAAAGCCAAGCTGGAAGCTGTCATCTACGCCGCGGAGGAGCCGGTCACACTGGCCCAGCTCGCCTCCCTCTTTGCCGACGACGCCTTTGAATGGAAGGCGCAGCAGGAAGCTGCGTCTGCCGAGCAGGCCGCCGAAGCAGTATCAGACGCCGCCCAAACCCTGCCCCCATCGGTGAACGAGGAGTTCGCCTACCTGGAGACGGAGCCGGTTCCGTCGGAACCTCCCGCACCGGAGCTGGCCCCCGCTGCCGAGCAAGCCGTTGAGGCTCAACCGGAATCCAACCCGGAGACGAGCAACGATCCAGATGCGGAAACCGCAACAGCCGGCCCTGCGGATGAAGATGAAACCACCGCCGCAGAGAATGAGCCTGCCCCTGCTGACGACGCCGCGGCCGAACTCGAAGCCCGGCGTCTGGCTCGACTGCGCGACCGCGAGGCCCGCGCCATCCTCCGCCCGTTGCTCGACGAACTCATCGCTTCCTGCGCCTCCGATGGCCGGGGAGTGGAAATTCGCGAGATTGCCGGCGGCTACCGCATGGCCACCAAGCCCGAGTGTCACGACGCCGTCCGGCTCTTCGTGAAGAGCCTCAAACCAGCACTCCGGCTCTCGTTGCCGGCCCTGGAAACCCTGGCCATCATCGCCTACAAGCAGCCGGTCACAGCCCCTGAGGTCAACGACATTCGCGGCGTTGATTCCTCCGGCGTCTTCGGTTCGCTGCTGGCCCGCAAGCTGATCGCCACGGCCGGGCGAAAGCCGGTCATCGGCCGGCCCATCCTTTACAAAACCACCCGCGAGTTCCTGCTCCGCTTCGGCCTGCGGGATGTTTCTGAACTGCCCTCCATGGAGGAGTTCGAGAAGTTGGCCGCCAGCGAACTTGACGAGCCTGAGTCCGACGCCGGAGAAGAGTCCGAGCGCAAACCAAACCCTGCCCTGGGTCCTGAATTCGACGAAGCCGCCAGCGAAGAGCTGGAAGACTCGCCCTCCGAAGGCCCGGAAGCGCAGATAGAATCCTCTGAACCCATTGAGACCGCCGAGACGGCGGCCAGCAACAAACTTCCACCCCCCACCGAGGCCGCTCCTGCTGCGCCTCCGCTTACAGAGCAGGCAGAAACTGAGACATTTCCCTATGAAGAAGAAAACCGATGAGACCCCAAATTTACAGCCCGAATCCGACTCGCCTGCGTTAGAAGCCGCGCGCATCACCGAAATCGAAGACCCGTCCAAAGCCGCAACCGAAACCGAACCGGCAGTTGAGGCCGTAGTCGAGACGGAAGTCGAAGACGCTGCGGAAGAAGTACCCGAAGCGGAAGAGGCTGAAGAAGAAGCCGAAAACGAAGCCGAGACCGAAGCGGAAGCTGAAGACGGCCCGGAGCCAGAGCCCGAGGAGAGCTCTGAGCCCGACGCCGACGCCGAGCCTGAGTTCAGTTCCAAGCCCCGTCCTCCCGCCAAGCTGGAGCGGCTGCAAAAGATCCTTGCGGCTGCCGGTGTGGCCAGCCGACGCCGTGCCGAGGAACTGATCGAGCAGGGCCGCGTGCAGGTGAACGGCAAGATCGTCACCGAGCTGGGAACCAAGGCTGACAGCGGCCGTGACCACATCCGCGTCGACGGCAAGCTGCTCCAGGGCGCTGAGCGCCTCCGCTACTTCATCCTCAACAAACCCAAGGGCTTTGTCACCACGGTCAAGGATCCCGAGGGCCGGCCCACGGTGATGCAGTTCTTTGACAAGATGAAGGAGCGCCTCTACCCCGTCGGCCGACTGGATTACATGAGCGAAGGACTGCTCGTGGTCACCAACGACGGCGACTTGGCGAACCGGCTCACCAAGGCTTCCTCCGGCGTGGAAAAAACTTACCTGGTCAAGGTCGCAGGCCAGCCCACCGAGGCCGAACTGAACATTCTTCGCGTCGGCGTCTCCATCGAGCGCGGCAAGCCCGGCTCGGCCCCGGTGCGCACCTCCCCGGCCCGCATTCGCCAGGTCCGCCAGGGCGACAATCCATGGTACGAAGTGGTTCTGATCGAGGGCCGCAACCGCGAACTGCGCAAAATGTTCGAGGAAGTCGGCCATTTCGTCGAAAAAATCCGCCGCGTCGGCTACGGCCCTCTGGTCCTCGACCAGGAGCCCGGCCACCTGCGCGAACTGGAGCCGGCAGAGTTGGAAGCTCTGCGCAAAGCAGCCGAAGGCAAACTGCGCACGCCGAAATCAAAGGAACTCCGCCGCCGCAACTTGCTTGACTCTCAGTTGCCGACGGTCGCTCCCAAGCCCAGCGGCCGTCCGCGCATGGCCAAGCCGTTGGCCCCGCTCCCTGATGCAGCGGAACGTCCCAGCGAATATCAGCCCAAGAAGTTTGGCTCGGATCGCCCCGTTCGCGGCACAGGCTCCTTCGGCAAGTCAGCAGCCGACAGGCCTTTCCGCCCAGTGCGCACCAGCGCTGAGGAATTCCGTCCTGCTGCTCCACGCCCCTCAGCACCCTATTCTGACCGCGGCCCGGCCCGCACCGATGACCGCCCCCGCCGCGCGACAGGCGCAGCCCCGACCAGGTTCGGTTCAGCACGCCCGGCAGCTCGCCCGGATTGGAAGAAAGACGACCGCCGTCCCACCCGTCCGCCAGCGCGTTTTGCTGAAGGCTCAACCGGCGAAAGCCGTCCCAGCGCGGGCCGTCCCTTCACCGCCAAACCCGCATGGAAGAAGCCGGAGCGCACAGAACGAACCGACCGGCCAGCCTACAAGCGCCCCGCCGCGCCCCGCCGCGAAGCACGAGTCTTTGATGAGGACCTTGGCCCCGTGAGACCGCCAAATCTCCAGATCGAGGAGATCCCCGCCGAGCAGCCGGGCCAGGCTCGCCCATTCCAGGCGCGCCCCAGTGCTCCTCGCTCCAGCTCAGGCAGGTTTAGCTCAAGCCGTCCCAGCTCGCCCCGTCCGTACTCTGACCGGTCCGGCCCGGATCGGCCTCGTCCCAGTTTCGAGCGCCCTGCCTCTTCGGCCCGTCCGGCCGCTGCCAAGCCCTTCCGCGGCGAAGGCGGCTTGGCGCGTCCTTTCACCACCAGCAGCGGCAAACCCCGCGCGGGCGGCGCACGGCCCAGCAGCAAACCCGGAAGACCATTCAAACCCGGTTCGACCCGCCCCTATGGATCAGCTCCCAGCGCCCGGACAGGCTCCGGCCCGCGCTCGGGAGCGGATTCCCGCCCAAGCTACGGCGCCAAGCGGCCTTATGGAGCCAAGCCCACTGGCCATTCTTCCACGGGATCGGCCAAGCCCAGCTTCCGCCGCGCCGAGGGCGAAGGCTCCTTTGCGCCCCGTCCGTATCGTCCAGCCGCGGACTCCAGCGCACGTCCATCCAGGCCTTACACTCCGCGTGCCGAGAGCGCATCCAGCTATCGCCCCACCAAGGAAAAGCCGTATCCCAGCTCTACTTCGCGCGCTGAAAGAAAAGCCGGTCCTGACTGGAAACCTAAGCCCAACTTTGGTGGCCCCGGCAAGCCCGCCTCCGGCTCGCACTCTAGGCCCAAGCCAGGAGGCTTCTCCAAATCCGGCTACAAGGGCAAACCAACCGGCTCCGGAGCCAAACGCACCGGCTTCCGTCCAGGCGGCAAACCCGGCGGAAAAAAGCGCAGCTAAAAAGCTGCCCCACTGTTTTCCACAGTAGGGCAGCTTTTTCGTAGCTCAGTGACCACTCTTGAGGGAACGTCTGATTAGGTCGCGTTTTGAAAGTGCACGACTTGATTTGTGCCGCAAACGTGCCAATCTGGATTCCGGTTTTAGCCGCTGCGGAATTGTAAACAATTGAAAACAAAACCACAGGGGCTAAAGCCCAGCATAATTTTGTTGCTCTTTCGGCACGACTAAAGTCGTGCCCTGACGCTTTTCGCTGTCTCAATTGAATTTTGCAATAGGTTCGTAAGGTTGAAATTCCGATTGCGGCGGCTATCCCGGATACGCTCCGGTAATGTAGCCCTGTAACGACCGAATGGTTTGCGCCTGACCGGAGATCACACATTTCACCAGGTCGCCAATGGATACCATCCCCACCACAGCATCATCCTGCAACACCGGGAGATGGCGAACATGGCGTTGGGTCATCAAGGCCATGCACTCATCCACGGTGTGCTGCGGGCTTACGAAGACAACCGGGCTGGTCATGATCTGGTGGACCTTGGTTTCTCTGGAAAGGTGGCCCGTCAGAACTCCCTTGCGCGCGTAGTCGCGCTCTGACAGGATGCCGACCAGCCGTTGGTTGGAAAGCACCAGCAAGGCGCCAATATCGTACTCGGCCATCTTCTCGAGCGCTTCGTAGACTGTCTGCTCGGGGGCTATCGACAAAACCCTGCTTTCGCCTTTTTGCTTCAGCACCAATCCAATCGTGTCGGTGATTTTCATCAGACCCTCCTGCCTTGGGCAGCCACGTCCCGGTGTGTACATTCCATGTCGTGCGGCGGTGCCGTCGCGCCAGAGCAATGTATCTTGATCGACGCACAAGGATCGTCTCAGCATCCAGGCCAAAAATCGAGTGCCCGCGCGGGATCGGGGAACGTCCGGGGAAAAATCAAGCTCTACCCGCTTCGGTACGTAGTCAATATAGCCCATCCGCATTGCGCTGGAACAGCACCAAGAGCGTTTTCGATTCACTTATTGACATTGAAATCGCATTAAAGGTGGCTTTTACTTCCACCCCAACGAGCAAAGTCCGCTCGTTGGGGACCCTGGAGAGGAAAAATCCACTTGACTGTGTGCTTTCTATAAAGAGCAGAATCGAAAACGCTATAGTGGATTCTGCCTATCAGCGGATGGTGTGCGCCCGGAATCATGGCCTACAATTGCACCAACGAAAATTACACACTATCCGACCGGAGAACCTTCAGATGTCCTTGAAAAATCTTCGCTTCCTTCCCGCAGTGCTGTTGGCCGCCTCGCTCACCCTCAGCCTGCACGCCGCCAACAAGCCCAAGCCTGCCACGCCCGCGCCGGCGGTTGCCGACCCCTACGCCGAGGTGCAGCCCGCCACCGAGACACTCGATCTGGCCATGTACCAGCGGATTCGCGACGAGGGACTGAACCACTCGCACGTGATGGAGTTTGCCACCGCGCTGACGGACGGCATCGGACCGCGCCTGACCGGCTCGCCCAATCTTGCGAAGGCCAATGCGTGGACTCGCGACACGCTGACCAAAATCGGCTTGCAAAACGCGCGCCTGGAGGACTGGGGCGAGTTCGGCATGGGCTGGCAGCAGTTGAACACCTGGGCTCGCATGGTCACGCCTGACACCGCGGTGCTGATTGTGCAGGCCACGCCGTGGTCGCCCTCGACCGCCGGCCCGGTGACCGGAGATGTGTTCTTCGTCAGCCTCCAGACGGAAAAGGACTTCGATCAGTACAAGGGCAAGCTGGCCGGCAAAGTGGTTTTGCTGGGCGTCATGCGCGAAGTTCCGCCGGTGGACAAGGCGCTCTTCGACCGTTACACCGAGAAGGATCTTGACGACATCGCCGCGTTCCCGGTGAACGCCGGCACAAGCAGCATTCCCCCGGAGTATCAGGCGCGGATGCGGGAACGCGCGGAACGGCAGAAACTGATCGACAAGGTTGCCCAGTTTCTTGCCGACGAGAAGGTGGCCGCGGTCATCGAGCCCAGCCGCGACGGCAAGAACGGCGGCGGCTCCGGCGGCACCCTCTTTGACGATAATGGCGCGGCGCTGGGGAACACGCCGTACCTCGCCGACAAGCGCGTGAAGATTCCCGTGGTGGTGGCGGCCATCGAGAGCTACGGACGGCTCTACCGGCTCACCCAGGCTCACGCTCCGGTCAGCGTGGAGATCGACGTGGAAACCAAGTTCACCGGCGACCACGAACACGGGTTCAACACAATTGCCGAAATTCCCGGCACTGACCCCAAGCTCAAGGAACAGGTCGTCATGGTAGGCGGGCACCTGGATAGCTGGATCGCTGGCACCGGCGCCACCGATAACGGCGCGGGAACCGTAGTGGCCATGGAAGTGATGCGCATCCTGAAGGCGCTGGACGCGAAGCCGCGGCGCACCATCCGCGTTGCCCTGTGGACCGGCGAGGAAGAGGGTATCTTCGGGTCGAAAGGCTACTGCACCATCCATTTCGGCTCAGCCAAGCTCTCCACCGCGCCTGACCAGTTGCAATTGCCCGAGTATATGCGGCGGCCTGCGGGACCGCTCGAAGTGAAGCCGGAGCAGAAGCTCGTCTCCGCCTACTTCAACGTGGACTATGGCGCGGGCAAAGTCCGCGGCGTCTATACGCAGGGCAACGCGGCCATCGCGCCCATCTTCGTCCAGTGGATTGCTCCGCTCCGGGACCTGGGCGTAACCACCATCACCAACCGCAGCGCTGGTGGCACCGATCACCTCAGCTTTGATGCGGTGGGCATTCCGGGCTTCCAGTTCATTCAGGACGAGTTGGATTACGGCGCGCGCACGCATCACTCGAACGAGGACGTATACGAGCGGCTACAGCCAGCGGACCTGAAGCAGATCGCCACGGTCGAGGCCATCTTCGTTTACAACGCGGCGCAGCGCGACCAGATGCTGCCGCGCAAGCCCCTGCCGCAGCCCGACCTCGAAGAGAAGAAGCGCGCGCCCATCGAAGGCATCTTCCCCGGAGCGGTTGCCCCGGTGGCAGCGGAGAAGAAGTAGCGCGATTCAGAAAAGGTCAGCCTCAGCAGCCCGCTCCGTGCGCAGTTTGCCCGGAGCGGGCTTTTTCTTGCTCCTTATCAATCCGGCGGGGCTTATGCCTCAAAATCCGCAACTTTCGAAGCTTGGGAGCGTTTTACATTGTATAGTCAATCGAGAGTGCCATGCTCTATGGCATCTCTGCTTCGGAGTGCCTATGAAATGGGGCGTTGCCGCTTTTTTCGCCTTGCTCTGCGCTCTCTATGGAACGCAGGTCGCCGCGCAAACCCAGCGTGCCCTGCTCATCGGCATCAACACTTACCAACCCGAAGGAACCCAAACGCAACATCCCGCCGGCTGCATCTACGGCCGCTGCGAGTTGGGACGCTTCGAAAACCTGGACGGTGCGGTCAACGACGCGCAGACCATGGCCGACCTGCTCACCAGCCCAAAATTCGCCTTTCCGGCGAACCATGTGGTCCTGCTCACCAATCCAGCGCCGCCCAGCCCCCGCCCTGGAGTCATCGTCCTGCCGGCTGCCGAGACCGATCGCGACGGCATTCTCGCCGCCATGCGGAAGTATCTAGTGGACCTACCGGAACGGGGCGATACGGTTGTCTTTTATGACGCCAGCCACGGCTCCCTGCGCGTCAACAGCAAGGGAGACAAGCTTACTGTGCTGGTAAGCGGCAAGTATGTGCACGCCGACAGTACGCTAGTTCCCGCCGACGCCTACAAGGGCGGTTATGATGTGCGCGACCGCGAGATGACCCGCATCTTCAACGCCGCCCTGGACAAGGGAATCCATCTCACGGTGATCTTCGACAGCTGCCACAGCGGCGGCATCAGCCGCGGCATCGGCCCGAGATACCGGGCGCGCACATTGGCCTATGATTCGCGCGACATTGCCGAAGCTCCCGAGATGCTTTCCAACGGGCGGCAACGGCCCGCGCCCACTGAACGCGAAGACAATCCGGCGCTGGTCTTCTCTGCCGCGCAACAGGACCAGACGGCCAAGGAGATGCCTCTCTCCGACAAAGCTACTGAGCCGCATGGGGCCTTCACCGCCGCGTTGATCGAGGCGCTCGAAGCCCTGCCCGCCGCCATGCCGGCTTCCGTCCTCTATCAGCGTGTAAAGGCCGTGCTCGAAGGCGGCAGCGTCCCCGACCAAGAGCCAGATCTCGACGCTACCCCGGCGCGACGCCGGCAACCGCTCTTCGGCGGCCCAGCGGCGGACTCCCGCAAGACGCATGTTGCCGCGCTTAAGACCGACGACAATGGCAGCATCTGGCTGGACATCGGCCGCGTCTCCGGCGTGGGCATCGGCAGCGAATTTGTTTCAATCTTGCCGGACAGCAAGGGCCAGACGGTCAAACTTCGCGTGACCGGCCTGGAAGGTATTGCGCGCTCCTCGGCCAGCGTCGTCAGCCCGCCCGGCGTCACCGTTGCTCCCGGCGAAGTCTTTGAACTGACGAAATGGGTCCCGGCAGAATCGGCGTCGCTGCTTGTCTGGCTCTGGCCTTCCAATCTCTCTGAGAACGACATCCTTGCCGCGGCTGCGCAGATCCATACCGCCGGAATTGCCCTGGTCTCCGATCCAGCCGAGGAACCCTGGACCCATATCCTCTGCTGGGACGGCGCAAACTGGACGCTGCAACCAGCCGGTGCATCAGCCATCATCCTTGGAGCGCATCTGACTGCCGATGCGCTGAAACAGCATCTTCCCGTCGGAGCAAAGCTCTGGGCCAATCTTCCGCCGCCGCGGGAGTTAGCCGCGAAGCTGGCCCTGGGAGACCACAACAGCGCTGTCCAGAGTGCGCCCGAATTTGCCGATGCCCACTACGCTCTCACCGGCACGCTCACCGCGGATGGGCCTGCCTATGCCTGGTTCCACAAAAACGAACTCGCGGCCGGACCGCCCGCATCGCTTCCGGCAGATCATAGTCCGGGCTGCTCCGCTAAGTCGCAGTATCCGGTGCGCAGCGACTGGGTGGCGATGGCTGGCGCCAGCCAACTCGACCAGGGAGGCGCGGCGCTGAATAACTTCGCCTCGTTGCTGGCCAAGGTTCACGGATGGCTCGAACTTGCCGATAGTCCCGCCGACGCATCCACGGCCAACTACTACACGCTGGCCATGGTTCCGGCAGCCAACGGCGAAACACCGCTGGACGCCGGACAACCCGTACGCCAGGACGATCTGCTGAAACTGGCTCTGCACTCCGAGGAGCGTGTGATTGAGAAGCGCTGGGTCTACATCCTCGACATCGATTGCCACGGCAAAGGCACGCTGGTCTATCCGCTAGACTACACCGAAAACCAGTTTCCCAGCGCCGCCGGCAACGGCCGCCAGTTTGTGCTGCCCGGCGCGCCCGCTCTGCGCGTCGGCCCGCCTTACGGCGTAGACACATTCATTCTGCTCAGCACCGCGCAGCCACTCCCCGATCCGTACGCGCTGAACTTTGAGGGCGTAGCCTCGCGTGGCGCACGGGGCATGGAATCGCCTTTGCAAAAGCTGCTGAATAACGCCAGCAGCGGAACCCGCGGCTCTTCCGGCGAGATACCCACGAACTGGGGCATCGCGCTGATGACAATGCACAGTATTCCCAAGGACACGGCCCACTAAGTCCGATATGCCGGCGCCCAGGTCAATCAACCCGCTTGACGATGCCCACAGTCTCTTGAAGGAGAATGACCATGTCCCTTTCCCGCCGTTGTTTTGTTGCCGACGCTTCAGCCCTCGGCCTGTTTACCGCTCTCCTGCCCGCGCTTGCCGCCGCACAGAACGCCGCTCCGCAAACCCCCACGGAGGATACACCTCACGATTCTTACGATTTCTGGAATGGGTTTTTCGACTCCGTCAACCCTTACAGCCATAACTATGGAAAGAAGTCGGCGTCGCGCGGACCCAAGGATCAGCTTCCCGATCCTGCCGCCGAAACGCAGTATCTCCACTACAAGACCGACACGAAGAGACTGCGCTATGCCACCGACATCGGAAAAGAGGAGTTACTGGACCATGATGGCGACGTGGCCATCAGCATCGCTCTTTCGCAATATCGCCCCGGCGGCGGCGAAGCCGGAGTGCGCGCATCGCAGCTTCGCGTGGACACCACCCAGATACACCCTTACATGAACATCATCGCCCCACTCGCTTGGACAGCCATCGCATCGCTGACACCCGACAAGGCCGGCAAGGTTTCGCTCGACCAACTCGGATTCAAGACGGTTCAGGCGACGCAGGGCACCAGCAAAATACTGCTGACGCGGGGCACCGGGAAGCTTGCAGTGAACGTATCGAAGGCTGCCTCCACCTCGATCTTTGTGAAGGCGCTGAATGTGATGATGCAGGGCGCCAAGATAGCAGTTCCTCTGGTCGCTCTGCCGGCCATCAGCGTGCCCGCGCTCAGCGCTTTTACCGAGGCGCTGAGTTACTGGGAAGATCGCACCAGGTTCATTATGTCCGGTAATCTGACTACCGCCGTGGCCACGCAACAAGCAATGAGCGATCCTGACCGCGAAGACCGCTATATCGGCCTGCTCTCTGGCGACTATCTGATGCTTCCCCAGGTGCATACCGACGAACTGGCCAAGGAGTTGCCGAATCTCGACCTGGTACAGGGCTTTCTGGTGCGCAAGGACGCCGATCCGAATCTGCCTCTGCAAACCCGCGCGCAGAGCGCTGTCCCCGGCATCACGTATGCATCCATGCGGGTCAGCGTGCAGCCGCTTGACGCCTCGTCCGCAAGCAAGCCCGCGCCAGCCGCCGCTGCAAATGCTCCTTCAGAGGCCACCAAGAGCAGTTCTAAGAAGGAAAAGAAGTGACAGCGGCGTTACGAATTCGAGTGATGGCGTGCTTGGGCATCGGGCTGCTGGCGGCGGCGGCCGGCGCGCAGAGCGGCCCGATCAAAGATCAGATCGCTCAACACGAGCAGAAGTTGGCAGCAGCGCGCGACGCCAGAAACGCCCGGGACGAGGCGACAGAACTGAATGTTCTGGGCTTTCTGTATCGGCAGGCAGGTAAGATGCAAACCGCGCTGGAGCGCCTGAACCAGGCCTTGCCCATTGAGCGGAATGAGAACAACCAGGCCGCTCAGGCAATGACGCAGAACGTCATGGGAAGGGTATACACAGACCTGGGCCAGGAGGACAAAGCGCTGGCGCTCTTCAACCAGGCGCTCGCCATCTGGCGCTCGCTGGGGATACGGCAAGCCCAAGCCTCCACGCTGGACTATCTAGGCAAGGCCTATAACAACCTGGGGCAGCGGGAAGCGGCTATAAAGAACCTGAACGATGCGATGGCGATATGGCAAGACCTCGATAACCGGCATGGAGCGGCGCCGATGATGAGCAACAGGGATCTGCTGCGCAACCTGATCCAGCTGAGGGCATTGAAAGAACTGAACGACGCGATGCCCCCAAGTTGGCGAGAGAAGAGTGGCCGCGCCGGCGAGGCTAGCACGCTGGACGATCTCGGAAAGACTTACTCCGACATGGGCCAGGGAACGGAGGCGTTCAAGTATTTCAACCAGGCGTTGTCCATCTGGCGGGAAGTGGGGGAGCAGAGCGGCGAGGCGCTGACATTGAACAACATGGGACGGGCCTACGCGGACCTTGGGCAAAAGCAGAAGTCTCTGGAAGTCTTCAACCGGGCGCTTGCGATCTGGCGAGCGATTGGCAGCCGGCAGGGCGAGGCGATGACACTGAACAACATGGGACGGCTGTACCGCGACTTGGGGCAGCAGCAGACAGCGCTGGATTACTATAACCAGGCGCTGCCCATCTGGCGCGAAGTGGGAAGCCGCAGCGGGGAGGGGCTGGCTCTCAACGATATCGGCAGGGCCTATGCCGACATGGGGCAAGCGCGCAAGGCGCTGGAGTACTCCAACCAGTCATTGCCCATCTGGCGCGAGACTGGGAACCGGCGTGGCGAAGCGATGACGTTGAACAATATGGGCCGGGATTATTCCAACCTGGGAGAGGCAGACAAGGCGTTGGAGCTTGACTGTCAGGCGCTGCCGATCTGGCGCGAGGTGCGGGACCGGCGCGGCGAAGCGCTGGCGCTGATGTCCATCGGCTGGGCATACTCGGAGCGGAAGGAGACGGCGAATGCGCTGGCGAGCGAGCTGGCGGCCTTGTCTTTGGCCAAGGCCGTGGGTGATCCGGGAATACAAGGCGGAATTGAAACCACACTGATGATCGGATTCCGCGATCAGCAGCGCCCCGAAGAAGCAATCTTCTTCGGAATGGAGGCGGTGAACGCTTACGAGCAGATCCGCAAGAACATCTCGGGTATGGATAAGGATCTGCAAGCTGGATTTGCGCAATCGAAGTCGGCAACTTATCGTGTGCTAGCGGAGTTGCTGGTGCAAGCCGGGCGGCTCGGCGAAGCTGAAGAGATTCTCGACCTTCTCAAGGAACAGGAGCTGAAAGACATTGTGCGCGGCGCCGCTCCCGATGCCGCTGCCAAAGTTGCGCCACTCAAGCTCACCGCCGCGCAGCAGAAGGCGCAGAGCGAGATGGCAGAGCTGGAGAAGATGGCATTGGCCTTTGAAGATCTCAGCGTCGATTCTGCCGGCTTGCAGGCCAAAGGGTCGCGCACTGCCGAGGAAGAGGCTCGACTGAAGACATTGAACGCAAGCATGGAGAAGGAAAACGCGGCGATACTGGCCTTCTTCGTCAACACAATCTATCCGGAGCTGGAGCGGAAATCCCCCGCCGATCAAGCAAGCAGCACTTCAGAAGTTGATCACTCCGCGCAGAGTTATCTGCAAAACACGCTTGCAAAACTTGGGCCGCGGGTGCTGGGCATCCGTCTGTTGGTGGGCCAGAATCATGTCTATGAAATCGTGGTCACGGCCAACGCGCGAAAGAAGTTTGAGCTGAAAGCCACTCCGGCCGAGTTGCGCGCCAAGGTGTTTGAGGCGCTGAAGATTCTCGGTTCGCATAACTCCGATCCCAGGCCGCAACTGGCCCAGTTATACGCCATGATCGCTGCTCCTCTGGAAAATGAGCTAAAAGCCCTGGAAACCCCCGCTGACGCACAAGGCCGCGTCCCCACGCTGCTCTGGTCTTTGGATGATGCCTTGCGTTATCTGCCGATGGCCGCGCTCTATGATGGCCGGCATTACATGGTCGAGCGCTTCAACAACGTCCTCTTCACGCCGGAGAGTTATGGCCACATGACGGATTCCCCGCTGATGAACGGGAGCGCGCCCAGCGTGCTGGCGATGGGTTTGTCCCGGAGTTATGGCGGCCTGCCCGCGCTGCCTGGCGTGATGCCGGAGTTGGACGCCGTGGTTCACGACCCCTCCGTGCCTGAATCGCATGGCCCGATGGAGGGCAAGCTGCTGCCCAATGACCAGTTCACGCTGGCCGCGTTGAAGTCAGAACTGGGCGCCGGCAAGAGCGTTCCCGTGGTGCATATTGCCAGCCATTTTGTGGTCGAAACAGGCAGCGGCGATGAACCGTTCCTGATGCTCGGCGGGGAAGACACAGGAGATGCGAAAGGGTATGCGTGGAATCTCTCTGAGATGGAAAACTCCGCGGTCGTTTTTCACGGCACACGGCTTCTTACCCTTTCGGCTTGCAGCACAGCAAAAGACTACACATCCAGAAACGGCCTGGAGATGGACAGCCTGGGAATGATCGCCCAGCAGAAGGATGCCGAGGCCGTGCTGGCCACACTCTGGGACGTGAACGACGCCAGTACAAGCCGGCTCATGAGCGACTTCTACGCGAGATGGGTGAAGCATCCCGCCAACGGCAAAGCGGAGGCATTGCGTCAGGCGCAGATTGCACTCCTGCGGGGGCCGGCCGGGGCTCCGGGGGTTGGAAGCGTTCGTGGTTTTCAAGCTGTGCCGGAGCCGGCCTCCGCGGCGCATGAGGCCGGTTATTCTCATCCGTTTTATTGGGCCCCGTTTGTCCTCATCGGTAACTACCAGTAGTTTCCGGGCAAACCTACTCGACAGTGACTGACTTAGCCAGGTTCCTGGGCTGATCCACGTCGCAACCGCGGCGGACGGCGATGTAATAAGCCAGTAACTGCAACGGCACAATCTCGATAAGTGGCGCCAGTAACTCGGGGGCTTGGGGAATGGGTATGACTTGCTCGACCAGGCCGCCGATGGTAGTGTCGCCTTCCGTAGCCACGGCGATCACGCGGCCTGAGCGGGCTGTGACCTCCTGGATATTCGAGAGCGTCTTCTCGTAGCGCAGCTTGGAGGCGGGGTCGGATTCGTCGCGGGTGGCCAGCACCACGACGGGCAGCGTTTCGTCAATCAAAGCATTGGGCCCGTGCTTCATCTCGCCGGCGGGGTAACCCTCGGCGTGAATATAAGAGATTTCCTTGAGCTTGAGCGCGCCTTCCAACGCGATGGGAAAGTGGATGCCGCGACCAAGATAGAGAAAGTCGCGCGCGGTCGAAAAATCCTTGGCAAGCTGCTCGCACTGGGGCGAACAGGAGCGCAGCGCTTCTCCAATTTTGAAGGGGATGCGGCTGAGTTCTTCAATCAGCGCCACGGACTGGGCCTGATCGAGCTGTCCACGGAGCTGGCCCAACTTGATCGCCAGTAGAAACAACGCGGTAAGCTGCGCGGTGAAGGCTTTCGTTGAGGCGACGCCAATCTCCGGCCCGGCGTGGGTGTAGATGGCGCCGTGAGCTTCGCGAGCCACCATGGCATCCACCACGTTGCAGATGGCCACGGTCTTCGAGCCCAGCGCCTTCATCTCGCGCTGCGCGGCCAGCGTGTCAGCCGTCTCGCCGGATTGAGTAATGAGCAGGCCGAGCGCATTGGCGTCGGGAATCGGATTGCGGTAGCGGTATTCGCTGGCGTAGTCCACGTCCACCGGCAGCCGCGCCAGCCGCTCGATCATGTACTTGCCGGTAAGCGCGGCGTGCCAACTGGTGCCGCAGGCGGCGATGTTGATGCTTGCCGCGCGGGCCAACTCCTCGTCGGCAATCTTCATCTCGCCCAGAAAAACCTTGCCTGAGTCCAGCGAAACGCGGCCCAGCGTGGTGTCGCGGACGGCTTGCGGTTGCTCCCAAATCTCCTTGAGCATGAAGTGCTTGTAGCCGCCCTTTTCCGCTTGAATCGGATCCCACAAAATGTGGGTGAGATTGCGCTGGATGGGGTTGCCGTCAAAGTCGGTCAGCTCTACGCCGGCCAGGGTAAGGATGGCCATGTCGCCGTCGGCCAGGAAGTAGATGTTGCGCGTGTGATGCAGAATTCCGGGCACGTCGGAGGCGACAAACGATTCGCCCTCGCCCACGCCGATAATCACCGGCGGACCGAAGCGCGCAACCACAATCTTGTCCGGCTCGGCAGCCGACAGCACGCCCAGCGCAAAGGCTCCGGTGAGCCGCTTCACGGCGCGGCGCACGGCCACTTCCAGCGGAATGGGCGCGCCCTCTGCGGCGGCGTCCTTCTGCACCTGCTCGATCATGTGGGCAATGATTTCGGTGTCGGTCTCGGTCACAAACTTGTGGCCCTGGGCGGTGAGTTCGCGCTTCAGGTCGAGATAGTTCTCCACAATCCCGTTGTGCACCACGACGATGCGGCCCGTGCAATCCCGATGCGGGTGGGCGTTCTCTTCGGTGGGCCGCCCGTGCGTGGCCCAGCGCGTGTGGCCAATGCCGTAGCTGCCTTCCAGGGGATGCGCGCGCAAAACCTCTTCCAGATTTTTGAGCTTGCCCGGTGCGCGGCGTACCTCGAGCGTTGAACTGGTGGGACTGCCCACGGCGATGCCCGCCGAGTCATAGCCGCGGTATTCCAGCCGCCGCAGCCCTTCGATAATGACAGGAACGGCCTTCTTGGGGCCGACATAACCGACGATTCCGCACATGCAATGATTCTATGCGAAGACGGCTGGCGATTCGATGGCCCCGATGGCAGCTCGCGGATCGCGTTTCAATTTTCTGCGCACCCGTCCATCGGCCGCAGCTCGAAGATTGCCATCATGCCCCGAACCGCCTTCGGGCCGCACTTGTGTACATTGGCGATTATGCGCTTGTTGAGAACGGACGCGCAGGATATGCCTTGATTTTCGAAATCCTGCTCACCGCTTTTCCAAAACCCCGAAGCCACCAATCCAGCATCTCTGAATCGACGACCGTAGCGCTGATTTCGTAGTGTTCTCGCTCTTCACAAACCTGCTGATCTTCGGATAGAGGCGATTCGAGCAGATGGAACCCATGGCCTTTTTCGATCCGAAAAGTGAGTTTGATGAGGTCGCCATTGCCATAGCCGAACCGGCCGTCATCGTCGTACTGCTTGAGATCGAATTCCGGCGGCCGCTTGAAGGTAAAGGAGGATGCCTTGGCGGACTTGATGCGGTGCAGCGCCAGGTTGCGTTCATTTTCATAGCCCTCGAAGCGGCAGACGAGATACATACGTGGCCCTTGCTGTACCAGCCCCAAAGGCATGACCCGGCTTTTGATGTCCTCGCCTGCGGCGTTGTGATACTCGACCGTCAGCCACTGGTCGCCATAGAGTGCGCTACAGACTTGTTCAAAGACTTGGTTGTCCACTTTGGGCGGAAGCAGCGGCTGGCTAGTGCTAACAACTCGAACCTTCTTTAGCCACTCGCGTTCTTGCTTGGCCGCAGGCTGTTCGCCGAGTTGGCTCTTCGCTTGAGAAAAGAAGGCCGACATAGATTTCATCAGGCGCGGCGGCAGCAGATGCCCCAGTTGTTGTTCGGCCAAAGTTAGCAAAAGGCATTCTTGCGCCGTCAGGGTGGGCAGGGAGATTCCCTTGGCACGCTCGTCCCAGCAATAGCGATAGGGTTTGCTGGTTTCGTCACGGTCTATTTCAAAATGCCCGGATAGCGCTTCCAGTTGCCGCTCGATGGTCCGAACGTCCCGCTCAATGCCGGCCTCGCTGAGTTGCCGTTTCAGTTGCGGAGCCGTTACGGTTCGTCCTTTGGGAATTCGGCGAAGCAGCTCCAAGGCTATTTGCAGTGTTTCCAGAGAGTGCGGGCGTTTAGGCATGCTATTGTCCGGGCAGTATTTCGTCAGGAGAAGCAGAAGAACAAGCTGATGAAGATGTTTCAGAACTTTCCTGTGATTCTCCAATCAAGCTCGATACTGAGGTCGCGAGTGAGATCGAAAACCGCTTCCAGTCTAACGGAGTAACCGTGACCAGATGGAGGGCAATACCATCAGACGGGAAACCGGGGCTAGGCACAATGGCATTGGTCTTTTGAAGCTGTTGCTCAATATCGGGCATCCCTTTCCGCCATCGCTCGGCGACGGGATGAACAAACAACACGGCAATGCCGGTGAAAGGAAGGCCGAGGCTGTTTCTTGCCTGCTGATAGGATTTTAGCTTCTTGACATCATCCCATGGGTCTAAATACGGACCCCCAGGCTGCCAAAGCTTGATTTCGATCGCAATTCGGCAGGGCTGTCGCCAAAGATTGTAGTTAGGGTTTTGCACCTCAGATAGGACAGCAATGTCGACGCGCGGCCCCAATCCTATTGGATTAAGCTGATATTCCGTTTTTACAGGGTTGATAGCGTGGATTTGATTGAAACGATGTTCAATATGCCCGATGTCATACCGGAGATTGCTCAACCCGTGGCGAAGCTCTGCGAATAGCAAAGATTGAATATCATTCTCAGATAGGAAATCCGCATGATATTTCTGGAACTCCCTGACGGTTTCCTCGACGGCAGTTCTCAACTGGTCGATAAGCATCGAATCTGTACTCTTAATCGTGCTACCTCCTTAAAGTAATCATCACAATCAGAGTCCTGAGCAGTTTCTGAACCCATACGTCTGTTTTGCCAAAGTCTGGCTTTGCCATCCCACCGGGAAAGCCAGTCTACCCCTCTTCCAATCAAGTCGGCGAAACGACCAACTGAGCGACAGGAAGTCAATGATTTTGAACGTCTGGCACAGAGTATCATCCTCGCGACAGGATCGTGACCCTGTAGTCAGACTCAAGGCACGCATTCTCGAAGGCGCTGAAATGGAGCCTCGCTCCATTCTGGGCAATTCCCCCTATTTTGTCCATTGCTAATTGAATGTCTTTGTCATTGAGAATGCTCGGTCTGGTCTCTACGGATACGATTAACCCCCGGGACACTCTGACTCTGTCTGGGCCCAGAAGTGGGCTTCTGCATGCTGCGTCGAATGCGGCAAGGCAACCCATGGCACCATCTCCATTGCCATAACCAACCACCGACGCAGTGTCTCCACTCAGGAGCGACTTCAGTTCATCTGCGTCAATCCCGATAGATCCTGACTTCGCAAGTGAAAACGTAATGACACGGCATATTTGTGCAACTGCTGCAGGGATAAGTTCTGTCCAGCAGCACCTTCGAGTCGTACGAGCCTCGTCCATAAGCACCTCGTAGGGCACCTCAAATGCAACATCCACCAATCGTTGGAGTGATCTGTCGGACTCGACATATCTGAGGCCGGGTGTAATTGCAATGGTGAAGACGCCCAATTCACCGAGTGCTTCTGCAACAACAGAAGTAACTCCCTTTCCTGTTATCCCTTGTAGGCCGGTCAAGATGAATGCCACATCCAAGCCGGAAACCAGTCGTGAAATGTCGGATTTCCGGTCACGTGCCATGAGTTGAGCATCTCTGATCGTTGCTGGCTTAAAACCGTGGTCACTAATCAATAAAGCATCTTCGGCGTGACTCCAGCGAAGACGAGCCATGTTGGTTGCAATCGCAATTGTTTTGCACGGGAAATTCAAGTTCTGAGCAACCCGATCCA
>Ga0182014_10002308_pt1 | contig 24125 bp, 18 predicted proteins | sample 612S2DmetaG_FD_120489 | JGI IMG/M metagenome (GOLD analysis project Ga0182014, IMG submission 120489) | Permafrost microbial communities from Stordalen Mire, Sweden - 612S2D metaG | ecosystem: Environmental > Terrestrial > Soil > Wetlands > Permafrost | place: Sweden: Stordalen | collected...
ATCCATCGATGGCCAGCTTCGCAAGATCATGGTGGTTATCAAGATGCGGGGTGGAAATCACGCCAAGGATATTCGCGAATATGAGATCACGTCGAAGGGAGTGATCATTCTGGGCAAACGCCTCACAGAATATCAGGGCCTTATCAGCGGAATCCCTGTGAATTCGGGTCGATCAGAGCAGAAGAAAGAGCCTTCAGATCACCCTCAAATCAAAGCGTAGTACCTAAGGAAGCATCCACGAACTCGAAACCGCCGACGATTAGTCTCCGTTTTATCGATCGTCTTTTCTTTAAAGGTGCGGTGTCTTGCCAGCCGTGCCAGGACACCGCTAAAGGAATGCGGGAAATCGCAGAATGTTTACCCCGTCTCGTGCGCGGGGTGGTCGTTTGGCGCTGGGCAGGATTGAAAGGAGTAATTGAGAAAAGCCATATTGCATACATGATCTTGCTCATATTGCGCCAGTTCGGCTTCATTCCTAACCGAGGCAACGGTAGCATAGCAGGAAATGCAAATTGAATCGTGCGAACCATCCTTGTTGTGTCTGTGGGGAAAACGGCAGGTTAGCTTAGAGGCCATCGTACACTCCCTTCAATGTTCAATGTTGAGAGATGATTACCTTCTGAAACCTAGCTGAGATGGTGCGACTGGTCCGTCCCGAATCGGCCAGTTTTCATTTGAACCCTGAAGAGGAGGGGATCAAGGGCGATCGAGACTGCCGGGCCGTTGCCTGCTGCCAGGCCGCAGTGTTTCGACTGCCTGCTTCCGGCGAAGGAAGCTCTTTCCCTTCCGCTACTTTAAGCTCGGCTATGCGGCAACACAGGTGGGCTTTGAGGTTTTCGATTGACCTGGGGTCTTGGTTTGGATAGGAGGATCCTTCAATTCTTTGGAGGAGAAGGCGAATCACAGCTAAAAGGCCCGGTGACGGTGGAGGGTTCATCTTACTTGCCCTTTTATCGTTGCAGTCTGTGCTGTGCGTGCGAGGAGAACTCGAACTCGACAGAGTTATCACTATTCGTCTCCTTTGGGACCGCCGTTAGGGGAAAGAAGTAGTCTAGCGGTCGCTCAACAGCGCCGGTGGTCACTTTTGAACACGAGTCCACCTTTTCTCGAGAAACAGAGGTGAGCGGCAAGGTTACGGGCGGCGGAGGCTTTGCGGGTGAGCATGCGCATGAACTCGGAGTTGGCTTCAACGTCTCGAACTCGAATCGTGCTCCAGACGAAGTAGAGTTTCGCGCGGAATCGCAATGGCATCCTGGCTACTTTAGGACGCATTCTTGTCCATTGCATGGATCCCTCTTTGCTGCACACCAATTGGATCGCACCCGGCGTACGTGCTCGATTCCGCAGTTGCCGGACTTTGCCGGGTTGGGAAGATGGTCACAAATTCATTCGACAGTGTGGTCTGCACCGACGATCCGGGCAGAGGTCGTCAGGGCTGAGGACTTTGTGCCGTGAAATTACACGACGGCATCGGGGGCATCGGCGTCTGCCCCAGTCGGCAGATGATCCGGCAAGTCAAGGCGCGCCGCACCAATCCTATTGTCGGCCATCCCGTAATAGACATCGAAGCGATCAGGTGCGCCGAGATCGTCGCGCTGGTCGATGCCGGTGGGGAACACGACATTGGCGACGGTCCCCTGACGCTCTTGCGGCATCTCCGGCGTAAGCACCGGCTCCGGGGAACGGTAGCTGATGGTGAGGGGATGCTCCTTGGAGAAGATCATTACTCCCGCCGAATAGCGCAACCTGTGTACGTCCGGGCCAAGCTCCCCAATTTCGCTGACCCCATGGTAGACGACCAGCCAGCCGTAACGAGTCAAGATGGGTGGAGTGCCGCCTCCGATCTTGAGCCGTTCCCAGGGCGAAACTGGAGACGCGAGGCGATGATGAAAGGTGAATTTGCCGGTGCGAAAGGGCTTACGGTCAAGTGTCATTTGGCAGTAAGAAATCCAGATGCTCTCCCGATCGATATCCACTTCGCGGGTCGCGGGACTACAGGCGGTCTCCTCGGGACGGGTGCCTGGAAAAAGCGGCCGGTGGAGCAAGGCGAGCTCTGGCTGCTCGGATGGATCGGGAATCACGGCAGGGAAGAGGCTGGCATCTTTATCGTCTACATTCCCGAATTCGATACCATCTGCCGAGGCAAAAGTAGCGAGCCCCAGCCGTCTCCAGTGGAAGATGTCTTCAGATACCGCCAAGGCAATCCGCGGGCCAAGTGGCGACCATGCCGTGTAAGTCATCAGATATCGTTGAAGAGGCGCCACAAACGTGACGCGAGGATCCTCGCAGCCACCGCCGCCGTCGGGTCGCCGTTCATAATCGGCCTCGGGCTCAAGGGCGATGCCGAGCCGTTGGACTCCGATCGGATCGCCGGCTTGATTGAACAGCACACGGGCAATGCCAATGCGCGAATAATTTCCCTTCGCGACCAGCCGCGGGAACAAGTATAAGTTCCCGTCTGGGCCACGGGCTGCCGCGGGATTGAGGACGCCTTCAACTTCGTGGGGATTGCCGGACTCCGACTCCATGACCATCCCGAGGCGGCGGAGCTTGAAGCCGCCCATCAATTCACCTCAAAGGATCGTTCTTGCCGATCGTTGCCCAAGCAGGCGATGATCGTTTCGATGACCCGCTTGGTCTCATTGGGGTCTCGCACGGGAATGGAAATGACACCGGCCTGTTTTGCCGGGTAGTCGTTTCCGCCCGGAAACAAAGCGTCTCCAACGTAAATCATCTCTTTCAACTGAATGCCGAGAATGTCTCGCAGCTTCCCGATCCCGTAAGCCTTGTCAATGCCTGGCTTGGTGACGTCGATGGATGTTGCGCCGCCGATGCGGACCGAAAACTCGGGAATGAGAGTGTCGAGGATTGTCTTGATCTTCTTCCGCTTGGCGAAATCCGGATCCCACTTCACTTTTTCTTCCAACGGAGCTTGCTGGCCGAGTGCTGAATAAGTTATCTGGCTTCCCCTGTCCTCAATTACCTCTCCCCAAGTCTTCTCGACAAGGAAACCCGCGGACCTGACGGCGTTGTTTAGAGAGTTGACGATCCTCTCCTTTTCCTCCGCGGTGAAATCTTCTGCATAGAGCTGCTTCCACTGCCCTGTGTATTGGAAGAATTGCGTTCCGCAAGTTGGGAGAATGGAGAGCTTTGCCAGGCGTTCATCTTGCGGAAGATTGGAGAGAACCTGCCTTTGAAACTGGAGCCACGCGCCGCCAGAGATGACAGCGACTTTGACGACCTCGAGCAGATCATGCAGGAGCGACGACATCTCGATATCGAGCGATGACTTGCTGGGCGCCAGTGTTCCATCCAGATCAAATACGATGAGCTTCTTCATTCATCTCCAATTCTGAAGTTCTGCGAATTTCTTCTTGAACTTGTGCGCAATGCACCCTCGGAACCTCCTTAACTCCGCACTATGCGCAGTTCCTTACAACCCCTGGATCGCAATCTCCAGCAGTGTCACTTCTCCGCTTGGCCGAAAGCCACACACTCCCGAATCTGCCGGCAAAAGCCAGGTATCGCCCTTGCCAACCGTATAGGAAATTCTGTCGCTTTCGATTTGGCCTGAGCCGTCAATGCAAATCAGCACACGCGGCTCTGCCGTGGCGCCAACGGTGAACGGCGCCTGTCCAATCAGGCGGCAGAGACGGAAGGCTTCGCAATCAAAGAGCCTTTCCCGCTTGGCCGGCGATACGGTCTCAATGCAGGGCGCAACCAAGCCGCCAGCTGCCACATCAAGATTCATGCAGGCAAATGCCTGATCGATCTGCAGCGGCCGTGGCTGTCCGGTCTTTGCGTCAACATGCCCCCAGTCGTATAAGCGGAATGTGACGTCGCTGTTCTGCTGAACCTCAAAGACAACAACACCACCACCCAAGGTGTGAACCGTTCCGGCAGGGATGAAAACGGCGTCGCCTGGTTTCGGTGCGATGCATTTGAGATGTTCCGCGATTGTGTCGTTGGCCAGGGATTGGCGCAGGTCAGCGGCGGTTGTTGCCGGCCGCAAGCCTGCATAGATGCGGCTTCCTTTCTCTGCATCAATCACAACCCATGCTTCTGTCTTACCGTTTTCGCCAGGTGGAAGAAACTCCGGGTGCGCATCGCTTGGGTGCACCTGTACCGAAAGCATTTCTTGTGCATCAAGGAACTTGAGGAGCAGCGGAAAGCGGGGAAAGCGCGAAGCCCACTTACCCATCAATTGCTCCCGGAAGTGCGCCATCAAATCACCGATGGTTCGGCCCTTAAGCGGTCCATCGACAACCTGGCTTTGATGATCGTCGCGGTCGCTGAGCACCCATGCTTCACCAATAGGACCATTGCCTGGAGGCGGTGTGGAGAGCAGGCTGGACAGACGTCTGCCGCCCCATAATCGATACTGATAAATCGGCTCGAAGCGCAAGGGATACAGAGGTGACGAGTCCATCGTTTGTCATCCAACTTTCATCATCGGAAGCTTGAATTCGATGAGAGCCTACTGTGATTGCAACAACTTCCGACATCAGTGTCCGACTGCGATGGTCTAGTTGATGGTGCAGTTAGAGGTGTGAACTCAGTTCGCCGTGCTTGCAGGCATCGCTGATTGCCGATGACCATTTGGAACCCATGCCAAGTCGCCACTGAAAACGTAGATTGCAAGCGCCGCAGCCATGAAGACAGCGCCTACCCAGAAGCGCCAGTCGCGATGCATCCGTCTCCAGTAAGGGCCAGGATAAGGCTCACCGCTGTCGCTGCTATTCCCTTCGGGATTGTGCCTGTTTCCGGTCAATTCTTTTCCGTTCCAGCCGAGTAACCGCCTCGGGGCGCAGCCTGATGGCAGCGTGCGAGATAGCGCGGAGCCGTCATTCCTACTATTGGAGACGATGCGGCAAGGAGTCAGGTCAATTGTGAACAGTCTACCGGCCCCTGTGTTGTTTAGAAAGGTAACTAGACCGGTTTTGCGTTGCAGGGAGCTATTCAGGCTTGCTAGGGAACACTTGAGAATCCGCTTTGCAGTCCGGTTGCGTGCCATTCCGATCAAGAAGACAAGACAAGGAGACTCGAATGTCCGCGCCTAATCTCCCGTTGAACTTGAATCTGAGTTCCATCACCGGACACGAAGCGCGGCCTGTGGTACGCAGAACAACGCCGGCGCCTATATTGCAGTTGGCGCCGCGCGGAGTCTATCCAACGCGGATCGCGGTGGTCGGGAATCACCTTCCTCGACAATGTGGAATTGCGACTTTCACGACAGACTTGTGCGACTCCATCGTCGATGAATTCGGAACCGCTGGCGTGTTTGTGGTTGCGATCAATGACTCTGACGCGCGGTATGAATACCCTGCGCGAGTACGTTTGGAGATAACCCAGGACGAACTCCCATCCTATCGGGCAGCAGCCGACTTCCTCAATTCGAGCGGCGTCGATGTTGTGTCTTTGCAACACGAGTATGGGATCTATGGTGGAGAAGCTGGGAGCTATGTTCTCGAGTTGCTGAATCACCTTAAGATGCCAGTGGTGACCACACTGCACACGATACTTCGTGCGCCGGACGCTGCTCAACGAGCTGTCATGCAGGAAATCGGCCGGCGCTCCGAGCGTCTGATTGTCATGAGCGAACACTCCTCTCGTCTTTTGCGATTCGTCTTCGGAGTCCCAGTCGAGAAGATCGAAGTTGTTCCTCATGGTATTCCCGATTTGCCGTTTGCGGATTCAGATGCTTATAAAGAGCTTTTCTCCATCTCTGGCAAGACTGTAATGCTCACGTTCGGCCTGCTCTCTCCGAACAAGGGGTTCGAGAACGTGATTCGAGCTTTGCCGCGCATCTTGTCTCGACACAGCGATGTTATCTACATCATCGCGGGTGCGACTCACCCGCATGTAAAGCTTCGTGAGGGCGATCGATACCGGGTTCAGTTGGAGGCCTTGGCCAGGGAACTGGGAGTTGAAAAAAGCGTGGTCTTCCACAACCGCTTCTTTGCCCCTCAGGAGATGGCTTCACTGGTCGGCGCGGCCGACATTTATATCACACCGTATTGCCATGAGGCACAGGCAGTATCCGGAACACTCGCGTTTGCTTTGGGCGCCGGGAAGGCGATTATCTCAACCCCGTATTGGCATGCCGTTGAACTCCTGAACGATGGGCGCGGGATGCTGGTTCCGTTCGACGACACAGGCGCTATTGCGGCCGCGGCAATCGGGCTGTTGGAGGACGACGCAGCTTGCCGGGCAATGCGCCGACTTGCGTATCTCTACGGAAGAGACATGGTTTGGAATCAGGTCGCGCACTCTTACATGCGGGCGTTCGCACACGCGAGCGCTGATCGTGCGCGACCTGTTCGCCGGGGGTTCTCCGCACAGGCTATTGAGCAGAATACCGCCAGCAGACTTGTAAATGCATGACCCGCGTGTGCGGCGCAAACCGAGAAATCGGTGCTCAGCGCCGTCTCATGTATCCGGCTGACAGCCATTCGCAGAGGATGACCAAATAGGAACAGATAGGCATGCCCGGCCATGTGAATCACACGACAGAGCCTTCAAAGGATCGAAGGCATGTTCGGTCAAGAGGAGGCTTTCATGACAACTACACAAAAGTGCGAACATCCTGGCTGTAACTGTCAGGCGGCAAAAGGCAAGCAACATTGCAGCACCGCATGTGCCGATTCAAAGAAGAACGCAACGACACCATGCGAATGCGAACACAAGGAATGCAAGGAGGCAGGGCTCAAGATGTAGTGTGGCTTGCCCTTTGATGCTTGAGTGTTTGTAATAACGCCGCGCCAACTTTCCCAAGTGAAACGTGAAAAGGAATTCTGTTGTTCCCCGGCGAACAGTATGTCGCTGCCGCGGAAAGTTGCTTCCGCGGTACCGAGTGGCGCATTGCCGCCGGGCTGAATGCGGATGTATCGAGCGATGTTGCGGGCTCAGGGTCAAAGTCATTTGAAGAGTCGTGGGCGGAGACAGGCTGGCGGGTCGCCGGCGTGAACCTTGTCACTCATTCTTGCAGCAGGCGGCGAGGCTTTCCCGGAGAGTTCAGGATCGACTTCGGCTTCTTGCCTGCGGCGAATTCCTCAACTACGAGGTTGATGAAGTTTGCGGTTCCGCTCAGCATGAGATCTGTAAATCCCGCGATATGGGGAGTGACCACAACCTGAGGAAATTGGAGCAGCGGGTTGTTTGGGTCTGGCGGTTCAATTGCCAAAACGTCAAGTCCAGCAGCAGAGATTTGCCCTTCCTTCACGGCAGTAACAAGTGCGTTTTCGTCGATGAGCATACCGCGGGCGATGTTGACCAGGATGGCGCCGCGTTTCATCGCCCTGATGATCGATGTATTGATCAGATTCTCATTTTCCTTGCTGGCTCGAACGCAAATGACTACAAAATCCGCATGGGCAACCGCAATGTTCAGTTGATCGGCCGGATATGCCGTGACATCGTGAGGCGCATTCTCCGGATGTTCATCTGCCGCGACCATCTTTACACCAAAAGGACGCAGACGATCAACGATCTGTCTGCCAATGCTGCCCAAGCCAACGATGCACACTGTCTTTCCGTTGAGTGCAAGATTGAGCATGGGCGGCTTGAAGGGATCTCCTCGAAGGGATATCAAGGCTTCGCCAAGATGCCTGGCGGCGCCAAGTAGAAGGAGTACGGCAAACTCTGCAACTGAAGTGGCATTTCCGGTAAGTTCTGCCGGTGCGTATGAGACCCAGATGCCAAGTTCGCTGGCGGAGTCGATGTCAACCGCCTCATATCCGTCGCTGACCGTCTGAATGAGGGCCAACTCTGGCTGATGGATGAGCAGTTCGCGCCCAACATCGCCCAAGGCCAGGAGCACTTCGAGATCGAGGGCCGGAGCGTGCCTGCCGCCGATCCACTCGATCACTTCATGCTGTGCAAGAGAGGTGCGCAACCTCCGCAGAAGCTCAACGGTAAATGCGCTCTCGCCATGGAGAAATGCAATCTTCATCTCTATCCCTTCAACTGTGTTCACGGAAGATGCTGGGCATTAACCTCGGATGCCGGTGCGCGGCGTGAGTTATGAGGCTCAATATTTGCCCTCTGCGCACGTGCATCCGGTGTCATGCGTCAGCGCTGCCAGAGTATCTGCCCTGTTTCAAGCGGTACCGCAGCATTGGGATGGCGGGGGACGATGCGAGCAGTGTAGTCGCTTACCGGGCGCGTTGCGGGTACCTGAGCCGAGTAGACGATCACGCCTGATGAATCCTTAGTTGATGGCGACGCAACCATGGCTTCGACATCAGGTTCATTTCCATGAACTGACTCTGCGTAGAGCTCCACTCTTATTTGGCTGGGATTCAGGTCGCCCAAAGAAACCTCGGCCTGGAAGAAATGCCGGTCGTCGTGCGTATCGATCCGTGTCGGGCCAAAGTACATCTTATTCCAGTTCCGCTCGATGTCTTGCTGCCAGTGGAGCAAACTCGCGCCAAGCGCACCCTTCGCGGCGGCGCGATCACGGTAGCTGCGAGCGGCAGGAAGGTAGTGCTTCTCAGTATATTGGCGGATGGCACGCGTTGCGGAAAACTCGGGCGTGAGTTGCGCCATACTTTCGCGGATCCGTCCCAGCCACTTGGACGGCATTCCCTTTTCATCGCGCTCATAGAATTCCGGAATTACGTCTTGCTCCAGCAAGGTATACAACGCTTCTGCCTCGGTAGCGTCCCATTCTGGATCTTCGCCATGCTCCCAGCCGTCTCCGATGGCCCAGCCAACTTCAGGTGAATAGGCTTCCGCCCACCAGCCGTCCAATTCGGAAAGATTCAGACCACCGTTGACAAGAACCTTCATTCCGCTGGTCCCGCAGGCCTCCCACGGACGCCGTGGGGTGTTGATCCACAGATCGATACCCTGCACCATTTCCTGGGCAACTGACATGTCGTAATCGCTGAGGAAGACCACACGGCCGCTGACTTCTGGACGCTTGATGAAGTCCTTCCATTGCTTTATCAGCGCCTGTCCCGGCAGGTCCTGCGGATGAGCCTTGCCGGCGAGAATCAACTGAACCGGGCGCAGGGGATTAGAAAGCAGATGTACAAGCCGTTCAGTATCGTGCAATAGAAGGTTGGGGCGCTTATATGTTGCAAAGCGGCGGGCGAATCCGATCGTTAGAGCATTTTCATCAAAGATATTGGCGGCGCTCGAGGTTTCTGCACCTTCCGCGGCGAGCTGGCGGACATACCGCTTGCGTGTCGTCCCGATCAGGGCTCTCCGCCCCGTGCTTCGCATCTGCCACAACTGTGAATCGGTGAGTTGACGGATGTCGTCTTCAGCCGGACGATCCCCGCGCCAGCGTTTGTCGCCGCAAGCTGTGGTCCAGAGTGCATCCGCGGCTGCAGAATCCCAGGTGGGCACATGAATTCCATTGGTGACAGAGCCGATTGGCACTTCGTCCTGTGGCCAACGAGGAAAGAGCGGACCGAAGATATGCCGGCTCACCTGCCCGTGCAGCTTGCTCACTCCATTGACCTGTCCGCTCCCATGGACTGCAAGATAGGCCATGTTGAAGGGTTCAGATTGGTCTCCTGAGTTCTGTCTTCCCATTGCGAGTAGGCCCCCGATCGGGAGGCCGAGTTCATCCAATGAATAGTGGGTTAGATATTGGCAAATAAGACCGGGATGGAAGCGATCAAATCCAGCGCTGACGGCGGTGTGCGTGGTGAAGATATTTCCTGCTCGCGTCACCTTCATGGCAAGATCGAAAGGAGTTTTGTGATCCTCCATGTAAGACCGTGCCCGTTCGAGTATGGCAAAGGCCGCGTGACCCTCATTGAGGTGACACACTTCGGGCTGTAATCCTAATGCTCGCAGCAGACGCCAGCCGCCGATTCCAAGAACTATCTCTTGTTTCAGTCGCATTTCAGCGTCTCCACCATAGAGTTGACTGGTTATTCCACGGTGAGCCGCAGTATTGGCGAAGTCATTGGTGTCGAGCAGATAGAGCTTTAGCCTTCCAACAGACACCTCCCAGCAGCGGAGCCATATCTTTGAGCCGGGAAGTTGAATCTGTAACCGCAGCCATTCACCGTTTGGCTGACGCAGGGGCCGGATGGGCAACTGCCCCGGATCATTAACTGGGTAGAGCGCCTGCTGGCCACCTTCCGAATTGAAGTCCTGGCGGAAGTATCCCTGGCCATAAAGCAAGCCCACTCCGATTACCGGCACGCCCAAGTCGCTGGCCGCCTTCATCTGGTCACCTGCTACGTTGCCTAGACCACCGGAGTAAATGGGCAGCGCCTCGCTTAGCATGAATTCCATGCTGAAATAGGCGACGGAGGTGAGTACGGCGTCTTTATGCTTCTCCTGGAACCATGAGTCTTCGTTGTAGGATTCCCGATTTCGGCGAACCAGATTGTCGAGACGCATCCGAAACTCAGGTGCGTCCAAAGCGGCCTTGATCTTCTCTTTGGACACCGTCCGCAATATCACCCACGGATTTTGTGTGACAGTCCAGAGTTCCTCGTCGAGCGCTTCCCATAGCCCGTCTGCGGCATGGTTCCAGGACCAGTGCAGGTTGAGTGCCAACTCAACCAGAGCATCGATTCCATCAATCTTTAGCCAATCGGCAGGCGCTTTTGGATCGTTCAATGTCTCTCCCCACGTGCCGGAATCCAGGAAGCGGAGGCCGCGATCGCAAATGGTCTTCAAGCGATAGGCCGCCTCCGCTTCAGCTTTACCAGCTTGTCCCTTAGCTATCGGTGAACACGGCCTTCTGAGGATGTCCTTTGGCCATTGGAGCAGGAGCAGTTGCGTCGCTGAAGTCCGCCGTCCACTGCCAGTTCCTGATCTCGGGCATATCCTCCAGGTGTTGGCGGATGTAGTCGTGATGTTCCGCCAGCTTTTTGCCGAATAACTCGATTGCATCGGCAGCCTGCACGCGAAGCCGAGGGATGTGCTTCAACGCATCGAGCGCAAGGTGGAAGCGGCTCATTTCATTCAGCACGACCATGTCGAACGGAGTTGTGGTCGTGCCTTGGTCCATATAGCCATGTACATGAAAGCGGCCTTCATTGGCGCGTCCATGAACCAAGGTGTGAATGAGCCATCGATTGTTGTGGAATGCAAAGATCACAGGCGCACTCTCGGTGAAGAGGGCGTTGAAGGACATTTCATCCATCCCGTGCGGATGCTTGTCTGGATACATTAAAGTCATCAAGTCCACCACATTGACAACGCGCACCTTGATGCCGGGCACATGCTTTTGCAAGAGCCAGGATGTTGCGCAAATCTCAATAGTCGGCACGTCGCCGGCGCACGCCAGCACGACATCGGGCTGTCCGTCGTCATTGGACGCGAACTTCCATGTCGATGCGCCGCGCGAGCAATGTTCAAGAGCCTCATCCATATTCAGCCATTGGAGCTGCGGCTGCTTTCCGCAGGTAACGATATTGACGTAGTTGCGGCTACGCAGGCAATGATCGAAGACGCTGAGCAGGCAGTTGCTGTCTGGCGGATAGTAGACGCGGATGGTGTCACTTCTGCGCGCCAGCGCGTTGTCAACAAAACCGGTTGCCTGGTGGCTGAATCCGTTGTGATCGTTCCGCCACGCATGGCTTGTGAGCAGGACATTCAGAGATGCGATGGGCCTGCGCCAGGCGTAGTCCCGGCATTGCTCCAGCCACTTGGCATGTTGCGTAATCATCGAATCGACGATCTGTGCGAATGCCTCGTAGGAAGACCACATGCCGTGACGGCCGGTTAGCAGGTATCCCTCGAGCCACCCCTCGCACAAATGTTCGCTCAGGACCTCCAGCACGCGCCCATCCGGGCCCAGTTCGTCATCGATCGAAACCAGCTGTGCCATGGAGCATCGCTTGGTGGCCTCGAAGACCGAGTTCAGGCGATTGGAATCTGTCTCATCAGGGCAGAACATGCGAAAGTTCGTCGGATTCATTCTGAAGATGTCGCGGAAAAAGTCGCCCAGTTTGCGCGGAGCCTCGGCCAGAACCTGACCCGGTCCAGGAATCTCAAGCGCGTAATTCGTGAAGTCCGGCAAAGAAAGCGTGATCAGCTCCCGTCCGCCATTCACATGGGGATTGCCGCCCATGCGCCGGTTGCCGACTGGCGCGAGCGCCGCCAGTTCAGCGATGAATGAGCCGTTCTTTTCGAAGAGCTCCTCTGGCTTATAACTCCTCATCCAGGCTTCAAGGATTTTGAGATGCTCGGGATTTTCGCGGACTGTGGCAAGTGGGACCTGATGAGCACGAAACGTTCCTTCGATCGGGATTCCATCGACCTCCTTCGGACACGTCCATCCCTTGGGCGTGCGCAGGATAATCATCGGCCAGATGGGCTGCTTCCTGAAGCCGCCGACGCGCGCTTCGTGCTGGATTGACCGAATGTCGACATAGCAATCATCCAGCGCCTGAGCAAGCAACTGATGCACGACTTCGGGATCGTCTCCCTCGACGAAGAAAGGCTTGTATCCACGCCCGGTGTAGAGGGCCTTCAAATCTGCGTCACTGGTGCGTCCCTGAGCAGTAGGCCCGGAGATTTTGTAACCGTTCAAGTGCAGGATTGGCAGGACCGCACCATCCCGCACAGGATTGAGAAAGTTGACAGACTTCCAGCTTCCTTCGAGCGGGCAGGTTTCAGACTCGCCGTCGCCAACGACGCAGGCGACGATCAGATTCGGATTGTCAAAAGCGGCGCCGAATGCGTGAACCAGCGAATAGCCAAGCTCTCCGCCCTCATGCATTGAGTTCGGGACATGCGGTCCGCAGTGACTGGGCACGCCGCCTGGGGTCGAGAACTTGCGGAACATGAGCCGCAGTCCGTCTTCATCAGTCGTGATTTCCGGATGGACTTCGGTGTACGTGCCTTCCAGATAAGAGCAGGCATTCAGGGACGGGCCGCCGTGTCCTGGCCCAGAAATGTAGATGATATCTGCATCATGCTCTTTGATAAGACGGTTCAGATGAATGTAGATGAGATTCTGACCCGGCGAAGTTCCCCAATGACCGAGCAGCCTCGGTTTGATCTGTTCCGCCTTGAGCGGTTCTCGCAAGAGAGGATTCTCAAAGAGGTAGATCTGACCGATGCACAGGTAGTTCGCTGCGCGCCAGTATTGGTTCATCTTGTCGAGCATATCCGGCGAAAGCGGTCCTTTCGGCACGGGCGCCTGCGCCTCAGTTTTGCCATCGGCCGCAATCGCGGTGGACAGATTCACGTCGAAGATGAAACTGGAGCGATTCTCTTTGTAATCGGCACCTATCGCAAGTTCCGTGTTAGCCATATTGACTGTTCCTTCCTAATTCTCCGCGGCGAGTAACAGTGCGCTGGTGGTTCTGTGGAGTCGATTTGCTCGGGTCTGCCCGGGATAATTATTTGAGTCGATCTTCATCTTCCTCGCTCTCGTAGTTGCTTACTGTGGTCTTCAGGAGATACGGAGGCGTGCAAAGACGGGGATCTTGATCAGGTCCATGACTACGCCGAATGCGAGCGCAGCGCCAAACGCGGCAGCAATGATTGCAATGGACAACGGCGCCATTGCGATTCCCAATAACGCGAGCGTTGAAATGATAAGGACGTCGGCCACGGAAGAGAGCACGAGCCAAACACTGGGGCGCAATCCCCACAAGTGCTGGCGCCCGCGGATCACATAGGTCGTGGCCTGGCTGCCAAACACAATCGCAACCACGGAGAGCGTTTGGAGCGCCTCGATGCCGAGATGCAACTCGAACTTGCCTACTGCCAGAATGGCCGTGGAGAAGGCAAGGAAACAGACTCCCAGAATGACGCCGGCAACTGTGATTCGGCCGATGTGCCACGAGTTCGGCATTTTCGATGGCAGCACCCTGTCCGTGGTCAGCGACATGGCAAGGAAATCGCCGGTGATCATGACAATGACCATCAGCATGGGAGTCAGCACCGCATGCCCGGTCATGATCAGGCCGACGGTCAGTAACAGCACCTGCAAGAACTTTTTCATTACCGAGTTCAAGGTGTAGGTGAGGATACGCTGAAACGTGACCCGGCCCTCTTTTACCGCGGTCACGATGCCACCCAGGCCGGCTTCGGTCAATACAACACCTGCTGCCGATTTAGCCACATCCGTTGCGGTCAAGACGGCGATGCCGATCTGCGCCTGACGAAGCGCAGGGGCATCATTGGCGCCATCCCCGCACATCCCAACCGTATGCCCGTTCTTCTGGAAGGCTTTGACGAGGTCATACTTGCCCTCCGGAAGAATACCTGCAAAGACCGCGAAGTCAGCTGGCTCGATGCTTTCGGGGAGTTTTCCCGGCGGACAGACGGCGCCATCCAGCCCAACCGCATGAGCGACGATTGCCGCCGTGACCGGAGCGTCTCCCGTCACCATCACAGTGCCCACGCCGAGGCTATGCAATTCCGAGATGAGAGAGACTGAGTCCGTCCGCGGCGGGTCGCTGAGGGCGATGAGGCCGATCACTTTCACGCCGGCCGGGATTCCTGCTGCCACTGCCAGAACTCTGAATCCCTGTTTCTCAAGTTCGTCGGCGATCGCGGCTGCTGCCGGCGATGGAGCGGAGAGGGCTACGACTGCGGCGAATGCTCCCTTGATGATGCGCTGCGTGCCCCCCGTTGCATCCGTCGCAGTTGCTTCCGATGTTTTCTTCCCGGGGTCGAACGGCAGAAACGTCACCAGTTTTGGCAAGTCAGGAGCTGGCTTGTGCGAAGCGGCAAGACGAATCGCTTCATCTACCGGGTCCTGACCACCTTCGGAACTTGCCAAGGCAGCCAATCCGAGAACGTGGGCTTCGTCGAAGCCGGGCAAGGAGCGAACGCTGGTTACGGAAAGCTCGTTTCGGGTGAGCGTTCCCGTTTTGTCCGAGCACAGGACGTCGATCGATGCAGCCTCATCCACTGCTGAGAGTCGCGTGGGCAATACACCCAGCTTCGCCAGAGAGCGAGCTCCAATCGCAGCGGCAAGGGTGAATGTCGCGGGCAAGGCAACGGGAATGGCGGCGAGGATTGATGTGAGCAACAAAGGAACGATCTCACTCCAAGGCATCGCATGGGTATAAGCAAATGCAACCATGGCGAGAATTACGACACCATTGAAGATGGCGAGATTGCGTACGATCTTGAGCACTGCTTTCTGCTGCGTGCTCACAACGTGTGCAGTGCGAACGAGTTCTGCGGTGCGGCCGAATTTGGTACGAACGCCCGTGGCCGTTACGACCGCCGTCGCTTCACCGCGCCGGACAAGAGCCCCCGCGTACGTGTCTACGCCCGGGCCGGCTTCAACGGGCAGCGATTCACCGGTGAGCATCGACTGATCGAGTTGAACTGATCCGCCGGTCAGATGCACATCGGCAGCGACCACAACACCGAGCGACAGCTTCACCAAGTCGCCACGCACCAATTCCGCGGCCGGCACCGTCTTCCATGTGCCGTCGCGCTGGACTGAAGCATTGAGAGCGAGCCGCGATTTAAGAGCAGCAAGTGTAGCCTGGGCTCGACTCTCCTGGAAGTAGGCAAGTGCGGCGTTAAACACCAGCAGCGCCGCGATGATACCAGCCTCGTAATACTTATGTAGCGCAAGCTCAAGCACAATGGAGGCTTCAAGTAACCACGGAACAGGCGCCCAGAATTTCTCCAATGCATTGCGCAGGGGATGAGCCGAAGTATCCGGCATTGCGTTGGGGCCGTCTTTTTCAAGACGAGCGCGTGCCTCGTTGCTCGTGAGCCCCTTCGATGAGACGTCCTGAACCGGTTTTACCGGCTGACTGGGCGGTGCGGGGGCGACAACAGTCGTTGCACTCATCATTGGCCACCTGTATTGCTGTTCTCCCTGCCGCCATTCCGAGGCGCGCCCGGATGGAATCTTCGCGCCGGTCTCAGGTTTGGCCGAACGAAGAAGAAAGAGTTGGCATTGAACGGGCTTGACAACCACTGTATTGCATCCCATGCGAGACAGGGCGGCGGGTTACGAATGACAATCGACGGCAAGCAGGCACGAGAGCAGAAAAAGGCCGCTACCCATGACCGCAGTCGCGGGATTGTTGAAAGAGACTCGTAGGACTGACCCCGCTCATGAAGAGCAGATAATTCGTATGCTGAACACTGCACCAACGCAGACGTGATCAATGGGTTTGCCCGACGCGAGCCTGGCCGGCTAAGCTAACTCGGCGATGCGCGCGCATAAGGGCAGACGCTTCCGCGGTCATAGCTATGTGCTTAGCACTGATCTTCTGCCACCAAATGTCGAATCCGTCTGCGGCCAGACCCGGATGAAATTGCTTGTCAGCTGCCGTTTTTCGCGCAGCCGAGAGTGGTTCGCAGGGTACGTTGAAACCTCGATCAGCCATTAGTCCGTCCTGCTCCGATTCTGCAGAGTGTGCACAGGGTCAGACTGATTCAGGCAGGGTGCATCGTTGGACCATTGGACAAGCGCCGAATGTCTGAACAGGCTTCTGAAGCCTTCCTGCATGTCTCGCATAATCCTCCCACCCGTGGCGCTCGACGATCTGTTCAATTGGATACAGTCATCTCGGCCCTGCAGCTTGACAATCGCACTGTGCGCCGGGAGCCCCACAGGTAGAGGGCTTTGGAAAAGGCACAGCAAGATCAGCTGGGCAAGGAGAAAGCGTGAAGGGATGTCTGTGACTCAAACTGCTCATAGCGGAGCTACATATCTGGTAGGAGGCGGTATCGCTTCTCTTGCTGCTGCGGCTTTCCTCATTCGCGACGGAGATATACCTGGGCACACAATCACGATCCTGGAAGAGTCCTCCCGGATCGGTGGCAGTCTTGACGCAGCGGGAAATGATACTGACGGTTACGTGATGCGCGGCGGCCGCATGATTGAAAGCAAGTATCTGTGCACCTACGACCTGTTTGCATCGATTCCGACTCTCGATGAGTCGAGGACGGTGACCCAGGAAATATTCGACTGGAACAAGACAATGAAGACCGCCTCCAAGGCGCGCTTGTTTCGGAACGGTCAAAGGGTCGATGCACCGAGTTTTGGGTTAAGCGAGAATCACATTCTCGCGCTTGAACGTCTGGCGCTCGAGCCGGAGCATTTCCTTGGCCGCAGCACGATCTCCGATCAGTTTGATCCGGGGTTCTTTGAGACGGACTTCTGGCACATGTGGTGCACCACCTTTGCCTTTCAGCCATGGCATAGCGCAATCGAGTTCAAACGCTATCTGGTGCGCTTCACGCACATGGTGTCTGGCTTCAATACGCTTACCGGCATCATGCGAACCGTTTATAACCAATACGACTCGATGGTGCGTCCCCTTCATAAGTGGCTCGAAAAGCGCGGTGTGAACTTCATGCTCAATACAACTGTTACTGACCTCGCATTCGAGAATAGCCAAGACGGCTTTAGCGTCAAGAAAATCAGTTTCGAGCGGGGAGGCAACCTCACAGAGATCGAGGTTACAGAGCAGGACAGGATCATCGTGACTCTTGGGTCCATGACCGAGGGTTCTAGTCTAGGCTCTATGGATTCAGCCGCAGCATTACTCGGGAAAACCGATGGCGGTTCCTGGGTTCTTTGGGAGAAGATCGCGGCCGAGCGCGCCCAATTCGGGCATCCCTTGAACTTTGCCAATCACATCGAGCAATCGAAGTGGATGTCTTTTACCACCACGCTTCACGACCCTACGTTCTTCGAACTGATCCGGGATTTGACGGGCAACATCCCTGGAGAAGGCGGGCTTATAACCTTCCCGGAGTCCAGTTGGCTGGCATCGATCGTGTTGCCCCACCAGCCACACTTCCTCGGGCAGCCAGAGGGAGTACAGGTCTTCTGGGGTTATGGGTTGTTCGTTGATGTGCCGGGCAACTTCGTGAAGAAGCCCATGTCCGCGTGTACTGGACGTGAAATCATGACGGAGGTCATCGGCCATTTACGCCTCCAAGAGCATGGTTCCAGAATTCTCGAGACCTGCATTTGTATCCCGTGCATGATGCCTTTCATTACCAGCCAGTTTCTTCCTCGAAGCGAAGGCGATCGTCCCCAAGTCATGCCTGAAGGCTCAAAGAATCTGGCCTTTGTCGGGCAGTATTGCGAACTTCCGGACGACGTGGTGTTCACAGTGGAATACTCCATTCGCTCCGCGCAGACGGCGGTCTACTCTTTGCTTGGCCTGAAGCGTAAGGCGCCCCCCGTATACAAGGGACAATTCAATCCCCGCGTTTTGCTGGAGGCTTTTCAAGCCTTGCACAAAATTGGCGTCTAGATCGGACAACTCTGCGGGAGCCGAGTCTGGCAAGGTCAGCTCCCGTTGCGTGCCGAGGGGCTGAGGCCATAAGTAAGGGGACTGCTCGTGCTCCTTTGGAATTCGTTTCTTATTGCCTTCAGTGTGCTTTTCCCGCTGATCAATCCGCTCGGATCAGCTCTCGTATTTCTTGGGCTCGCCGGCGAAGCACCACCAGCCGTCTATCGGTCTCTGGCGCGCAAGATCGCAATCAATAACATTATCTTTCTGGCCATCATTGAACTTCTGGGCGCGGCCATTCTCAACTTCTTCGGAATTTCTTTGCCTATTGTCCAACTCTCCGGCGGCATCGTGATAGCCGCGATGGGATGGTCTGTATTGAACGAGAGGGATGCGCGCGCGAATGTCAGAAACAAGGAGGAAGAGAGCGAGGTACGCGACGAAACTCGGAAACAATATCTTGAGCAGGGAGCTTTTTACCCATTCACCTTTCCCGTAACCTCGGGTCCAGGGACGCTTGTCGCGCTGCTGACACTCACCGCTCACATCTCGACTCGGGTCATTTCAAGAGACATTCTGGCGCACATTGGGGTGTTTCTTGCTGTTGTCGTTCTTAGTGTGCTCGTCTATTTCTGCTATGCATACGCTCCAAAGATCACCAAGACTATCCCGCCGTCCACTGCACATGGCATCCTGCGCGTTGTTGCCTTCATTTTGCTCTGCATTGGGGTGCAAATCGCATGGAACGGACTCGCTGTCTTGATTGGCATGATTCTTAGACGCTGACCAGGAACGGGGTGAGCAAAAGGGGGCAGAGGATGCCTCCCAATTAGTAGTTCAATCAAAGAGAAGATCGTTGCCGGTCTAGTCGCATCCGGCTGCGTAATCTTCATATTTCTTGGCAATTTGATTTACTCGTAACCCTGCGGGCGTTGAGACCCGTTTTCATGGGGCAAATATATGAAGATCGTGATGGAGTGGTCCAGGCAACTCCTGGCGGGCATTGGTGTGTTCGGAATCGTTCTTGCACTGGAACCAATCCAGTTGCAGGCGGTTCAGCAGCCCGGGCCTGCGGCTCAAACCGTCGCTCAACCGCCTTCCGCCCCATTGCCACCGGAACAGCTGCAGCAGTTGGTTGCGCCGATCGCGCTTTATCCGGATGCACTGGTTGCGCAGATTCTTGCAGCTTCTACTTATCCAACACAGATTGTCGAAGCGGAGAGATTTCTCCAGCAGAATCCAAATCTGACCGGTGCGGCGCTAGGTGTAGAAGTGGACAAGCAGGACTGGGATCCGAGCGTAAAGGGCTTGACTCAGTTTCCATCTGTGCTTGCCGACATGGACAAGAACCTTTCGTGGACCTCGGAACTGGGCGATACGAATTACAACCAGCAGGCGGATATCATGACCGCCATACAATTCATGCGGGCCAAAGCAGAAGGTGCGGGCCATTTAAGCACAACGCCACAACAAAGCGTGACCAACCATGGGGACACAGTCAGCATTCAACCGGAGAATCCGGATGTCGTGTATGTGCCCGATTATGATCCTGAATTGGTCTATGGTTATCCGGTTGGACTTTGGCCAGGATTCTATCCGTGGTGGGGTGCTGAGGGCCCATACCTCTCTTTCGGCGTTGGATTCGGCATGGGGCCGTTCTTTGGATATGGCTGGGGCTGGCACGGATGGGGCCTTGACTGGCGCAACCACGGGCTGATGTTTGGCGGCGGCCGATATATGTCTCGCAGCAGCACGTTCTATAACCGCAGCGCCTTTATGCGTGGAGATTACCGCGGGCAGGGATCTTTCGCTCGTGGGGACAGCGGTCTGCGTGGCTATGGTGCGCCGGGGAGACGCGGGAATGGCGGAGTGCGCTCAGGCGCTTTTAGTGGAGTCGGCCACGGCAGCGTTGCGCGTGGCAATTCCGCACGCGGCGCGTCCAGCATGCGCGGCGGTTCGTTCGGAGGCTCGGGTGGTGGCGGCGGCGGTGGTGGTGGTTCCCATGGCGGCGGCCACCGGTAATAGCGGTGAGTTTCATCCCGTACTCTCAAACGATTCTCGGAGTTGCCTTGGAAATAGCAGGATGGAGAAACTTATGATTTTGTTTGCAGGAAATGCTTCTCGTGAAAGAAATCGAGTTGGAGTTGGCGCCATAGCATTGCTGGTGCTGGCGATTTGCTTTGGGATAACTCCGATGGCGGTTGCGGGACAGTCAACCGCGCAACAACCAGTTCTATCTGGACATGAGTCGTCGGTTCGACGGACCCCGGTACACCCAGTTGAAGCGGGGCAGCAAACCTATTCATCCGCGGCAGAAGCCAGTGAAGCGCTGGCATCTGCTCTCCAGAAGGAAGATGAACCATCCCTTGTGAAGGTGCTGGGAGCGAAGACAAAAGACGTCCTCTCCTCAGGCGACGAGGCGGAAGATAAGGAACATCGGGCGCAGTTCGTGCAGAAATATAAGCAAATGCACCGCCTGGTAAGTGAGCCGAGTGGACTCACGACACTCTACATTGGCGCGGAAAACTGGCCTACCCCGATTCCCCTTGTCCAGAAAGGCGCTTCGTGGTATTTCGATACCGCTGCGGGAGAAGGCGAGATTCTGTATCGGAGGGTGGGGGAAAACGAGCTGACCGTCATTCAAGTGTGCGGCGAACTCGTGGACGCGCAGAAGGAGTACCAATCCCAGCAACACGACGGAGGCACGGAGAGACAATTTGCTCAGACGATCCTAAGCGATCAGGGCAAGCACAATGGACTTTACTGGAAAGTAGGTTCGGGTGGGAATGTGAGCCCACTTGGTCCGTTGGTGGCTTCGGCTGAGCGTGAGGGCTATGCGGAAAATGCCGGTCAGAAACCCCAGCCGTTTCATGGCTACTACTTTCGCGTACTGAAGGGGCAGGGAACAAGCGCACCTGGCGGTTCGCAAAGTTATGTCGTAGATGGAAAAATGACGCGCGGATTCGCTTTTCTTGCCTATCCGGCGGAGTATCGTTCCTCTGGAGTGATGACCTTCCTTGTGGCCCAGGATGGGATCGTTTACGAGAAGGACCTCGGAGGCAAGACTGACGCAGTCGCGAAGTCTATCCAGCGATATGATCGCGACGCGACTTGGCGCAAAGCCGATTAGCGATGGTCGTTCGTTTAACAAATCTGCAAACCATCGTCTGATGATGCTTTGAGCGGGCGTTGGTGGGAGTGGGATCACAATTAGAGGGCCGTATCCATCGGTCCTCTCGTCTACTCCACTCGCAATCGCGCGGTTATCTCTTCCGAATCCAGAGCCAGGCGCATCTTTCATCCGTCTGAAACATCCTAATCCCAGGTAACAGAACGTTTTTCTGAAGGACTCATCCTTATGATTTCTCTGTTAGACCCCATTCAGATCGGCGATATGCACTTACCGAGCCGGGTTATTATGGCTCCGCTAACTCGCTTGCGCGGCACGTCCGACCACATCCCGACGCAACTCATGGTCGAATACTACACGCAGCGCGCCGGTGCCGGTCTCATCATCTCTGAGGGCATCCCAGTTGTGCCGCAGGGCGTTGGCTACGCGAATGTGACCGGGATATGGTCGCCGCAGCAAATCGAAGCATGGAAGTTGGTGACCCAGTCGGTGCACCGGGAAGGTGGTCGCATCTTTGCACAGATCTGGCATGTGGGCCGCATCTCAGATCCGCGCTTTCTGGAAGGCAAACTTCCGGTTGCTCCCAGCGCTATCCGCCCCGCGGGCCATGTAAGTCTGGTACGCCCCGCTACGGAATATGTAACGCCGCGCGCACTTGAGACGTCCGAAATTCCCGGCATTGTTGAGGCCTTCAGCAAGGGCGCAGAGAACGCGAAGCTCGCTGGTTTTGACGGTGTAGAGATACACGGAGCCAATGGCTACCTGCTCGATCAGTTCTTGCAGGACGGATCGAATCATCGTACCGACGAGTACGGCGGCTCGATTGAAAACCGCGCCCGGCTCATGCTTGAAGTCGCGGACGCGGTGATCTCGGTTTGGGGCGCCAAGCGCGTGGGTATGCATCTGGCGCCGCGCGGTGATTCACAGGACATGCACGATTCAAACCCGCCCGCAACCTTCGGCTACGTGGCGCGGGAGCTAGGTCGGCGCGAACTCGGCTTCCTGTTCGCGCGCGAGTATTTCGGACCCGACCGATTGGGTCCGCAACTCAAGAAGCAATTCGGTGGGGTCTACATCGCGAATGAAAAATACACGGTGGCACAAGCGAATCAGGTCCTCCAGGAAGGTGAGGCGGATGCAGTAGCCTTCGGCCAGCTCTTTATCGCGAATCCAGATTTGCCGGCACGGTTTACGCGCAATGCGCCGCTCAATATGCCGGACGGAAGCACCTTCTTTACATCGGGGCCGCATGGCTATACCGACTACCCTACACTGAGCGCATAGCGAAGAATCGTTCGGGCAATTTCGAGTTAGCCACTGGTTTCGTGACAAACTTCGGCAGACAAAAACGAGAGGAGGCACGATGAATGAAACCGTTCGTCTGTTGCAGGCTCATCACAGTAGCCGCAAGTATAAAACCGACCCAATCTCCGCGGAAGTTCTTGACGCCATCATCGAGTGCGCACGTCGTGCTCCGACGTCCACCAACAGCCACGAGATATCGCTCGTGATCGTACGAAATGCGGACAACCGCGCCCGCATCGCCGAAATTGCCGGTGGCCAACCATGGATCGCGCAGGCCCCGGTGTTCATCGCGGTCGTCGTAGACCTCTATAAGACTGGCTTGGGAGTCGAGAAAGCCGGTGCCGAGCAGGTATTCCAACGCAGCCTTGAAGGGATAATGGCCGCGGTCAGCGATGCAGGCATCGCGATGGCGACGCTCATGACTGCGGCACGTGCATTCGGACTTGGCACCGTCCCCATAGGCGGAATACGCCGAGATCCGCAGGCAATGATCGATCTGCTTGAGTTGCCGCGGAACACTTTCCCTGTAGACGGAGTGGTTCTAGGCTATGTTGCTGAAGAGTCACCGCAAAAGCCACGCATGCCAATCGAAAGCTATCGCCACGAGGAAAAGTATCATTCGGAAGCGCTGAAGCCGGCGATTGATGCCTACGACCAGACGCTTGAGGCGTTTTGGCAGAAGATTGGGCGCACCGACGGGCTGTCATGGTCGGCAAATATGGCACAGCATTATGGCACGATTTCGCGATTGATTAAGTCTGTCGCCCAGAAGCAGGGCTTCACGATCGAGGTGTAGTCGGATGAACGAACCCAGCCAAAATCGCCCAGTGCTGCAGACTCATGAACACGATCCCGTTTGCGGAATGGAGGCAGATCCTTCGAAAGCGGCGGCAAGCGTTGGATACAAGGGTGCTACTCTCTACTTTTGCAGTCAAGGCTGTGCCGCAAAATTCCGGACAGCACCGGACAAATACGCGCAGAACAATCCGAACGCATCTTCGTCACGAGCCCAGGCGAAGACCGCGCAACAAGGCGAATACACATGCCCCATGCATCCGGAGATCGTGCGCGATGCGCCGGGCTCATGCCCGATTTGCGGCATGGCGCTCGAACCTCGGAAAGTGACAGCTGAAGACGCCAATCCAGAACTCGCCGATATGACGAGGCGGCTTTGGATCAGCATCGCGCTTGCCGTGCCTATGCTGGCGTTGATGGTTTCAGCATTTATGCCATCCATGCCGATGCAACACCTATTCTCACCAGGAATATGGGCCTGGATCGAGTTCGGGCTGGCGACGCCGGTGGTTCTGTGGTGTGGGCTGCCTTTTTTCGTTCGCGGATGGCAATCTGTGGTGCATCGCAGTCTGAACATGTTCACGCTGATCGGTCTCGGCACCGGCTCGGCTTATAGCTAGTCGATCCTGAAATAGCGAGCAACTATATTTAGAATCAATAATATAGATTGGATAAATGTGCTATAATTGCCCCAGAAAGAATCTCAATCCGCCACATAACCTGGGGAAAATCATGCGCCC
>Ga0182014_10002310_pt1 | contig 24102 bp, 18 predicted proteins | sample 612S2DmetaG_FD_120489 | JGI IMG/M metagenome (GOLD analysis project Ga0182014, IMG submission 120489) | Permafrost microbial communities from Stordalen Mire, Sweden - 612S2D metaG | ecosystem: Environmental > Terrestrial > Soil > Wetlands > Permafrost | place: Sweden: Stordalen | collected...
GACCATTGGGACTATCCTCCTGTGAGAACAGTCCCTGAACCCGCGCCATTCGCTGACGAAACGCATCATCGAAGTGCGTGTATCCGGACGTGGTTTTTCAGGTTCGAGTGTCCTACTTGCTCTAGAAAAAGATCTCCCTGCATCCAGTTAGCCTGGAGCATGGAGACATGGCCGTGACGAAATGCGTGCAAACCTCCCGGCTGCAAGCCGAGAACCTTGAGGATCAGCTTCAACTTGCGCCCACGTTATGTCTGGAGTGTGGTTTCCCGCTAGCGGTTTGAAACACTTTCCCGGAAGTTCTTCCCGCAAGATACGAAGAGAGCAACGGCCTGTCAGTATTGAAACTACAGCACCCTTGGATAATTGGGAGGAACTATGGGCAAGTCCTCGGGTCCACGGCTGCGTTGCTCCTCCCTCAGTTGCTGAACCGAGGCAGGTCAATGCGTTTCGCGATGTGATCTTTGATCCAGTGGCTGTCCCACCATTCCTTCGGGTCGATCTGGACGCCGTCGAGCTGCATCGCAAAGTGGATGTGGTCGCCTCCAGCCATTCCCGTCTGCCCACTGGTGCCCATGACTTGGCCTCGCTTCACCATGTCGCCTTCACGCACATCAATCTGGCTAAGGTGGCCGTAGATCGTCTGTAATCCATAACCGTGGTCAACCACGATGCAATTGCCGTAGATGCCCAGCGGCGCGGCGTATACGACCCGTCCATCATTGGACGCCTCCACGCCTACATGCTGCGTAGCCGCGAGATCATATCCAAGATGCACCTGCTGGTCGATCTTGTTCCCTTTGTATATATAGTTCCGTGTGTCGGCAAAGGTCGCTTCCGCCTGGGAATGAGACTGCCGCCTGAAAGGTTGCGACCACAAGAACCGGTCTGCGGTCTTGAAGCGCAGATCCGACAGCACTTTATTGTTGGCACGCCGCATTTCGCTGTTGATCTTTACAAACCGCGCCACGGGATCTCCCGATCCATTCGGGTCAAGCTCGCCGATTACCTTCTGCATGAACTGGTCGCTCACCTGCAAGTTGTGCACCGTGTATTTCGGCTGCTCCTTCTTGGGAAACTGGAACACGATCGAGCTGCTCACATCGTTTCCAGCGCCATAGGAGGCATAAACCAGCGGGGCTGTGCCGGGCGGCATATTCCAGGCAAAGGCGAAGAGCGAAAAAAAGCCAAGTTTGCCTCCGGGCATAGGCCAAGCTCGAAATGTTTGATCGCCTACGCGCACGCCCGCTTCCGTCCACGTACCCGAAACGTTGAAGGTAGCGAGGTCAGCCATGCCCAGGTACAGGTAGTGTTGGTCGGAATCGACGCTGACGACGGGGGGCCGCGTCACCACCATCACCTCGCGCTCCCAGTGTGCCGTCTTCCGCAGCAAACCGTTCGAAGTGGCTTCGACGATCAATTCTGCTTTGCCGTCTTTGAGCTGGGGTGTGGCCTTGATGCCAGCCGTAAAGTTCCAGGTGCCGTCGGTTACGCGTGAAGGTGGCGCGGCTTCCCAGACGCTATACCGGGCGCCGTTCTGCTCGATAAAGGCTCGGAGCCCGCGAACACCGCGCGGATCGTGCACGTGGACAGCGACGGGAGTGGCCTGGCCGAGGGTGTTGACTGGAGAGGGCAGGTCGACAACGGGTGCCGCTTGTCGTGCCAGGAGAATCCCGATCGATGACAAGACTGCAATGCCAATAACGACTACAAGGACTTTTCGCACATCTCATTGTAGCCCTCTAAAGCGAGGCGCTGGTGCACTGACAGTCAGAATCTGCTGATCTTGATCCCTTGGAAATTGCTTCAGGTTTAGGCGTTGTCGCCGTTCAGATTGACAAGTGCGTTTTACAATGAACCTCTGTTGGACAGGCCGTGTCTAATCAAGAATGGTGACTCCTCAGTCCAAGGCCGGTGCCGGGGTCTCGCGCCCCAAACTGCAGGCGGTTCTGCCCCTGGTGTGGGAACTAGTCCGCCCGCGTCGCGGGTTGCTGGCGGCTGGTTTCGTTTTGATGGCGATCAACCGCGTGGCCTCTCTGGTTCTGCCTTATTCCACCCGGTACCTGATCGATAGCGTCATCATCAAGCGCAACGTGCAACTGCTCAAGCCGCTCGTGCTCGGAGTATTGCTGGCGACCATGATTCAGGGAATTACTTCTTTCTCGCTCACGCAATTGCTCTCCAAGGCCGCTCAGCGCTTGATCGCCGAACTTAGGCAGAAAGTGCAAGCTCATATCGGACGGTTGTCGGTCTCATTTCATGATTCGACCAAAAGTGGCGTGCTGGTATCGCGCATCATGACCGACGTAGAAGGCGTGCGCAACCTGATCGGTACTGGACTGGTGGATCTTACCGGGGGATTGCTCACGGCCGGGATAGCTTTGGTGGTTCTGTTCAGAATCAGCGCGCTGATGACGGTGCTGGCGTTTGGCTTCCTGTTGTGTTTCGGGCTCGCCCTGAAAAAAGCATTTCAAACGATCCGGCCGATCTTTCGCGATCGCGGCAAGATCACCGCCGAGGTGACTGGGCGTTTGACGGAATCCCTTGGGGGCGTACGGGTCATAAAGGGCTATCACGCCGAGGATCGCGAGGAAAAGGTCTTCTCGATTGGAGTGATGCGGCTGCTCGATAACGTGATGCGCACGCTGACCGCGAGTTCCATCATGGGGCTTTCGGCAAGCGTGCTGCTGGGCGTGGTGGGTGCCGTCATCATGTATGTCGGCGCGAAGCAAATTCTGGCCGGATCGCTGACGATTGGCGGTTTTTTTACCTACACCTTGTTCATGGGCTTTCTCATCGCGCCCATCATGCAGATCGTTCAAATCGGCACGCAGATTACAGAAGCGCTGGCCGGACTGGAGCGTACGCACGAAATCCTGAAAGAAACTGCGGAAGACAGCGACCCTCGGCGCACCGTCACTCTGCCGGAGATCGTGGGCAACATTGATTTCGAAGCCGTCTACTTCAGTTACGATGGTGCGCACACCGTGCTGAACGACGTATCGTTCCACGCTGCCCCGGGCACGGTGACGGCGTTGGTTGGATCATCGGGCTCCGGCAAATCGACGACCATCGGGCTGATTTCCGCGTTTTATGTTCCTACTCGTGGCAAGGTTCTGGTGGACGGCGCCGATTTGAGCACGGTGCGGCTCGATTCGTACCGGACCCAACTCGGAGTCGTGTTACAGGAATCATTTCTCTTTGACGGTACGATCCTCGAGAATGTCGTCTTCTCCCGCCCCGACGCCAGCGAAGAAGCCGTGCTGCGTGCGTGCCGGATTGCTCGGGTCGACGAATTTGCGGAAAGCTTTGCCAACAAGTACGACACCATTGTCGGGGAGCGCGGCGTGAAGCTATCGGGCGGGCAACGGCAGAGGATTTCAATTGCGCGCGCCATTCTGGCTGAACCCCGCATCCTGATTCTGGATGAGGCTACATCCAGTCTCGACTCCGAATCCGAGCAGATGATCCAGCAGGGCCTCTCCTACCTGATGCAGGGCCGCACGACCTTTGTGATCGCGCACCGCTTGTCGACTATTCGGCGGGCTGATCAGATCCTGGTGGTCGAGCAGGGACAGATTGTTGAACGCGGCACCCACGAAGAACTGTACGCATTGCGTGGACGTTATTTCGAGCTCTACACCAAGCAGCATGGTCTGGAGAGCAATCTGTTCCTGGCGCCCGGGGAGGGTGACACCACGCCGGTTGGCAATGACGTGGGGACCTCCAAGCAGAATGGGAATGAGCCGGCTGTCCGTGAGGTAATTCGATTCGTCCGCTAATGTCGAACTAAAGAAGAATACGGGGAGATACGTGAGTCCATCGCTTTCAGCGCCAAACCGCGGGCTACGGACGTAAACTCGTTTCCGCCCCGAATTCGCTTTTTTCCAAATCGCGCTTCGAAGATTTTCCTTACGGCGGGAACAAATGAAGAACCACCCGTCAGGAAGACCATGTCGACGTCTTTGGGCAGAATGCCTGAAGAATTAAGGAGAGAATCGACGCATCCTGCGATCTGTCCAAGCTCCTCAGAAATCCAATCCTCGAAGGATACTCGTTCCACGACCGTCGCCAGATCCACAAACCCGTCCGAAAACCGGAACGTGGCAACAGGGTCTTTGGACAAATCGCCCTTAAGTTTTTGTACGGCACGATGGAGCTGAAATCCCAGATCCTCTTTTATGAAGTGAATGAGCGCCCCGATTTTCTCTGGTTCAAGTGATTGCGCGTGAACGCCCCTTAACATGTCCAGCACATCTTTGGCTCGCAATAGAGACAGATGATGCCAGCGCTCCAGCCTTATATAAACCCAGTTAGGAACTGGTAGGATCTTGCCCAGCGAACGCAACTGCGATCCAGATCCAAGAGCCGGAGACACGAGGTGCCTGATAATCTTTGCATCGAAGGCATCTCCCGCGATGCCCACTCCCGCGTTACCCACGATGTCGCGCGAGACTCTACCTCTTCGACGAATGGTAGGGCCAACGTGAACCAGGGAGAAATCACTGGTACCACCGCCAAAGTCCCCAATAAGGATGAGTTCGTCATGATCGAGCATGGATTCGTAATAGTGAGCCGCTGCTACCGGTTCCATCTCGAACTTTACGAACTCATATCCGGCTGACTCAAAGGCCGATCGAAGCCGGCCTTCTGCATAACTGTCGTCTTCATCCCTCTCCGATCCCGAAAAATGAACTGGCCTTCCGGCTACCGCTGACCTGATTTTGATCCCGAACTGATGCTCCGCCTTTTCCCGAAGGTCCCTGAGAATTCTGGCGATCAGATCCTCAAGGGTGTATCTTCGACCGAAAACTTCCGTGCCGTGAAGAGTGCGACTAGTCAGGAACGACTTGAGCGATTGAATCAGGCGACCCTTTACGTCCGCGGAAAGATATTGCTCAACGCCTTCTGGACCAGTCCACGATTTCAGAGTGTTCACACCGTCTTCCTTCACTCGCTGAAGATACAGCAGTGACCGATACGAGTCAGTCAATTCCCCAAGGTATGGGAACTTTGCAAGCTGCACCTCATCTGAATTGTTGGCATAGGCGATTGAACTGTTCGTCGTTCCAAAATCGATGCCGATCGCGCCTTTGCTTGTTTTGGGCGCTCGTGAAGACATCCGGGATCTCTCCGAGTTGGGAAGTGCAGGACTGCACGCGTGTTTGGGGTGAAGCAATCCTATCACTCACAATTTCACGCGCAGGCGGTCTGATGCTGCAAAGCAAGCAGTTGATTGAGTCCTGCCCCTCAGATACGGTTGTCTTGGAGCTGTACATTGGACATCCATCTCGTCGACGGCACGTACGAACTGTTCCGGCATTACTACGCCCTGCCGTCTGCCCGGGATTCTGATGGGCGGGAGGTCGCCGCGGTCCGAGGCGTCCTCGCCTCGATGCTAGGTATGATCAAAGCCGGCGCCACACACATCGCCGTCGCGACCGATCACGTCATCGAATCGTTTCGCAACGGACTGTGGCCCGGCTACAAAACCAGCGGAGGCATCGAACCCGATCTGTTGGCGCAATTTCCATTGCTCGAAGAAGTGCTGTCGGCGGCGGGCATTATCATTTGGCCAATGCTTGAGTTCGAGGCGGACGACGCACTCGCTGCGGCAGCGCACGCGGCGGATAAAGACGGGCGTGTCGAACAGGTGATCCTCTGCACACCGGACAAGGACCTCGCCCAATGCGTTAGGGGCACGCGCGTTGTGCAGCTGAATCGCCGGACGCGCGTGACCATAGGCGAAGCAGGTGTCATTCAGAAGTTCGGCGTCGTGCCTGCATTAATTCCCGACTACCTTGCGCTCGTGGGCGATGCTGCAGATGGTTATCCGGGACTGCGAGGCTGGGGTGCGAAGTCGTCGGCTGCCGTTCTCTCGAAGTTCGGCCATCTTGAATCTATTCCCACGGACTGGCGCGACTGGCAGGTAAACGTGTCCAACGCGAGTGCCCTGGCGGACACTCTGTCTCGTGAGCGGGACCACGCACTGCTTTTCCGCACCCTTGCTACGCTCCGGACCGATATCAATCTCTTCGACGATGTTGACGAGTTGCGCTGGAACGGCCCCACACCCGCTTTCGCTGCCATTGCAGCCAGGCTGGACGCCGCGATCACGGACACTCGGCGACCTGCTCTTCGATCCGCAGAGCCGCGATAATCGGCGATATGCCGCGAGACGGCGCATAATCTAAGGGGACACCATTCCTGACTTCCTCATTCATCAGAAAACATGCAGGCACCAGCAGCGCGAGAGATCATCCTCCTGTTCCCGAGTTTTCGTTCGCCGAGTGTGCGCGTACCCTGATCTACTCGGGCCGAACTGACCTTTGGGTTCTGAGCCCAGGCGGTCAATGGCTTCGCGAAAGAATTCCAAGGACGGAAGCGTTCCGGGAAGGACCTCCTCGCTAGCACCGCCTAACGGCAAGACGCCGACACCGGCGAGCAGGAGGAGTTTAACGTTAGCTTCGCCACACTTGCCTCTAGTTCAGGGAGTGCACCGATGCCGGATCGAGGAGCACGAAAGAGCAACCAGTGTACTGGTAGCATCCGAGAATCCCGCGCCACACGAAGCGCGTGGGAACATCGCTTGGCGCTGGGACATTGAAATTGATGGTCTTCAGTTGTTTTCCCTGAAGTTTCATCTTGTCGGACCCACTAATGAACTTTGTATCCTCGACCTTGAAGGTCTTGCTCTTCCCGTCGGAAGCGAGCAGCACGAAAAACTCCGCGCTTTCGGTGCCCGGCAGGAAGCGCGGTAGTTTGAATGTACGCTCGCGGCCGACCTCGTCGGCAATTTCCGGGGTGCTCTTCGGCTTCGCCGTTCCGTTGCTCAAGCGATCCAACTGTTTCTGCGCCTCATCCATCTCGCTTTTGTACTGGCTCAACGCCAGCTGGCTCGACAGCGGGATGCGGTATACCGCCAGGCGGCACATCTCGATGGCAAGCTCGGTCTTGTGGACGCGCTCGTAGAGATGACATAAGTGACCGGCCACGACTCCGTCCTGAGTCAGCTTCCAAGATGCCCGCAAGTATGGTTCCGCCACGTCCAGGTTCGACATCCGCTCATTGACCCAGCCCAGCGTATCCCAGTACGCCGCCACCTTGACGATCTTCCCCAGGTCCTCCACCTTCAAATCTGGCAGCGAGATCTTCTGCGATTCTTCTTCGGCTGCCACCACCGCTCTTTTCGCGTAACCTAAGGCGACGGGCAGATTCAAGTCAGCGTTAGCCATCTGGTAGGCGGTGTCGTTGAGATTGTTTCCTTCTTTATCAGCATCAGCAAGTTTGCTGAACACCACTCCAGCCTTCTCGCGTTCCCCTGCCTCCAGGTAAGCCGAACCCAGGCTGGCTAGCAGGTTGGGGCGATCTCCTCTGATTTTCACCGCTGCCTCATACGCTGCCGCCGCTTCGGAATAGCGCTTCAACTGAACGAAACAGCTACCAAGATTCGCCGGGCCATCCACGTCGTCCGGAAAAGTCTTCACAAAATCCTGCCATACCGGGACCGCATCTTCGAACTGCGAATTCGCCATCAGACTAAGACCCAGGGCCTTCGGAATCGCGGGCTGCGCAGGATCCGCAGCCATAGCTTTGTGATACGCTTCCATCCCGGCATCCTTTTGCTTCTGTAGGAGCAGCACGCCTCCGAGGATCACCCAGGCCCGTGTAAATTTCGGATCGGCGGCCACTGCGCGATACAAAGATGAGACGGCGCCCTGCAGATCATGCTTCTCCATTGCCTCGCGCGCCTCTCTTTCCAACCGTGTTGCCTCCTCGTTCGAGCTGTCCGGCAGATTTCTCAGAGTATTCATCGTTGTCAGGTTCGTATTCTCCGTCTCTGCGGCCGCGGAGGAACCCGATCCCGTCAGCAGCGGAATGTACACGCCGTAATCGTCCTGTAGGGTCTTCACGAACTGCTTGTACTCCTCCCGTTCACTGGCCGGCACTTCGCGCAGCAACGTCTTTAGATGACGTTCGCCGATCAGCTTGCCGTCTTTAAAATCGTAGGTGGAGTCGTATTGCGCGAAGTCGCGCTTCCAGTGAATGGCATCAGGAAGTTGAGGGCGGTACCCACTGGGTAACTCGACGCGGCTATGGAAAAGAATGTCGGACGGAGGGCCTAACAATGACGGCCCCAGAGGCAGCAAATCTTCGTCGCCCGGCGCAGGCAGGGTAATCAGCGGCGACGGCGACAGGATCCGCCGGTTCGCCCAGTCGCCGAACTCCTTGCGCGTGTACTTGTACGAGAAGTGATAGGGCTCGTCCGTTTTCTCCGGCGAACTTGCTGTTACCTCGCTGACCTCTCCGCCAAATCCCAAGCCCTGCGAGATGCGCTGCACGAGTTCTTTCCACTTCGGCAGCGGCACCACTCGAAAAAGCATCCGCGCCAGGCACTCGTCATCGCCCCGCTCGGAAAAATCCGCGTTCCCCTCGAGCGTACCTGCATCGTTCAACCTTGCGTCCATGCTGAACGTCTGGGTCGTCGCGTAGGGCAGATCTACCGGAGTATTCACCAGGGCTGGCGGCTTGTCTTTCCAGATCGCCAGCGCATGTTTGTCGCGCAACGGAGACGCCAGGTACTGATAGGGTCCCACCTCGGTGGTCGTATCGAGCCACACCGGCCCGGCTTCCCGCGGCACGAACGTGATGACGTGGTCGAATTGCCCAGGAGACGGCACATCTCCATCCACTTCCCGGCTTGTGCTGATCAGCGCCGGGTACGCCGGAATTCCCACCGCCGCCAGCAGGGATGCGAGCAGCGTGTGCTTATCCTTGCAATCTCCGTACTGGTTCGCCAGCACTTCTGCCGCGCTGTGTGGCTGGTAGCGTCCGATGCCGAAGGCGACCCCAATGTAGTGGAACTGTGTGCTCACGTAGCTATACAGTGCGTGCAACTTCGCTTCATCATTCGGCGCGTTCTTGGTCAGTTCCGCGGCCTTGGCAGTTATCTCGGGCGTAGGTTTCACACGATCTTCTTGCAGGGCGCCGTACCAGCGGCCCACATCCTCCCAGCTTGCGAAGCTGCTCATCAGTACATCGGGCTGTGGCTGCCGTCCCCGCGCCTGCCGCCAAACTTGTTCGATCGCCTCCCGCTTCTCGTTCTTCTCATCCTTGTGCTGAAGGTTCGTGTTCCGCCATAAGCAGATCCGGTACCCGCCCGCCTCGCTAATCTCCGGTTGGAGCGTCGCGCTCTTGATCTTTACCTCGCGCCCGAGCGGCACACTGATCTCCAACTGCTCGTCCAGTACGATCTGATCATGCGTGAAGTGGTAGTCTGTCCAGAATTGACCGGGTGCGAGTGGTTTCGTCGTGTGTTCCAGGACACGGTATTCGAGCACGTCCCCAACACTCAATCCCTTCACCGCCACGTGCTTCTCATGCAGATCGCTGTAGAAAGGCGCCTGACGCGTGATTTCCGCCGCCATGTCCTGCAAGTTTTCCGGCGGCGTTTCCACCACCGACCCATCCGGCTTGTGAACCCGTACGTACCCGATCTCGAACGTCCCAGTCCCGCTGGCGTATGAGAAGCTCAACAAACCATATTGCTGCACTCCCGCCTCCGACTGGATTCGCACCCTGGCCGTGTCTTCCCCCGAAGAAGTTCCGTCATTCTCAAATCTCTCTTTGCGGGAAAACTGCTCAATGACAAACGCTTCCTTAGAATGATCCTCCTCGGAGGCGCCAGGTTTCGACGACGACGCGGCCTGAGCTGTCAGGGAAGGGGCGAAAAAAAGAACGAATAGAAATAAGGTACCCAACGGCTGCAACATACGCAGCATTTATTCAGCTTCTCGCAAAAAAGGCAAGTAACTTCGATCTGGCCCCATGACTCGTGCCAGGTACCCGTGGAACTCGCTGAACTGGAAGCCATTTCGTCAGATCTATGAAAGGCTTCAATTCTGTCCACCAGATCTTGGGCACACCACAGTGTGCACTCTGCGGCAAGCTCGCCATTTCGCTCTTGCCGAGAAAACTTCACTTTGCAAGTGGTGTCGTAAGACGTGTGGTGCTGGTTCATAAGCAGCATTTGAGAAAGTCCAGACGAGGTTCCGAAAGGATCGCTGGCCGTCGGTAGGAATCGCGGAACCCAGATCCCTAGCAAATGAACCATCTCCCGTGCTTCAGCTTTTCACTCCCGGTCTAGAGACGGGCTTCGAGGAGATCGCCCCCACTGCGTCTTGGGTCTCGCAGGGCGGCCATCGTGATCGTCTCGGCGGTCGCGGAGCTCGTGCGGAATCTAGTAATTGAAAGGGTCAGGGCCGGTCTAAGGCGGGCACGCCTCGAAGGTCGTACGCTTGGTCGCAAGCCAATCGATATCGACCGGGTGGGCTGCTGCGCGACCGTGCCCGCGGCTTGAGCCTCGCTCAGCTGGCCAAGGGTTGCAAGATTTCCCGCACCAGCGTGGCGAGGGCGTTGAAACATTCCGCCGACGCTGCGGTGAAAGCCTCGCTTCTGCCTACGTTAGCCGACACTGAGAGCCTCCGGGTAAGCAGGAATATCTAGCAGCTTGAGGATTCGGTTATTCTCCGAACAGCACATCGAGCAGTCGCGCCAGCTCGGCCTTTTCTTGGGTTCCACTCGCGTTGTCGGAAGTGTTCTCGGTGAGCTGTGCAAGTTCGCGAGCCAAGAGGCGCTCCGCCGTGTGCTCAGGAAGGTAGATTGCGTCCCGCGAAGGGGTCAGCTTCCAACTTTGGTTGTCGCTGCGCTTCAGTGACCATCGTTGCCGTTCCAATCCTTTGTGCAGGACCTCCGCCTTACCGCCCGCGAGAGAAACCCGTTCATCGATCTGAACCTCAATCCAGCCCTGGTTTCCACTGATATGCCCCTTTTTTACTTCGAATTGGTCGAAGACGACGAGAGACTGAGCCGACTTGAAGAGGTCGCGCTTTCGGAGCATCGCCTCCGAATCGTTGCACCCTTGCAAGAAGGCCGCACTCACCTGATCGGATTTGGGCCGAGGGGAACCAAAGACCACAACGCGCGGTGTCTCCGCTTTCACTGGCTTATTTTCCCCGAGTTTTGCGGAGGACGCTTCCGCTATCGCAGGCACTCGGCCGTCAGGAACCGACTCATACCGTTCCGCGTCGTTCAAAACTTTGGGTTGCCAGCTCGCATTCCGGATCGATCTATCGACGCCGCCCTGCGCCGGTTTGAGGTAACGAAAGAAACGGGGACGTCCCCGCTGTTTCCAGTAAGGCGAATCATACGAATCGACACCAGGACCTGAATGCAGCACACTGAAAAAGGAATGCTGATCAGGATTGACCACAATCCCGGTATGTCCGGGCCAGACAGCCAAATCACCCGGCTGCGGACTTGCGACCTGTTGAAACTCATTGGTTCCCTCGTAAAGGTCGGAAGAACTCGCGTACTCATAAAGGAAGCCCGCGCGCTCATAGAGTCCGTGGACAAAATGGGAGCAATCGGCGGAGAAATCTGCCTGGCTATGGCGTGAATCCAGCGCGGCGCCCAGAATCGCCCAACCCTCATTAGGAGTTAAGAGGCGGGGCACGGTCGACCGCTCCATAAGATCAGGAGTTTTGTGGGGGACTCGATCAGCCCCATTGGGGCTTATCCGCTTCTCTTTCGCTTGCTCTCGCTCCTGCGCCAATCCGGGGCGAACAGCAACCAGGTGGAGCAGGAGGATAAACAGAGTGCCTTTGGCGTGGAACCGCATAGTCCATCTTCATAACGAACCTTCAAAAGGCACAGGTCACAGGGGTGCCCCCGGGTCCGGGAAAGTGTCTTGAGCTCGGATGCACCTTAGGGTCCAACAAGTATCCAACTTTTTGGCTGTCGGCGGGTTGAGGTGCATTTGAGCAAGCCTTCCATATCCAGGTGGCCTGTGCAGTTCTGAAATTCCTGCCGCCTTCCAAATCGATGGCTGCTCAGAGGTTCCCTACCCGTATGCAGTGGTCAACCTCTCGAATGGAACCGGCCTCGGCCGGCTAAGAACGAAGCGCAACTACTATGTTCTCGCGGACATAGATCGACCGATCCAGAACCAAAGTAAACAACGCCTCGCGTCTTTGTTTAGACAGGTTCTAGTGCGATGGCTTTCCCGCCACCCCGAGCCGATGGTCCGGCTCGACTACCAGCCAGACAACGCCTCCAATACAACTCAAGATAGCGGCTGCCAGAAAAGAAGAGGTCCAACCGCGGCGTTGAGCGATTACCGGTGTTAGCCAAGCGGTCAGAGCCCCTCCCAACTGGCCACCCATGTTCATAAAACCAGACGCAAGCCCTGCGCTCTTGCCCCCGATATCCGCGGTGACGGACCAATAAGAACTTTGTGCAAGATATAGAGCACCAACTCCCCCTGAAAGGACGATACTGGCGAGGGAAGCGCTGGCGACGTGAGATCCCACGACGAGAATCACCGCGGCCAAGACCAGCGCAAAACAAGCCATCCCGCATCGCCCGATGCGCTTGCCGTAAGACTTCGCCATGGCATCGCTGAGGGCGCCGCCACAGAGGCTGCAAACTACGATGGCCAAGGGCGGCAGGGTGCTATAGAAGGCGCTCGATTTCAGGTCCAGTCCCCGTGTTTTCGCCAGATATATATAGAACCAGCTAAAGAAAATCCAAGCTACATAGCCAAAGCAGAAATAGCTGATGGTGACTGCGAGCAGACTCTTACTGGAGACAATCTGTCTCCAGCTGTTGCGGAAAGACTCCTCGCCCGCGGTAGTTTTCGGCAGAGAATCGGAAGTTGAATTTGCAGGGGACCATGGTATGCGGTAGTTCTGAATGTAAGAAAGTTCCGCTGGCGAAACCAATGGATGCTGTTCCGGAACATCGCGAGCAGCGATATACCAGACAAGGCCGACGATCAACCCCAGAACTGTGCTGGCCCAGAAAGGCGATCGCCATCCGTAGTGGACCATCAAATAGGTGACAAAAATGGGAGCACTGGCTGTCCCTGCTCCAACCCCTGCGAAGATCAAGCCGTTCGCAAGACCACGTTCTTGCGACGGAACCCACTGCGATACGAACTTGTTGCAGGCTGGGTAGATGGTGGCTTCGCCCGCCCCGAGTAGCATGCGAACAACAATAAGGTAGGGGAGGGCCCTACCAATCGTCGAAGGCAGCGACGCGGTCAGCGCGGTGAAGACTCCCCACCATACAACGCCGATCGTGAGCACGTGGCGCGGACCAAGTCGGTCTGCCAGCCATCCGCCGGGTGTCTGAAAGAGCGCGTACCCAATCAGGAATGCGCTGAAAATTGAGCCTAGCTGGACTTGAGTGAGATGGTATTCCCCCATCATGGCACTCCCAGCAATGGAGATGTTTACCCGATCCAGGTAGGAAACCGCGCCCAGAACAAACAGCCAGAACACCAGGAACCAGCGCACCCTGCCTGCGGGCAGATCAGCCATGAGTATTTTCCATGGCAAGAAAACGCCCGAACACGATATCCGCCCGACTTCGAGTTGGCTCCAAGGTTACAGTCATGACTGTTGCTCCTGAGCTTATTTGCGAACAACAGCCGCCGTGCAGTTGATCTCGACAAGAGACTGACCAGGAAGCGCAGCCACCGCAACCGTTGTCCTGGCTGGACCGCCATGAGGAAAATAGGTTTTGAACACCTTGTTCATCGCCTCAAAGTCCTCAATCTTTGTCAGAAAAACGGTGAGCTGCAGGATGCTATCCATGGTTCCGCCGCCTGCTTCAACTAAAGTCTTCACGTTATCCAAGACTCTTGTTGTGTGGGTGGTGACATCTGTGGGGAACTGCTCATTCGGGTTGCGAGAGTGCGCTCCCTGTCCGGCGATATAGATGACTCCGTTGTAAACGATCAGCGGCGTGATAAATCCGGTGCCGTCGGTCGGTTTTCCGTCGTAGCCCAGCTTGCGGACACCACCGTCCTCCAAGGGTGCAGCCTGGGCTGAGCCCCCAAGCAGGCTGGCTGCGCCAACGCCGGTGAATAGGCAAGCAATACGGGATGCAAAGCTTCTGCGCGTTGTGGACATAGGTAGATTCTCCTTATCACTGCGAATCACTGGCAACATTCTGAACCAGCCGAAAAAGTCACAGTCGGCCGACTTGTTTTACAGCTTCGACGATCGATTTTGCTTTTTCAATGATGGCGTACATCGAGTGCTCTTTGTAGTCTAGCTGCTGTGCCAGCGCAAGGGTCTTCTCCGCCGCTGCGCGGGGCACGACCGCGACACCATCGGCGTCGGCGACGACGATATCTCCGGGATTGACCGCTACTCCGTCGCATACCACCGGCACGTTAGAACCGGCGAAACGATAGTGATGCACCGAGGTGGACGGTACGATGCCCAGGGCGAAGACGGGGAACCCAATCTTCTGCAAGTAAGCCACGTCGCGCACTCCGCCATCGATGATCGCCCCGGCATAATTCCGGGCTGACATGGCTGTGCCCATCAGGCCACCCATACCGGCGATGTCGGTGCCATCATCCACCTCCATAACGTACACAGAGTTCCTCTGCCCCGAATCAATGGCGGCAAGCATGCCGTTTAGAGCGGCAGGATCGTCGTTTTCTTCTTTCTTCAAGTGGACGGTTAAGGCGACACCCGCAAATTTGCTTGGGAAGATAGGCCTCATGCGGTGCGTCATATACATCTTCTTGCCGACGATCTGTTCCAGTGCATCGGAAACGGAAGCGACTTCGACGTGTCGATAAGCCTCAAGCAGAGAGGCATCGTCTTTATCGCCGGACGCCATTTGGACTCTCACTGTATGAAATCCCCATATCAGCGAGACGCTGCCGATAAGCAGAAGCGTCAGGAGAGGTAGTACCCGCAGCTTGAATGGTTTTGTCATCGCTTCGCATTCCTAGTGCTCAAAACGTAGGCAACGAGTTGGTCCAGTTCGGATTGGCTGAGCCGCGAGTCATAATCGCTCGGCATCGCGGGTGCAGAATCGAATGTAAGTTCAGTGAGGCTGGATTTCTCCAGCGAGTGGAACGTCCCATCCAACGCCTGTATTTGCACAGAAAAATTGTCCTCATTCCTCACCAATCCGGAAATAAGGCGACCATCTTTCGTGGTCGCCTTCGCCAATCCTTTGCTAATCCCAGGTCTCCTGTCGGCGCTCATAATGGCGCTGCGGATGTCATCGGCGGAGTGGCTTTCCCCATAGTCCGAGAGGTCTGGACCGAGAAATCCGCCAGTACCTTGGACCATATGGCACTCCGAACAACCCGCTTTGCTGGTGAAAAGGTATTTGCCTTCTTCCGAGCTTGCCGGCACCGGAAGAGTCTTGCGCTTACCTTGCAGGATCAGCAAATAGCTCACTATATCGGAAAGTTTCGCGGGCCCCAGTGCGCCAAACGACGGCATTCCAGCTTGGGGTTTCCCGTTTCGCAGGATCTTAAGAATTTCGCTTTCCGGTAACCTCACGATTTCGGGCTTCGCGGCGATGTCAGGGCCGCGTTCGCCTCCTTTGCCATTCAACCCATGGCAAGGCGCGCAACTTGACTCAAACATACGCCGCCCGGAGACCAACGCATGATCGGGCTGCTTGATAATCTCGGATTTATGGACAGTCGTTTGAGCATGGCTCGGAACAATGGAGAAAGTCAGCGTAGCAATAATCCACGCTCCGCGCCGGATCAGGCGTGCAGTTTCGAAAAGTAAGTACGTTTCTCGTCCGCGTATTTTCATCTGCTTTTTCCAGCCGGCAATATACCTCAATGTGCGGTTTTGCCGCGGACTGCGATCAGAGAAACCTGCTCCAAGTCGGGATAGTGATCATCCTGATCCGCTTTACGTTCTGCGGGAGCAATCTGTTGAACCATGGTGCTGGCTGGCATGACCGGGCCGAAGTATTGGCCGTAAACTTCGGTAAAAAGTGGCGCATCGGCGAGATTGTCCAAATAGGAATTGGTAGCCACCACTTGACTGAAATCCATTCCGGCTTCTTCCAGGTTGTCGAGCAGATTGCGCATGGTCTGCCGAACCTGATGCTGGGTTGTGGTCGCATAGACGCCGCCATGTGGCCCTGGGATGAAGCCGCTCTTGGCTGAGCAATACAAAGTGTCACCGGCAAAGACGCAGGGGCTGGCCGTGGGACTGGGAGGCATATTTTTCGGCCGTACCGATTTCCGCTGCTGCAGGTCGCGAACGGCCACGCCGGTGTATTCGATGCGAGCGCCTCCGGGAAGACTTGACACCTCGATCGTGGCACGCGCCGGCGTGTTGCCGAACTCGAAACGACGCGCATAACGCTCGTTCATCACGCGTGTCGAAATTTCCGACGTCAGATAGGGATTGACGAATACTACATGACTCATTTCCAGGCCGGCGGCCTTCACCACAGCCGTCATCCTGTCGAGCGCGAGATCAACTTGGGCGGCGGGGTCATCCGGAACCTTGCCGGTCGCGGGATCAATTCCCGCCATGCTGGAAATGAAAAGCCGGTCATGTGTGAGCATGCCCGGAGAAGCAAACTCGTCCTTGGAATAATTCGCTGGATAAACCGCCTTGCGTCCTTCCAGATTGCGGATCGCAACCGCATTGATTTGAACCGGCGGGTCAGGAAGAGCGGAAACTCCGAGCACCGCTCGAGCGGGTGGATTTTTCGGGAAGTACTCGCCGAAGACTCGATTCATCTCTGCATAGCCGCCGATGTCGGTCAGATATACGTGGACATAGACAACGTTATCGAGAGTCAATCCAGCAGATTCCAGAACAGCTCTGACATTGTCGAGGGCCTGCCGGAATTGCGGGCCAAATGCAGACGGCACCGTACCGTCTGCACGGCGTGGTCCTTGGCCTGAAATGTAGAGATAGTCGCCCGCGTCTACGCCGGCAGAGAGGAATCGGCGCGATGGAGATTGGGCAGGACCCACGGCGCGTATTCCCTCCTGCGCGCTCAGAATGGAAGCCAGCAGCAGGAAAAGCGCTAAGTATCGAGCGATGGCTGACATGTCCAGGGTTTCCTTTCGTGCTGCCTAGGCAGCCTTCTTCTGCGCAGCGCCCAGCACGGCGCGCAGCCTCTGCCCGACGATAATTTCCTCTCCGGGTTTAATCGTCATGGAAACCAGTTCAATATGATCGGGTCCCTTTCGTTCCTTGCTATTGGGATTGCCTTCGCGCACTGCGGTTACCAAGCTTGGATTATCCGCGCCCAGTACTTCAATGACCGGATCGCCGGCACGAAGCTCGCGCACACAATCAAAAATAGAATAGCCCCAGGCTTGCTGGTCCCACTTCACGTTTAACGTGGGGTAGCGGTTTCCGTCATCGGGAACATAAGTACTCGTGGTAACGCCAGGCACTGTTTCCACCAGCTTGCGGATTCGGTCGATGCGCGCATTCCATTCTTCGTAGAGCTTCTTTTCGTCGACCTTCAACCAGACCTCGAGCGCGGTTAGGCAACCGATCACCTCCTCCTTCCCGACTTTCATCGGGCGGCACACCGCGCCTTCGCGCGGGCTGCTATTCAGGAGAGCGGCTTCGATCAGGTCCTGGCGGCCCAGGAGCAGACCACTGCACTGCGGCCCTCGAAGTCCCTTGCCTCCGGAGAAGCAGTACATGTCGATTCCCATGCGCGCATAGAGCTTCGCATTGTCAACCGGCGGGATGCCGGCAGCGTCATCGAGCAGCATCGGGACCTTGTGCTCTTTGGCGATCGCTAGTTCCTTTTGCAGCCTCTCGCCCAGGTTCGTGGTGTAGATCATGGCCGTGTTTGCAGTGATGGCGTTCGCAACTTCTTCAGGGGATGGCGCGAGAACAAGTTTGGCTCCGGTAAGGCGAATGGCGCTGTCAAAAGCGCTACGGCCTCCCGTCATGACAACTTCATGTTTCATCCCCGTGGTATCGGGAAGTTGCCAAATCAGCTTGTCATTCGCACCTGCCATACAGGCGGCTGTCGCCGCAGCCATGGCGCCGGCGGATCCCGAGGTCACAATGCCTGACCCGGCACCTGTCAGTTCCGACAGTCGGCGTCCGACAGCCCGCTGCAGTTCGAGCATATTCACGAAATATTCACTGGCTTCCAGTTGGGCTTGGCGAACTTCTGGGAACTCCAGGGAGCCGCTGAGATAGGTCCAAGTGCCGCGGCAATTGATCACGGTTTTCACGCCCAGCCGTGAGTAGACGTTCTGGGAGGCGCCACCCCCCATCGCGGTAGTTGCCTGGGCGTAGAGATCGCGGGCTGCAATTTGAGTCAGCAGCGGAGCCGCGGCCAACAATTTAACGAAAGAACGGCGACTCGAACCACTTCCAGCCATAAATTCTCCTTGATGGTCTTGCCCACCGCTCCGACGCGCCACTCTGCTCGAGCCTGCTCACAAACCAGGTTCGGCTACCTCGCATGAGGAGTGCAGACAGAAGGCGAACGGCAGGCTCATGGTGTAACACAGAAATTTCTTGACGCCAATCATTTTATTACGGTTCAGATCGAATTCTTTCTTTTTGAGAGCAGGGGAGTATATATTTTCGAGAGGCTGCGGCGGGTTCAGCGATTCGCTTGGAGGGACATGACGGGGAGATCAAAAAAGCGGCAGAGCTCATTTCGACACACCGCTAAAGCAATTTTCGTGCTGGTGATCTCCCTTGGCGCAACTAAAGCTTCGCGAGCCGCAGCGCCGGTGACGCAGACCACGACGGCGCAGTGTCAGGTCGAAGGTATTGACTATAGAGGCTGGCAGGCGCAGGAGATTTCCAACCGATGGGTACGTCTGGTCATCGTTCCGCAAAATGGCGGGCGCCTGATGCAGGTGAGCTTCAACGGGCATGATTACTTTTTTGTCAATCCAAAGCTCGCGGGAAAATACCTGCCCCCTTCGCAAGACCAGTGGTTCAACTATGGCGGGGACAAGCTTTGGTTGTTGCCCGAAGGAGATGACGACGAACAACACTGGCGTGGGAATTCCGACTTGTTGGATGACGGGCCTTTTAGCTTTCGGAAGCTTTCGGATGGACAAGGGTGTGGAGCGGAACTGATTGGACCGCCTGACGCCCACACTGGAATCCAATTCTCACGGACGATCCGGCTGGAAAATGATTCGCCGCACATCGCTTTTCGTGCGTCCATGAAGAATGTGAGTGGCCACACAGTCGAGTGGTCAATGCAGTCGGTTTCGCAGTACGACACAGGCAGCACGACTGATCCATCACAAAGCAACCATCAGATTTGGGGATTTACTCCAGCGAATCGAGCCAGTGGGTACTTGAATCGCTATCACGTTCGCACTGGCCCCGCAGAAAACCCTGCCGCTACTGTGAGAGACGACGGCTTGTTTTCATTGCACTACTCCCACTTGGCGGCGGAGTTCTGGGTGGATTCACCTGATGGTTGGCTCGCGGTCGTCGATGGCGCCAGCCACTACGCCATGGTCGAGCGATTTCAATACGAAGAAGGGAAGACGTACCCCGGGAAAGCTGCTGTCATTTTCTGGACGAACGGCCCGAATCTGAGGTTTAGCGGCGACGGTGTGGCGTCTTTGAGCGATGGGTCCCCGGGCGCGTCGCCCTTTTACATGGAAGCGGAGATCAATAGCCCGATGTGCCACTTGCGTCCGGGAGAAGCCTGTCAGCTCGAAACCGATTGGTATCCGACGCGGGCAGACAGCGAATTTCGGGTGCTGACAGAAGCCGGCATCGTCACCCAGCCACTACGGGCAGTCAGTCTGGAGAATGGCAAGGTCAGGCTGTCAGGTTCCTTTGGAGTTTTCTTCTCAGGCAAACTCGTCGCGTATTTCTATAACGAGCACGGCTCAAACACTGGAACGTTGCGGCTAGCGGAAGTGGATCCCACAGATCTTGTCGTTCTGGATACTGAGACAGCGCCGCAAGGGAAGCCAACGCGAGTCTCCCTGCACCTGGAAGATCAGGGCGGGTTGGATCGAGGCGCGCTTCAGGAAGTTCCAATCCGAACTGGGAACATTCAGTGAAATGAAGATGCATCGTGCAAGGTTGTACGCGATTGTCGCCGTGCTATTTTGCGGACCAGTGATCGGCCAGCAACCGATCGGCCAGCAAAGTTCGGGGGTAACCGCGGTACGCGCGGAGGACCTGCTGGCGAGTCCGGTCGGCGCGAATTGGACCTCATATAACGGGGACTACACCGGACGCCGCTATAGCGCTTTACGAGAAATCACCACCGCAAATGTCCACCAACTGAGGGCCGCCTGGGTCTTTCATCCTGGGAACTCCCAGAACCTGGAAGCAACCCCAGTAGTAGTTCGAGGTGTAATGTTTGTGACCGCGGCCAACGATGTGTTCGCTTTGGATGCGCGGACCGGACGCCAACTGTGGCAATACCATCGGCCCGTGAGTTCCGGGTTGCTGGATGATGCTGCGGCGCACAAGAATCGCGGGGTCGGTGTGTGGCAGAATTCTGTCTTCGTCGAAACAGACGACGCACATCTGGTGTCTCTTGATGCGCGCTCTGGTGGCCTTTTGTGGGACGTGGAATATGCCGACAAGACCAAAGGCTACGGCGCAACCAGTGCCCCGTTGGTGGTGAAGGACCAAGTTATTGTGGGGACCTCGGGCGGAGACTCCGGCGTGAGGGGATTCGTGGCGGCCTATGATGCGGCGACCGGAAAGAAGAAATGGCAGCGGTGGACGATTCCCGGACCCCGAGAATTCGGCTCCTCCAGTTGGCCGGGCGATTCCTATCTACACGGCGGTGGTACCACTTGGATGCCCGGGACGTATGATCCGGAACTCAACACTATCTATTGGACCACCAGCAACGCTGCACCCGACTTTTTGGGCGATTCTCGGCCCGGCGACGATCTCTATACTGCTTGCGTCCTGGCACTCGACGGGGACACCGGTGAGCTGAAATGGTACTTTCAATTCACGCCCCACGACCTGTACGACTACGACGCGACAGAAACACCAGTGCTGATTGATATCACTGAGAACGGAACGATGCGGCACCTTTTACTGCAGGCCAACCGCAACGGCTATTTCTACGTTCTGGACCGGACCAGTGGCAAGTTCCTTCGTGCCACTCCGTTTGTTCAGAAGTTGAACTGGGCCAAAGGTGTAGATGCGTCGGGGCGGCCTATCCTCACCGGCCGAATTCCGACGCGCGAAGGCGCCTATGTCTGTCCGGGCATCGATGGGGCAACGAACTGGTTTTCGCCTTCCTACAGTCCGGATACCGGACTCTTTTACGTAGTTGCCATGGAAAGCTGTAATCTCTTTTTCGCAAAGGCCGACAGATTCGTACCCGGAGAGACGTTTTATAACACAGGTACGACTCGTCCACCGACGGAAAAATCACAGAAGATTTTGCTGGCACTTTCCCCTGCCGATGGGAAAGCTGTCTGGAACTACGCACAAGCAGGCTCGGGCCGGTCTTGGGGTGGGATATTAACCACTGCCAGTGGATTGCTTTTCTTCGGGGACGATAGCGAGTCCTTGGAGGCACTCGATGCAAGTACGGGCCGCGTATTCTGGCACTTCAACACAGGTCAAATAATGCGTGCATCACCGATGACCTATGCCGTGGATACCGCGCAGTATGTGGCGGTGGCGGCCGGGAGCGATGTGTTCAGTTTCTCGTTACCGCACTGAAGCGCAAAGGTCAAACCGCGCCACCGCGGTTCTTTCCGAAAATGAAAGGCACTTTCCTGATTCCGGCGACATAGGAATACAACGAAATGAAATCGCACGGAAAGGAAAGCGCCAAGTTCAACCGGCACACCCAACCGGATCGGGCTCGAACCGGATCCAGCGGATCTTCGTAGATTCCACCTCACTGGTTGACTTCTCATTTCTGGCTAACAAGCCCAGTGGCTACCTTCTCGGCTCATACCGCATCGCCACCGCCCCCGAGCTGAACTCCAGCCGGCTCACGAGCCTCAAGTCGATAGGCTTCGATAGCCCCGCGAACAATGTCGGCCCGTGGCCTGCTAGCCTGGGGTGCACCACGAACTCGTACTCATCAATCAATCCCAGCTCCGCCAACGCCAGCGGGAGCTTTACGCCTCCCACGAACAGCCCCTTACCCGACTCCCGCTTGAGCTGCTGAACCGCCGCCCCTAGATCCCCGCGCAAGAGCTCTGCATTCCAATCGACCCGGTCCAGGGTGCTCGACACGACGTACTTCTTTGCCGCGTCGATCGTCCGGGCGAAGGGTACCCCCCAATCGGCCATCCAATCAGGCCTCACTCCCGTCCGCGCCGCCTGCCGCCACGCTGCCTCCATCATTTCGTAAGTCACCCGGCCAAAGAGGAGGGCATCGGCTTGCTCGAGGTTCTCGATCGCGTGACGATGCAAGTCTTCGTCCGCGGGGATGGCGCGATGATCGCAGCACCCGTCCAATGTGACGTTGATGGAATACCGAAGGGGTCGCATTACGCAAGAGTACCGCCAATGGGGTAGACAGCAAAATTTCCGCGATCAGCTCGAAATAGTGCGGCTCTCCGGTTTTAACTCTCGCGATTATTTAGCCTGGACCTCACGTAAAAATGCCAAAGTCACGCTATTGAACTGTGCAGCGAGTTTTTTCATTGCGGCATTTTCGCGGATAACTTCGCCGGCCTCTCGACTGTGCAAAGCTATCTCTGCCGCGATTGAACGACCGAGAATTCGCTGATCGATATTGCCGAACGGCCCAGGCACGAGGCTTCCCAACCAACCGACCCACGCCGGCGTATGAGCGTTGCCTACAATGATGCCGGGGCGAAAGATGGCAAGGCGAGTAAAACCGATGTTGCGCACGGTGTCTTCCTTCATGCCCATTACGCGGACATATCGAAACCGGTTGCGAGCTGTGCTCCCTGCCGCAGAAAGTAGGCAAAACTGGGCGATTCCGGCGTCATGGCAGCCACGCGCAAATGCACCGACGACGCCGAGCTCAAGTCGTTGCAATTCTTCTTCGCTCCAACGCATCGATCCAGAACCGACACCCACACAGCTCACCGCGCTGACCGGACCTTGGCTCAAAACTCCGCGGGCAAGGGCGGCAGTGCGCTCGGCAAAGTCAGCAGCGCCGGTATCAAGAACGACGTTGCGTACCCGCGATCGTGCCGCAATGGGCTTTCTGGTGATCATCACCACTTCCCGGCATTCCGGAGTTGCTAGCAGCTCCGCGACCGCTGCACCACCGACTTGCCCACTACCACCGAGGACAATTGCGGCGAAATTCTGATTCATAAAGAGGACCTCTGCTTACGGAAGGATGCGACAGGCCCGTTCATCCTAAGAGGGAAGCATACTTGGTATAGATTCTAAACTGAGCCAATAAGGCATCTCTTCCTCAATTGGCGCTGTCAGGCTGATGCACTTATTGAGTGCCTTCAGGAGTCAGCGCAGACAATTAGTCCTCGGAAACGCCGTTCGGGGAAGTGACGACCGGGATTCCGGGACGCTCTGTCGTCTACTCTTCCACAATCCGATGATAATGTCCGGTGAGCCCCGGCTATTATTCTGAAACGTGACGGCAATGCCGAATACCCCTACCAAGACTCCGCTGCATACGGGCTTCCTCCGATCCTTCTTTCGGTGGCTTGTCATCGGCGTGGTGCTTCTTTGGTCGCTAGCCGCGCTGATCCTTGTGGCCGCCCGGTGGATCGACCCACCGACAACCGCAGTGCACATCCAGCGCCGCTTGCAAGCCTGGAGTCAAAACAGGTTGTACCGGGAACGCTACAAATTCATTCCACTCAGTCAGATCTCGCCCGATCTTCAGCACGCTGTAATCGCCGCCGAGGACGCGCACTTCTACCAGCACCATGGATTCGATTGGCATGAGATCCAAGTCGCCGCCGAAGAGGATATGGAAGGCGATCGCACACGCGGAGCTTCCACCATTACGCAGCAACTCGTAAAAAACCTGTTCTTCGGAACAGGCCGCTCTGTCCTCCGCAAGGGCGCAGAGGTCACTCTGGTACCGGTGGCCGAATTCGTCCTCGGCAAACGGCGCATTCTGGAGATATACCTCAACGTGGTCGAATGGGGCTCTGGTATTTATGGTGCAGAGCCGGCGTGTCGGTACTACGACGAGACCTCAGCACGGAATATCGGCCGGCAACAGGCGGCACGGCTCGCTGCAATTCTGCCGGCGCCCCTGAAGCGACGGCCCGAGCGCATGAACAAGTACAGCGCTATCATCCTTGAGCGGATGAGCCAAATGGGTTGGTAATGGTGGCTAACATTTCAC
>Ga0182014_10002312_pt1 | contig 24093 bp, 15 predicted proteins | sample 612S2DmetaG_FD_120489 | JGI IMG/M metagenome (GOLD analysis project Ga0182014, IMG submission 120489) | Permafrost microbial communities from Stordalen Mire, Sweden - 612S2D metaG | ecosystem: Environmental > Terrestrial > Soil > Wetlands > Permafrost | place: Sweden: Stordalen | collected...
CTGACAGTTGCGCCTCGAACTGGCCCCTCAGGCGAGTTGGGGAAACTCCTGCCCTTGGACTCTTCCACGGAGCGGAGTCTTGCACCGGCCTCTCTACCCACAAATACTGCCATAGAGCCAATTGAATATTGCGGCGACTCGATCATCGCGCTTCGCGTGATTTCCTGCCCACCCCCAGGTAACCAGCCACGCCTTCATTTCCTTCCTCTCCAGATTCTCCGATAAGCGACCAACGTTCTAATGCTTCATCAGGAAGATCACCGTCACCAGCAGCACAACCAGCAAAACAATGATCAGGACAAGCAGCAGAGGCACGAACTGCTGCAGTTTCCCCATCCCAGGTTCAGCCGGCTTCACCGGCGGGGCTGGTGGAACGGCAGGCATCGGCGGTGCCGGAGCATACATCCCAGGCGGCTGCGGCAAGCTCCCACCGGGTGAGGGGATCGCTCCGGCCTGTGGCCCATAACTCATCGGATAACCGGGTACCTGCGGCGGTTGCGGGGGAGCATATCCTCCCGGATGAGGCATTCCCCCCAACCCTTGCATCCCTCCCATAGGCGGCGCGGCAGGGACCGGATAATTCGGCATCGGGACAGGCGGGGGAGCAGGCGCAAAGCTCTGGGGCGGCGGCGCCGGGCTGGAGCTCGCAGCACCCGGGGCGCCCCTCATGGCCTGCTCACGCATCCTTGACGCATCGAGAATCCGCGTAAACTCACTCGGTCCGGACGTCCCGGAAACCGCCCCGGACGCAATCACTGCGGGCTCGCTCAAGCTGCCTGGGAATTGAGCTTCGCGCCCGGTTGGGGCTCTGGATGCAGGCTGCTGCGCCTGCGGCGGAGGCCAATTCGGCGCCTTTGCCGCCGGCGCAGCAGGCTCATTGGGCGTAGCCAGGGAAGCGAATGTCTGCGTCCAGACGCCAGGCTCTTTCCCCCGTGGAGGGCTCACGGGCGCAACTTCCATGCGCGGGGCTGACGGCTTTGAAGGCTCATCCAGCATTTGAATCAGTCGCGTAATACCAACCCCCGGCGGCGTGCTTTGGACCGGCTGCGCCTCCGCCACCGGCGGCGGAGAAAATGGATCGCGGCTTGCCTCCGCCGGTCCCGCCATCCCAGGGGTATGTCCATAATCGAGGCTTCCTGGCAAAGGCTTGCGCTCTTCGTGAAAGGCTGGCTCAGCGGCAGAAGATTGCTGTTCCAGCGATAGCATCCGCGTGAAGGAACCTGCCCTCCCGCCAGAGGAATCCCCTGTTTCGCGGTCGCTCGCCGTAGGGACCGATGCGCTCGCCTCGCCGCCTCCAAGAGTACCGAACAACTGCGTGAATGTTCCCGGCTTGTTCTCGATGGGAGCCGGAATCGCCCCGGCCGCTCCCCCGGACACTGGCGCTTCACCCGGTCCCGGACGCTCCATCTGAGGACCGCTCAACTCGGGATCTCCGCCTGCCGTTGTTCGCAACAATTCTGTAAATCCACCTGGCGCTGAAGCCGCAGGGGCTCGCCTGGGCTCTTCCGGAATGGATCTCACAGCAGGCTGCACCGTCTTCATGGGGTCTTCAGCCGGAGTTGCTGCCGCCTCCGGCGAGTCCAGCGTTCGGAGCAAAGACGTGAACCCCGACTCCTGTGCGGGACGCCTCGTCTCCGGCGCCGGCATCTCTCTTGCAGCAGCCGGTGAGGGTAAATCGCTTCCCAAAGTGCGCAGTAGTTCGGTGAATCCCGCGCTGCCCTTGCCGCCAGACTCAAGGGCAGGCGCCTTCTCCGCAATGGGCACTCTTTCCGCGGACGCCATCCGCATCCGGTCCAGCAGTTCCGGCGAACTCTCTGCGCCGCCACCGAACACCACCCTGTGCACCGTCGGCTCTGCAAGCGCCTTCGGTCCGAGCGCCGGCAGTGGTTTTGCGGCCTCTGGCGCCCAATTTTCCCGGACGCTGGGCTCTGCTCCTGAGCCAGCCGCCGACCCCTCCACCGGTTCGGGTGCCTTCACCACCTGAAAAACGCCCGTTGCCCCGAAGTCCTGTTCAGAGCCGGATTCCTCCGGCCACGGAGACGCGTTTGGTCCGCTTGGTGTCGTCGGTTTGTCCATACAATCAGGCCTCCGGTGCGATGCGGGTAGCATAAATCATTCCGCCGCGCCCGATTTGCCTATTTCCCCAAAAAGATTTTGCGTATAATGCGGTTGCGCCCTAACACACCGGACGAATAGACTCAGCGAAGGTTTTTGGGGGTATTGTCCGGACAGATGGCATGTCTTATCGATGAAGGTCAAGCTGCTGTCGCTGGAGTGTCGCTTTCGATCGATCCGGAAGCCAACCTGATCTCTAACTCTCGCCCATGGTGGTCTCCCTACTATGAAATTCCTGTCGCGGGTCGTCTGGTCTGAAGGAATGCATCTCGGTCCCCACCACTTCCAGACTCAGAGCCGGTATTTCGAAGACACGCTCTGGTTTCTCAATTCCAATCTGCGCCAGGAGCCATGGGGATTCCTCCATTTTTCCATCGACACTGAGGCCCTCCGGAACGGTCTCGCCATCCTCAACTTTGCATCCGGCATCCTCCCCGACGGTCTCATCTTCGATCTGCCCGACTGCGACTCGGTTCCAGACCCCGCGCAACTGAGCGGCCTCTTCGCCTCCACCGACAGTGAAATCATCCTCCACCTGGCGATCCCGCCGCGCCTGGACCAGGGCCTCGACTGCGACCTCGGCGGCGGCCCCAGTGCCAGGTACGGCGCCGTGCAGCGCACACTCAGAGACGATTCCGTTGGCCAGGGGGAAAACAGCGTCTCTTTTGCCCGCAAGAATCTCGCCCTCTTGAGCCAGGCCCAGCTCACCGACCACACCGTCTCCTTTCCCATTGCCCGCGTGTTCCGCGACGGCACCGGGGGATTTGCCTGCGACCCCGACTTTATTCCGCCCTGCCTGCGCATCAGTGCGTGCGAAAGCCTGGTTCTGCTCCTCCACCGGCTGGTCCAGGCTATCGATGAAAAAATCGCTTCCACCCGCAACATGAGGCTTGGTTCCGGCCGCTTTGAGCTCGGCACATCGGCCCTCGACGTCGCCAACTACTGGTTCCTCCACGCGCTCTGCTCCACCCTTCCCGCATTGCGCCATCATCTCCAGGACCGCCGCAGCCACCCCGAGGAGGTCTACCGGGATCTCGTCCGCCTTGCCGGCGCCCTCAGCACGTTTGCCCTCGAATCCGCCCGGGATGAGATCCCGCAATACCGGCATCGGGACCTGACTTCCACTTTCAGAGAGTTGGATTCTCTGATCCGGCGTTACCTCGAGATTGTGGCCCCATCCAACAGTGTCACTCTCCAGTTCAGCAAGGCTGACAATTACATCTATGCGGCTGAGGTAAAGGACGAGCGTTGCCTCCGGCGTGCGCGATGGATCTTTGGCATCCGCTCCTCGCTCACTGACTCGCTCATCCTCCGCCAGACGCCAAAGCTCATCAAAGTCTGCTCGGCCGAGGGCGTTGCTAAGCTCGTGCAGAGAGCCCTTCCCGGCCTTGAGCTCATGCACCTGCCCGTCCCGCCCGCCGCTCTCCACGCCCAGGCGGACATGCACTACTTCTCCATCTCCCTCAGCGGCGCTTGCTGGCGGCATATACTCCAGACCAAACAGGTTGGCGTCTATCTGCCCGGCGACCTCGGCGACGCGTCCTTTGAACTCACGATCATCACGGAGACCTCCACATGACTTCTTCTCCAGCTTCCGCTCTTCAAGAGATGAAGACCAACAATCTGGCACTGGCCTTCCAGGAAGTCTTCACCGTCATCCTGCGCACGCGCTTTTTCGTTCAGCGCGTTGAAAACGCCGATTCCTTCCGCGCCACTTTGCGCAAGATGATCTCCGCGGCGGTAAAAGACGCTTCCACCATGGGTTACAGCGATGAAGCCTCCAAGATGGCTATCTACGCCATGATCGGATTCCTCGATGAAAGCGTCCTCAATTCCAAGGACCCTACCTTCGCCGACTGGGCCCGCCGTCCGCTCCAGGAGGAGATGTTCGGAGGACACTTCGCCGGTGAATACTTCTTTCGCAACGTGACCGATCTGCTCAATCGTCCCGAATCTGCTGAGGTTGCCGATGTGCTGGAGCTGCATGCCCTTTGCCTTCTGCTGGGCTACCGCGGCCGCTTTGCCTTCGGAGACGCCTCCGAGATTCACTCCATTCTCAACCGCATCCGCGACAAGATCACCCGTATCCGCGGCAACTTTGCGCTCTTCCGCCCCGTGGAAACGCCGGCTGCCCCGCCCCGCCCCAAGCGCGACCCCTGGGTTCGCCGCCTGACGGTGACCGCCATCCTCCTCGCTGTCTTCACTATTCTGGCTTACATCGGATACGTGCTGATCCTCGGCCAGTCCATCCCCACAACCGCTCGAGGCATCGGGCAGTCTCCCCCAGCTTTGGCTTCTGTAACTCTGGCGTTTCAACGGGCAACCAGCCTTCCGGAGATATCCCTATGAAACGCATCCTGATTGGGATACTGATCTTCCTTCTCTATATGGCCCTGGTCGTTGTGGGGGCGCTTGCTCTCCACTTTGAAGGCACAAGGCTCGTGCTTTTTTGCGTGATTCTCGGTCTGCTGGGCGCTTTAGCCACCGTCTTCGTTCTTTGGTATCTGCACAAGCTGAGCAAAGCCTCCGCTCAAGCAGGCGGGCCCGACACTCCCGACGCGGTCAATCTGAGCACTCTGCTCCGCGATGCGGATGCCCGCATTCGCCAAGCCGGCCGCGCAGGCGCCAAATCCCTCGCCTCCCTGCCCCTCATCTATGTCGTTGGAGATGAAAACTCCGCCAAGACGCAAACCGTGCTCCAGTCCGGCCTCGACCCCGAGTTGATCGCGGGAAACGTCTATCAGGACGGAGTTATCGTTCCCACCCAACTTGCCAATGTTTGGCTCGCCGGAAACTACGTCCTGGTGGAAGCCGGAGGCTCGCTTCTGCGCCAACCCCCTCTCTGGGTGAGACTCCTCAAAGCCACCATCCCTGCACGGCTCGGCTCGGTCTTCTCCAGCGACAGCCGCCTCCCTGCTCGGTCTGTCGTTGTCTGCGTCAGTATCGAGCGCATCCTGGCCCCCAATACCTCTGAGCAGATTCGCGCGCTGGCTCAAACCCTGAATGAGCGTCTCCGCCAGCTCTCCCAGACACTGGGCATCTCTCTGCCCGTCTATGTGCTCTTCACCAAGCTGGACAACATCACTCCCTTTGCCGAATACGTCAGCCGGCTCTCGGACGAGGAAGTCAAGCTCCCCATCGGCTCCCTGCTGTCTTCCCTTGACTCCGGCTCCGGCCTCTATACGGAGCAAGCCACGGCCCTGATCGGCGCTCGATTCGATCAGCTCCTCTACGCGCTTTCCGAGTTTCGTCTCGATATCCTGTCCCGCGGCGGCGAACTCCAGAACTTGGCGCGAGCCTATGAATTTCCCCGCGACCTTCGCAAACTCCGTGCCGGCATCGTTTCCTTCCTCGCGGAGGTTGCCCGTCCCAGCCAAATCGGCGTCAACCCGTTCTTGCGCGGATTCTTCTTCGCCGGCATGCGCGCCCACCTGATCGAAGACGTCCTCGAGATCGGCCCGGCTCAACCGCAAGCCGCCGCTCCCGTCAACGCCGGGGCGACCCGCATCTTTTCCCTCGCCTCCCTCGAGCCGCAGCAAACGCCGGCGCCGCAATCCAGGCGAGGCGGTACGCGCAAGGTTGCCCAGTGGGTCTTCCTTCCACACTTATTCTCGAAGATCCTCATCGCCGATAAGTCGGCCCTTGAGACCAGCCGAGCAAGCACCAGGACCAGCTTCCTCAAGTGCACGCTTCTGACCTGCGTCAGCGCGGTCATTCTGCTCCTGCTGGCGCTGACGACCGTCTCGTTCTTCCACAATCGCTCCCTCGAAGAGCGCGTAGCCGCCGCCGCCGCGCCGGTTTCCCCGGTCTCCGCGGGCGCGTTCGCTGCCTCTGCGGACCTTGAAACCCTCGACAAGCTCAGAGCCGTCCTGGATGAACTCGAGCTTTATCGCAAGAATGGCCCACCCCTCATGGATCGCCTCGGTCTCTACCGTGGCGATGCCCTCTATCCCGTTGCCTGCCAAGCCTACTCGTACAAATTCCGCAGTCTTCTTCTGGCCCCGGCACAGGAGAACATTCTCGCCAAGCTCCGTGCCGTGCCGGCTGTTCCAGCCCCCGATGCCAACTACAGCGCAACCTACAGGCCCCTGAAGGCCTACATCATCACGGCCTCCAACCCCGACCCCGACTCCGCCCAGGACACGATTGATTTCCTGCCCTCCGTCCTTCTTGCTGAATGGGCCGGCAACGCAACACCTGCTCCCGACCTCTCCCACCTCGCGCAAACTCAGTTCGAGTTCTATGCCAACCTTCTCCCCGAAACATCCTCCTGCCTGGCCAAAACCGGCGGTCCTCGCAACGACGTCGTTGTCGCCCAGGCCCGCTCCTATCTCAATGGCTTCCAGGGATTCCAGCACGTCTACCAAAGCATGCTCGCTGCCGCCAACCGCAAAGTCCCGGCGTTAAGCTTCAACGGCAAGTTCCCCGGCTCCTCGCAATACATCGTCGACAGCTATTTGGTTCAGGGCGCCTTCAGCAAGGATGGCTTCGCCTTCATGCAGGACGCAATTCTCCATCCCGACCCCTATTTCCGCGGAGAAGAATGGGTTCTCGGCCCTGCGTCGGGTCCCCCGATCGACCGCGCTGCCCTCTCCGACCAGTTGAAGAAGGCTTATACCTTCGACTACATCCAAACCTGGCGAACCTACCTCACCAAGGCGCAATTCATTCCCTACCGGAACTTTGCCGACGCAGGCAACAAGCTCAGCGCGCTCGATTCCAATACCTCCGCCCTGCTGGAGCTTTTCTCTCTCATCTCTCTCCACACCGCCGTTGCCGCACCGGAGATCTCGACCGCCTTCCAGGCGCCTCAGGCTGTTGTTCCACCTTCCAATGCCGACAATCGCCTCATTGGCTCTTCCAACCAAGCCTACATCCAGTCCTTGCAGGCTCTTGAAGGGGTGGTGAAGAACCTTTCCCTCAACGCCACCAGCGCAAACGACCCCACCGCTGCCGCGCCCGTTACTCAGGCGGCCGTCACCGCCGAACAGGCCGCCGAAAACCTCCGCAACGGCTTTGTCCCGGACCCCGCCGGCGGTATGGATAAAACCAGCTTCGCTCTCCTTGAAGCTCCCATCCAGTCGGCCAAGAACCTGGCTGCACAGGCGCCTGCCAACGCCGCTGGCGGCGGGGCTAAGAACTTCTGCGCCCAGATCGCACCCGTGCTTGCCAAGTTCCCCTTCAACCCCCAGTCCACTACCGAGGCTTCCACCGAGGAGGTCGCCCAGGTCTTCGCTCCCGGATCGGGGTCTTTTGCCCAGTTCTACAACACAACCCTGCGTCCGCTGGTGGTTCTGCAGGGCTCTCAGTACGTGCCTGCCCCTGGCTCCACGGTCCACATCAGCCCCGCTTTCATCGGTTTCCTCAACAGCGCCCAGAAGATCTCTTCCAATCTCTATCCCGCCGGCGGAAACCAGCCCTCGCTCGACTTCACCCTCACTGAGGTCAAGTCCTCCGGCGTTTCCGATGCAGCCCTCAACATCGATGGTAAGCAAATCAATGCGGGTGGTGAATCGGCCACTTTCCATTGGGTCTCCCAACCATCGAGCAAGATCACCCTCACCACCCAGAAGAACACTGCGCCAACTATGACCGGCCCGTGGTCGGTCTTCCACTTTGGTTTCGCGGCTCCACAAGTCTCTCCCAACCGCCTGAAGTTTTTCTTCAGTTTCAACAATCAAGCCCCTGAGATTGTCCTGTTCGACGCCTCAGGCCCCGGAGCCGCTTTGCTGAACCCGGAACTCATGAAAGGATTCCACTGTGTTTCCAACGTAGCTCGCTAAGGAATCTCTGAACAAGTCCGCATCCCTACTTGCTTTGAAAGGGCGCGGCTTTAGCCTCGCCGCAAACGGCCCACAAAATGAATGGGCTTTAGCCCCCGAGGGAATGCTTCTACACTCAAACCAGTCCCTCGTTGAACTTGATCGGAGCTTCCCTAACGTATGCCAAATCGGAGGGCACAACGCAAGGCGAGACTATGAAGGAAGAATTCACCAACGAGCTTTCGCAATTCAGCGCACCCTCTGGACAGCCGGCCGAATCGGCGGCCCAAGCCGATGCGGAGCAGACGCCTGTTTCGGAACCGACCGAGTCGCAGGTGTCCGCCTATTCCGCTTTCGTCGACCAGCCGGCGAATAGCCCAGCCGTTCCAGCCGAGCCTGCCGCGCCTTCAGCCGTCGCCGCCCCGCCCATTCGCATCGCGGTCTCGGCCCTCAGCGATATTGGCTGCGTCCGCACCAATAACGAAGACTTCTACGGTTACGACGAATCGCTTGGCATCTTTGTCGTCTGCGACGGCATGGGGGGAATGGCCAGTGGCGAAGTCGCCAGCTCCCTTGCGGTTGCAGCCATCGTGAACAGTTTTGCTGCCTCTGCTTCCTCCGGCGTCCCCGTCAGCACCAGGCTGCTCCATGCCATCAACACCGCAAATCTCGATGTTTGGGAAAACGGGCAAGTCCCCGAAAACAAAGGAATGGGAACCACCGTGGTCGCTGCCGCACTCGATGGGGACAGGCTCATCCTCGGCAACGTCGGCGACAGTCGCGCCTATATTCTCCAAGGCGACCAGTGCGCGCAACTCACCGTCGATCATTCCTATATCAATGAACTCATTCGCAACGGAACACTGACCATCGAAAACGCGCACAACGCGGACCTCCGGGGCATGGAGTCCGTCATTACCCGCGCAGTCGGTGTGGCGGCCGTGGTTCAGCCCGACTTCTACTCCGTCGATCTCAAACCCGGCATCGGCGTTCTTTTGGCCACAGACGGCCTGACCCGCTACTTTCTCCAGGAAGAACTCGCCGGCATCCTCGCGGGCTCGACCTTCGAGTCTGCCTGCGCCAACCTCATCCACATGGCCAAGCAGCGCGGAGGCCAGGACAACATCACCTGCATCCTGATCCTGGCTCTGCCCGCTTGATTGCTTTTGAACTCTCAACCATGAATCGCGGCGATCCGGGCAGGATGAGCTTCCAGGCACTCACGCCTGGACGGTTTCCACACTGACCCAACCCTCATTTGCGCAAACGCCCGCTCAAGCTCGTCTTTCCCGGCTGATTCACGAGGTTCTCCCAGCCGGACTTCGCCTGCGGGCCGGCATAGGCAATGAGCCCCGCGACTTGTCTGGCCAGCTCTCCGGCTCCCGCCTTGTCTCCGTTGCGAAACAGGACCTTGTACTTGCCGGTCAGGTCGGCAACCGTGCGGTCGGCAGAAACTCGCATCCTACCCCGGAACGTCTCTGCAATCGAACCCGCAAAGGTGGAGTTGCCCAAGGCTGCCGCCACGCGCCGGATCGTGTGCTCGCGTGTCGGAAGGTCGGTCTCAAGACTTGCATACGCTCTGCCGATGGTCCGGAAGATCGCCTGCTGTTGCTCGTCCTTGAGCGCGGACTCGGCCGCCTGCACCCGTACCGATCGGCGAACGGCATGCGGCAGCGCTTCAAGAAACTGGATGGCCTCCGCTTGCTTTTCTGCCCGCGCCAGCCTCGCGGCATTTGCCAATCCTGCCTCAACCTGCTTCTGAAGCGCCTCGCGGCCGTCCAATGCCTGATCAAGAAGAAAGCGCAGGGCCGTGTCGTCGCTTTGATGCAGTGCCTCGTCCAAAAACGCAATTGCTTCCTCGTAGGCCGATTCGCCGATTAGCGTTTGCGCCTGCGCAACCCGGCTGCGCATGAGCGCCTCGTTGCGATGCTCGGCCTCTTCATGATGGGCAAACTCCAGCAGCGAGCGAATCTCGTCCGTGGCGATGCCGTCCGCCTCGCAACCCTCCAGAATGTGAACCGCATCCCCGTACCGGCCGCTGCTCAGGGCCTCGCGGGCCTGGGAAAGGTACTCTTCCCGGCGCTCCTCGACCGTCTGACGCTTGACCCTATCGGCAAGCAGTTTTTCCAGGGCTTGCAACCGCTCCTCTCCTGGAATGCGTTGCCGGGCCTTCTGGACCACCGTCAACGCCTCCCTGGGTCGAAGGTCGCGGCAGGCCTGAATCGTCTCGTCCACAAAGCGGCGATTCTCGTACTCCTTGATCTGGCGATCGACCTGCGCGCTCAGCCGGATCAGCGCCGTTTCCGCGGGCATTGAAGCCATCGCCTCCTGAATCGCACGCGCGCATTGCTGAAGCTGCACAATGCCCGCCGCCGAAATTGCTTCGCTCTCAATCCGCGCAACCAATTCCTTGCGCCGGATCTGTTCCAGGCCGGAATTGGCATCCCCAAGCAGAAGCTGCAGCTCCGGGTTGGTCGGATCCACCTGCTCCGCCTTTTGCAAAACGTCGATCGCTTCCTTGAAGTGCCTTGCGTTCAGTTCACCGCGGGCGGCCTGCAGCAGCGCTTTCACCTCGGCGCGCTTTTCCGCCTCTTCGGCCTCCTTGGTCAGAAGGTTCACCAGCAGCATTCCCTTGGAGTTCGACTTATCCACGCGCAGCGCCTTCCGGACGGCCGAAATTGCCGCTTGGTAGTCGCCCTCCCGGCGCGCTGCATCGGCTTGGCGCAGATACTCGCGGATGCGCGCCTGCTTCTCTTTCGCTTTCTCTACGCGCTGCCGCAGCTTGATTAATTCCTGATTCGCAGCATCCAGTTCCAGTCCCTCATCCAGAATCGCGAGACTCTTGTCGAATTCCTTTTCATTCAGCAAGCCCTCCGCCTCCTGTCGAATCTGCTGGATTCTCTCCTCGCGCTGGCGCTGGCTCAGTTGTCGTTGAATCGTCGTCAATAACTCCCGCGCCTCTGGATGCTTGCTTTGTATCTTCAGCAGTTGCTGGAGCGCGGCGCGGGCGCGTAGAAGATCCTGTGCTTCCATCAACCGCTTGGCCTCGGGCAACAACTCCTGTGCCTGTTCCTCCTGGATCTCCGCGATCGTCGTGGTCAATTCCGCGGCCATCTCGTCGGCGGTTGAGTAACGGTCGTCCGGGGCCTTGGCCAATGCCCGATCGACAATCGAGTCCAGGGAGGCTGGGCAACCTTTGCACTTGCTGCTCAGTGGAGGATGCGGCTCATTCAGGATCTTCTGCATCAGCGTTACTTCATCGCCGGAAAACGGGAGTTCGCCGGAAACAAGCTGATACAGAACCACTCCCGCGGCAAAGATGTCCGAACGGCGGTCCAAAGGCTTGTCTTTCAGCCGCTCCGGCGCCATATAGGGAACCGTCCCGATGATGTGACCGGGGCGGGTGAGGCTGATATCCTGGCTCTTCCTCTCCTCCAGCCGCGCGATCCCGAAATCCAGCAGCTTAACTCTCCCGTCGGGCTGCACAAAGATATTCGCGGGCTTCACGTCTCGATGGACCACATTGTGACGATGGGCATAGCCGAGCGCGGAACACACTTCCTTCAGAATCCTCAGGCGTTCAACCAGAGGAAACTGCTCCTCGGACCCAATCAGCTTATCCAGCGGATCGCCGTCGACCAATTCCATCACGATGTATGGAATCCCATTGTCGTCGCCAAGTTCGTAGACGGTAACGATATTCGGATGTTTGAAACTTCCCGTCTTCCGGCCTTCGTCGTAAAAGCGCGCAAGCATGCCGGAATCGCCCTGGATTCCCTCGGTCAGCGTCTTGATCGCGACCTCGCGCCCAAGGTGCCTATCGATGCCCCGATACACCACACCCATCCCGCCGCGCCCGAGCACGCCAACGATGTCATACTTGCCGATTCGTGTTAATGCGCCTGCCGGCTTGTTTTCGGAGGAATCCACTCTCTCGTTCCGCCTCTCGCTCATCCGTCGCCGCACCTTCGGAGGCCAGCCCCGAGCCGCTCATCTGCTGCCTCAACCCAACTGCAACAAGCGCCGCCCGCCTGCCGGAAACTACTGGGAGACGCCTGCCGGCCGCATATTGAACTTCTCCGCCAGAAACTCCTTGGCGTGCCGCCGCTCGGCAGACCCATTCTCCGTGGTACAGCTCAGGTACCGCAGGTAGTATTCGCCCGCGCCATCCTCGTTTTCTTCCTGCTCCCTCGACTTGCCCGCGTCATAAATTTCCCGCGGCAGTTCCCGCACCTTCAACTGCACCTTTCCAATCAGCTCATCGCGCGCCGCATTCTCCAGCGCTGTTTGCAGTTCCCTGGTGTTCGGAGTTGTCCCGCCCAGCTTTACTCCCTCTGTGTCGTCCGCCTTCACATCCTCCACCATCACATACTGTTTGGGGTCTTCCTTCTCGACGACTACCGCGTCCCCCATCTGCCCGCTCAGCGTCTCGCCGATGCGAAACTGTAGCTTAATCGTGTTTTTGACATCGATGGTCTTCCGCATGTACTGGTACGGGCGAATAACGTCGGTTGTTATGGTTTTGGGCAATGAGTCGGCCAGCAACTGTGCGTCCGAGACTGCCTTCTGGTCCGCGTTTATCTTTGCGTTCACCTCATTGATATCATGCTTCTTGCCTTTCGATTCCGCACCTCCAAGCGCGGACTGATCCGTTGTCAGTTGTCGCAGCGCCGCCTCATAGGCCCGATTGGCCTTGTTCCATGCTTCACTGGGCTCGTCATGCGTCCCGGCGCGGTACTTCGACTCCCTTGATTCCAGATTGGGGCTCTCGGTGATCTGATGCTCCAGCACATCCCCGGCCAGTTGAAAATCCGGCTCCACGCCACCCGTCGTTTCCCCAAATCGAACGGCCTTGAGAGTGGACGCTTCGAGCCCGGTGATGATCGCGTCTTCAAGTTGGCGGATGAAGCCGGTACTCTCACGCAGTGAAGTCTGGTCACGGAACTGAACGCGAATGGATAGCTTCGAATGCATCGCATGAGCCGGAGCCGCCGCGACCTTCGCGTCGTGCGCTGCCTGATTGGAAGGTTTATAGAACAGGGCCTCTTCAAGGTAGGTCCAGCCCAACTCCGTGCCCGATCCGGATGGCTTATCCAGATAGAGCTTTGCCCGGTCGACAAAGTATGCGCTCAAATCGCCGCCAAGGATAACCATCGTGTCCTGGTAGGAGTCGACCTTGCTAAGTTCATAAGCGCGCTCCAGGTAAGTGTATGCTTTCTCAATCCCAATCTCATCGGTCAGCCCCCGGATGGGATTGTGCGCCTTTTGCAGGTCCTTTGCCGCCCGCACCGCGCTCTGGATGTAGCCCTGCTTCAGTCTGTCGATGTCGTCGGCCACCAGCGCCTGCTGGGAAGGAGGCAGGTTGTACAGCACCTCAAATGCATCGATCGTGTCCTTCTGTTGCTCATATTCCTTGCTGCTCTCCAGAGCCTTCGCGGCCGCGGCCTTGTCCTCGACGATGACCAGTTGTTTGTGCGCCTCTTTCAGGGAGTCCTGCGCCTCCGAAGTGTCTTTCGCACTTGCGGCCTTCTCAAATTGCTTGATGGCGTTTGGCCAATCCCCCGCCTCTCCGAACTGCTTGCCCAATTGCAGATAATAGCCGTAAGCCGCATCGATGACTGCCGCCACGCGCGGCTCTTCACTCGCGAATGCGCGCAACGGAGAGATGAACTCGAGGGCCTGGTCCATTTGCTTGGCCATCACCGACGATTCCGCCGACCGCAGCGCATTGTCGAAGGCGTTGCTGGCCTGCATCGCATCGCCATGAAGAGTCTGGCCTGCCGGAAATCCCGGGTCGATTCCGCTCACGGCCTCGCTCAGCTTCATGGCATTCTGCAGATGGATATACCCCGCAGCATGGCCCTTCAATGCAACCTGGTAGGCATCCAGTTCGCTGCGGCCATTCTCCGTGACAGCAGTGAGTTTTCCGCGAATTTCCCCCAGAAGATTCGCTGTCTGCGCCAGATCGGGGTAGACAGCCTTCGCCTTATCGGCCTGGACCTTGGAATCCTTCAAGTCGCTATAGGATGGCGATCCCGCGGCCACGGACTTCTGGTACGCATCCAGGGAAGCCTCGCCGGCTGCCACATACAGCGACGCCACGGCGAGTTTTGCATCGGCGGCATGGGGCGTAGCCGGATATTTTGAAAGATAGTTCAACCAGCCGGCAACGTCCCCGGCCCTTTGTGCGCGCATAAACTCGCCAAGTTCCAGGTTGGAGACTGCAACAAAAACCAGCTTGACGCCCTTCTTCAAGGGCGGCAAGCCGCCGGCCGCAACGCTGGACGGAGCGATCGGAGTCCCAGTCAAAGTAGCTCGGTCCGCCAGGTCCGACAGCGAATAAGACCCATTGTGGTCGAACTTTACATTGTCCGGCGCCAGGCATACGGCTTGACCTTGGCCCGTGCTATACCGCAAAACACCGTCGGCGCCGCGCTCCAGAACCCCACCCGGCGCCAGCGTCACCTTTTGCATCTTGCCATAGGTCGCCTTGTCGACTGCCGCCGCTTGGAATGGAGTGCAATCGCGCATCTCCAATTTGCCATTGATCAGCACATCTCCAAGTTGCACATAGGCCGGACCCGACGGCCCATCGTAGAGTTCGATGGCCGTCAGGGAAGCCTGTTTTGCCAGCGCAGCCGGCGCATACCAGCCCAGCCCAAGCACCGCCAATGCGATGGCCTTGCACAGAAAACTATGCTGCGATCTTGCTTCTTGCATAACAACACGCAATGCCATGAAATCCCCGAGACTTTATCCAAACAGGCAGGTTGACCCGGCCTGCCGTTCATTTCACTGCATACCGAATGCCTCTGCGCGGAATTCAACCTGAGAACTGCCAGCGCAATGGGGGGACCACACGGCAAACCGCAAGCCCATTTCACCCGAGTTCGCTACGTCTGTTAAACTACCATCCTCCTCCGTAGAGGTGCAATCATTTTTGCGCACCGGCAAGCCGGAGCCTCTAGAGTTGCGTCACCAGAGAAAATGGCCGCCTTCCAGCAATCTCGACAACCTGACCAGTCAGCGACTCAGACTGCTCCACTGGCCAAGCAGAGTCCACCCTCCGGCAGAGCCGCCCTCTCGATCCGGCTATGGAGGGCCCATGAGACCGCCCAGCCCGGCGAGTTGTCCTGGAAAAGCAACGATCCAGCCGTCTGTCTCGCCCTGGACCTCATTACGGCTGCACAAGGGGTCGTATCCGCACCCCACGGCAATTTCCTCGTGGCCGCTTTTTCCGGCATTCAACAGGCAATTTTGACTGCGCGTCGCCTCCAATGGGCTGTTCTGGGGTTCTCTGAAGCTGACCAATTCGCCGGTACGGCCGTTGCGGTCCTGGTTCATTCCACTCCAGATCTGCCTGGCCTGGAGGCTGACAGTTCAGTCCTGCTCCCCCTGGAGAACGCCGCACCGGGGCAGATTCTGCTCACCCCAAAGACCTCCGAACTCTTGCAGGATCTGCCCGGCCTTCCATTGCAGGCTGCCGCTGGCGATGGTCTGTGTGAACTGCTCTGGCGCACCTCTGAGGAAACGTCGAGCCGCTCCTCCGACGAGGAAACTCTTTCCCAATTCATCAAATTGCATGGTTTGGAGAACGAGGCGTCGGCCCCACCCCAGGAGCCGGCCGTCACTCCTGCAGACCCCCTGCTTGGCGGAGCGGATCGGGACTTGTACACTTTGCCGGATGCTGTCGAGCCGGGTGCTGTCGAGTTTGCCTACCCCGATCCCGGACTTTCGCCCTCGCGCCTGCGCGCAAATCCACGCCATCACTATCGCGCCAACCTGCGATGGACACCTCTTTCGCCCTCGCGCCTGCGCGCAAATCCACGCCTGCTCATTGGCGCCGCCTGCGCGGCAGTGATCGTGCTTGTCATCGTGGTGATCGTCGCCGTCTCCCACAAAGGGGCGGCGAAATCGGCGGCCATCGCGGTTCAGCCAGCCTCTTCAACCGCTGCGCCCCTTCCCAGCACAGGCCAGCCGTCCCAAAGCCAGCCGGCCAATCCCGTCCCACTCACGGGTACCGGGACCCCGCCGGAGCCCGCAAGGCCCAGCACACAGACGCAAAAGGGTCGCAAGCGCGAAGAACCTCCACAAAGCAATCCAACTCCTTCAGACACCGCAAAATCTCAGGCCAACCTGCCCAAGGTTGCGGGGGGGAACTGCGATCTCGACTCGAACCTGCTCCCCAAAATGCTTGACCAGGCGGAGAGAAGCCGGGAGCAAGGCAACTATCCCGCCGCTCTCAGGCAGTTTCGCGCGGTGCTAGCCTGCGACCACAACAACGCGCGCGCGCGCAACGGGCTGGACCTGACCCAGTTCGACATGCAGCATCGATAACAAGAATGCGGAAAGCCGGCCGGCGCACCCTCTCCCGAGGATGCGCCGGCCGGCTTTCTGCACGTTACGAACGGTTTTGTTAGCGCAAGCCGCCCGCAGTCGCATTCGCTGGACTGCCGATTACGTCTCCGGATACGACCAGTTCAACCCTTCGATTTTCCTGGCGGCCGCTGGCGTTGTCGTTGGAGGCTACCGGCGAAGAGTTGCCGAAGCCCTGCGCGCTTACCGAGTTTGCCGATACTCCCTGATTCACCAGGTAATCCCGCACCGCGCCCGCGCGGTTCTCCGACAGCCTTTGATTCATTTCGTCGCCGCCCACATTGTCCGTGTAGCCGCCGACTGCAATGTTAAGCCCAGGGTAGGCGAGCAGGATTCCGGCAACCTTCGCCAGTTTCTCCCGCGCACCCGGCTTCAAAGTGTATCGCCCGGTGTCGAACAATACATCGGACATGCTGACGATAAGTCCCCGCGCGCTGTCGCGAGTTTCCAGTATCAGGTTGAGCTGCTCGGACAACCGTGCACGCATGGCCGCCTTGTCGCTATCCGCCTGTTGTGCGGCCAGGCGAGACTGGTTTGCATCGGCCTGGGCCGAAGAGATTGCCGCTGCCGATGCTGTTTGGTTCCTGGCCATTTCGGCTTGCGCCTTGGCTGCGTCTGCTTGTGCCCTGGCTGCATCAGCCTGCGCCTTTGCTGTATTGGCTTGAGACCTTGCCGCATCGGCCTCCGCTTGTTCCTTCAGGCGGGTCGCGTTAGCGGCTTGAGCCCGCGATCTTGCCTGTGCGTCGCTGGAGGCCTGACGTTCGTCCGCCCGGCGTTCTTCGTCAATCTTCTTGACCGCGATCTCGCGCGCATCCTCGGCCGTCTGTACTGTCTCTCGTGCGGCTGCAATCAGCGGCTTTTTGTCGACGTGTCTGTCGGAGGCATACTCATCGGCGCGATTCATCAACTGAACGGCGTGCTGATAACTCTCGCCCGCGTACGTCTCCGCTCCTTCGGACTGAGCGATGCGCACAGCATTCCGCGCCTCATAAAACTCCAAAGGCAGACTGGCGCTCAGCACCACGGGGTCGAACTTGTAGCCCGTGGGAATATAGCCCCCGCGCTCCATCAGTTCATACTTTGCATTCACCGCCTCGGTGGTTCCCTTGGTATCGGGGCCCACCGCGTTCTCGAGCACGACAACATTGCTGGGCTGTTGGACGGCAAAGTAAGGCTCCGCGGTAACGATCAAAGCGAATGCCTGCAGGTCGGTGGTTGCCGTCAGTTTGCTTCGATCGTTGTTGCCTACCAGAACCTCGCCAAGGTTCACTGCTTTACCCTCGGGTGAAATCGCCCACAAAACGTATGTGAGATATTCGCTGCCGAAGGTGGTAGGACGTTGCAGGTTTCCGAATTCCGCTTCGACTTCCATGGTGCCGCGCTTGCTTCGTACCTTGGCTTTTCCGTCGGCTGAAGGCAGCAGAGCCGTGCCGACGAAATCCACATCCGTGACTCCTTGGCGATGCCGGTAATCGACCGCCTGGACCGAGCGGCTGATCACAACCACGCGAAATATAGGCCCGCGGCCGACGGGCTCGACGACCGCCGTCGCTTGCTGACTGGCCTGAGCAAACACGCTCAAACCGAGGACGCTTCCGATCGCTAACAGAACTTTGAGCTTCATAGTATCTCCTGCAGGCATGCGTCTGCCGTGCTGCGTTGTACCCTTCTTGTGCTGACGGGTTGATGCTTTGCGCTGTCAGAGGCTCTATCCATCACTGGCCGGCGTGGAACTGCGTAATCGCGGTCAAGAGCCCAAAGACCTTCAGGAGCCAGATGATCAGAGCAATCACTACAACGCCATTCAGTATTCCCTTGATCGTCCCCTGCATGGGAATGTAGCGGTTCACCAGCCATAACAGGAGGCCTACTATGGCTATTACGATAACAACATTGATAAGTGGCATGTCATGTTCTCCAATCCATGTGCTGAAGCCGACCGGATATCAAAGCGATTGACGATCTGATCGGCTTGGTTCTGTGTCGATTCCTTGCTGCGCGCCTGGTCTCTGCCGGTTCGGTAGCGAATCTCCGCCGCGGAACCCTGGATCGCTTGCTGAGTAAGTCTTTCATTTTGGAGGCCACGGTGCTGAGCAATTGGGTACACGCAGCAGAGGGCGGCACTCCGCGCGCGCTCGCATGTTCCACCCATCGCACGATGCACTATGGCTTTTGGGACGGCGCGGCAGTAACCTGAATCGGCTTGCCCGCATCTGCCTTGGATGAACTGGCCGCCGGCGCCGGTTTGTCCGGTGGTATCTCGGTGCCTGCCGGGAAGATGAGAATCTGGATCGAGCCCCAATCTGCGTCCAGGTTCGATCCCGTCTGCTTGCCCATGCCCAAAGTCTTAAGCTGGCTGTCGTCGAATCCAAAGTTCTCGACCAGATACTCGCGTATGACCATGGCCCTGGCCTCGGTGAGCAAAAGGTCTTTCTGAGTATCGCCTTCCATGCCGGTGGAAACCACTACAACCGCAAAGCCGAATTGATTCTGCGCCAGGAACTCGCCGCTGGCATTGAGAGATTTCTGGTCCTTCAGCTTGGCTGAATCGCGCCCATCGAAGAGCTGCTTGGTTGTGTACGTAAACGTCTTGACCGGTGCGCCCTGCGGGAGCCCGCCAATCCTGTTCGCTCCCAGATCGCCGGAATCTTCGTATCCACGCTTCTTGAAATATCCGCTCAGCAAAAAGTTATGCTTCAAGGCTTCCATATTCTCCTGGAAGTCGGTCACCCCGGTCTGCGCCTGGAGCATCGTTGCATGCAAGGTAGTCGTGGTCTGTTCCAGGTTGTTATAAAGTTGCTTGTCGTTCACCAGCGCTCCCACGGTTCCCTGGCCCGAATCGATCTTGGCGCTCACTGAGTTGAGATGCGCCGTCGCGAGAGTCGTGTTCTGAACGGCTTCCTGGCTGCTATCCAGAATGTCGCTCGTCTTCTTGAGCAGTTGCCCCATCTCCAAGGGAGGTTGACTCTGGATAGTGTCGCCATCCTTCACGTCGGGTTGTCCGGCAGTTCCAAACGAGATTGCCAGGTACTGATTGCCCAGCAACCCCTCGGTTTCGATCGTGGCCATCGAATCCCGCTTGATGATCTCGTGCGTAGACTTGTCCAGATCGACCACTACCGTGACCTTTTCACCGGGCTTGTGAGGCAATTCGATGCTGTGCACAGTTCCACTGTGAACCCCGCCCACCTGCACGTCGGCTCCCGCAGCCAGGCCAGCCACATTGTCGAATTGCGCCTTCAGTTGATACGTGGAGCGGAAAAGATACTCCTTGCTCCCGATGATGAAGACCCCGGCGGCCAAAATTGCCAGTGTCGCAACGATGAATGCTCCTAGCCGTGCCACTCTCGACATATGCCCTCCTACGACTGCTTTAGGAATTCCTTCACAAATTCGATGTCGCTTTGTTGAAGATCCTCAAACTTACCCTCGATCGCCACATTGCCCTCATTCAACAAGGCCAGACGATTGGCAATCGCCCTTGCACTGTGCAGATCGTGAGTCACTACGATCGATGCCATCTGATGTTCCCGCTGCAGCTTGAGAATCAAATCGTCGATCTCCCCTGAACTGATCGGGTCGAGACCGGCCGTTGGCTCATCGAGAAGCAGAATCTCAGGCTCCAGAGCCAGCGCGCGCGCCAGACCCACGCGCTTCTGCATTCCGCCTGAGATATCGGAAGGCATTTTATCGAGGTCGCTTTCCATGCCCACCTCGGCCAACAACTGCTTCACCCGGTCGCCCCGCTCGGACCTCGACATCTCTCTCCGATGGTGTGCAAGGGGGAACGCCACGTTCTCGCCGACGGTGAGCGAATCGTAGAGCGCTGCTTGCTGAAAAAGAAAGCCCATCTTCTTCCTGATCTCGCCCATCCGGTCCAGAGCCAGGCCGGCGATGTCCTGACCATGGATGCAGACCGATCCCGAGTCGGGCTTTTCGAGACCGATGATGAGCCTCAGCAACACGCTCTTGCCTGTGCCGCTGCGTCCCAGCACCGCCAGGGTTTCGCCGCGGCTTACCGTCAAACTGATCCCGTTCAAGACAGCACGATTCTCGAAGGACTTATACAGATTCTCGACGGCGACAACGGGCGCGTGGCCGTCTTCCTCACGTTCCCCTTGCTTCATCGGAATGTCATAAGCTGTGGCCATATTTGTTTCACGAACCGTTGCATCGAGGGTTAAGGAAAAACAACGAGAATGAGTTTGACCAGCACAACGTCGGCCAGGATCACGAAGAGAGATGCAAGAACCACGGAGTTCCTTGCAGCGCGGCCCACGCCCTCGGCGCCTCCGCGTGTGCGCATTCCCTGAAAGCACGCTATGAGCCCGATGATCAGGCCAAACACAGCGGTTTTGAACGTAGGTGGCAGGAGGTCGTTAAGAGTGGAGCCGCGAAAGCCGTGATCGATGAACTGGTATAACGAGATCGGCTCGACCAGCGTCTGAGCAAGCCAGCCCATCAACACGCCACATGCGTCCGCAGCGACGGTCAGGAGTGGCAGCATCAGGATGCAGGCCAGAATGCGAGTCACTGCCAGAAGCCTGTAAGGGTTGATCGCGGATGCCTCGATAGCATCGATCTGTTCGGTCACTTTCATCGACGCCAGCTCCGCGCCGATGCCCGCACCCACGCGCCCACTCACCACCAGACCGGTGATGATGGGGCCCATCTCCTCGATAACGGAGTAAACGATAGCCGAGGGAAGCAGCGATTTGGCCCCAAATCGAGTCAAGCTGGAACGGGCTTCCATCGACAGTACAGCGCCGATGGCGGCGCCGGCCAAAGCAACCAAGGGCAGAGACTTTGATCCGACGCTGTCCAGCTGCCGAATCAATTCGCGCCATTCAAACGGCGGTGTAACTGCGGCCCGGACAACTTGCCAGGAAAAGATACCCAGGTTCCCGAACCAATCGAAGAAACCGTTGACCAGTCCCGTCGCAGACATCGCTTCTGAGGGCATGTGTACGGCCTGCCGCCCTGGAAGCGGAGGGTTCATGCCGGCAACTGCCGTGGATCCGGGGTCGCTCAATGATTTGGACCAGGGTCTGGTGAGCCGTGCGTGTTGTTCAGATGCATGCGAGAAAGCAAGGAGTGCGGTCCGCTATAGAAAAACTCCAGGCCGATGTTCTCGCCCGCATATGCCAGCAGGCTGTAGTTGCCCATCCGGAACGCATCCTTCGCGCCAAAGCGGCCGGGGTACCAACCGTAGACGGCTGTCATCGTGCCCGCGTAGGGCGCGACAAGCGCAGGGAATGAGAAGACAAGATGCCCGTCCTGCTCGCGTCGCGCCGTCAAGGTCGAAATCATGGCGTGGCGCAGGCGCGGAAATACACCTCTGCATTCACAGCGGTAGTACAACGCATCTTCTTTGAGGGCTTCCGATAGCGCATAGCGCGTCGTCGTCCCAACAGCTGCGATCCCAAGGTTTGAACCGAATCGCTTGGCGTAACCCTCAACGCCTTGATTCCACTCTGGAGGCGCATTGCTGAACTGGTTAATGCCGACCGCGATAGCGGCGCCCGAAATGGGGTACGGGCCGAATGCGTCGAAAACGTAGTTGCTGGCCATTGTTCTCTGCGTCGGACGCACGTACGTCAGGTCCAGTTGCCCTGCGGTCGTGCTTGCTGCAGTGCCGGAGGAGTCTCCGGAGTAGGAAAGTGATTGCGATCGTGCCCGCATGGGCAGAGCTGCCAGGACGGCAGTAACCAACAGCAGGAACATTGCACGGCGAATACTCATGTCGAGAGCCTCCTTGATCGATCGACAACCCTGCCTGCCAGACCGCCATGGCGGACGTGCAAACGCTGTGAATTCCATGTCCTCATTGATGGTGTCAAGGCTCTCCTCCGATCGGCATCGCCCTCTCAGACATACAGGACGCCGTCAATGAAATATGCTGGCGCTTAGCAACGCCCTTACAAATATTGGCAGAAGTGAAGCCACGAAAGATGGTCATATTTGCTCCAAATTGCAACTGGCCTTCTTGTTCATCGGTTGCGCCCTGCGATCGAAACAAGATCCGTTCCACCGGCACATATAGGCCGTCGCCAGGATGTCTAAAAGTGCACAGTTTTCCTCTTCCGCGATGAACGATGATGGGACTCGAACCGCGCACGCGGTTCGGCGAGGAGATCTTTATGCCTGAAGTCCATCCCTTCCCTTCCATCCCCACAAAGATTCTGTTGCCGATTGACTTCAGCCCATCCTCCCAAGCTGCTCTGGAGATGGCGGCTGACCTTGCTCTCCACTTTCATGCCGAACTCTATCTTTTGAACGTAATCCCGATGTTTCCCACCACAACTCTCCCTGACCTGGTTCCCGAAACTGAATTCATCCAGGAGGCGAGATCTTTTGCAGAGCGGCATCTGGCTAAATGTCATGCGGTTCTTGTGGCCAGGGGAGTCAAGGCAAGCTCCAGCGTCGAAGTTGGAAACGACATAGTTGGCAACATCATGGAGGTTGTGGAACGTGAAAACATCGACATGGTCGTCATCTCCACGCACGGCATCTCCGGGTGGCATCCGCTGGTGTTCGGGTCGATTGCCGAGAAGGTCGTCAAGCTCGTCCAATGTCCGCTCTTGCTTCTTCGCTCAGCCAAGCCTGAGACCGGCGTGAAGAATCCATCAGGGCGCTCAATGGAATGGTGGTAGTGAAGGCAGCGGTAGCGATCGACCATTATGAGTGCAAACAAAGTTGTCGCCCCCGCATCGCCCAGTCAGCCGGCAAAGCCGGTTCAGGACGTCGCCTCAAAAGGACTTACGAGCGATGAGGCGCGCGCTCGTCTTGAAAAAGACGGGCCCAATGCAATGCCGGACACGTCGGCTCATCCACTGCGCAATGCATTGGCCAAGTTCTGGGCGCCAGTTCCATGGTTGCTTGAAGCCTCCATTGTCCTTGAGCTTGTGCTGCATAAGTATTACGAGGCTGGGGTCATCGCGGCCCTGCTGGTCTTCAATGCAGCGCTTGCCTACTTCCAGGAGGGTCGCGCCCAGGCTACCCTGGCGGCTCTGAAGTCGCGCCTCGCCCTCAACGCCTCTGTCCAACGCGATGGCGCCTGGAAGACCGTACCGGCCGAAGAATTGGTATGGGGCGACCTCGTGAAGCTCTCGCTTGGCGGTGTAGTGGCTGCCGATGTGCATCTGACGAGTGGATCGGTCGAGCTCGATCAGTCGATGCTCACCGGCGAATCCCTGCCGATTGAAGCCGGTGCCGGTGTGGACACTTTTGCAGGGGCTTTGGTGCGGCGCGGCGAGGCAACAGCCGTGGTAACCGCCACGGGCGTCCGCACAAAATTTGGCCGCACCGCGGAACTCGTTCGCACTGCACATGTGGTGAGCACACAGCAGACGGCGGTGCTCAATATCGTGCGTAACCTGGCGATCTTCAATGGTCTCGTAATCCTTGCGATGGGGGCATATGCCTATACCCATGCGATGCCATGGAGCGAGATTGTTCCCCTGTTGCTCACTTCGGTCCTTGCAGCCATCCCCGTGGCATTGCCCGCAACATTCACCCTTGCCGCCGCGGTTGGAGCTCGCTCTCTGGCGAAGCAGGGCGTGCTGCCGACTCGGCTCTCTGCCGTGGATGAGGCTGCATCGATCGATGTCCTGTGCTCGGACAAGACCGGAACACTCACCCGCAACGAGCTTTCAGTAACCAGCGTTCGCCCCATGCCAGGTTTCGACGAAGCACACGTTCTCGGATTGGCGGCTCTGGCAAGCTCCGAAGGCGGTCAGGACCCCGTCGATCAAGCGATTCGCGCTGCCGCCTCGCACCAGCCGGCGCCGGATCTGCCAAAGCTGTCCAAGTTTGTGCCGTTCGACTCCGCCAAAAAAAC
>Ga0182014_10002313_pt1 | contig 24093 bp, 24 predicted proteins | sample 612S2DmetaG_FD_120489 | JGI IMG/M metagenome (GOLD analysis project Ga0182014, IMG submission 120489) | Permafrost microbial communities from Stordalen Mire, Sweden - 612S2D metaG | ecosystem: Environmental > Terrestrial > Soil > Wetlands > Permafrost | place: Sweden: Stordalen | collected...
CGTGCGGTACAACGCCGACCGGAATTCGCTTGGCGCAGCCGGTGCCGGGCCGTGTACGAGCACGGTGGTGTCGGGCACGAACGTGAACTCGCGCAGGTAGCCGGACTCGAAGGCTTCGTCACGCCGGATCATGTTTGCGCTGCGTTCGGGCCAGAGATTGTCGCGCGGCACGACCGCTTCGCGCCAGCGCGCGGCGAACGCATCGTGCTCGCGGCGGTCCGTCGTGCCGGTGGTCGACGATGCGTCGACGGCGAGCCGCTCGAACGTCGCACCGGCATCGACCATGACGCGTTGCCCGTGACCGCGCACGCGAAAGCAATAGTCCAGTACCGCGAACTCGGCACCGAACGATTCGGTGAAACCGCCGAGCTCGAGGAAGAGCGCGCGCGGTGTGAGCAAACACGCCGGCGCCAGCGCGTCGCATTCGGTCCGCGAACCGAGGCCGCGCATCGGCTCGACGGTGAACCCGAATGGGCCGAAGCGATCCGGACGCAAGAGGCGTCCGGTTTCTTCCGTGCCCGCAGCATCGATCAGGCGCGGACCGACGGCGCCCGTTCCGGCGCGTTCCATAGCGCCCGTCAGCCGCGCGAGCCAGCGCGCCGACGCAGGCTTCGCGTCGTTGACGAAGAGCAACATTTCGCCGCCGGCCGAACGTGCCGCGGAATTTGCTTCCGCCGCAAAGCCGTGCGGGCGGATGGTGAGCACCTCGCCGTCACCGGATTCGCGTATACCGGGGGGCAGCGCGTCGATCGGCTCGCTCTCCACGGGCTCGGATGCACGCAGCGTAACGATCGCGGAAATACGCAGCGGAGCGCCCATCGGTGCAGCCCTTTCTCGCCGGCATGCTGCATTACTCTAAGAGGACGCGGGTCGGAGTCTGAGAATCGTGTTAGGTCGTGCCCGAACTCGTCCGTGATATCCCGCCCAAATCCGCCGACCTCTCCGAATGGTACCAGGCCATCTGCTACCGCGCCGAATTGGTCTCGCAGGCGCCCGTACGGGGTTGCCTCGTCCTGCGACCCTATGGCTATGGTCTGTGGGAGCGGTTGCAAGCCGAGCTCGATCGGCGTTTCAAAGAAACGGGCCACGAAAACGCGTACTTTCCGCTCCTGATCCCGGAGTCTCTGCTCGTGCGTGAAGCCGAGCACATCGAGGGCTTTGCGCCGGAAGTCGCCTGGGTCACCGAAGGCGGCGGCGAAAAGCTCGCCGAGCGTCTCGCCATCCGCCCGACGTCCGAAGTGATCATCGGGACGATGTACGCCGAGTGGGTGCAGTCGTACCGCGATCTGCCGATCCTGATCAATCAGTGGGCCAACGTGATGCGCTGGGAAAAGCGCACGCGACCGTTCTTGCGCACGCTCGAGTTCTTGTGGCAAGAAGGCCACACGGCGCACGCGACCGAGCAAGAAGCGGCGGAAGAAGTTGCGCGCATGCTCGACGTCTACCGTGACGTGGCCGAGAACGTCGCGGCCGTACCGGTGTATCTCGGTGAGAAGAGCGCGAGCGAACGGTTCGCCGGGGCCAACCACACGTATTCGATCGAAGCGCTGATGCCCGACGGCAAGGCACTCCAAGCCGGAACCTCGCACGAGCTCGGCCAGAACTTTTCGCGCGCCTACGATATCTCGTTCCAGGCCGAAGACCAGACGCAGCAGTTCGCTTGGACGACGTCGTGGGGGATGTCGTGGCGCATGCTCGGCGCGCTGATCATGGTGCACGGCGACGATCGCGGCTTGCGCATTCCGCCGAAGATGGCACCGATCGAGGTTGTGATCGTGCCGATCGTCCGCGGTGACGGAACGGCGGTGCTCGATGCGGCGCGCGGCTTGTTCACGGCGTGCAAGAAAGCGGGCTTGCGCGTCAAGCTCGACGATCGCGAGGGGCAGTCGCCCGGCTTCAAGTTCAACGAGTGGGACATGCGCGGCGTGCCGTTGCGCATCGAGCTCGGCGCGCGCGATCTCGAGGGCGGCGTCGCTACGCTGGTCCGCCGCGACCGCGCGTTCAAAGAAGAGGGCCAGAAGCGCACGGTGCCGCTCGATGCGATCGTGGCGGCGATCCCGTCCGTGCTCGATGAGATCCAAGCCTCGCTCTTCGCCCAAGCCAAGGCGTACTTGGAATCGCACACGGTCTCGACCGGCGATCGTGCCGAGTTCTTGCGGCTGCTCGAGGAGCGCGCCGGGATGATCGACATCGCGTGGTGCGAGCGGCCGGAGTGTGAGGCGGCGATCAAAGAAGCGACGAGCGCGACCTCGCGCAACCTGCGCCGGCCGGCGCGCAGCGCCACGTGCGTCGCGTGCGGCGAGCCGGCGACCGCTCAGGCCTACTTTGCGCAAAGCTACTAGACTCGGCATCGCGTTGGCAGCGCTGGTCTGCGGGCTGAGCGCGCCGGTGGGAGCCGCGACGGATTATCGGGCCGTAGGCCGTGCGGCCGGGGGCGATCGCCCGTTGGCGTTGCGCATCGCGCACGTGCTCTTGGCGCGGCCACTGGCTCTCCAGCTCACGCGCGTGCGATGCGAGCGCGCCGCCGGCGCGAGCTTCTGCGGACTGACGCTCTCGGGCGTGAAGTTTCACCGGCGCGTCGACACCGCGGCGTTTCGCGCCGAGATCGATGCGCTCGTCAGCGGCGCGTTCGCCGTCGATCCCGCAATCGCGGAAGTCGACCTGTGGGTGACGGTTCCGGCAGATGCGGGCAAAGGGGCGATCGTGAGCGGCGACTTCGCCTTGCCCTCATCGGCGACGGTGTTCGCGACGACCGTGCCGCGTACGTCGGCGGGCTCGCCCAGCGGTAACGCCAACGTCTTCTGGGATCCGAAGTTTCGCAGCGAGCTCGTGCGCGGGTCGAACGGGTGATTCGCGAGAGCGTGCTGCCGGGCGGCGTTCGGTTCCTGACCGAGACGATGCCGCAAGTGCGATCGGCAACGCTCGGCATCTTTGCAGAAGTCGGCTCGTCGGAAGAGCCGCCCGAGAAGCGCGGCATTTCACACTTGCTGGAACACATGCTCTTCAAAGGAACGACGCGCCGCAAGGCGCGCCGGATCGCCGAAGAGATGGACGCCGTCGGCGGCAACCTCAACGCAGCGACCGACAAAGAACTCACCGTGTTCTATGCCCACGTCATGGACAAACATCTCCCGGTGGCCGTCGACGTGCTCTCGGATATGTTCTTGCACTCGCTCTTCGACGCCGAAGAGCTGCGTAAAGAGCGCGACGTGGTGCTCGAAGAGATCAAGATGTATGATGACTCGCCCGACGAGGTCATCAACGACAGGTTCACCAGCACGCTCTGGCGCGGCGCAAATTTGGGCGATCCGACGATCGGTTTCGCGCACACCGTTTCGGCAATCGAGCGCGATGTGCTCGCGGCCTGGCACGGCGAACGCTACGCGCCCGGCACCGTGCTGATCGCAGCGGCGGGGAATCTCGATCATGACGAGCTGGCCGCGCTCCTGGGCGAGGCCTTCGGCGGGTTCAGCGGTTCGGCGAAAGCTCCCGAACCCGAACGGCCGATCTTCCGGCCGGCCGTGAACGTGACGCACGACGATACCGGACAGGCCTACGTCATGCTCGGCATGCCGGGCCTCTCGATGCGCGACGAGCGGCGCTATACGCTCTCGGTCCTCGATACGATCCTCGGCGGCGGGATGTCGAGCCGTCTGTTCCAGGAAGTGCGCGAGGAACGCGGTCTCGCCTATGACGTCTCGTCGTTCCAGCAGTCCTATCGGTCTGCCGGTCTGTTCGGGGTGAGTGCGGGCACCTCGCCCGAGCGAGTTCAGGAGTGCGTCGACGTGATCGTCGATGAGATCGACGGTCTGGTCGAGGGCGGGGTCAGCTCCGATGAAGTGGCGCGCGCGCGCGAACACCTCAAGGGAAACATGACGCTGTCGCTCGAGAGCACGTCGAGCCGCATGTCGCGGCTGGCGCGCAACGCGATCGTGCACGGCCGGCAGATCTCGGCAGAAGAAGTCGAACAGCGTTTCGATGCGGTCGAAGCGGCCGACGTGAATGCGCTCGCGCGCGAGCTTTTTGCGTCCGAGCGGGGGCTGTGCGTGTTGGGCCCGCTCGCGCCGGACGCCGTTCGGCTGCGCCGCCGCAACGCGGTTTGATCGTGCCCGACATCCCGTTGTGGTCGTGGCAACTCATTGGGGCGCTGATTCTCAACGGCTTCGTGCAAATGGCGGCGGTCGGTGCGTTTGCGGCGCGCATCGCGGGGGTTTCGACCAAGCGGATCGCCATCTCGATCTCGCTGTTCTCTCTCTTCGCGACGGCAAGCCGGCTCGCGAATATGTTTTACGCACCGCTGCTCGGAACGATTTCGGATCGCACCGGCAACCTCGTCACCGCCGCAATCCATGCCGGATCGGCGACCCTGGCCGCGCCACAGGTCGCGCAGTTCGAGTTTCAACTGCGCCTCATCGTCTTCGCCGGCACGATCGGTACGCTCGTGGGCGCGATGTTCTTGCCGACCTTCGAATATCTCTTCGTGCGCGGCATCGGTTCGTTTCAGCGGCTGGATTCGGTACCGAACGCGTTGATGCGAATGTTCGATCCGCGCGTGCTCAGCGACGTCGTCCATTCGTTCCGGTTCCCGCGCCCGGCGCATTGGAGCCAGTACAAACTCGCGAGCGTCCCGGCGAAGTTGTTGTTTTGGAACACGGTGTTGTACGCGGTCTATTCGATCGGTGTGGTCGCAGCCGTTTACGCCAGCGTGCGCGAACCCGCCCTCGCCCGCACCGCCACGCTGCTCTCGGGCATCGTCAACGGCATCGGTACCGTGGCGTTTACGTTGTTCGTCGACCCCACCGCCGCGAATATCGTCGACTCAGCGGTACATGGCAAGCGGACCATCGAAGACGTCCGCTCAATGGTATTCTGGTTGACCGTGACCATGGTGCTCGGCACGTTGCTCTCTCAGCTGCTTCTCTATCCCGCGACGTTGGTGATCGACGTGGCGGCTCGTCTCGTCCATCGGTGATGAGGAGGTTCGTCGTGCGTCGTTTTGCCCTATCCGCGATCGCAGCGGTCCTGTTGGCTACAACCGGCTGCGCCGGGAGCATTTCGACCTGGATCGTCCAGACGCGCAATCATCAGGGCGACGTTGCGCTCGATCACGGCAATTCGGCAGACGCGTCGATTGCATATCAATTGGCGTTGCGCGTTGACCCGACGAATTCGCACGCCCGCTCGGGCCTCGTCAGGGTGCAGGCGCGCATCGCGCAAGGGCTCTTCACGGCGTCGCGTTTCGACGACGCCGTGAAAGCGCTGGACGTTGCCAATCACTTCGCGCCGGGCGACGCGCGGATCGAAGCTCTGCGCGCGCAGATCGAGCAAGCCGAAGTCAAGCGCGACATCGTCGTGTCGAACTACCCTTCGTACCGCGAGGCGGGATCGGGATTGCGTCGTTCGTTCGTGCTGCTGCGGACGCAGGCGCAGGATATCGCTACGACGCTCAACCGCTTCGACTACACCTACGATTCGAGCGAATTGACCCATGCGATCCAGCAGAGCTACGAGTTGGGCGCGCAGGTCACGCGCCTCACGGACCGCCTGATCCAATACCGCCAGCTGGTCGATTCGGGCGTTCCGGAAAACGCAGACACGGCCATTACGCCGCCGGCCTCGTTGCTGCCGCTCCCCTGAGGCGAGTGCGTTCTACTTCGCCGGTTACTGGTGGGTCGACAACTTCTCGCTGGTTTCAACCTCGCGATTCGTTAGTCCGGCCGCGCAATGGGAACAACACACCATGCGCGGCCGGTTCGAGTTCACGTTTCACACCATCGCCCCGGCGGATGCCGTGAACGGTGACGTCGACCCCAGCCTAGCGCTTCTCGGCTCGCAAGGCTGGGAGATTCGCAGCATCGCAACGCTGAGCAACGGTTCGCTTGCCGTTGCGTTGCAGCGTCCTTACGACGAGGAGTGCTCGCTGCCGGATGCCCCGGCACTGTCGGCACGCTTAGCCGAACCGTTGGTTGCCCCGACGACCGAACAGCTCGAGCGCGAAGCGTCATAAGTCCCGTCGCGTTCCTCCCGCCGGAAATCTTGCCAGCGGGCTTCGGCACCGGGCAGTACTTTGGCCGGATCGGTCTCGTAGACCGGCCACTTGGCAGTCGGATCGAGCAGCGGAAAACGCTCGAGCCAATGGCAGAGTTCGATATTGCGGGCTAAGCGCTTCGGTTCGACCGCGATGAAGTAGCGGGCACCCTTGCGGATCGCGCTCTGTTCGTCGAACGGCGTCCACAGATAGGGATCTTCCATCCAGCCTTTGCGCTGAATGTAGTACATCAGCGACGGATCGTAGTGACCGATAACGATCAGCGCGCCCGGGGCGAGCGTTTTGTTCAACGCCAGCGAGCGCGTGTAGACGTTCGAACTCCACGCATAGTACGGGGCGATCTCGCGCCGGCCGATGTAGAGCGCGGCGAGCCACACCACACCGAGCACTGCGGCAGTCGCGACGCGCGCGTTCGCCGTCGTTCCGAACCGTTCCACGGCGCGCGCGATCAGGTTTCCGCCGACGAGTGCGCCGAGCGGCAGGAGCGGATAGAGGTAGTAGTCGACGCGCTCGACCGTCAGCACGACATAGGTGTAGATGAGTCCGCCGGCGAGCCAGCCCCAAAGGACGGCGTCGGCTTTCGAGCGCAGGCGAATGCAGAAGCCCGCGATGAGCAATAGGATGCCGGCGGGTCCGAGCATGGTCGTCGCGAGCATGCGCAGGGCTTTCACGAAGTCGATCGCCTTGCGCTCGAAGCCGTGCAGCGAGGTGAACGCGCCGATGAACGACGGGATGACGTGCAGGCGCAAGATGCCGCTCGCCCAGTGCCACTCCGCGTGCGAGGCAACGTAGGGGCCGTAGAGCGCGAGCGGGACGAGCGAGAGGGCGAGCACGGCCAAGCCTTGCCAGCGGAAGCGCCCGATCAGCATCGCGGCGGCCGGGATCAGCGCGATCAGCGCAACTTGTTTCGCCAAAAAAGCGAGCGCGAGCAACACCCCGGCGATGAGGCCGCCACGCCAGGAACGGCCATCATCGTCCGCCATCCAGCGCGACCACGCATAGAGCGCCGCCACGAGGAAGAACACCATCGCGCCGTCGGGCTGGAACGTGCGCGAGTAGTAGATGCTGCCGGGGAAGATCGCATACAGGGCCATCGCAGCGACGCCGGCGAGCGGGTTCGCGAATAGCCAGCGCGCGAAAAAACCCACCACGGCAATCGTGCCGATGCCGAACGCGATCTCGAGCAGCCGGCCGAAGACTTCGTGCACCCCGAAGATCTTGTAACCGATGGCGGCCAGGAACGGCACGATCTGCAGTTCCAGCTCGACGTAGTTGGGGGGCGCGCCGTTGTATTCGGTCTGCGGGTAGAAAATGTTGAAGTCGAGCTGGGCGAAGTTGCGCGCGATCGCGGCCGTATCGCCCTGACGCCAGCCCGGGTGGTCGAGGAGCGGGTTATGCAGCCCCTTGAGCCGGAGGATGAGGCCGATCAGGCAGAACGCGGCAACGCTGAGCCACCACCAGCGGCGCTCGCTCAAACGGCTGAACGAAACGTCCAATATTTGTTGACGAAGAAGTTCACCACGATCGCGGCGACGGTCGAGACGAACCAGGTGATGTGCCCGTGACCGAACGTGCGGCCCGTGAACGGAATCGGCAACGGTGCCAGGGCCGCCGACACGATCAATCCGACGATGAGTGCCATCACGGAAACCGCCATGAACGAGAGCCCCTCGCGGCCGACGTGGCCGGTGGAACGAAACGTCCACACGCGATTGAGAAAGTAATTCGACACGCCGCCGGACAGAAAAGCGACCGAGTAGATCGCGTTATACCACTCGGGCGCTTCGCGGTTGGGGACCACGCGCTGCAGCAGGGTAAAGATGATGAGGTTCACGATGAACCCCGACGCACCGACGACCCCAAACTTCAAGAACTGGCGCACCCCGCGCTTTTGCGTGAGGCGTTCCATGAGTGTCGTTTCGCTCAAGCGACCCAGTACCAATCTGCGAAGAGGACGGTGAACAGCCCGAGCAACGGCAGCGAGAACGCGACGATGATGTTGTTCACCGTCGATTTGGCGCCCCATAAGCCGAAGAGTGCGAACATCGGAAAGAGCACGAGCGCGAAGCGCGGCATGCTCATCAGGCTCGACGTCGAGAGCGGCACGAGAATCGAAACCGCCATGTAGGCGATATACGATGCGCGCAGGCGCCGGAAACCGACCACGAGCACCCCGAGCATCAGTAGCGTGAACGTCACCTCGAGCAGCTGGTTCGCGATCGTCTGCGGCGCGTAGCCGCCGGTAATCAGGTGCAGCGCGTGGGTGAAGCTCACCCAAGGCGGCGCGAGGTAGCGGTCCCAGTGCGCCTGGACGTGCGAGAAATAGAGCGGATCGCCGCGCAGCACCCAGAGGTAGGCCATATACGAGGCGAGCCCGAGCGGCACGAGCGCGACGCCGACCAGCGGCTTGACCGCGGTGTCGAGCGGCCACTTGAACCAATCGCCGCGCGATTCGTAAAGCGCCACGCCCCACTCGATGACGAACGGTACCACCAGCAGCACGCCTTCGACGCGCGTGAGCGCTGCGAAGAACCCGCAGGCGCCGGCGATGACCCAACGCCGTTCGCGAATGTAGTAGAAGCTCGCCACCGACAAGCACAGGAAGAGCGATTCCGTGTAGACGGCCGAGAAGAAGATGGCCGTCGGGAAAATCGAGACGTAGAAGACCGCCCGGTGCGCGACGTGCCGGTTGAACTCGTGCTCGACCAGCTTGTAGAGGTAGAGCAGCGCAAAGAAGCTCGCCGCGTTGGAGATCAAGAGCCCGGCGATGAGATGGTTGCTCGTGAAGCCGCCGACGAGCCAAATCAGCAGCGGGTAGAGCGGAAAGAACGCGGGCTCCGTGCCCGAGTAACCGTTAGTCGCGATGCCGATGTAGTGTTCGGCATCCCAGCGGCCCCACACCGCGAGCAGCGGATTTTCCGACGCGGCGAAGTGCACCCCGGCGCGCTGGCCCACGATCACGGTTGCCAACTCGGCAATGATGATGATCGGTACGCGCGTCACGACGAACGTTACCAGCACGTCGCGCACGGTGGCGTTGAAGCGCGCCGCAACGAGCAGCTTGATGACGCAGAACGCGGCCGCCGCGAGCGCGATCGCACGTCCCTGCGTGCTGACGCCGCCGGCGGCGAGGATCATCCACAGCAGCACGAGCGACGACCAGGACGGCACGTCCCAGCGCAGCGCGGAGGCGTACGAGATGTCCGTGCGATGCGCGAAGTAACGCGCGTACGCATCCCACAGGCCGAGCGCCAGCAGCGGGCCCGCGATCAGAGTCAGCAGTAAGGTTGCTTCGAGCAGCAACGCACGGTGCGGACCGTGGGTCAGGTATGCATACCAGCTGAAAAAGCCCGCGCTGGCCCCGGCGCACACGACGGTGGCGACCGCCGGCCAGCCGGCGGCCTCGACCAGTTGGTGTCGCCGGGAACGCGCGGCGTTTCCCACAAACGCGAGATTCACGGACACAAATCTTAGCGCGGGTACGACGGCCTGCCTGCATGAGGAGGCTTGCCGGACGGGTAAGAGGCCAGGATGCAATCGTCATCACCTCGTATGCCGGTCGACACACTCGACTTCGTCAAGGTCACCGAGGCAGCTGCCCTAGCAGCCTCACGCTGGATGGGGCGCGGTGAGCGCGACATCGCCGACGGCGCGGCCGTGGAAGCGATGCGCGACACGCTCAACCAGATGGAGATCGACGGACGCATCGTGATCGGCGAGGGCGAACGCGACGAGGCGCCGATGCTCTTCATCGGCGAGGAGCTCGGCAGCGGCGGTTTTGCCGTCGACATCGCGGTCGATCCGGTCGAGGGCACCAATCTGGTTGCCAACGGACTCCCGAACTCGATCGCCGTCATGGCGCTCTCGGAGCGCGGCGGTTTGTTGCACGCGCCCGATTCGTATATGCAAAAACTTGCCGTCGGGCCGAAGGCTGCGCCCTACGTGCACATCGATGCGCCGGTCGCCGAGAACCTCGAAGCCGTTGCGAACGCGCTCGAGCGGCCGATCAACGACGTCACGGTCGTGATCCTCGACCGTCCCCGCCACGCCGATCTCATTGCCGCTGTTCGGGCGGCCGGCGCGCGCATCAAGCTGATCTCCGACGGCGACGTCGACGCGGCGATCGCGACGGCCGTCGACGGAACCGGCATCCACGTGGCCATGGGGACCGGCGGCGCACCCGAAGGCGTGCTCGCGGCGGCGGCCCTCAAGTGCCTGGGCGGCGGCTTTATGGGGCGGCTCAAGCCGCGCAGCGCCGAAGAGGCCGAGCGCGCCAAGGCGATGGGCTTCGGCGACCTCGACCGGGTGCTGACGATGGACGACCTGTGCAAGGGCGAGAGCATCGTCTTCGTGGCGACCGGCATTACCGACGGCGACCTCGTGCGCGGCGTGCGCTTCATGGGCAACCAAGCGCGGACCCATTCGATCCTGATCGAGGGCACCACCGGAACCGTACGGTTCATCGAGAGTGTCCATCGTCTTGGGGCCAAACCGCTCCGCCGCCCGTGAGCGGGGTTGAGCCCTGGGGAATAGCGTGAATCACCAGTTCGATCTGATCGTCGTCGGTGCCGGTTCCGGCGGGTACGCCGCAGCCCGCACCGCCCGTGAGCTAGGCGCATCGGTCGCCCTCGTCGATCGCGGCCCGCTCGGCGGGCTGTGCATCCTGCGCGGCTGCATGCCGTCCAAAACGCTGATCGCCACCGGCGATCTGGCCCACGAGATACGGCACGCCGGCGAACTTGGCGTTCATGCCGGCGAACCCACGATCGATTTCGCGGCCGTGATGGCCCGCAAAAGAGAGATTATCCAGGGCTTCACCGACTATCGGGTCGCGGGAATCGAAACGTTTCCGGTCTTCCACGGAGCGGCAGCCTTCGAATCGCCGCACAAGCTGCGTGTCGGTGACGACGTGCTCGAGGGCAAGGCGTTCGTCGTCGCGACCGGCAGCACGATCGCGCCGCCGGTGTTTCCGGGCTTGGCGGAAACCGGCTACATCGAAAGCGACGAAGCGCTCGAACTGGACGCGCCGCCGAAGTCGCTGATCGTCCTCGGCGGCGGATACGTCGGCAGCGAACTCGGGCAATTCTACGCGCGCATCGGCGTTCCGACGACGATCCTGATCCGCAGCAATCAGCTGCTGACCGACGAAGACACCGACCTCGGCGAAGGCCTCACGCAATACTTTCGCGAGGAGGGCATCGCGGTCGAAACGCACGCTCGCGTGCAGCGCGTCAGCCGCCGCGACGACGGCATGAAGGTCGTAGCGTACACGCAAGACGGCGTCGAGAAATCCGTCGCGGCGCACGAGATCTTCTATGCCCTCGGCCGCGTGCCGGCCGTCGAAGGATTGAACCTCGAGGCCGCCGGCGTGACCTATCACGCCATGACCGGCATCGAGATCGACGATACGATGCGGACCTCACAGCAGCACATCTTCGCCGTCGGCGACGTTACGGGACAGTTTGCGCTGGTTCACATCGCGATCCAACAGGGTGAATTGGCCGCCCGCAACGCCGTGCGCGGCAGCTCAGAGCACGTCGACTACAGTTTGTCCAAGACGCACACGGTGTTCTCCGATCCCCAAGTCGCGATCGCGGGCGAAACGGAGAAAGAGCTGCAGCGCGCCGGCATCCCGTATCTCGTGGCGAGCTATCCGTTCAACGATCACGGCAAGGCGATCTCGATCGGAAAAATCAAGGGGTTCGTGAAGATGATGGCCGCGCCGAGCGACGGCCGCATCCTGGGTGCCGCGATCCTCGGTGCCGACGGCTCCGATCTCATCCACGAGCTGGTCGTCGCGCTGTTCTACCGCGCCACCGTGTTCGATTTCGTGAAGATCCCGCATCTGCACCCGACGCTGGCCGAGATCTGGACCTACCCGGCCGAGGAGTTGATGGAGAAGATCATCGCCGAACGGCCGCTGAAGATCGCGCGATGACGTTCGACGTCGCAATCGTTCAGTTCAAGCCGCGCAAGGGCGACGTCGGGGCCAACTTTGCTACGTTACGCGGCGTCTTCGCGCAGTTGCTGGCCGCGCCGGCATCCGTACCGGAGCTCATCGTCTTGCCGGAAGCGGCGATGACGGGCTACTTCCTCGAAGGCGCGGTGTACGAGCTGTCGTTTACGGCCGCTGCGTTTGCAGCGAAGCTCGACGCCGAATGGCGCGCAGCCGGAGGCACGGCGGCGATCGATATCGTGTGCGGCTTCTACGAGAACAACGACGGCACGTACCACAACAGCGCGCTGTACGCAACGATCGGCGGAACGGCTCCGCGCATCGTGCACGTGCACCGCAAGATGTTCTTGCCGACCTACGGGGTGTTCGATGAGGAACGGTTCCTCTCGCGTGGCCGAGCGCTGGACGTTTTTCCGACGCCGTTTGGGACGGCCGCTATCCTCATCTGCGAGGATGCGTGGCACTCGATCATGCCGACCATCGCCGCGCTGAAGGGCGCGCGCGTGATCATCATCCCGAGCGCGTCGCCCGGGCGCGGTTTGGCGGGCGAAGGGATGCTCGAGAGCGTCGAGCGTTGGCGCGCGACGGAGACGCTGATGGCGAGCGAACACGGTGTCTACGTCCTCTACGCGGGCTTGACGGGCTTCGAGGGCGGCAAGGGTATGTCGGGCAGCTCCGCGATCGTCTCGCCCCGCGGCGTGTTGCTGGAATCGCTCGATGAGCTAGCGGTCGCGATCTTGCGCGCTCGCCTCGACAGCGCTGAGGTCGACTTGGCCCGCGCAGCGCTGCCCCTGCTGGGCGATCTTTCGGCGGTGTTGCCCGACCTCTGGTACGACACGGCGTTGCCGCGTCCGCGAAATTCGGTGGCCGATGTTACCGGTCGTTGACGCGCCGCTGCATCGCATCGATGCGGCGCTGAAGATCGACCCCGCCCTCACCGAGCGCTGGCTGGTGGCGTTTCTGCGCGACGAGCTGATCGAGCGCCGGCGCATCACGAAGGCCGTGCTCGGCTTGAGCGGCGGCATCGACTCCGCGCTCGTCGCGTTTCTGTGTGCGCGCGCGCTGGGCCCGGAGAACGTCTACGCGATCCGGATGCCGTACCGCACCTCGAGCAAGGACTCGCTGGATGACGCGCAACGCGTCGTCGACGCGCTCGGCATCAACTGCGATACGATCGAAATCACCGATGCCGTCGACGGCTACCTGCGGGTCGCGCACGATCCCGATCCGCGGCGGCGCGGCAACGTCATGGCGCGCATGCGCATGCTCGTGCTGTTCGACCAATCGGCGCGCTTGGGCGCGCTCCCGATCGGTACCGGCAACAAGACCGAACGGATGATGGGCTACTTCACCTGGCACGCCGACGACACGCCGCCGGTCAATCCGATCGGCGACCTGTTCAAGACGCAGGTCTGGGCGCTCTCGCGGCACATGGGCGTTCCGCTGGAAGTGATCGACAAACCGCCGAGTGCCGACCTCGAAGCGAATCAGACCGACGAAGGCGACATGGGCGTCACCTATCTGACCGCCGATCGCATTCTCTCGCAGATTCTGGCCGGCTATCGGGACGACCAGATCGCCGCGGTCGGCTTCGATCCGCGTGAAATCGAACTCGTGCGGCGGCGCGTCGAGAGCACCCACTGGAAGCGGCATCTGCCGACCACGGCGCTTGTCTCGGGAACGGCGATCAACGAGTTCTACCTGCGACCCGTCGACTACTGATGCTGCCGCCGGCGTACTTTCCGGTGGGTCTGAACCTTGCCGGGCGGCGCTGCGTCGTTATCGGTCCCGCGGACGATGAGGAAGCGATCGGGAAAGAACGCGCGCTGCGCGAAGCGGGCGCCGACGTCAGGTGGCTGCACGATCCGGCAGCGGTGACGGAAGCCGGCGTTTCCGATGCGTTTTTCGTGCTCTCGACGCCGCAAGATGCCGGGCTCTCGGCGCGGCTGCGGTTGTGGGCCGACCGGCACCGTTTTTTGCTCTGCACGATCGATCAGCCGGCATATGGATTCGTTGCCATGCAGGCGATCGTGGCGGCGGGACCCGCGCGGATCGCGATCTCGACCGGTGGCGTCTCGCCGCGCGTCGGCGGCATTCTGCGCGCCGCGCTGCAAGACGCGCTCGACTCGCGTTTCGTCCGTTTTCTGACCGCGCTGGCGGAACGGCGACGGACGAGCCGCGCGGCGAATCCCGGCGACGCGGCCGCCCGGCGTGAGACGATGATGGAAGCTGCCGAGGGTTTCGAGGTTGCCGTGCAGTTGAAGTATCCCGCCTGGTTTACCACCGAAAGTAAATCGTAATGGCATCGGTTGAGATCGTCACCATCGGGACCGAGATTCTGCTCGGACACTTGGTCGACACGAACTCCGTCTACATCGCGCAGTTGCTGGCCGATCACGGCGTCGACGTCTATGCGAAACACTCGGTCGGCGACAACACCGAACGGCTTGCGGTCATGCTGGCCGACGCGCTCGATCGTGCCGACGGTGTGATCACGACCGGCGGACTCGGACCGACCGTCGACGATTTGACGAAAGATGCGGTCGCGAAGGCGGTGCACGACACGCTCGAACCGCACGAGCCGTCGTTGCGCGCGCTCGAGGAGCGCTTCCGTAGCCTCAACCGCCCGATGAGCGAGAACAACCGCCGCCAAGCGATTCTCCCGTTGCGCGCGCACGTGATGCCCAACCCCAACGGCACCGCGCCGGGCTTCATCGCGCTGCGCCCCGACGGCAAGTTCGTCGCCTGTATGCCGGGTGTGCCGCGCGAGATGAAGCCGATGCTCGCCGATCAAGTGATTCCGTGGCTCGTCGAGCGCTTTGCGCTCAAGGGCGCGATCTACACGAAGACCTTGCACACGATCGGGATCGGCGAATCCGAACTCGACCGTCGCGTCGAAGATCTCTTCCGCGCGCTCGAGAACCCGAAGATCGCGATGCTCGCGCACGGCGGCCGCGTCGACGTCAAGGTGATGGCCAAAGCGGAGAGCCAAGCCGCCGCCGACGCGATGATCGCGCCGGTCGCGCAGCAATTGCGCGAGCGGATCGGCGCCGGCTACTACGGTGACGATGCCGTCACGCCCGGCGGCGCCATCGTGAACGAACTCGTGCGCCGCGGCAAGACGATCGGCGTGGCGGAATCCGTGACCGGCGGCGGCGTTGCCGAAGGCATCGTCGAGACGGCCGGCGCGTCACGCGCCTTTTACGGCGGCATCGTCGCCTACGACAACTCGGTGAAGCAATCGGTCCTGGGCGTGCGCCCCGAAACGCTCGCGCAGTTCGGCGCGGTCAGCGAAGAAACGGCGATCGAGATGGCGCGCGGCACGAAGCAGGCGCTGAACGTCGACTTCGCGCTGGCCACGACCGGCATCGCCGGCCCCGACGGCGGCAGCGCGGAAAAGCCCGTCGGCCTCGTTTGGTTTGCGCTGATCGACGACGCCGGCGAAGTCACGACGCACCGCGGGACGTTTCCCGGCAACCGCAACGACGTGCTCAGCCGCGCGACGATGACCGCCTTGAGCCTGATCTGGCGCCGCCTGGAGCAGCCTGCTACGGAGAGCATTCTCTAAGGACTGGCGATCGCGGTACCCATGTCATCCCGAGCTTGTCGAGGGACAGCTCTAATCTCGGCGCTCGCACTCGGTAGCATTGATCGCGGCGGTCCCTCGACAAGCTCGGGATGACATGCCGCCCTTAAGGCCACTCGTTCCGCCGTGCTTTCCGGCCATCGGCATCGAACGCGTTAGGCTTCGTAGCCGATCGCGTGGAGGACGCGTTGGGCGGCGAGCCCGTCGGCGAAGGTCGGGCAGTTGCCGCCTCCGGTGGCGATGCGTTCGGCGAAGTCGTCGAGCAGCGCCATGAAGTGCGGGATGCTGTAGAAGACGTTCGCGTACTTCGCATACTTCATCGGCTTGAGCTCGTATTCGCTCGAGTCGTCGCCGTCGATGATGTAGAGCGTGAAGTCGGTCAGCGCGGGGCCGCTCGCCACGGCTGTCCGCCCTTCGGCGTGCACGGCGACGGTCGACTGGTCCATCGACATCGTGCCGTCGACTTTCATCTGCGCGACGAGGCCGTTCCCCAAATCGGAGAACGCGTAGCAGCCGTCCGCAACGTTGCTCGGATACGTGCTGCCGTCGGGCGCGGTGCGCACCGGGTTCGCCGTGCGCAAGAAGCCGTACGATGATTTTGCGGCGCCACCGCCGAGCCACAATGCGAGGTCGACGATGTGCGGCATGAAGGCGTTGCCGAGACCGCCGCCCTTGCTCTTGTCATACCACCAGGACGAAGGGGGCCGGGCGTTATCGGCGACCATGTCGCGACCGAAGCGCGTCACTTCGATCAGCCGGAGCTTCGGCATGTGATCGTTGTCGATCAGTTCCTTCAGCGCTTGCAGCGCCGGATTGTAGCGGTACTCGAATGTGATCGCGTTGGCTATGCCGGCCTTTGCGGCCGCGGCCGTCATCTCTTCGGCTTCGGCCAAACGCGTGCTGACCGGCTTTTCGCACAGGACGTGCTTGCCGGCGGCGATCGCGGTCATCACGGCTTTGTGATGCTCGAACGGTGGCGAGGCGATCGCGATGACGTCGATCTCCGAGCCCATTTTCTCGAGCATCGCGTCGAGCGAGGGGAAGGCGTGCGGGATCTTACGCTCGGTCGCGACCTTTTGCGCGTTGTTCGGCGACGCGATCGCGACCGGGTCGAATTGCGGGTGAAGCGAGAATCCCGGGGCGTGCACGCGGCCGCCGAAGCCGCTGCCGACGATACCGACGCGATAGGGTGTCATGGTGTCTCCTCAATGGTGCGATCGAGCAACGCGATCGCGCGCTCGAATTGATCTTCTCCGATGTTCAGGGGCGGGGCCAGCGTGATCGACGTTCCGTCAACGCCGGACTGCAGCAGGATCAAACCGCGCTGGAGTCCGGCCCGCACGACGCGGTTCGCGACGCCGGCATTCGTGAACTCGATGGCCCAGAGCATTCCGACGCCGCGCAGATCGGTTACGGTTGCATGCCGCCGCAGCGGCGCGAGGCGCTCGCGCACCCACGGTTCGCGGCGCGCCACTCCCGCCACGATCGCATCGCGTTCGAACGCATCGAGCACCGCGAGGGCCGCGGCGCAGGCCAGCGGGTTGCCCAAGAACGTCGCGGTGTGCAAGGCTTCGCCTTCACTGCGCGGCCACGCATCCATCACGGCCGGGCGCCCCACGGCCGCCGAGAACGGCACGCCGCCGGCGATCGCCTTGCCGATGCACAGGATGTCGGGCACCACGGCTTCGCGCTCGCAGGCAAACATCGTCCCGGTTCGGCCATAGCCGGTGTAGATCTCATCGAGAATCATCACGCAGCGGAACTCATCGCACAGCGCGCGGATGCCGCGCAAAAAGCCATCGGGCGGAACGATCACGCCGCCGCGTCCCTGAATTGGTTCGAGCAGCACCGCGCCGATACGCGCATCACCCGCGAGCGCTTCACGCGCGGCGGCCAGCGCGCCGGCAAGCGTGTCGCCGGCGCCGGGAAACGGGATGAACGTCGCGCGCTCCTCGATCAGCGCGGCAAATGGTTCGCGGAAGCGGGCGATGCCGCCGACCGGCAACGCGCCGAGCGAGAGCCCGTGATAGGCGCCCTGATAGGAGAGCACGCGCGAGCGGCCGGTGGCGAGCAGCGCCGTCTTGAGCGCGAACTCGATCGCGTCGGCGCCGTTGGAGCCGAGGTAGGTCTTCGAACAATCGCCCGGCGCGATCGCCGCCAAACGCGCCAGCAGCTTCGCCTTGACGTCGGTGGGGTGCACGTCGCCCATGCCGTGCACCAGGTGGTGCGCTTGCGCGGTAATGGCGTGCGTCACGGCTGCGTTCGTATGGCCAAGCGCGGCCACGCTGAACGCAGAAGTCAGGTCGAAATACCGGTTCCCGTCGGCGTCGGTGACGAGCGCGCCGTGCGCGCGCGTCCACGCGATCGGGTAATCGTCGGCGATGTAGGTGACGCCGGGGGCTTCGTATCGTGCGACGAGGGCATTGAGTTCGCGCGAACGCGGTCCGGGAATGGGACCCGCGATGTGCTCGAAACGCTCGTTCATGCGCGATCGGTCCAGCGGATGAAATCGGCGATGCGCGCCCGTCCGCCGTGATGTCCGGCCAACGGCGGGTTCTGCATCTCCCCGAACGGCGTGATGCGCACGGCGCCGAGCCGTTCGGCTAATTCGCGCGCGCCGTCCACCGCCGCGACGCCCAAGGCTTGCAGCGGCAGCGCATGCCGCTGCACGTACTCCGCCGCGCCGGCAATATCGTCGACGAACACGACCGGGATCACGCCGCCGCCGAACGGCGGGAGATCCTCGCCGGGCGGATCGACGACGATCGTCCACGCGCCGTCGGGTGCGCGCACGACGCGGCCGTTGCCGTTGGCCGCGCGCACGGCCGCCGCCGCCGCATACGTCCCCACGCGCGCCGCGCGCGCCGGTTTGCGCGGCCCGGGCGGGAACTCGACCGCATTGTCCGCGCACGCCCCGGCCAGCGCGTCGACGAACCGTTCGTGCGCCCCGTCCGCCGCGCGCTCGATGAAGAGAAGATGGAGCGACAGGCAGCCGTCGCCGTCATAGAGCAGCGCGTCGCGCGCAATTCCCGCCGCGAGGGCGACGGTATTGCCGGCGAGTGCCGCGGCGGTCAGATAACCGGCGCTCGCGCGATGACCGAACGGCACGAAGGCGGCATCGGCCGCGCAGCGCGCGCGGATGGCACGCAGCGCGTCGGTTCCGCCGAAGGCAACCACGACGTCCGCTGCACCGAGCGTATGGGCTTCGATGTCGTCATCACCGCCGCTCCACGCGCGCACGTCCGTGGCCGCGCGCAGTTCCGGGCGTTCTTCACCCAGCGTTTCGACGAACGCCGCCACCAGCGCGTCGGCGCGGTCTTTCACCGTCACGGCGCACTTGGCGCAGAGCGCGAAGACGAGCGGAACGATCGCAACGCCGATCGTTGTGTCGCTCGACACGATCGTGACGGCGTCCGCGCCGCGCGCCCACGCCGCGGGACGTCCGGGTGTGGCCGTAAATCCGTCGAGGACGTCGAGCGAGCCGAGTTCGCCGGCGATCGCCGCAACGATCGCATCCGGCGTGATCGCGTCGAAGAGATGGTCGAGCGCGTAGTCGACGACCGGCGTCGTGTAACCGAGACGCGCTTCGATCGCCGCGGTCGCGCGAACGCGCGGCGGAAAATCGGCGTCCGTCCAGCGTTGGGCGGCATCGGCGATCGCGCGCACGATCGTGCGTGCCGGCAGCCACCGCAAGGCAGTGCTATCGGCGCAGGAGGTCTTCGGCATCCAGCGAGCAGCCGCGCAGCGCGGCGCCTTCCTCGCGTCCGAGCAGCAGCAGCCCCTCGGGCGTGACGACGCCCAGATCTTCGGTGTCGATCGCGACCACCGAAGATCGGTTGGCACAGTCGATGTGGCGGATCGCGCCGACGATACCGTCGGGCAACGGCTTGCCCATCACGTCGACGACGAGCGGACGCAGCCACGGCACCGGCTGCTTGATGCGCCGGGACGACCAGCGCGAGCCCGGCGAGTCGTAGTACTGGCTCGAGAGCTCGGTCATACCGTATTCGGCCACGATGGCGGACTCGTCGATGGCGAAGGCTGCCGCCGCACGCGCATAGAGTTCATCGCGGCCCACGACGCGCGTGCGGCCTTTGAAGCCGCCGGTCTCCATCACGCGCGAACCCGCCGGCAACGGCAGTTTGCGACCGGACGCCTCGAGCTCATCGAGCAGCGCGAGCAGGGCGAAGGCGGTCGTTGCGATGCAAACCGCGGCGTTGCCGGCGTGGGCGCGCTCGACGTCGCTGCACAGGCCGGACACGTCGAGCGCGTCATCGCGCAGATACCAGCCGTCGCGGCCGTCGCCGCGCTCGCGTGCAACCGTCGCCATCATGTAGCCGAGCGAGGAGTGCGGGCGTTCGCGCGGATCGGGCACGAGCATGAAATAGCGCAGCTGCGCACCGTCGGCGAGCATCGCGCGATCGAACCCGGCCAAGAGCGCGGCTTCATACAGCGCCGGCGTTTCCAAGTAGTGGCGGCCGCTGCGCGCTTGCGTGGTCCCGCTCGTTTCGAACCACAGCGCGGCGCGTTCGGGTGCGACCGTGCAGAGCGCGGCGTCCTTGAAGGCCGCCGCGGGGACCGCCGGAATCGCCGCGATCGTACGGGGCAGCGAATGTGCCGTGATGCCGAGGCTGCGCGCGTATGCGGCATACGGAGCGTTCCAGCGGAACTGATGCGCGAACACCGCGCACGCCAGCGCGTCGAAAGCGTCATCGTCGAGCGCATAGGCCGCGATCGCGGTCCGGATGCGCGCGTCGAGCGCATCGGCCTGCGCGCGGTACTCGTTGCTCACCGCAGCAGGCGGGCGATCTCGATTTTGAGGCAGTGATCGACCACGACGTCGAGGCCGGCCGCATCGGCGGCCGCGATCGCATCGTCGTTCACGACGCCGAGTTGAAACCAGATCGATTTCGCGCCGGCGGCGATGGCCTCGCGCGTCACTTCCGGCGCGTCATCCGGATTGCGGAACACGTCGACGATGTCGGGACCGCCGTTTTTGGCCGCGTAGGCCGCGAGATCGGGAAAGGCCGCGATCCCGTCGATCTCGGTGAGCGTGGGATTGATCGGCGTGGCGATATAGCGTCCGCCGCGAACGATGGCGCGGAAGACGTCATTGCTCGGCCGCGATGCGTTCGCGGACGCTCCGACGACGGCTACGGTCTTCGAACGCTCCAGCAGTTCCTTGATCGCCGCATCGGTGGTGAGAATCACTAGTTCTTCATTTTCTTGCGATGCTGCGCGGTGAACGCCGTTCCCGAATCCTTGTCGCTCGTCTTGTAGAGCCCGACCATGTCGGCGAAGGTCTCCACGTAGCCGTTGAACGTCATGGTCTGGCCGTTGGGCATGGTGACGCTCATCGAGATCAGGCGGCCGTCGAAGGTGCCCGTCATCGGGTACTTGGGTGCGCCCTTCCCGCCGGCTTGGTAGTAGCCGATGATGTCGGCGCCGGTCGTGTTGATGCTCAGGTGCGTGTACGTCGCCAAGCGCTTGCCGAGCGGCTGTGCTTCGACTTCCCAGATTCCGTCGAGGGTGGTGAACTGCGGCGGCTCGGGTGTTTCCGAAGGCGAGGCGTTCGGGCTCGGCGAGCCGGACGGGGAGGACCGCCGGCCCCGGCGGGGGCCCCCGCTGGGGCTCGGGCTGGGCGCCGGGGTGAGGGCCGGCGCAGGCGCTTGGGCGTCCGACGCGTTCTGCGCGAGCCCCGCTGTGGCCGTAGCGATCCCAAGGATGACCGCGAGGCCGATGCCGAGGCGGAGACGACTGAAGTTCACCTGGTATGTTTCTCCCGAACTGAGGCTGTTCGCTTTGACGAACCGCAGAAAGTTATGCCACCCGGACCGGACCCCCTTGCCACCGATGATATAATCGGAGGACTGTGAAATCGAAGATCCATCCCAAGTGGTTTACTGACGCCAAAGTAACGTGTGCCTGCGGCGCTCAGTTCACGACGGGCTCAACCTTACCCCAAATCTCCGTCGAAGTGTGCTCGAACTGCCACCCGCTCTATACGGGTCAGCAGAAGTTCCTCGATACCGCCGGCCGCGTTGACAAGTTCAACCAGCGGGTTGCTCAGGCGCAAGTCAAGCAAGCCGAAGCCAAGGCGCGCAAGGCCAAGAAAGCCGCCGACGAGACGACCGCCGCCACCGCTTAGCGAGGCAGCCAGAGTCCCACGAGCGAGTCGCAATGCGGCTCGCTTTTGATTTGCTCGCGGCGAACTTGAAGGCGTAGCCACCCATGCAATACACCGACCGGCTCGAGACCCTCTCTCAACGATTCGATGAAATCGAAGCGGCGCTAGCCAATCCCGGCGGCAGCTTCGATCAGTCGCGTTTTACCGCGCTGATGAAAGAACGTTCGCAGATCGAGGAAACGGTGATGGCGTTTCGGGCCGTGCGCGACCTTTTGCGCGAGATCGCCGAGAACGAAGCGCTGGCGGCCGACGCGAGTGACCCGGAGCTGGCGGCGATGGCGCAGGAGGAGCTCGAGAGCCTGCGCGCGCGGCGCAAGCCGCTCGAAGAGCGTTTGCAAGAGCTCATGCTCCCGCGCGACCCCAACGACGACAAGGATATCTTCATCGAAGTGCGCGCCGGGGCCGGCGGCGATGAAGCGGGCATCTTCGCGGGCGACTTGCTGCGCATGTACTCGCGCTTTGCCGAGAACCGCAAGATGCGCGTCGAGCTGCTCTCGGAGAACGAGAACGAAGCCGGCGGGTACAAAGAGGCCGTGATCTCGGTCAAGGGCGGCGAGCCCTACCGGTTCTTCAAGTACGAAAGCGGCGTGCACCGCGTGCAGCGCGTGCCGGTCACGGAATCGGCCGGTCGCGTGCATACGTCGACCGCGACCGTGGCCGTGCTGCCGGAAGTCGACGAAGACGACGCCGACGTGCAGATCAACCCCAAAGACCTCGAGATCGACACGTTCAAGGCCTCCGGCGCGGGCGGCCAGCACGTCAACAAGACCGAGTCGGCGATCCGCATCACCCACGTGCCGTCCGGCATCATCGTGTCGTGTTCCGAGGAGCGCTCGCAATTGCAGAACCGCACGCGCGCGATGGACATGCTGCGCGCACAACTTGCCGACCGCAAGCGGCGCGAGGCGGAAGAAGCTGTCGGCTCGCTGCGCCGCAGCCAGGTCGGCACCGGCGACCGGAGCGAGAAGATCCGCACCTACAACTATCCGCAAGACCGCATCACCGACCATCGCATCAACCAGAACTTTCAGAACATCAAGGTGATCCTCGACGGCGACATGGACCGTCTGATCACCGAATTGCAAACCGACGAGCGCGCGCGGCTTTTGGCCGGAGAAACGTCGGCCGCATGACGGTTGCCGAGGCGCTGCGAGAAACCGGCCGGCGCCTCGAGGCCGTCGGCGGCTCGGGCCGGCTCGACGCGACGCTGCTGCTGGAATACGTCACGGGGGCAACGCGCGAGAGCTTCATCACCGCGGATGCCCGCGAGCTGACGGCGGCCGAAGACGCCGCCTTCGCTCAGGCCGCGCAGCGCCGCCTCGCGGGCGAGCCGATCGCCTACATCACCGGCATTGCGGGCTTCTACGGCCGGACGTTCGCGGTTGACGAGCGCGTGCTCGTGCCGCGTCCGGAGACCGAGCACCTCGTCGATGCGGCGCTGAAGCTACTGCGTGCCGCGGGCACGACCGGCGGACGGATCGCCGATATCGGCACCGGCAGCGGTGCGATCGCGATCGCGCTGGCGGCGGAATTGCCGGATGCGTGGGTGTTCGGCACCGACATCTCGCACGGTGCGATCGACGTTGCTCGCCGCAACGCCGCGCGCAACAACGTCTTCCAGCAGTGTACGTTTCTGCACGGCGACCTCGCGCAACCACTGGCGAAGTTCGCGCCGTTCGATGCGCTGGTCGCGAACTTGCCGTACGTGCCGACGGCCGACGTCCCGGCGCTGCCGGACCCGGTGGGATTCGAGCCGCGCCCGGCGCTCGACGGCGGAGCCGACGGGCTCGATCTCTATCGTCGCCTGATCGCGCAATTGCCCGCGCTCCTCGCGCCGCAGGCGAGCGTCCTCTTTGAAGCGGCGCCCGGAACGATCGAGCCGCTGGCCCGCCTCATGGAATCCGCCTTCCCCGGTGCTGATCTTACGATCGGTGAGGACTACGCCGGCCTCCCCCGCTACCTGTCATCCCGAGGGACCGCCACTCAGCGACAACGATAGCGGTGCTCCCTCGCCCTGAGCTCGACGAAGGGTCGGGATGACATAGTAGGTGGGTCGGCGAAGCGAAGCAGTCCGTAATGGCGAAGTTTATTTTCTTCACCGGCGGCGTCGTGAGTTCGCTTGGCAAGGGAATAACTGCCGCATCGCTCGGCCGGCTTCTCAAAAGCCGCGGTATCAGCGTCTCAATTCAGAAGCTGGACCCCTACCTCAACGTCGATGCGGGGACGATGAATCCGTATCAGCACGGTGAGGTCTTCGTCACCGATGACGGCGCCGAGACCGATCTCGATCTCGGCCACTACGAGCGCTTCATCGA
>Ga0182014_10002318_pt1 | contig 24066 bp, 16 predicted proteins | sample 612S2DmetaG_FD_120489 | JGI IMG/M metagenome (GOLD analysis project Ga0182014, IMG submission 120489) | Permafrost microbial communities from Stordalen Mire, Sweden - 612S2D metaG | ecosystem: Environmental > Terrestrial > Soil > Wetlands > Permafrost | place: Sweden: Stordalen | collected...
GCGATCAGTGGAGAGCCTCTGGAACAGAATTACCATTCTGCTCGACATCTTTCCGCCAGACGAATGCGCCAACTACTTCCGCAATTCCGGATATGCTTCGCACTAAGTGGAAAATGCTCTAGTGGCCGCGGCGCGACCAAATCGAAGGAGAGACGCCATGGCCGAGCGTCAACAAATTGCTGTGCTACAAGAGATTATTTAGATTGCCCGTAAAGCAACGCCGGATGCCAATCAGAGTGCCGCCGAAGCGTTGCGCGTCATCGAGGTCGCCGCCGTCCGATCGGTGGTCGAATATTTTTCCCGCCGAATTCTAGGTTGAGGCGGCGTAGCGAGCGCTTGGTTTCCAATGAAGACGATGATTGTGGACCAAGGTGCACGACGCCGTTTGGGTTCTGGCTCGTAGTCAATGTCATCATCGTCTTGAAAGGTCACTGGCGGTGTTTCTATAAATTGATGGTAGTTCTATCATTTTAGTTCGCATTTGCCGCTCTCATCGAGAAGCTGGTGGCGACGGCGATCGCCAGCGCAGGGTGCGCATCAAGCCACCGATGCTGGTCCGCGATAAGAATCCAAATGCTGGCGAGCGGAACGAAAAATGCCACCCAGACGGCGACAACGAGGTTCCTGACCCTGATCGCATGCCTCTTCTCCATGTGGCAAAATTGGCTCGACCTGGACCGTTTGGCCAGCGGGCAATCTGCCGCTGATGGCGCGGGCGGCGCGGCTCCCTCCCTGACTAATATAGCCTCTTCCCGACCTAGGAAACTCGCCCCATGCGTCGCTGAGGTTTTGAAGCCAAGCTTTTGCTTGATCCTAGCCAGGTGATCCTCGACGGTGCGGTGACTAAGTCCAAGAGTTAGGCCAGACTGTTTCGCGTTTAAGCCGGCCACAAGAAGTCGAACAACTTGGCGTTCGCGATAGGATAGCGAATCCTTGCCCGGAAAATCGAACGATAGCGTCTCGGTTTGGTGTGCAGCACGCCTGTGGTGATATTGGCAAGCTTATTTAAAATCCCTTCGCGCCGGAATGGTTTCTGAATTAAATCTACCGCGCAGATGTTTCCCTGAACGGAATGGACTGCCGCCATTTCCATGGAAATCAAGCTCCTGGAAATCAAGCTCCTGGAAATCAAGCGTTGTCTGTTCGGCAAAACGCGCGAACCGGTCGGGCTTTCCTGGCTGCCCCTGAGGCGATCATTTCGCTCTCGGCGAGTGATAATCGGTCGGATTCCGATCGTCAATAGTGGGCCAACCGGCGCGCGCGGCGTGCACTTGCCGAGCCGGCAGGCCTGGTGCGGATCAACCGACCGGCGGGCTGGCGCTGAGGACCTCGCACGGCTCGGTCGTTCAGCGCCCGGGAGCGGCAGGCTCGCCTCGCTCTTGCTCAAAGATCGAACGCGGCGTCACGTACCAGAGCAGAAAGAGAACCGCCATGCCGTGGGTGAGCAGGACGATCGTCAGCGGCACGTTGAGCAGAATCTGGGGAAGGAGAGCGCTGGAGACCAGGACGAAGCGGGGCGGGAGCCCGGACGACAAGCGGTTGCCGAGCGCGATAACAAGTCCACATACGAATGCTGAAACCGGCGCAAACAGCAGGCCTACCGATGCGATGCCTTCTGTTGCAAACAGCGATGCGTTGAAATTGCCGACGCCTTCGTAGTTCATCCGCATTTCGACGGCCAGGGGATGCGCCAAGGGACAAGAGAAAAAATGCCGTACGATATTGATCTGGCAGAAATGCGTGAGTTCGTGCCTGGCGAAATAGTCGTTGTAGATATCCATCGCGTTCGACGGGACGATGACCATGCGAACATTGATGTTGCCGAAATATTGTCGCGCGGGCTCTCCGACCGCAACGATGAGTATCGCTCCGACGAGGATGGGCAGCAGCAGCGACAACACCGTTGCCACGCTTGCTTCCAGAATCTTCAAGAGTATCGCGAGGCCAACGAGCCAAAACGGCATCATGAGCGTCGTCTTGGTCAGGGTAATTGGATAGAAAGCAAGAGAAATCAGCAAAACCGCGCCCGCCCACCAGGACTTTCTGATCGCGAGGAAGGCGGCAAAGGCGAACGGCAACAACACGCTCGTGGCCGCGCCAATCGAATAATTCACCAGTGTCGGGATCTCGATCTGGTCGCGGAATGTGTAGATGTTCCCGACGGCAACCAGCCTGAAATTGTAGGTTGCGCCGACAGCCGCCGTTGCGGCGCTGAACAGGACGATCAGGATCAGAAGGCGCTCGAATGCCCATTGAGGGAGCGCGTAGACCTGTCTGATCGGCGAGGTGATCAGCAACGCGGGCAACAGAAACGCGATGCCCGAAATTGCGGCCGATATCCCCGCTGATACATGGTTGTACTTGAATTGGGAGAAATTATTCAGCCAGAGATAGCCGACGATCATCGTGTAAAAATAGAACCCGGTAAGGTAGCCGAAGCTGAACCGCGCAAAAACGAACAGCGGTACGATCAATGCAAAGCAGGATACGGCTGCGATGGCATAATAGAGCCGGGCTCCGTCGTAGAGAATGAAGATAAAGCCGTAATAAGGATAGCTCAGCCGGAGCGAAACACAGCACAAGGCGGTAAAAGCTAGGAGCAGTGCGCCCAATCCAAGGCCATGCCGTGGCAGCAGGGCTCCGCCGAGAACGGATTCAGTTGTCGCCGATGGGTTCTTCATGTCGGTTTTACGGGACTCTCCCACCCACGGCGTCAATTGAACCGGAATTCCAAGATCAGTACCGCAACGATAGGAAAAGCACAAATTGATAGGCCATCGCCTGAACCCTTCGCCTTGGTCTCGCCGACATCTGCTGTGGTACCGGCAAATTTGTACAAAAACCTCGATTAACTACGGTTCTTGTCAATATAGGGCAGCCATTACGGCTAATGAGGGCGTTTCCATGATTAGATTTGGCCTGCTGGGGTGTGGACGCATTGCGGTGTGTCATGCCTACCTGCTAGCCGGCAATCATATCGATTGTCCGGTTGCGTGGCCGTTTCTTCCTGCCTACTGCCGCTTCGGTCCTCTGCCCCAGCAGTTTGCCTGTACGCATCTCGACCAGCGCACGACATTGTCGCTGCCAATGTTCGCGAAGATCACACCGGAACAGCAGCGGACGGCGATCGATCTCGTTCGCGAGTTTTAACAGGAGTCATGAAATTCCGTTTCGTCAGCAATTGGTTTGTTAGTGGCCCGCGCTGGTGGCCGGATTCGGTTCTCGCATTGGGCTTTTGCAGCCTTGGGTGCGTTATTCAGCCTCTCGGTGTTTTTTCAGAGCAGCGTCTTGTATTTCTACCAATCGTATATGCCGGAAATGGCTTGTTCGGCGTGCGGGTTCGGCTTTTTGCACCCGGTCGAGGTGCCGCGGCCTTACTGGACTTTCTTACTTCCCGTAATCCTGACGGCCGTGCTTGCCCCTGGATGGCAAGATCGTTCCATGCACCGTGCCTTCGGCGGGTTTCCCGTTGACGGGAACGTGCAATGAGAGTGCCGTCGACGGTCGACTTGGCATGGCCACACTTTATGAATCGAATGCCACCGCAAGATGTGCGGCGACAACCGCCAGGTTCTTCGATCGTTGCTGACCAGCTGGACGATCGCATGATGTGATGTTAACCGGTGGACCTTATACCTTGTGAACCAGCAAGTGACGCGGGGCTCGTCAGGAGCTTTCGGAAATCGGCGGGGCTGCCGCCGATTTATCTCGTAGGAGTATCAGAGATTTTGCGCACGTTGGTCGCCCACGCGGGAACGAAGTACTGGCCGGTTGCGGGGCTGCTGCTTGTCTTTGTGCTTTTCACCGTTCCGCATTTTGTTCGCTCGCTGGATGCTGCCGACGGACTGGAGCCATCATGGAATTCTTCTCTCATTTGGGTGGAAAGCTCCGACTGCGCGCGTGCGACAGGGGCTTTCCTGGCGATTTGCCAGGGGGATCGCGTCATTCCAATCGCGGACGTCTCCGCGGGAGATGACCCGGGCCAGCCATTGGCTCTTGATATTTATTCAATTCTGACCGGAAACGCGGCAAGCTTGGCCGATGTTTCAAAACTCAATTCCACGATCAACTATATCGGTCTCGTCCTGCTTGCGATGTTGCTTTTCACGTTACGGCTCCCTTTCCTTTCTCTTCTCATCCTGACCTTCGGAGTCGTGATTTCAGATCGATTTCAATCTACCGGACCGCATCCCGGACATTTTGGCGTGGCTTGCCTGGTCACCCTGCTGCCGCTCGCCGTTCTCGGAATGCCGCTAGCGCATGTGTCCCGCAGGGTGTTCCGGTCGTGGGTCGTTGTCGGGATAGCGGCGCTTGCTGTTGCGATGTTGTTTCGCGAAGCCATCGGCTTCATGGGTGTGGTTTGCAGTCTTCTCGCTACAGGATTGAGCTATTTTCTTTCCAATCCGAAATCCCGCCGGTCGGCACTGGTTCATGCCGGCCTGGCGTTCGTCATCGTGCTGACGGTCTGGACGCCGTATTCCATCCTGCGGCTGCGCGATGCTATCTACCACACTTCGCCATCCGCCCGCATGGAGCAGCACGGCACGTGGCACAATCTGTACATCGGCCTGGGAGCGGTGGAAAATCCGTTCGGTATAGTCTGGATCGACTCGTATGCAATCGAAGCCGTCAAAAAGATCGATCCCTCGGTACCTTATCTCTCGAACGCATACTTTGTCATCCTGCGCCGCGAATACTTTCAAATGGTGTTGCAGCATCCTGTCGAAGTCGCTGCCATCTATTTCAAGAAGCTCGTGATTGCCTTGAAGAACTATCACATGTGGCTTCAAATCAGTATCGTCGCAGCGCTCTTTCTGTTCGCGCGAAGGAAACTGAGGGCCGAATCTCCGGGATGGGGGGGCGACGATTCAGTGCTGGCGATTTGTGCGGTCTTCATTGCCGCTTTTCTGGGGCAGGCCGTGCTGTTTCATTATACGGAGCTTTATCTTTTTCCGGTCAAGCTGTTCTTGCTGCTTGGCGCCGGGGTGACGTTTGAAACGGTGGTGCGGCTGGTGGCGGTTTCGATTCGGCGCCCAAAATTGCAGGATGCCTGAGAGTCCTGGTTCCGCCCGCGCGGAGAGCGGCGGCGATGCGATTTTTGGCGAGGCATTCCAAGGCGGCAGCAGAATTTCCCCTGCGATATCAAGGCCGAATAATTTTTGAAAAGCTGACAAGAAGCGGTTCGAGGCTACTTTTTATCCTGCGATCCGATATAGGCTGGCCAACCAGATGGGATCGTCACAACAGCAACTCATGCCCTCAGACAAGCCAGTCCGTCCGTTCATCAGCAAGCTTGTGGTGATGAGCTTTCACCCCGTCACAAGGATATTCGCCGAACAGATTGAAAAGATCTGTGGGCCGGCCGACGCTTACTATGATGCCGCCAACCTTCGCAAACTGCCTGTGACAGAGGGAATCCGGCAGCTGCGCAATATCCGCACTGAGAGGCTTGTCATCGCTCTCGAGGGAGATGCCTCAAAGGCGCTGATTGGACCGCTGTCGATTGCGGCGTCGTTTACGCGAGCCAACGCGATCGCCATGGTCGGTTCGGACTTGCGCGTTGAGTCCGTCGGCCGATTGAGCGCTTTTTGGACGATTGGGCGTGTAGCATACGATTCGCTGGCGTCGCGGCGGTCGCTTGCGCGCCTGATGCGCGCAGGGGCGGAAATGGCGAAGTCCCCGATGCCACGGTCTGTCACTCCGGGCAACGGTTCCCGGATATTGTATCTCGATGCGAATATCTCGCTGGGTACGTCGGTCGGCGGGTCGATCGGTCACACGGCCGGTGTCATCGACGGGTTTCTGGATCACGCGTTCCAGGTGGAGTATGCCAGCCTGAAGCCGATGCCGACGCCGCGGCCGGGCGCTCAATGGCTGAAGCTGCAACCAGAAACCCTGCTGGCAGTGCCGTCCGAACTGAATTTCTACCGGTATGCGGAAACGATCGAAAGCAGGATCATAGCCCTGCATCGTGCCAGGCCGTGGTCGTTTATCTATCAGCGGTTTTCGGTCCACAATTTCACTGGTTCACTTTTGGGCCGGCGGCTGAACATCCCGGTCGTTCTGGAATTCAACGGTTCGGAAGCCTGGGCCTCGGCAAACTGGGGCACCAGGCTCGCTCTCTACGAGACCGCAGTTGCAGCGGAGAAGATCGCGCTGGACAGTGCCGATTTGATCGTCACCGTCTCCGACGAACTTGGTTACGACCTGAAGCGCCGGGGAATCCCCGACAACCGAATCGTCGTCTACCCCAACTGCGTCGACCCCGAGGTCTTCAACCCGCACAGATTCGCCGCAGACGAACTGGCCGCCCTCAGGGGCCGCCATGGCATCCCGACAGACGCGCTGGTCGTGGGCTTCATTGGAACGTTTGGGCAGTGGCACGGCGTGGAGTTTCTGGCCCAATGCATCAGGGATCTGGTCCGCGACGATATCGATTGGGTCAGGCAAAGAAGGATTCATTTCTTGCTGGTCGGCGACGGGCTCAAAATGCCCGTGGTCCGGCAGTTCGTCGGCCAGCCGCCAACGTCAGAATATGTGACGCTGACCGGCTTGGTGGCCCAGTCGAAGGCTGCTAAGTATCTCGCCTGCGCGGACCTGCTGGTTTCGCCCCATGTTCCCAATGCCGACGGCTCGAATTTTTTTGGCTCGCCAACGAAATTATTCGAGTATATGGCGATGGAAAAGCCGATCGTGGCCTCGGCGCTCGGCCAGATCGAGGACGTGATCGCCGGACGCGGCGCCACGAAACTGGGGGCAATGCCGCCCGGCGCGGGCGACATGTGCGGATTTCTGTTCGAGCCGGGCAATGCGCAGGAGTTCAAGAGGGTGTTGCGGCAGGTTGTCGACGACATGCCTGCGGCGGCAAAAAGGGCAACAGCGGCGCGGGTGGAGATCCTGAACCGCTACACCTGGAAACGGCACGTGGATGCCGTCCTGGCGAGAATGTCGGAAAACGGTCTTCTGGCGAGCCCGTCAAATACCCCGGTTGCTTGATGCGGATTAGGAACAGGACTCTTTCTGAATGTGCGGAATAGTCGGGTTGTTGTCATATGGCGCCGGCGCGGTCGATCGCACCGTGCTCGAACGCATGCGGGACGCGATGGCGCATCGCGGGCCTGATGGTGCCGATGCCTGGATATCCTCCGATCGCAAGATAGGTCTAGGCCACCGCCGTCTCTCGATCGTCGATCTTGCCACCGCGGCGACGCAGCCGATGCCCAACGAGGACGGCGCCGTCGTGATCACGTTCAACGGCGAAATCTATAATCACGCGAAGCTGCGGCCCGAACTCGTCGCCCGCGGGCACCGGTTTCGTACCGACCACAGCGACACCGAGGTGCTGGTTCACGGGTACGAGGAGTGGGGCCTGGACGGCCTGCTCGAGCGCATCGAAGGCGATTACGCGTTCGGAATCTGGGATGAGCGGAACGGTACGTTGTCGCTCGCGCGCGACCGAATCGGCGTCAAGCCGCTGTACTTCGCCTATATCGGGGGCTGCTTTGCGTTCGCTTCGGAGATGAAGGCGCTGGTTCGGCATCCGGACTTCTCTCCGGAAATCGATCCTTACGCGATGTATCATTACCTGTCGTTCCTGACGACGCCCGCCCCGTTGACGATGATGCGCGGCATCTACAAATTGCAGGCCGGCTGCAGCCTGACCATCAGCCGTTCGGGCGAGGCCCGGATGGCGCGCTATTGGGATGCCACCCCGGGACGCGGGATCGACCCCGGTGAAACCAGCAATCTCTCCGAGGCAGCGCTGGAGGAATTTTACGTCGCAGGCATTCGCGATCGCCTCCGGTCCAGCGTCGAGAAACGGATGATGTCGGACGTTCCGATGGGAGTCTTCCTGTCGGGCGGCGTCGACTCCTCCACGAATGTCGCGCTGATGAGCGAATTCTCCAGCCGTCCGGTCGAGACCTTCACCATTGGCTTCAGCGACTACCAGCACTTGAACGAATTCGACTCGGCCAACCAGATCGCGCGACAGTTCGGCACCAACCACCACGAGATTTCGATCAAGAAGAAGGACATGATCGACTACCTGCCGAAGATGATTCATTCGCAGGACGAGCCGATCGCCGACTGGGTTTGCATCCCGCTCTACTTCGTCTCCAAGCTCGCGCACGATAACGGCATGAAGGTCGTCCAGGTAGGCGAGGGATCCGACGAACAGTTCTGCGGCTATTCCGGCTATATGGCCTATCTGAAGATGTACCATAAGTACTGGACGCCGTTCCGGAAATACCTGCCGCAGCCGGCGCAGCGTCTGGCTGCCGGCACCGCCAGCCTGCTGTCCGGCATGCATCCGCGGCTGCCGGTCTTCGCTGACATCATCGACCGCGCGGCGCGCAGCCGCGAACATTTCTGGTCCGGCGCGATGGTGTTTCCGGATCTGATGAAGAGTCAGCTCGTCAATCTCGACGGGATCGCTGCCATGCGGGTGGACCAGCGCGGCAAGGCCGCCGGCCTGCTCGATCCCGAATATCTGAAACTGGACAGTTTCAACATCGTCCGCAGCTTCATGGATCCGCTCGACAGCAAGTTTCCGGGTTCGGATCCGCTCACCCGGATGATTCACAGCGAGTTTCGCCTGCGGCTGCCGGAATTGCTGCTGATGCGGGTCGACAAGATCGGCATGTCGGAATCGCTGGAGGCGCGGGTTCCGTTTCTCGACCACAAGCTCGTCGAGTTTTCGATGGACATCCCCGAGGAATGGAAGACCAGGGGCGGAGAGCCGAAGTATCTGCTCAAGAAAGCCGTCGAGGGCCTCATTCCGGATAACATCATCTATCGCAAGAAGATGGGTTTTGGCGCGCCGATGGCCGACTGGATGCGCAGCGACTTCGGTCGCGCAATCCGCGCTTCGGTACTTTCCTCCGGGCTGATGCGGCGCGGACTGCTGAACGTCGGCTATATCGAGAAGCTGTTCGACTGGCATTTCAAGGGACGCATGGACACCAGCCTGTATTTATGGGCGATCTACAATTTGACCGCGTGGTACGATCTCTGGATCGATCGCAAAGAGGTCGATAGTTCGAAGTTGTCCGATGCGGCTGCGTAACACGGCGCTCCGCGTCCAAAGAGTCCTCCGGAAGTCACCAAGCTACGTCGTCCGCCGCGTCTGGCAGGAGGGCGAGCGCGAGCTTGATCGCTGGCTCTCACCCATGCGAGTTCGAAGGCTTGGTCGCCGTCGACTACTCGCCATGGCGAAAGTATCGTCCGTGGATGAGTTGTGGGGGCTGCTGCGGAGCAGACCGTTTCCGGCCGTGACCGCGCGGATGGACGCCGCTGCGCTCGACCGCGCCGAACCCGGCGAGAGTGCCCGGATCCTGGAGGCGGCGCGGCTGGCGTGCGAACGGACGGTCGACGTGCTGGGGACAGGGCCTGTTGCGCTGGGAAGCTCGATCGACTGGGCGCGCGATTACCGCGTCGATGCGGGCTGGCCGTCCGGATTTGCTCGATCGATCGACTACGTGAATCGCGATCGCTCCAGCGACATCAAGATTCCATGGGAGATTTCCCGGCTGCAATGGCTGCTTCCGGCGGGGCAGGCCTATTTGCTGACCGGCGACGAGCGTTACGCGGAAGCGGTTCGCGACATCCTGCAGGATTGGATGCTCAAAAACCCGCTCTCCTATACCGTGAACTGGTCCTGCACGATGGAGGCTGCCATCCGCCTCTTTACGTGGACATGGCTGTTCCATGTGTTCGCGGCAAGTGTGTCGTGGCGCGACGAGACCTTTCGTGTCCGTTTTCTGGCGTGTGTCTATCTCCACGGTGACTTCACTCTCAGGCATATCGAGAAGGCCGATATCAACGGCAACCATTACACGGCCGATCTTGCCGGCCTCGTCATGGCCGGTCACTTCTTCGGGGATTTCGGCGATGCGCGCCGCTGGCGGGAAATCGGCTGGTCGGGATTGCAGGACGAGATCGTCCGGCAGGTGTTTGCCGACGGCGTCGATTTCGAGGCGTCGACGGCCTATCATCGCCTGGTATTCGAATTGTTTCTCTGGCCCGCGCTGTTCTGGCAGGCGTGCGGCGAGGAGGTTTCCGCGGTCTATGCCGGTCGGCTGGCAGCGATGGCGCGATTCGCTGCGGCCTATTCGCGGCTGGACGGGACAAGTCCGCTATGGGGCGATGCCGACGACGCCCGGGCGCTGCCGTTTGGCGGACAAAAACTTGGCGATCATCGCTATCTGGTCGGGTTGGCGGCTCTGGCCCTTGATGATGCCGATCTCGCGTCCAGGTTCTGCGGCCCGCGCTCGGAACTGATTTGGGTGTTCGGCCTCGACAGGGCGGCGGCACTTGCGCCGGCGCCGTCCGCGGCCGGTTCCTCCGCAGCTTTCCCGGACGGCGGCGTATATGTCATGCGCCACAACGACACCCATGTATTCATTGACTGCGGTCCGCTGGGCCTGGCCGGGCGCGGCGGCCATGGCCACAATGATGCGCTTTCGTTCGAGGCATGGCTCGCTGGCGCGCCGCTGGTCATCGATCGCGGCTCCTTCGTCTATACCGCGTCGTTCGACAAACGGAATGAATTTCGTTCCACCCGGTCGCACAACACGCCGGGCATCGACCGCGAGGAGATGAACCGGTTCGATCCCGAGAACCTCTGGACCATGCAAAACGACGCGCGGGCCGAATGCACGACCTGGCGCAGCGGTCCAGGCGAGGATCTGTTCGCCGGCCTTCATCACGGCTACCAGCGCCTGGGGGTGAGCGTCCGGCGGCAGATCAGGCTCGAAAAGCAATCGGATGTTCTCGAAATCATCGATACGATCGAAGGTCAGGGGAATCACGAATTGACCGTGCCGCTTTACCTGGAGCCAGGCGTTTTGGCGGCGCCGCGCGGCGGCGGCGGCGTCAGGCTGAGTTCGGCGGGGCGCGCGTTCGAGGTTGACGGGCAGGGCGAGGGTTGGACGCTTGCGATCGAGCCATGTACGGTTTCCCCAAGCTACGGAGTGCTCCAGCCATCATCCCGACTGGTCTGGCGAAGGTCGGGAACTCTGCCTGCGAGGCTTGCCGTGACCATAAGGCCCAAGGCCGAGATTGATCGTACATGAAATCGTTGCACCGAATTTACGCCGAGATGCTGGTATCGCGCGGGCTTGCGATACTGGGCTCTTTTGGCGTGGCTATCCTGACCGCGCGTATGCTCGGGCCCGCGGATCGCGGTCACTACTACTATGTCATTACCCTCGCCGGGTTGGCCGTACAGCTTGCATCGCTTGGCATTCATTCCAGCAACACCTATCTGATCGCCCGGGCGCCGACCCTTCTCGCGCAAATCATGGCCAATACCGCCTGGATCGCCGTGGTCGGCGGCGTCATCGCTGCGGCCGGTGTCATGGCGGTCGATTTCGCGTTTGACGATTCAACGCCGAGCTACGTTCTCATTGCCGTCGTGCTGGTGTTGGCGCCGTCGCTGCTGTTCTTCATGTATTTGTCGAACATGGCGACAGCCCTCAACCGTCCGCGCACCTTCAATGGTCTGGTTATTTTCAGCAGCGCGGCTTCGACCGGGATGGCGCTGATCGCGCTCTATCCGTCGCCCTCCCTGAACGGGTTCCTATGCGCGGCCGCCGCCGCGGCGGTGCTCTCGTGCGTTCTCGGCTGGGCGGTGCTGGCGAAGGGCATCGAAATTCCGCGTAAATTCGACTACCCCCTGTTCTCCCGGGGGATCGCTTTTGCCCTGCGCGCGCATGTCGCCACCCTGTTCGGGTTTCTGATGGCGCGCATGGGCGTGATGGTGATACGCGAGTTCGGGAATTTCTCCGACCTCGGTTATTGGTCGATCGCCGCCCAGCTCTGCGACGCCCTGTTGGTCTTGCCCGCGACCATCGGCCTCTTGCTGTTTCCGTCGCTGGTGCGCGCCGAGGGCATGATGCGGTGGAACGAGTTCAAGACAACGCTGGTCCAGCTCAGTGCGGTGATGGCGGTGCTGTGTATCGTCGCGGCGGTGGCGGCCCACCTGTTCATCGAACTGGTCTTTGGCGCGGCCTACGTGCCGGCCGTGGCGATCGTGATGGCGCTGCTGCCGGGCATATTCTTCATCAGCGTCGGGTCGGTGGCATCGCAGTTCCTGTCGGCAAGCGGGTTTCCCTGGTCCCAGGTCCTGGCCTGGGTCTTCGGGGCATTGTTGCAGGCGAGCGTGTCGATCGCGCTGTTCGGAAAAGTTGGCATCGTCGGCCTGGCATGGATCCAGAGCGGTTGCGCGGCGGTCGTCTGCACCTGGCTGCTTGTTAACAGCCGGAGGTTCAGGGCTCGCCATGAATAAAGCAATGCAGCCAACGGCGGGATAAAATCTCAAGCACCGATCAGTAGACCCGGTCCAACCGGGAATAGCCTGTTGAGGCTCCACATCTCTAGACTACTAGGCTAGACGAGCGGCTCAAACGGTCGGGGTGCATAGCCGAAATCCGCGCTGGCCTCGGCGTTCGAGAACGTCATATCCTTCTCCATCCGTTCCGCCATTGATGATCGGATGTGCCCGTAGCGCGGATGAAGCCGCGCCAAGCGCGCTGCGAACTCGAATACCGGAAGCGGGATGCGCACGATGCGAGCAGGCCTTCCCATCGCCGCGCAAATTCTTGCAACCATGTCGCGGTAGGGAAGGACTTCGCCGCCGCCGACATTATAGCTGCGATTGAAGGTCGCCTCATTGTCGCAGACCTGAATGCAGGCCTCCGCCAAGTCGCCGGCATGAACGGGTTGGCGAAGTCCGCTCCCGCTTCCGAACATCGGGAAAAAGCCAAGCAGCCGAATTGCTTTGGCGATGTCCTGCACGGTGCGGTCGCCGAACTTGCCGCCATAGATCAAGGTCGGGCGCAGGATGGTCCAGTCGATCTGCAATCGAGCGAAAGTATCGGCAAAAGCCTGCTCGCGTGCCTGCACGACCTGGACCGATCTGATATCGATGGGATCGGTTGAATCGGCCTTGGTAAAAACACTCGTGCTGCTGAAAGCGACGACTCGGCGAACGCCGGTTCCCTGGGCGCGCTCGAGCCAATTGCCGACGACCCCGAGGCTATCGAAAACGACCCGAGCTTCTATCGTCGGAAAGCCTCCATTTGCTTTCTTGAGATCCAGGGTATGCCAAATTCCGTTCGCCCCGTAATCGAACTGAGGTTTCACCCCGCGCGAAACCAGGTGGACGGTCCAGCCGCGCTCGATCAGCGACGGCACCAGCCACGATCCGGGCTGGCTCGAGCCACCGAGGACAATACAGGTTTTTTGATGAGACGGAGGTTGAGACATATATGGGGGCCGCTATCGTACTCTAAGCTAAGGTCGACGGTGTCTCAATCCTGAGCCGCATTCAGTTCGGCGATCTCATCGCTGGACTGGCCGCCCGAAAAACCTGCCGATCAGCGCCATCGCAACAATCGGCAGCAGCAGGTAGAGCAGGCCGTAGCTATCGATCAACGATGCGGTCAGCGATACCTGGGTTACGTAATAGACATAGATGCAGGCTGCGGTACCCAATGACACCGCCAACGGCCCGCGCCCTCGGGCAAGGAATGCCAGGACGCCGATGATGGCGCCGCATATAATGGTCACGACAAACGAATAACCCAATCCGAGTTCGGCATAGGCCGATACATTTGCGGGAGCCGGCGCAAACCCGGTGACGTAGCTGATATTAGGATACATCAGGTGGAAAACCTTGATCGGAGCGAAACACTTCTTGCGCGGGAGAGGTCCGATAGGTGGCAGCTCCAGTCCACAGCGTTCGCTGGGATCGGCAAATGCCTGGACGTAATAGGGAAACGATGAGGCCATGCGCAAAGTAGCGTTGCGCACCAGAGTAACGGCGCGGTTCGCGTCGAGGGGAGGTTTGCCTCGATAGGACGGATCCGGCACCTCCGCGGCCTGGGCGGCCGGCGGCGTGGCTGGTCTGCTAATTTCCCGTTCGGTCAGTTCCCGAGCGCTGAACTGAACCAGGCTCAGCGAGTAAAAGATGACAATCGCAATAGGTGCGGTAATCGCGAGCGATCTGATCCATCCGTACCCGGAAAGGATCATGGTCAGCGCGACAAGGCCGACATATATGATGATGGGGGCCTTCATCAGGATGACAATGTCGAGCCAGACCATGATCGCACTCAGTATCCAGAATGCGCCGAATGCGAGTCGGTCCTTTTGCAATATGCCCTTCGCCAGCAGGAATGATGCGATAACGGGCAAACTGGAATAGGCGAACCCGTAATACTGGTTCCCAAGCAGATTCATGAGCTCGACGCGCCGTTGCATCTTTTCACTGAAATCAACCGACCGGTCCAATAAATCATATGGAATCAAGGCGCCGCCTTCCGCCAGCTTGTAGCTGCACCACGCGACGAGAATCGCCGAGATTGCGATCGGCATCCAAGTGGGTATGTCGACGGGAGTGCGTTCCGCCACGAAATGCACGGCCGCCAGCTCAGTTACAAGCGCGACAATCGGCGTGATTACGGCTAGCGACAACAGCAGCACCCAGTAGAGTGGCGATCCGAGTGTCGTCATCGCTTCAAAGGGCACCCGGTGAGCGTCCATGAAGATTTGGAGCTGGTCGCGGCCAAATCCGGTCGTAAAAAGCACGGCGCCTAGCCCGGTGGTCGCGGCGTACATCACTATAAGGGTAAGAAGTGCCAGATGGATTGGTCTCATCGCAGCCTCATTCCGTCCCGCCGGCATTGGCGATCGCGGGGGACGTCGATTGTCGAAATTCCTGATCGAGGATCCCGGAGCAAAGGCCGGTCGTGGGTCCGTCACTTTGTCAATTCGATCCGCATGTACCAGCCACATCGGCTGAATCCCAGCAGCGCGGCGAGAACATAGGCGCCGGCGCGAAGCGGCCAGGGGTATTGTCCGAGCAGATCGTAAGTCGGCGATGCCGTCACATCGATGGCACGGACCGACAGGCCGTTTCGCTTGGCCATTTCACGGACCTCGGATCGAGTGTACGCCCGGGTACCGATGCTTTCCATGTGATGATGCACGACGTCGGACAGCGAGCGCCATGGCCGGCCGCGCAGCAGCGCGTAGCGCACCCACAGGTAAAACGCGACCAGCGAATGGCGGTGATAGAGCATCAGCTTGACCGTGCCGCCGTTGCGGACGACCCGCGCGATTTCGGAGAAGGCCTTTTCGGTGTCGGGGGAATGATGGATGACGCCCCACGAATAGACCAGGTCGAATGTGTCGTCGGGAAAGGGCAGGGCTTCGGCGTTGGCGACCTTCAACTCGGCGGCGTGCTGGCCGCAGATATTCAGCCGTTCGCGAACGTTGGCGATCGCCTCTTCCGTCAGGTCGATACCGTGGGCTTCGGTTCCGGCGCGGCACCATTGCAGGAAATCGGTTCCGGCGCCGACGCCGACTTCGAGCATTTTCTGGCCGCTATGGCGGGTGAACTGGGCGAAGGCGAAAATCTCCGGCTCGACCAGATAGCGGTATCGTTCGATCTCTTCGAAATATTCGCGGCTATGCTTGGGCGCGTCCGTTACGCCCGCGCCGCAGGATTCCCTGTTCCAGTAGTCGTGTACTTCTCCGAGAAGGGTCATCAGGCAGTGGTCTTTCGATGAGGGCTCAATCCGTGCCCCCAGTATTACAGCATATCATTCGCGCGCCCACGGCATTGCCAGTGCGACGGCGTACCGGCCCCGACGCCGTTCAAGAGCCTTGCTGATGATTGGCTGCGGGCAATGCCATGTTGAAACGCCCGTTCTGCGGTGAAAGCTTGGCTCGGCAAATATACCATATGCCTCGTCCAGACAACCGTTAGGCGAGGGCGCCGAGCCGCTTCGGAATGCGGCCTCGCGGATTCTCGGCGTAATTTTCGACAATGTTGCTCTAAAACTGCGTAGATCTTACGGAATTGACCGGCATGCTGCCGCGTAGCAGTCGTCATCGGAGTGCAGCTGCGGCAGGCCGTTCCCCCCAGGGCCGGATAGACCTGGCCGCAGTGGAAATGGGCGGATCGGTGCTATGATTGCTCGTCGATCGGGATGTGGTCAAAATCAGGACGTGACGTGCCAACTCTGCCGCCTATTCTAAAAAACCCGGGACGCTTGCTCAGAACCGTGCGGCATTTGCGCGCCGGCCAGATCGTCAATCGGCTGGTCAGGCGATTCAGAATTCCACAGGCGCTGGATGGCGCGGTGCCGGCAAGCCGCCCGCCGGCGGCTGCCTGGGTGAACGGCTCGGGGCGACGCGCCAGCATGCTGTCGGCGACGCGGTTTCGCTTCGTCGGGCATGAGGGGGAAGTGAGGACCGCCGCCGACTGGAATGACCCGGCACGGACCAAGCTGTGGCTCTACAACCTTCACTATTTCGACGATTTGCGCGCGGATGATGCCGCCATTCGCTCGCAGTGGCATGGCGCCCTGATGGAGCGCTGGCTGAGCCAGAATCCGCCGCGGTCCGGCAATGGATGGGAGCCCTATCCGCTGTCGCTGCGGATCGTGAACTGGATCGGCTGGGCCCTTGCTGGGAATCCCCTCAGCCCACAGCTTCTGCACAGTCTTGCTGTGCAGGTGCGAACGCTCGGCCAGACGCTCGAATTCCACCTGCTCGGAAATCACCTGCTGGCCAATGCCAAGGCCTTGATATTCGCAGGATGTTTTTTTTCCGGCCCCGAGGCCGACGGCTGGCTGCGGGCGGGACTTGGTCTGCTGGCCGACCAACTGGATGAGCAGATTCTCGGGGACGGCGGGCATTTCGAACTTAGCCCAATGTATCATGCCATTATCCTGGAGGACGTACTGGATTTGATCCAGCTCGGCAGGCTTTTCTCGGAGGAACTTGCTGCGGACCGGCGATCCTGGGAGATGCTGGCCGGGCGGATGATGGCGTGGCTCGCCGACATGACGCATCCCGATGGTGAAATCGCCTTCTTCAACGACGCCGCGTTCGGCATCGCCAGAACGCATGCCGAACTCGCTGCCTATGCGCGATCGCTGGCGGTGGCGCACACGAGCAACGCGGATCCGTTGCGGGTGGTCGGCGCGAGCGGTTACCTCCGCCTCCGCTCAGGTCCGTTCTCGGTGATTTTCGATGCCGCCGAGATTGGGCCCCGCTACCTGCCCGGTCACGGCCACGCCGACGTTCTCTCGCTGGAGGCTTGCCTCGACGGGCGGCGCCTTCTCACCAACAGCGGTACCTCTTCCTACGCCAACGACATGGTGCGCAATGAAGAGCGGTCGACCGCCGCCCACGGCACGGTCGAAATCGACGGGCATAGCTCATCCGAGGTCTGGGCCAGCTTTCGCGTCGGACGCCGCGCACACCCGTTCGATCTGTCGACGGAGACCAGCGGCGATCGATTGTCCGCGGCAGCCAGCCACGATGGCTATCGGTGGTTGCCGGGAAAGCCGGTTCACCGCCGCCACATCGCCGTCTCGCCGGTGGCGTTGAGCGTCACCGACCGCATCACCGGGACCGGCGGCCATTCCGTGGTCGGGCGCTTTCCGCTGCATCCGTCGGTATCGGTATCCCCGGAACCCGGCGGCTGCCGGCTTGAACTGGCTGGTGGTCGTGTGTTACGCGTTCGTGTCGCTGGTCCTTCGGATATTGCCGTGGAAGAAGGACATTATGCGCCCACCTTCGGTCAGCGGCTGTCGCGGCCCGTTCTTGTCTGGCGGCACGATGGGCATTTGCCGCTGAACGTCGAAACCCGATTCGAGCTCTGACGTGCGGATCCTCCTTCTCACAGACAATTATCCGCCCGAATCGAATCCGCCGGCGCTTCGGTGCAGCATGCATGCCAAGCGCTGGATCGCGCGCGGCCATCACGTCAACGTGGTGACGAGCTTTCCGAATTTTCCGGACGGCAAGGTGTTCGGCGGCTATCGTCAGTCGCTGTTCAAGCGGGAAACGCTCGATACCGTGGACGTGTTGCGGGTACCGACGCTGATTTTTCCCAACCGCGCGATCTTTCTGCGGATCGTGGATTTTCTCAGCTTCATGGTCACGAGCTGCATCGCATCGTTTTTCGTGGGCCGGCCCGACGTGGTCCTGGCCACGTCACCGCAGTTCTTCACGGCAGTGACCGGCTGGTTCGTAAGCCGGGTCTATCGTCGCCCGTTCGTGTTCGAAATCCGCGATCTTTGGCCCGATTCTATCGTCGCGATGGGGGTAATGAAGGAGGGCCGGGCCATCCGACTGATCCGTATGGTCGAGCAGTTTCTCTACCGGCAGGCGGATCTGATCGTCACCGTGACCTCGTCGTCGCGCGACCTCCTGATTGAGCGCGGCATCGACACCGGCAAGATCATCGTGGTCACCAATGGAATCGACACCGGTCAACTGACCCCCGGTCCTGCTCCCGCAGAGCTCCGCAGGCGTCTCGGCCTGGAGAACAAGATTGTGGTCTCCTATGTCGGAACCGTCGGCATGGCGCACGGGTTGCAGCTGATTCTGGACGCCGCCCAGGACTGCCGCAACCGCCTGCCGGAAGTGCATTTCATGATCGTTGGATCGGGCGCGGAACTGCACGATCTACAGCAACAGGCGATCGAACGCGACCTTGGAAACGTGACCTTCGTGGGCCGGGTCGCGCATGGCGATATCGTCAACTACTGGCGCCTGAGCGACATCACGCTCGTTCTCCTGAAGGATATTCCGCTGTTCCGGACCGTCATTCCCTCGAAGATATTCGAGGCGATGGCGACCGGGACCCCGATCATCACCAATGTGCGCGGCGAACTGCAGACCTTGCTCGAACCGCTGGGGACCGCGGAAATCATCGAGCCAAGCAGCCTGAACGCTCTGGTTGACGCGATCGAGAAGCTGGTAAGAGATCCAGTCCGCCGCCAGGCGCTCTCGGCTGCCGCCGTCAAGGCCGCCTGCCAGTATGATCGCATCGCGCTCGCTGACAAATTGCTCGAAGCCCTAATTGCCGTGTCGAGTCGGCAGGGAGCCGATCGCTAGATCAATCGGGATTGTTCTCGGGATTTCCACCGCAGTAGTTGGCGCGTCATATTTTTATTATGTATTTGAAATTATTTAGATATTCATGGGTTTCTCGACCCGTTGGCGTACGGTATTTTGGTTGTTCGGATTACGTTTGTAAATGCGAACGTTAGTGGGGTAAACCACGCCGCACCGGCGACAGGCGTTCTGCCGGACTTTAGCTCCGGCCGGGACGTCATGAAGAAGGTGTTAGCTATTTTCGGCACGCGGCCGGAGGCCATCAAGATGGCGCCCGTCGTCACCGAATTGAGGAAGAGCAGCCTGCTGGATGTGCGTGTCTGTGTGACCGCGCAGCACCGCGGCATCCTGGACCAGGTGTTGGCGCTTTTTGCGATTACGCCGGACCATGATCTCGATCTGATGTTGCCCAACCAGACGCTCGATCAGCTGACCGCCAGGCTGCTGGTCGGGGTAGGAGAGGTGCTCGACCGCGAGAAGCCGGATCTGGTCCTCGTTCATGGCGACACGACGACGACGTTGGCCAGTTCGCTCGCCGCGTTTTACCGTAAGCTCCCTGTTGGTCACGTCGAGGCCGGCCTGCGCTCGGGCTCGATGAGCGCGCCATGGCCCGAAGAAATGAACCGCCGCGTCACGACGCTGGTAACCCGTTTTCATTTCACGCCGACCGAACGCTCCCGGCAAAACCTGCTGAACGAGGCGGTCGAGGCCTCACACATTCATCTGACCGGTAATACCGTGATCGATGCCCTGATCGAAACCGTCGCCCGGCTCAAGGCTTCGCCAGAAACCCGCGCGGCGCTTGAGCGGCAGTTCGGCTATCTGAATTCCAATCTTCCCCTCGTGCTCGTGACCGGCCATCGTCGCGAGAACTTCGGGCCCGGGTTCGAGAGCATTTGCCGCGCCATGATCGACATCGTGACGCAGAACGATATCCAGATCGTCTATCCGGTACATCCCAATCCGAACGTGCTGGGCCCGGTGACACGTCTGCTCGGCGGACATCCGCGCATCCATCTGATAGACTCGCTCGACTACGAACCATTCGTGTTTCTGATGGAGCGCTCGTACATCATCATCACCGACTCCGGCGGCGTGCAGGAAGAGGCACCGTCGCTGGGCAAGCCGGTGCTCGTCATGCGCGACACGACCGAACGCCCCGAGGCGGTCGACGCGGGAACCGTGATACTCGTCGGTACTTCCCGGGAACGCATTGTCAGGGAGGCGAATCAGCTCCTGAACGACGGTGCGCACTATTCAAGAATGGCCCAGGCCATGAACCCGTATGGCGACGGCAAGGCGTCGAAGCGAATTCGCGCCGTGATCGAGGAACAGGCGTGAGAGACAGACTGAAGACAATTTGCGTGGTCGGCTTGGGCTATATCGGGCTGCCGACGGCCGTGGCGATGGCGTCGCGAGGCGTCTCGGTCATTGGCGTCGACGTCAGCAAGGAGGTCGTCGCCAAGATCAACCGCGGCGAAATCCACATCGTCGAGCCGGATCTCGACGCCCTTACGGCGCGTGCGGTCCAGAACGGGATGTTGCGCGCGTCCGGCGTTCCGGCGGCCGCAGATGCCTTCGTCATCGCGGTGCCGACGCCATTCCACGGCGGAAAGGCCGATTTGGCCTACGTTCACGCGGCCACCGCCTCGATCGCAGCGGTTCTGAAGGCCGGCGACCTGGTGGTGCTGGAGTCGACGTCGCCGCCGGGAACGACGGAAGGTATAGCCGTACAACTGGCAGCGCTGCGGCCGGATCTGAGATTGCCGGTGGCGGGTGCGACGGATTGCAACGTTTACGTGGCCTATTGCCCCGAGCGCGTGCTCCCGGGCCGGGTCCTGGTCGAACTGGTGGAAAACGACCGGGTGATTGGCGGCATCACGCCCGAATGCTCGGCGCGCGCGGAGGAACTGTATCGAATCTTCTGCACGGGCAGCATGCTCAAGACCGGGGTGCGCACCGCGGAGATGTGCAAGCTGACCGAGAATTCCTTTCGGGATGTCGGTATCGCCTTCGCCAACGAGCTGTCGATCATCTGCGGGAAACTCGGCATCAATGTGTGGGAGCTCATTCGCCTCGCCAACCATCATCCGCGCGTGAATATTCTTCAGCCCGGTCCGGGGGTGGGTGGCCACTGCATCGCGGTCGACCCGTGGTTCATTGTCGCCGCGGCGCCGGAAGAATCCCGGCTCATCCGCACCGCGCGCGAAGTGAACGACAGCAAGCCAGCCTATGTGCTCGAAAAGATCAAGGCTGCGATCGCCGGCGCGCGGGCCGCGGGCGCGAAACCCAAAGTCGCCGTGCTCGGCCTGGCCTTCAAGCCCGACGTCGACGACTTCCGCGAAAGCCCATCGCTGCAGATCGCCGAAACCATCGCGAGCTGGAACAGCTGCGAGATGCTCATCTCGGAACCGTATGCCGAGGCGCTGCCGTGCTCGCTTTCAGGTCACGGCGGCGTGCGTCTCGTCAACGATGCGCGCGAAGCGATCCGTGACGCCCATATCGTCGTCATGCTCGTCAACCATCGTCAGTATGGCGAAGTATCTCGCGGCGAGCTGGAAGGAAAAGCTGTGATCGATACCCGCGGAGTTTGGTCGTGAAGCAACTGCTGGTCCGGTCCGGAAAGGTTTTCCTGAAAGAAGTCCCGGCGCCGCAAGTCGGCCCGAAGAACATACTGGTCAGGGTCGAGCGCTCCTGCGTGAGTGTCGGCACCGAAATGGCCGGAATTAAAATGTCCGGCCTGCCGCTCTATCGTCGGGCGCTGAAGCAGCCGCACCACGTCAAGCGCGTCATTCAGTTGATGCGCGACCAGGGCATCGCCCGCATTTACAAGCAGGTCAAAGGCAAGCTCGATGCCGGATTGCCGACCGGCTATTCGGCCGCCGGCACGGTTGTCGCGGTGGGGCCCGAGGTCGACGGCGCGGCGGTGGGCGACCGTGTCGCCTGCGCCGGCGCCGGCGTCGCCAACCATGCCGAGCTGATCGACGTCCCGGTCAATCTCAGCGTACCGATCCCCGAACAGCTGTCGTTCGATGCCGCCGCGACGGTGACGCTCGGCGCCATCGCCATGCAGGGCGTTCGGCGGGCGCAGCCGGTGTTGGGCGAAACCGTCGTCGTGATCGGACTTGGAATCCTCGGGCAGATCACCGCGCAGTTGCTCAGCGCCAATGGTTGCCGGGTGATCGGCACCGACGTCGATCCCGGCCGGATCGCTACCGCGCTCGAGAACGGTCTCGATGTCGGCATCAACCCGAAGGACGGGAACCTGGTTGAACGCGTCGTCAAGCTGACCGACGGCTATGGCGCCGATGCCGTCGTCATCACTGCGGCCTCCGCGTCGAGCGATATCCTAGCCGAGGCGTTTCAGGCCTGCCGGAAGAAGGCGCGGGTCGTGATCGTCGGGGATGTCGGGCTGAACATGGCGCGCGCCGACATTTACACCAAGGAGCTCGACGTCCTGATCTCCTGCTCCTACGGGCCCGGACGCTACGATCCGGTCTACGAAGAGGAGGGAGCCGACTATCCGCTGGCTTACGTGCGCTGGACCGAAAACCGCAACATGGGCGAATATCTGCGGTTGCTGGCAACGCGCCGCGTGCGCCTCGACAACATGATTCAGGAGCCGTTCCCGATCGATCAGGCCGAGGAGGCCTACGGCCGGCTGTCCGGCGAGGGCCAGAAGCCGCTCCTGGTTCTGCTGAAATATCCGCCGCGCGAGGGGGCCGCTCTGCCGGTCCTGCAGCTGAGCGCGCCGGCCCCGATCGACGGCCGCATCAAGATGGCGCTGGTCGGCGCCGGCGGCTTCGCCCAGGGCGTCCACCTGCCGAATCTGGACCGGCTCAAGGACAAGTTCGATCTGCGAACGGTGGTCAGCCGCACCGGCCTGACGGCGCGCAGCGCCGCCGAGCGGTTCGGGGTTGCGACCGCGGCGACGGATTACCAGACGGTGCTCGATGATCCGCAGATCGACCTGGTGCTGATCGCGACCCGCCACGACCTGCATGCGGAAATGACGCTCGCCGCGCTGAAGGCGGGCAAGCACGTCTTCGTCGAGAAGCCGCTGTCGATGACCGAGGAGGGGCTCGACGCGATCGAGGCGTTCTACGCGGCCAATCCCAAGGGGCCGTTGCTGATGACGGGTTTCAACCGACGCTTCGCGCCCGCGATCGTGGCGGCGCAGGCGGCGCTGAAGGACCGGGCGTCGCCGATGATCGTGAACTATCGCATGAACGCCGGCTACATTCCTTCCGATCACTGGGTGCACGGACCGCATGGCGGCGGCCGCAACATCGGCGAGGCCTGCCATATCTACGACCTGTTCAACGCGCTGACCGGAAGCCGGCCGGTCGACGTGCATGCCTGCACCGTCGTTCCGGCCAGCGACCACTGGCGTCGCGACGACAATTTCGTCGCGACCATTCGATATGCCGATGGCTCGGTCTGCTCGCTGACCTATACCTCGATGGGCGCGAAGGCCTTCCCCAAGGAGCGCGCCGATATCTTCGTCGACGGCAAGGTGATGGTGCTGGACGACTACAAGCAGCTGACCGTTACCGGCGGCAAGGGCGGCTGGAAGGGGCTCACCATGGAAAAGGGGCAGCTCGAGGAGTTGAAGGCGCTGGCGGACGCGTTCAAAGCGGGCGGACGGTGGCCGATCTCGCTCGAGGATCAATTGTCGGCTTCCCGCGTCAGCTATGCGGTCGAGCGCCAGCTTTCGGAATAGCTGTGATTGCGGACAAGACCCCGGCGGACAAGACCGGTGATCGGACTTACTGAGTGCGTTCGTCGGCGATGACCTTGCCGTCGTTCGGCAGCGAGCCGGACGGCACCAGCTCGACCGAGCCGCCGAGTTTGGTCACCGCGCGCAGCGATGCCGCCAATTGGTCGCGCAAGGCATCGCCCGGCGAGCCGCATTCACAGCGCAGCGTCATCGCATCGGCCTCGCCCTCGCGCCTGACCACGAGGCGCAGCCGGCCGAGCCCGGGATGTCGTTTGGCGATCTCCGCGATCTGCTCGGGACGGACGAACATGCCCTTGACCTTGGTGGTCTGGTCGGCGCGCCCCATCCAGCCCTTGATGCGCATGTTGGTGCGGCCGCAAGGGCTGATGCCGGGCAGGGCGGCGGTGAGGTCGCCGAGCGCAAGC
>Ga0182014_10002319_pt1 | contig 24064 bp, 22 predicted proteins | sample 612S2DmetaG_FD_120489 | JGI IMG/M metagenome (GOLD analysis project Ga0182014, IMG submission 120489) | Permafrost microbial communities from Stordalen Mire, Sweden - 612S2D metaG | ecosystem: Environmental > Terrestrial > Soil > Wetlands > Permafrost | place: Sweden: Stordalen | collected...
GCTGCGGCAGGGAAAAGGGTCCCGGAAAAGTAGTGAGAATTCCGGGACCCTTTTACGGTGGTCCGGGTCAATTTGACGGGACGAACAACGAGGCCATGAAGCAATGCGCCGCTTGCGACACGCACGAAGACGCGTGGATCATTCTTTGCCAGACCCGCCCTTCCAGACAGCAGCACGCACGATTAGAAGGTATGGTAGAAAAATACTGTGAATTGTCTTGCATTTGGCATACCTAGCTGATACGCTGTCATCAGAGTTGGTAAGAAGGCTCGGTGAGCAATGACGCCCACCAAGCCTGATAAACCGAAGCCGCTCCGAGAGCGGGATCGAATCTAGCAGCGAAATGTGACTCGGCTTAGCTCCATAGCGGAAATTCGGATGGGAGCGACGCTTCGGGGGCGGGATGCCACGCGTCCCGTCCCCTTTGGATCGTACCGGCTGGTTCGAATCGGCGACATTTCGCAGGAGGGCACGTTGCTGAACGAGGATTTTGTCTGCATCGAGCCGCGCCAGTCGGTTAGTGAAGAGTTGATTCTTCGCTCCGGTGACGTGCTGTTCCCGAACCGGGGCACGCGGACTACTGCGCTGGCATACCGCCTCGACCAAGCCCGGACCATCGCCGGCGCGCAATTCTTTATTCTGCGGCCTGAGACAACGCGCGTCTTGCCCGAGTACCTGGCTTGGTTCCTCCGCACGGAAGAGGCGGCCAACTATTTCGGCGGCAAACGGAAGGGCACCTACGTTCAGATCATCGAACGAAAAGACCTTGCTGATTTGGAGATGCCGCTTCCCCCATTGGCCGTGCAGAAAACGGTTGTGGCGGCGGCTGAACTCGCCGTGAAGGAACGCAAACTGTCAGAAGGTCTCGCCTGCATGAGGTGGAGGCTGACGAATGGGCAACTTCTCCGGGCAGCCGGGAGTTATGCATCACGATAGATAACCATGAAGACAATCAGCCAGGATGAAATCAACGCGGTGGCATGGCGGGCGTGTGACACCTTCCGGGGCACCATAGACCCGGCGCAGTACAAGGACTACATCCTCGTGATGCTGTTCCTCAAATACCTGTCCGACGTGTGGAAGGACAAGAAGGAGGAATATGAGAAGGAGTACAAGGGCGACGCGGAGCGGGTGAAGCGCCGACTGGCGCGCGAGCGGTTCCTGATGCCGGACGGCTGCGACTACTACGCCCTCTACGCCCGGCGGAACGAGGCGAACATCGGCGAACTGATCAATGTGGCACTTGAGCAGTTGGAAGACGCCAACAAGGCGAAGCTGGAAGGGGTATTCCGCAACATTGACTTCAACTCGGAAGCGAACCTGGGGCAGACCAAGGAGCGGAACAAGCGGCTGAAAGAGCTGCTGGAAGATTTCGCCACTGAGACCATTGACCTGCGCCCATCGAGGGTGGGCGGGCAGGACATCATCGGCAATACCTACCAATACCTGATTGGCCGGTTTGCGAGCGACGCGGGCAAGAAAGGGGGCGAGTTCTACACCCCGGGCGAGGTCTCCGAACTGCTGGCCCGGCTGCTGGCGCCGAAGAAGGGCAGCCGGATTTGCGACCCCACGTGCGGCTCGGGCTCCCTGCTGATCCAGGTCGGCGACCAGGTGCGGGATAATGACTTCTCGCTCTACGGGCAGGAGATGAACGGCAGCACCTGGGCGCTGTGCCGGATGAACATGCTGGTGCATAACAAGGATGCGGCGCGCATTGAATGGGGCGACACCATCGGCAGCCCGAAGCTCATAGAGAAGGATGCCCTCATGAAGTTCGACGTGGTGGTAGCCAACCCGCCGTTCTCCCTGGACAAGTGGGGTGCGGAAAGCGCGGAAGCGGACAAGTTCCACCGGTTCCACCGGGGCGTGCCGCCCAAGAGCAAGGGAGACTACGCGTTCATCAGCCACATGATCGAAAGCGCGAAGGAGGACGGTGGCAAGGTGGGCGTGATCGCGCCGCATGGGGTGCTGTTCCGGGGCGGTGCGGAAAGCCGCATTCGTAAAGCGCTCATTGAAGAGAACCTGCTGGATGCGGTCATTGGATTGCCTGACAAATTGTTTTTCGGAACGCCTATACCCGCCGTGATTCTGCTGTTCAAGAAGGGCCGCAATACGAAGGACGTGCTGTTCATTGACGCTAGCGGTGAGTTTGTGGAAGGGACGAACCAGAACAGGTTGGGCGAAGACCATATCAAAAAGGTTGTGGCCACCTATCGCGCCTTCCAGACCGTGCCGAAATATTCCTATCGGGCGACGCGCGAGGAGATCGCGGAGAACGATTTTAACCTGAACATCCCGCGCTACGTGGACACCTTTGAGCCGGAGAAGGAAGTGGACCTGAGGTCCGTGCAAGAGAAAATTGAAACCCTGGATGGGGAACTGGCCGACGTGCGGAAGCGGATGGCTGGGTACTTGAAGGAGCTGGGTATATGAAGAATCCGCCGGAAGGCTGGCGTCGGGTTCTTCTTGGCGACCTGGGCTCCTTTAAGAATGGCCTGAACAAGGAAAAGGAAGGGTTCGGGCATGGCTTGCCGTTTGTGAACCTGATGGACGTGTTTGGCAGGTCTTTTCTTGACGAGTCGAGATTTGGGCTCGTCAACTCAACTGTCGCGGAACAGTTGTCATATTCTTTAAAACGGGGCGATGTGCTCTTTGTTCGATCGTCTGTGAAACCGGAAGGTGTTGGGCTGACGACGGTCGTGGTGAAGGACTTGCCTCAAACGACTTATAGCGGCTTCTTGATTCGCTACCGGTCGGATGGGTCCATAGTGGCCTCCTTCAAAGCACACTGCTTTTCGAGTGAACCTTTTCGCAGGGAGCTATTGCGGCGGAGCACAATCAGCGCAAATACGAATATTAACCAGGAGGAACTGAATCAACTGCCGCTGATGCTGCCAGGGAAAGATGAGCAGGAGGGAATCTCTGCAATTCTGAGTGAGTGGGATAAGGGGGTTGGTGTGCTGGCTGATGTTGTTGGGGCCAAGCGTGAGCTGAAGTTGGGGCTGATGCAGCGACTGTTGACTGGGCAGACTCGTTTCAAGGGGTTTGTGAGGAGTACCCAGCAGGTGAAGACCCGGTATGGGGGCTTTCCGGTGGATTGGGCCGCCGCGCACATCGGGGACATTGCGGATGAAGTCAGCGAGAAAAATGGCGGCGGACATGCGCTGCCGGTCCTCTCGTGCACCAAGCACCGTGGTCTTGTGAACTCGCTGGAATATTTCGGAAAGCGAGTGTTCAGTGCGGACACGAGCAGCTACAAGGTAGTGCGTCGTGGTGATTTCGCTTACGCAACGAACCATGTCGAGGAGGGTTCCATCGGCTACCAGAGCTTACATGACGCGGCACTAATCAGCCCAATGTACACCGTCTTCCGCACTCGGGCGGCTGTTTACCATTCGTTCTTCTTCAAGTTGGTTAAAACGGAGCTTTACCGGCACATATTCGAGGTAAACACGAGCGGTTCAATTGCCAGGCGCGGCGGTTTGCGTTGGGATGAGTTCGCACTCATCAAGGTGTTTCTGCCATCCATGCCGGAGCAAATACGGATTGCCGCCGTGCTGGAAACCTGCGACCGCGAGATTGAGCTGCTGCAAAAGCAACTGGAGGCGTTGAGGGAGCAGAAGCGGGGACTGATGCAGAAGCTGCTGACGGGGGAGGTGAGGGTGAAAGTGAAAGGCTAAAGGCTGAAGGCTAAATGCTAAAGGAAGACCAGATGACCAAAAGGCAAGAAATCGAAGGAACGCTGTATTTGGAGTTGGCGGCGCGTTTTGCGATGGAGCCGGCCGAACAAATGATTGCCTACGAAGGCCAGATCGTGATGGACACGGACGAGGACTCATATCGAGTGGGCTGGGTGAAATACTACGAGGTGCGAGTTTTTGCCATGCTCGCAGGCGGATCGAACCCGGTATGGGAACTGGACGGCGAGAGCGGGGACACGGCGGATTACTGCGAGTTCTTTAATGGGGATTTGGACGGCTGGTCGGCGGAGGTGCTGGGGGTGTGGCCGAACGCGGAGTTTGGGGACATGATGATTCTCGACCGGTTGGTAGTGTACCCACCGTTCCGGGGAGCGGAGATCGGACTGCTGTGCCTGGGGACGCTGACGCGGCTGATCGGCGGGGCGCGCCTGTTCGTGATGCGACCGATGCCGCTACAATACGTGGGGGCGTATGCCAAGGACCGGGATGTGGCCAAGGCAGCGCGGCATAAGGCGGCAGACGTGCGGAAGCTGATGTCGTATTACACGAAGGCGGGGTTTCGGGAGATTCCCAGGACGGGGCTGATGGCGCTGGATCCGACCATGATCGGGCCGATGGACAAGAGGGGTGATTCCTGGGCGAGCGTAACGCTGAAGCGAACGGCGGCGATGGAGAAGTATCGGCTGGCGGCGGCTGAAGAAAGCGCGGAAGGGCTGAAAGGCTGAAACGGCTATGGCACTTCAACATTTGGCATTGAAGGAGATTGAAGAAAAGGCGCTGGCCGCGCTCGTTGCGAACGGCGCCTGTGAGTCCAGAGCCCTGATGGCGAAATGCGAATTCAGGGCTGGCAATCCATTGCAGTAACGGTTAAACGGAAAGCATATGGAGCATAAACCTGACATAGACCAACTGCGCCAGGCACGGCCGGAGCTGGCGGGCCTTGAGTTCCTGCGAGAGGGCGGGTTCAAGGCTGTTTACAAGGCTCAAATCCAGGGACGGGTGGAAGCGGTAAAGGTTGTTTACATTCCACCGGAAGCGGAAGAAAATGGCACACGGGAGGAGATCATTGCACGGGTGAAGAGGGAAATTGATGCGCTGGGCCAGTGCCGGACAAACCGACTTGTGGCTCTGGGAAGCCTGGCGCTGGAACCAATTTCCGTTGGAGGTCACGATTACCTGATCTACAGCGAGGAACTGCTGCCGGGCGAATCTCTTCGCCAGCGGCTGCGGACTCGGCCGGACTACCGGGAACTTCGGGTCTTGACGCAGTGTTTGATGGAAGCACTGCAAGCGATTGAGCTATCAGGGCACATCCACCGTGATATTAAGCCGGACAACGTGATGGCCACCGGGCTGCCTGAGCGGCCTTTCGTGGTGCTGGACCTGGGCATCGCTTTTAAGCTGCGCGGAACGGAGCTGACGGCGCGCAACGCAGGGGCGCCGGGGACCGTGATCTACATGGCGCCAGAGCTGTTCCTGCCGCAATATAAGGACGCACTGGATATCCGTTCGGATATTTATTCTGCAGGGGTGACCGTGTTTGAGTATGCGGCCGGGCAGCATCCTTTTCATCGGGCCGGCGAGAGCGAGTACACAACAGTTTACCGGATTCTAAACCAGCCGCCCGCGAAACTGGCGGCTCTGCGCGCCGATTTGCCGGGGCCATTTTGCCGACTCGTGGACCGCTGTTTCAAACGACGACCCGCGCTGCGGTATTCGAACCCAGCGGCAGTTTTGCGAGAACTGGAGACGATGATATGAGATTACTGGCGCAACATGGACACCAACCCTCCGACATGATCACACGTGGGGTTGCCGAGGGTGTTATCCAGGGAGCGATATTAAGCCCTCGGTACGTTGGACCCGAGAAGGTGGCAGAGAAGATAGTTGAAATACGCGGGGCGAACGCCGGGGCGGAAGTACTATTGGACCCGGAATACTATGCCACGCGGCAGATTGGGACACCGAATAACCAGTTGGGTTATTTGGAAGACTGGGCGTACTTCACCTCGCAGCGCCGCCGGGACTTGGTGCGGGGGCCGGCTGTGGAAGAGGCGTTGCGAGGAGTTTACGATGCCGTATCCGGACTGGATGTGTCTGCCCATGTGGCGCCAAATATTTACATTCCTCAGTCCTTTGACTCCATGGAGGCAGGGATTGCGCTGAATTTTGTGGCGGGAGCGAGGGGCGCCTTCGCAGCCGGGGAGAAGCCGGTGTATGCGACGCTGGCGATAGACCGGCGCGCGCTGCTAAGTCCAGCCGATTTCAGCGCCTTTCTTGATTACCTTACAGCTCTGGAGACTCCGCCGGATGGATTCTACGTTCTGGTCGGCGGCGGGCTGATTGATGAGAGGTCAGACCTGGTGCATTCGGACGTGGTGGATGCCAATGTGATTGCCGGCTGGATGTTGCTGAATTTCGTGCTCGCACAGAACGGGTTCGAGGTAATCAACGGGTGCGCCGACTTGCTTTCGCCATTTCTTAGCGCCGCCGGGGGCAGCGGGACGGCGACAGGGTGGTGGTCGAATCTAAGGCTGTTCTCGATGGGGCGCTACATCAAGGCTGAGGGCCGGGGCGGGCAGCTTCCGATCGTACGGTATGTAAGCAAGTTGTTGATGAATCGAATTCGGAACGATGAACTAAGGGCTTATGCGACGCTTGTGCCGGGGACGCTCAATGGCCTGACTCACGACGCGGATTATACCGGCGTGCCGGGCCGCACAAGCGAGGCCCTGCAAACTTGGGAGGCGATCTCCTCCTTAAATGCGGAGGTAAGCGACGGGTCAATAGAAACAAAGTTGGGTACTCTGAGCAACCGAGTTGAGCAGGCCAGAGCGGCGTATGCGGCCTTGCAACGGCGAGGCATCAGCGAGGGAATCGAGACTGTGACCGAATACCTGGGGCAATTATCCGGCGCAATCGAGAATTTCAGGCGATTGGCAGAGCTCTAGAGGCCTTGGCGACCAGCCGGAGCGCCCTGATTTGATTAGGAAGGTCAACCGGCGACGATGGGCGCGGAGTAAAATGAGTGACGATCCGGCCCGAGGCAGAGTCGAAGGACCAGAGACCGACCTCAAGCAGTTGAAATGTATCGAGAAACTTAAGTGCGGCGGCGCAGAAATGCGGCGGCAGAACAGCAATGGCAACATGGGCGTAAAAGCGATAACGATTGGCTTGTGCCAGCGCCTTTCGCCAGTCGCGCAGCTTGAGCTCAAACGCACGAATGACTGGCCTTGCCTGAGAAACAAAAGTCTGGGCTGCTACGGGCCCAAGCGCGTCCCGACAGATGGAGGGCTCCCAATTGACGGTAACAAAGTCCGCAATTCCGTACCCATTCACAGGTATTTGGCGGGCCACGGCGGTGTTGGTTCTCGTCGTCCCATGATGCAGAGCCGGAAAAGCGTCACGGTAGGCCCGGGCAAAGCGCGAAACCATTCTTTCTTCGGCACAATGTCCGGCAGAATGGTTCGGCAGGTTCCGAACCGGCTCACGGAACCTAAGCTTCGGAATCAAATCTCTGCAGGTAGCGCCCACGCCGGAAACATAACGGGTGTTTGCCGGGTTGACGAGCACAATCTCGGGTTGGCGATGCTGCGGAAGACCGTGGGCCTGGAAACGCCATCCATAGCTTCGAAGTTTGGAGGTCATTCATGGAATTTCATAAATAGCTTTTTGGTGAACATGTGAACGCTACGCCCTCATTCCAGGAAGACCATATATCCCAGGTGCCCGCCTTGCAGCTTTTGCAGAACCTGGGCTACACGTATCTGCGCCCGCAGGAGGTCATTCTCCAGCGCAAGGGGCGGTTCTCGAATGTGCTATTGGAAGGCATCCTGGTGGAGCAACTGCGCCGGATGAACCGCATAACTTACCGGGGCGCGCAATATGAGTTCACGGAAGCGAACATCCAGGCGGCGGTGCAGGCGCTCAAGGACATTCCGTTCGACGGGCTGGTGCGGACCAGCGAGCAGATTTATGACCTGCTGGCGCTGGGGAAGGCGCTGGAACAGACGATTGACGGGGACACGAAGAGCTTCACGCTGCAATACATAGACTGGCGGAGTTTTGCCAACAACGTGTTCCACGTCTCAGAAGAGTTTGAAGTCGAGCGGACGGGGAGCAATCAGCTTTGCCGGCCCGACGTGGTGCTGTTCGTGAACGGGATTCCGTTCGCGGTGATCGAGTGCAAGCGCCCGGACATCAAGGGGCCGCTGGAACAGGCGATTTCGCAGAACATCCGCAACCAGGGCGAGGACTACATCCCTAAGCTGTTTACGTTCACCCAACTGCTGGTGAGCGTGACCAAGAACGAAGCCGCCTTCGGCACGACGGGGACGGCGGCGAAGTTCTGGTCGCGGTGGCGCGAGCTGCGCGACGGCCGGCCAGCGGACATCACCGCGGAGGTGGCGCCGTTCGTGAACCGACCGCTGACGAAAGCGCAGAAGGACAAGTTGTTCGCCGACCGGTTTGGTTACGTGCGCGCCTATTTCGAGGAATTGGAAGCGGACGGACGGCAGGTGACGGAGCAGGACAAGGCGCTTTACTGCCTGTGCCGCCCGGAGCGGCTGATGGACCTGGCCTGGCGGTTCATCGTGTTCGACGCCGCGGAGAAGAAGATCGCCCGCTACCAGCAATACTTCGCGGTGAAGAGCATCGTGGCGCGGGTGCGGGAGGTCGAGCGAAACGGCAGGCGGCGGGGCGGCGTGATCTGGCACACGCAAGGGTCGGGCAAGTCGCTAACGATGGTGATGCTGGCCAAGTCGCTGTCGCTGGAACCGGCCATCCTGAATCCAATCATCCTGCTGGTGACCGACCGGGTGGACCTGGATGACCAAATCTGGAAGACGTTCCTCCACTGCGGCAAGGAGCCGAAGCAAGCACAGACGGGGAAGCATCTGGCGCAGCTCATTACGGAGGGCAAGGAGAGCGTCATCACGACGGTCATTGACAAGTTCGAGGCGGCGGTCAAGGCGGGGGAGTTCAAGAGCGAATCGGCGAACATCTTCGTGCTGGTGGACGAGAGCCACCGGAGCGTCTATGGCGAGACGGGGGCGAAGATGGAAAAGGTGCTGCCCAACGCCTGCTTCATCGGCTTCACGGGCACGCCCCTGATGAAGGCGGAGAGGAACACGGCGCGGAAGTTCGGCGGGCTGATTGAGCCGGCTTACACCATTGACCAGGCGGTGAAAGACAAGGCGGTGGTGCCCCTGCTCTACGAGGGGCGGCTCGTGCTCCAACTGGTGGACCGGAAGGCCATAGACAAGTGGTTTGCGGTGGTGACCAAGCCGCTGACGGAGGCGCAGCGGGCGGACCTGAAGCGGAAGTTCTCCACGACGGAGCAACTGAACAAGGCGGAGCGGAAGATTTACGAGGCGGCCTTCGACATCAGCGAACACTACAGCCAGAACTGGCAGGCGACCGGGTTCAAGGCGCAACTGGCCGCGCCCTCGAAGAAGACGGCGCTGAAATACAAGCAGTTCCTCGATGAGTTTGCGAAGGTGACGTCGGAGGTGGTGATTTCGGCGCCGGACACGCGGGAGGAAAACGAGGACGTGAACGAGGTGGACAGCGAGGAGGTGCGGGCGTTCTGGAAGAAGATGATGGCCAAATACGGGAGCGAGAAGAAGTACACCACCCAGATCATCAACGCGTTCAAGCACGCGCCGGAGCCGGAAATCCTGATCGTGGTGAGCAAGCTGCTGACGGGGTTTGACGCGCCGCGCAACACGGTGCTCTACGTGTGCCGGTCGCTGGTAGAGCACAACCTTTTGCAGGCCATCGCGCGGGTGAACCGGCTGTATGAGGGCAAGGATTTCGGCTACATCCTGGATTACTTCGGGGTGTTGCAGGAGTTGGGCAAGGCGATGGACGTGTACGGGCACTTGCCGGGCTTTGAGGCGAAGGACCTGGAGGGGACCGTGCAGGACGTGGCGAGCGAGGTGGCCAGCTTGCCGCAGAAACATTCTGAGTTGTGGGACGTGTTCAGGGGCGTGAAGAACCGGCTGGACGAAGAGGAATACGAGAAGCTGCTGGCCGATGTGGAGTTGCGGGCACGGTTTTACGAAAAGCTGTGCGCCTTCCATCGGGCACTGAGCATTGCACTGTCCACGATGGAGTTTTTGCGGGATACCCCGGAGAAGAAGCAGGAGCGGTACAAGAAGGACGCGGCGTTCTTCCTGAAGTTACGGGCGTCGGTGAAGAAGCGTTACGCCGAAGAAGTTGACTTCAAGGAATACGAGAAGCGGGTGCAGAAGCTGCTGGATACGCACGTGCCGGCGGAGGGGGTAGAGCAAATCACGGCGCCAGTGAACATCTTTGAGCGCGAGGCGTTCCAGGCGGAAGTCGAGCGGCTGAAAACCACCGCGTCGAAAGCGGACACCATTGCGCACCGGACGCAAAAGACCATTACGGAGAAGATGGACGATGATCCGGTGTTCTACCGCAGGTTCTCCAGGATTTTACAGGAGGCGATTGCCGCCTACCGGGCCAAGCGAATCAGTGACGTGGAATACTTGAACCGGGCGACGGAGGCCATGAACGCGGTGGTGAGCCGGACGGGTGACAGCCTGCCGCCAGCGCTCCAAGGGCGGGACGTGGCGAAGGCATTCTACGGTGTGGTGAATGAGGTCATTGAGGGGCTGGAAGTGAAGGAGGACGCCGTTCCGTATGGCGCGGCGGCTGTGGCGGCGGACGTGGCGGTGCAGATTGACGAGGCCATCCAGCAGCGGCTCAAGGTGGACTGGCGGGCCGACCCGGACGTGCAGAACGAGATGCGCAATGCGATAGACGATTTGCTGTATGAGGCCAAGGCGAAGCAAGGGGTGCCACTGAGCGCGCAGGACATGGACGCGATTATCGAGCGGGCCCTGGATATTGCGAAGAACCGTTACGCGGAATGAAAGCGGGCAGCGGCGAGGGGGTGCTTTTCGTGTTGTTTGGCGGCGAGCGGATTGAGTTCCGCCTGCGGCGCACTAACCGGCGGACGCTGGCCATCACGGTGCGGCCCGACTTAGGGGTGCTGGTGGCCGCGCCTAGGAAGGCAGCGCTGGAAACCGTGCTGGGAAAGGTGCGAAAGCGGGCGGGGTGGATCAGGAGGCAGCAGCGGTTCTTCGGTGAGTTCCTGCCCCAGACGCCGCCGCGCCGATACGTGAGCGGCGAGACACACCGCTACCTGGGACGGCAATATCGGCTGAAGGTGGTCAAGGCGGAGGAATCGAGCGTAAAGCTGCAGGGGCGGTTCATTTGGGTGCATGCCCCGAATAAGCACGACAGGGTGCGGGTGCGGAAGCTGGTAGAGGCCTGGTATCTGGCGCACGCGAAAGAGCGGTTCGCGCGCAGCGTCGCGGAAAGCGCGGCGCGGCTGGGGACGCGGCTGGCGAGTCCCCCGCGGATACAGTTGCGGCGGATGCCAAAGCGGTGGGGGAGTTGGACCCGCCGCGGGGTGATCTACTTGAACCCGGAGCTGGTCAAGGCGCCCGGGTCGTGCATTGACTACGTGGTGATGCATGAGCTCTGTCACCTGGTCCACGGGCATCACGGGCCGGCGTTTTACGCGCTATTGAGCCGGACGATGCCGGACTGGGAGCAGCGAAAGCAGCGGCTGGAGCGGGAGGGGGCCGAGACGGGCTACCCGGCGGCGCATCCCTGTGGTGCTGAGGAGCGGTACGGCACTGGGGCCAAGCGGTAGAGGGGTCAGGAAGAGTGGAGCGTGGCCAAGTCAGGGAAAGCCACCCGGGGGCGAATGCAGAATGTAGAATGGAGAATGCAGAAGGGTGGGTCCCGACCAAGGCCAACCTCGAGGCGAAGGCAGAATGCAGAATGCAGAAGTGGAGCCGAAGTCACCCAAAGCCGACCTCAGGCCAGGAACAAGACAAGCGCAGGCCAGGCGATTGGGAAGCGCTCTCTTGTGTTCCTCTTGTGTTGCTCTTGTGCTCCTCTTGTGCTGCGGTGGGGTTCTCCGTCGCGCCGCGGCGGCTCCACCGAGCCTTTGCTTTGTTTAGACAGGACTGGTTCGGCTGTTATTCAAACGGGGTTGCATTTTCACGTGAATCTCCTGGCCCATGCTGTCCCCCGCCTTTGCCAGGGCCAGCGACAGAGTGTAGCGCAGGTTTCCTCGCCTGCGGGGTTCGGGGGCGTCCCGGCTCCAAGAGTCGAAGTATCATCCAGCGAGACGCCCGGTCAACTCGCAGGCGAGGGGGCCTGCGCTACTTCGTCAACGGGCCTGCGGGACTCGTCCGGACGCAGCTCGGCACCACCACCAAGGCGGGTAGCCACGCCACCAGGAACGCCGGATTCATCCGGCAGGCGGGAGAGTGGCACTGGGGCTGCCGGATAAATCCGGCGTTCCGGTGGTGCTGACAGGACGCGCCCGACTCGCCCGGCTATGTCGAAAATGAGTGGCCGAACGGGGCGGCGGCTGGTATAAAAAGGCCGTGACAAGAGCCAGTTTGGCATGAGCCGATTCGTTAATCTTGAGCTGGGTGGGGAGTCCGAAGACCAGACGCCGCAGAAGAGGGCTCTGGTGAAGGACGAGGCATACTATCAGGGCGAGGCGAAGACGGCTTTCGAGAACGGGGAGTTTGAACAGGCCCTGCGGCTGTACGGCAAGGTGCTGGAGTTCAATCCCAACGGGGCGGCGGCTTGGACCGGCCAGGTGCGGATGCTGATCGAGCTGGGCCAGTTCAAGGAAGCCAGGCTCTGGGCCGACAAGGCGTTGGAGCGGTTTGCCCACGACGCGGAGTTGCTGGCGGCCAAGGCGGTCGCGCTGGGTCGCTGCGGGGATTTGCAGGGGGCGCTGGCGTTTTCGGATTCGGCCATCGAGGAGCGCGGCGACACGCCTTACGTCTGGCTCGCGCGGGCGGACGTGCTGCTGGCGTCGAAAGAGAAGCGGGCCGATTACTGTTTTGAGAAGGCGCTGCTGCTGGCGCCGCGGGACTGGTTTGTCACTTGGTTGGGAGCACGGATTCGCTACTATTACAAGCAGTTCGCGCTCGCGGTGAGGCTGCTTCAGCAGGCGGTCGAGCTGAATGCCGGCCACTTCCTGGTATGGCTGGAACTGGGCCGCTGCCAGCAGGCGCTGGGGCTGGCCGGGCCGGCGCGGCACTCGTTCGAACAGGCGCGGCAACTCAAACCAAACTGCCACGAAGCGGGGCTGGCGCTGGTCAGGCTCACCGGGATGGGACTGGGGCCTCGCGTGCGCGGCTGGTGGCGGCGACTTTTTAACCGATGAGCACTGAGAACCTGGACCGGCTGTTTGAGGCGGCCACTGAATTCGACGCGTCGGATCTCCACCTTGTGGCGGGCGTGCCGCCCGCCTATCGCGTTAACGGCGAGATTATCCTCGCCGACGAGGACGCGCTGACCGAGAAGGAGGTGGGCGCGATCGCCGCCGGGCTGCTCAATGCGCAGCAGCAGAGGAAGTTTGATGAGGAGTGGGAGCTTTGCATTTCGCTGCTGCATCCGGCAGCAGGGCGCGTGCGGGCGACGTTTTACCGGCGCAACGGGCATCCGGAAATGAGCTTCCGTTTCTGCGGCGAGCGCATCGCGACGCGCGAGGAGCTGGGGCTGCCGGAGAAACTGGATGACTTGGCGCGCAGGCCAAACGGGCTGGTCCTGATCACCGGTCCCACGGGGGCGGGCAAGACGACGACGCTGAATTACCTGGTGGACCTGATCAATGGGGAGCGGCGCTGCAAGATCGTTACCATCGAGGACCCCATTGAGTTCGTGCATGAGAATAAGCGCGCGATCGTGGTGCAGCAGGAGGTGCTGAGCGATGTGAGGTCCTTTAACCGGGCGCTGATCCATGTGTTGCGGCAGGACCCGGACGTGATTGTGGTCGGCGAGATGCGTGATTATGAGGCCATCTCCACCGCGCTCACCGCCGCTGAAACCGGGCATCTGGTGCTCGCGACCATGCACTCGCCCAATGTCTCGCATGCGCTGGAACGGATCGTGGGGGTATTCGAGGGCAGCGCACAGCGGCAGATTGTGCTCCAGTTATCGAACGCGTTGCAGGGGATTATCGCGCAGGAGCTCCTGCCGGCCGCCGATCGCACCCGCCGCGTGCTTGCTTACGAGTTGATCGTGGCCAACGGCGCGGTGCGCAACCTGATCCGGGAGAACCAAGTCCACCAGTTGGAGAACACTATCCAGACCGGGCGCAAGGAGGGCATGACCCTCATGGACAATTGTCTCTACGATTTGTACTGCAAGTGCCTTATCACTTACGACACGGCGGTGAGCCGCGCGCGGCATCCGGATCGCATTATCCCGCAGAAGACCTGATCCGGGACGAGCAACTCGGGTAGTGGGGCGGGCGTCGCGACTGCGGCTTGGGGCGTCTTGCCCGCATCGCGGGGACCGAGGGGGAGCCGCCCTGCGGACAGGCGAGACGCCTGCCCCACTACTTGGACAGTTGCCGGGACGATTGCGGGCGATTTGCGCGTGCGGTTCGGCTGGCGGCCTTGTCAAACCAGAGTATAATGACGCATCACACGTTCGAGATCGTGCGCGGAATCGTGCTGCTGGCGATCGGTTTGAGCGCCATCGGCTGGTTCATGGTTCGCTGCCTCAAACGCAGCGACGATCCGGCACGGCTCATCTTCAAGTGGGTCCTGACCGGGGGTGTTGTCGGATGCCTGGTTTGGTTCGTGGGGCCGCTGGTGTCCCGTGGCGATTATGCGGCAGCCTTCATCGGCGTTCCTATGACTGCCGCTGCTGGGATAGTGTTGACCATCATCTGGCGGCACAACATTGCCAACATGATCGCCAAGCCGTTCAGCGATCTCTACGACGGCGGCAGTCAGGAACCGATCCCCCACCCGGCCTATTCGGTCGGCCAGTCCAAACAGAAGCAGGGCAAGTACGTGGAGGCGGTGGCTGAAATCCGCAAGCAGCTCGAGCGGTTTCCGACCGATGTGGAGGGGCAGTTGCTGATCGCGCAAATCCAGGCCGAAGATCTCAAAGATATGCCCGCCGCGGAACTCACTATCCAACGCTTCTGCGACCAGCCCGGCCACGCGCCGCAGAACATCGCGTTCGCGCTTTACTCGCTGGCGGATTGGCACCTGAAGATTGGGCAGGACCGCGAGGCGGCGCGGCGCGACTTGGAGAGGATCATCGAGTTGTTCCCGGGGTCGGAGTTTGCCTTGGGCGCCGCGCACCGGATAGCCCATTTAGGCAGCATGGAAATGTTGCTGGCGCCGCATGAGCGCAGGAAATTCATCGTAACCGAAGGCGTGCAGAGTCTTGGCCTGCTCCGCGACCAGGAGCATTTGAAGCCGGTGGAGCCCGACCCGGAACACGTGGCCGCCGATTGCGTGAAGCATCTGGAGCAGCATCCGCTGGACACTGAGGCGCGGGAGAAGCTGGCGGTCATTTACGCCGATCACTATGGGCGGCTCGATCTGGCAACCGGGGAGTTGGAGCAAATGATCGAGCAGCCGAACCAACCTGGCAGGTTAGTGGTTCATTGGCTGAATGTGCTGGCCGATCTGCAGATTCGGGGCGGAGCCGGCTACGAGACGGTCCGGGACACGATCCAGCGGATTGTGGACCGGGCCCCGGATGCGGCTGCCGCCGAGATGGCCCGCCATCGGCTCGCCTTGCTGAAGTTGGAGATGAAGTCGAAGGATATGAGCCAAGCGGTCAAGCTTGGCTCTTACGAACAGAATATCGGCCTGAAGCGGGGCTTACCGCGTCGCTAGCTTTACAGCGATCTGCTTTTGAAGCTCCTGCGTGAGCTCGAGGTCCGAGCCGCCACCTTTGGTGCGCACCTGCACGATCACCGAGGTGACTTTCTCATCCACAGCCTCGACCCTCACCCAGACGGTCCGGCCGGTGACCTTGGCTTCGATGGTTCTCACCTGGTTGGCGCCGGGGCTGAGGATGCTTTCCCGCGCAATCGCGCCGTTCTGACTCATCACATATACTGAGGCCGCATAGACTTGGTCCGGAGGCACCTTATAACGGCTCTCGAATTTGTCTTTGAGGAACGGGACCGCCGCCGTGCTTCGGTCATTCACAGTGCTGACGCAACCCGCCACAAGCACGAGCCCCGCGAGTAAAGCTACAAGGATCTTTGTCTTCATGAAGGCTAAGCAACCACATTCCTCCGAACCGTCAAGCCCGGATTCGGTGCGGCGCACGAACTGGCGAGGTGATCCCGGCGGTTCTCCTCCTCGACATCCCCTTGGTTCGATGCGATTCTGAGCGTGTGGTATCGGAAAAGTACGAACAACTGCGCGGGCTCCTGCGCTCTTACGGCTCCTGCCTCGTGGCCTACTCCGGCGGCGTGGATTCGGCCTTCCTCGCCTTTGCGGCGCACGATGTATTGGGGGACAAGTCCCTCGCAGCGATCGCCGATTCGCCCAGCCTGCCCCGTCGTGAATTTGAGGAAGCCTTGGCTGTCGCACGGCAATTCCGGTTTCCGGTCCGCGTCGTCCGCACCAGGGAATTCGAGGATGCCAGCTACCTCGCCAACCCCGAGAACCGCTGTTTTTTCTGCAAGCACGAATTGTTCACCGAGCTTGCCCCGCTGGCGAAGGCTGAGGGATTGGCCGTCATCGCCTACGGCGAGAACGCCAGCGATATTGGCGACTTCCGTCCCGGTGCCCAGGCGGCGGCGGAATTCCAGGTCCGCGCCCCCCTGAAAGAGGCCGGTCTGACCAAAGCCGATATCCGCACGCTCTCCGCCCAGCTCGGGCTGCCCACGGCCGATAAACCTCAGATGGCCTGCCTCAGCTCGCGGGTCCCCTACGGTGAGGCTGTTACCCCGCAGAAGCTTGGCATGATCGAGCAGGCGGAGAATGTCCTGCGCGACCTCGGCTTCTACGACGTTCGCGTCCGCCACCATGAGCTGCGGAACTCATTATCACCCTCAACTCTCAACCCTCAACCCTCAACTCTCCGCCACTTGGCTCGCATCGAGGTCGGCCCCGCCGAAATGCGTAAGTTCATGGAGAACGGAGCTTCGATCAGAGTGGCCGAGGCGCTCAAGCAAATCGGTTACGCTCACGTCACGCTCGACCTCCAGGGCTACCGGCGTGGCAGCGCCAATGAGATCCTTCGGTCGCCGGAGCCTCAAGGGGTTACGGTAAGCCCGAGCCCGAGCCTGAGTCGCAAAGCCTGAAGACTTGATCACTTCATCACAGGCTAACCCGAACTAACCGATCCCTTTTGTCGTTCTTCTCTGCTCCCTTGGTGGTCAGGGGCGCCTCATGAAGCGCAACGGCGAGGGCGGGGACGGCCTCGTTTGGTGGTCTCCTTCACAAATTGCCGCTTGGATTGCCGCAACTTTTGGCTAGATTGCTTGTTGAAGAAAGAAGCAGTTCCGCTTTATGCCGCAATTTTCTTACAAGGCGCGCCGCCGGACGGGTGAAGTCGTGGAGGGCGTGCTCGAAGTCGCCGATCGTTCGGCGGCCTTGGTTCAGATTGAGCGTTTGGGGCTGTTCCCGGTCGCGGTGGATGGGGCCAAAGGCGCTGCGATTGCGGCCGCCGCTGAACGGCAATCCGGGCGCAAGGCCGACTGGCGCGCCCTATTGCCGCCCACCTTGCGAGCGGCGATGTCGCAGAAGCGCAAACCCAAACTCCAGGAGCTGGCCACATTCACGCAGCAGTTGGCCAACCTGCTCAGTTCGGGGATGCCGCTGACCGTCGCACTGAACAGCATGACGCACTTGGAGTCCAAAGGCATCTCGGCCGAGGTCAGCAAGGAGCTGAAGCAGGACGTGATGGAGGGCAGGAGCCTGTCCGACTCAATGGCCAAGCAGCCGCGCATCTTTTCCGATTTATACGTCAACATGGTGCGGGCCGGCGAATCCAGCGGCGCGCTGGTGGAAGTCCTGCGGCGGATGGCCGACCATTTCGAGCGGTTTGCGCAAGTGCAGTCGAAGTTTAGCTCGGCGCTGGTCTATCCGGCCTTCGTCTGCGTGGTGGGAATTGGCATCATGTTCTTCTTCATGACGTACATGCTGCCGAAGTTCATGTCGATCTTTCAGGACATTAACGTGCCATTGCCGATGATGACGCAATTGCTCATTAGCATAAGCCATATCTTTTCGAGATACTGGTGGCTGATGCTCGCGATAGTGATAGCCGCCGTGATCCTATTCAAACGGTTCCAGGCGACCGAGCAGGGCCGCCGCAAGATTGACCATTGGCGGATGAACCTGCCGATCTTTGGCAAGGTGGTCAAACTGAACATCTTCGGCCAGTTCGCGCGGACCCTCTCGACTCTCCTCGAAAACGGCGTGCCGGTGCTGACCGCCCTCAAGATCACGGAAGAGATCATTCCCAATTCCATCGTTAAGGAGGCCATCGCCAAGACCCGGGAGGAGGTCACCGATGGCAAGACCATCGCCCAGCCGCTCGCGCGCAGCAAAATCTTCCCCCAGCTCATGGTGGACCTGGTGAAGATTGGCGAGGACACCGGCGACGTGCCAGGCGCGCTGAAGAACGTGGCTGACACTTACGAAAACGAGCTGAGCATTGCCTTGCGCGTGATGACCAATATGATCGAGCCGGCGCTGATTATCGTCATGGCCCTCGGCGTCGGCTTCCTGCTGCTGAGCGTGCTCTCCGCCATGTTCGCGATTACGGCCAATATCGCGCATTGAGGATAATGAGTCTGAAGACCGAGGTCCGAAGTCCAAAGCCAGCGGCAGGTGTTCCGTGGTGCGCGGGGCGGGTTGCGGCAACGGAAGCTGCGCTTCGTGTCCCGCGACTCGAATCACCCGCTAGTCACCGCCCTCGAGTCACCCATTCCCAGCCACCAGGGTTTACGCTCATCGAGATTATGATCGTCGTGGCCATCATGGCCATCGTTATGAGCATGAGCGTGCCGATTGTGTATAAATCCTGGCGCAAAGCCCCGTTGCGCCAGGCGGTGAAAGACGTGGTGGAGGTCTGCAGCCATGCGCGAGCCCGCGCGATTATGCAAGGGGTCATGACCGAGGTGGACATTTACCCGAAGGAGAACCGTCTGGCATTGGGCGGCGGCGCCAGCCCGCCGCGCTCTGCTCGTGAAGGAGTCGCAGCCCCCGAAATCAACGCTCCGGCGGCTTCGGGCTCCGGCCTGTCGGCGCAGCTTTCCGACCGCATTATCATTGAGACTCTGGACATCAACATGTCGGGGGTGGAATTTAACGACGCGGAGATCGCGAGGATTCACTTTTATCCGAATGGCATCTCCGACGAAATGAGGATGATTCTGTTCGACGGCCAGGATCGGTTTGGGATCGAGCTGGAGATAACAACCGGTCTGGCGAACGTCGTGCGTGACCCCCTCCGCGAGTGGACCAGGCGATGAACTACCGCCTGAAATCTGATGGAGGCCGCGTGCCAGATGGTGAGATGCGCCTTCCCCTGCCCATCACGCATCACGCATCACGCATCACATCCCCCACCCCTCGCCCCTCGGCGCCCCGCGCTGCGCGGGCTGCCTTCTCCTTGATGGAGGTCATGATCGCCAGCGGGATATTCTTCATGGCGATCTTCTCCATTTTGGCGTTGATATCCGGCGTGTTGCGCAACGCCCGCAGCTTGCGCCGGGTTGAACTGGACGCGGGGATGGTGGCGGCGCAAGTCTCGAACACGAACAAACTTACCGAGGGCACTCAGTCCGGTGACTTTGGCAATCTGTACCCGGATTACTCCTGGGAGACAGATCAATATGAAGTCGCCACCAATGGCCTCTGGCAGATTGACATTGTCGTGCGCCGCCGCGGATTGCCGAAGCCGGTAGATACGATGAGCATCTGGTTGTTTCGGCCGGAGTCGCAGTCCGGCTTCGGCCGCCCCAATATCAGGTAGTGCAAACCCTGCTCCCATCTTGTCGTCTGTTTCGCTCTCGGCCCGGCTTAACCGCCTGCTCCCGACGTTGGATTCCAAGCTTCGGACTCCGGGCTTCCCGCCCTCGGCAACAATTGCAGCTCCGGACACCTTCCTCCACCTTCCATCCTCCATCTTTGTCGCTTCGCTCCGCTTTCACGCTGGTCGAAATCATGATTGCCATCGGGATTTTCTCCATGGTTCTGGCGGCGATCTATTCGAGCTGGACGGCGATTTTGCGTGCGTCCAAGACGGGCCTCGAGGCCGCGGCCTCGGCGCAACGGGCACGCATTACCATTCGCGTGCTGGAAGATTCGCTGGGCTCCGCGCAGTCCTTTGCGGCAAACCTGCCGTATTATTACTTTGTTGCCGAAAACGGCAGCGAACCAACATTAAGCTTCGTTGCGCATCTGTCCCAGTCATTCCCCCGCAGTGGCAAGTTTGGCGATATGGAAATGCGGCGCCTCACCTTCACCGTCGAGTCGGCGCCGGATGGCGGCCGCCAATTGGTTTTGCGGCAGAATCCTCTAGTCATGGAGCTCGACACCGATGAGAAGGAACATCCTATCGTGCTGGCTAAGAACGTAAAGGGCTTCGAGATGCAGTTCTTTGACACGAACAAGAACCCGCCCGACTGGGTGGACGAGTGGAAGGAGCAGAAAACCAACCAACTGCCCAAGCTGGTGATGATCACTTTGAGGCTGGCGGACAATCCCCACTCCTCGCAGATCACAGAAGAAATCACCCGTATCATCAACCTGCCGGCCATGACTGTGGCGCCGGTCTGGCAGGTGCCGAGAAGTATGGGCGGTCCTGGAGGTCCAGGCATGCCTGGCGGCCCGGGCGGCCCTGGAAATCCTGGCTTACCCGGAAACCCAGGCGTCCCCGGGAACCCGGGCATGATGCCAATCACCCCGCGATGAAGATCATCCGCGCCTCATTTCAGCGCCCATTTGGCCTTCGGCTCTCGGATTTCAGCGTTCCTTCGGGCTTCGGATTTCGCGTATCGGGTTTACCCTCCCGCCTCTCTCAGCAGGGCATCGCCCTGGTCATTGTCATGATCTCGATCATGGTTCTGACCGTTCTGGCGGCGGGATTTGCCTATTCCATGAAGGTGGAAACCAAGTTGGCCCGCAATGCGAACAGCGAAGCCGAACTCGAATGGCTGGGGCGCTCCGGGGTTGAATATGCGCGTTGGGTCCTGGCGAATTCGATGTTAGACCCATCGCAGCCCTGGGACTCCCTCGACCAGCCGTGGGCCACCGGCTCAGGCTGGCTCGGCCCCACCAACAGTCCCATCGCCGAGGTGCAGAATCCCTTCACGCTCGGACGCGGCACGGCCACCTGGAAAATCGTGGACCTCGAGCGCAAGTTCAACATCAACGCCCCCGAACCCGTCCTGCAACAGGTCCTGCCGCAAGCCCTCACGCTAATGGGCGACTCTCCGGGCGATGCGACCGCCATTGTGAACTGCATTCTCGATTGGATCGACGTCGATGACCAGCCCCACGTCGAGGGCGCCGAGACCGAATACTACCAGACCCTCACTCCTCCTTATGCGGCCAAGAACGGCCCGCTCGACGACATCTCCGAGCTGCTCCTGATTAAAGGCATGACCCCGCAGATTTACTATGGCATCTCTGCGACGAATTATCAGCCTAGTTACTATAGCCAGCAACGCAACCGGTTCGGCCAACAAGCCGCCCCCATGCCGACTGCGATGGTCGGTATGACCGATCTCTTCACGCCGCTTTCCGACGGCAAGATCAATATTAACACCGCCCCGGCCGAAGTCCTCCAACTCCTCCCGGGCGTTGATCCTATGATCGCTGAGGCAATCATCAACGGCCGTGCCGGCGAAGCGGACGTCACCGCTCCTGGCATGGTTGGCCCGTACCGGTCTGTGGGGGACTTGCAACGACTGCCTGAGCTGCCCCGAGGCGGCCCGCTTATGAGCACGCTCAGTCAATTCTGCGACACGCGCAGCAGGACTTTCCAGGTGCAGGTGGACGCGGACGTGGGCGGTTACAAACGCACCTTTTTCGCCGTGCTGGGGCGCAACAGCCAGCGCGACGTGCAGATTCTCAGCTTCTATTGGAAGTAGCCGGCGCTTCCGGTTAAGAAGTTGGTTTAGGTTGGGACGGCTCGGTTTTACCTTGGCCAGTGGTGAGTCGATGAGGTTATTGAGGGGGCGCTGGGGAAGCTTGGGCGGGATCACCGGAGACGGTGAGCTGATTGTTCCAAAAGCTGAGCGTGGCTGCGCTTGCGCCGGCCAGCGAGGTGGTGGCCAGCATGGCGGCGAGGCCGGCGGGGGCGGTTTGCACGGCAGGGATGGAAATGACCGAGGCCAGTACTGCGGCTATCGTCACGCCGCGTCTCGCGAGCAGGCCGCGCAGTTTTTCCAGCGCGCGCTCGACATTTTGGCGGCGGCAAAGCGCGCGCTCGTGTAAAGCCACCCGCTGAGGTTGGTGCGCCGCGCGAGGGCGAGTGCCTTGCGAGCAAGGTCGCTGAACACGGTCTGCGCGACATCCTGGGCGAGGTGCGGGTCGCCGCCCACCTGCCGGAGCGCAGCGGAATAGACGAGGTTGACGTGCCGCCGAACGAGTTCGGCGAAAGCATCCTCGGAACGGCTTCGAGCAAACCGCGCCAGCAATTCTGGATCGGACGTCATCTTATTCGAATATTAGCACCCGCCCGACGTGGGTTCGCACAGGAAGAACTGGGCCGCTGCCTGATGGGCTTCATCAACGTCGAGCAGGAGCCGATTCAATCGATAACTAATGATACCACAGCCATTTAACTAGGAGCATCCGCTCTCTGAGGCCGCCGTTTACGAGCTGCCGCGCAGCGTTGATGAATGCGTATAACATACTGACAATTAGTAACATATGAATCTAGATTAGTGAATTCGGCTTTTTCCACATATTATTGGGGAACTCGGCTAAACGGAGCGCACAACGCACGTGATAAAATGGCGAGGCATTGGACAATCTCTAGAACGGACATGGTGTACGGCTGGCGTACGGTTGGTGTACGCATGGCGTACGGATCTTGTACGGATATTGTACGCATCGTGTACTGATGGTGTACGTCCAGCGTATATCTAGCGAATATGGCCACACACGAGCCACCCGGGGGCTAGACGGTTGATAGGAGGTCGCTACCTTGAAGCGACCACGAAGCCGGAGCGCAAGCGCATCGTGGATTGACACTGTTCAACTGGGCTGGATTGTGGTTAACTCTGTGCCGTGAGCCGAATTAATCTGCCACGCGTCATTTTCATTACGGGAACCAACACCGGGGTGGGCAAAACCGTCTTGACGGCGCTGCTGCTCCACCACTTGCGGCAGAGTGGTTGCCATGCCTTGGCAATGAAGCCTTTTTGCTCTGGCGGTCGGGCCGATGCAGTATTTCTGAACGCAGTGCAGGGAGGAGAATTGAAGGCCGAGGAGATCACGCCGTTCTTTTTCGCGGAGCCTGTGGCCCCTCTGGTCGCCGCCCGAAGACACCACGTTTCAGTCTCGTTACCGATCGTGTTGGAGCGGATCAAGCGGATCGCGGGACGCTGCGAGTGCCTGCTCGTGGAGGGAATCGGCGGTTTGCTGGTGCCGCTCGGGGAAGGCTATACGGTGCGGGATTTGATCGCGAGACTCCGCTGCGAAGTCATTGTTGTTTCCCGGAACCAACTCGGGACAATCAACCACACGCTGCTCACGGTTGACGCGCTGAGAACCACAATAAACAAAGGGGTTAAGGTTGTTTTAATGTCCCACAAAATCGAGGATGCCTCCACCAGTTCGAACGGCCAAATCCTGGCCGAGTTGCTGGCTCCCAGCCCGGTTCTCACGCTGCCCTTTCAGGGGGACAGTTTGCTCCGAATTGGGGTGGTGAAAAAAAGTGCAAAAATAATTCAAAAAAGCCTTGCGCGAATTCTGGCTTAAGATATTGTCCTGCCCGCGCTCTTTGTGAATCCAATGTCGACGGCGGCGAAAAATAGTTGAAGAAAGATTTTGACAGTCGCCCGGGAGTTGGTAAATTAGCTGAAGTTGCGGGTGCGCAACACCGGCGAAAAAAAAGAAATAAAGTCTTTGACAGCCGGCGCAGTGTTCGTAGAATCACTGCGAATTAACAGAGGTCTGAGAGGCCGAGTTAAAAGTGATTAAATCGGCACTCGGATTTTTTGTCCCCCGATCCGGGAAAAAGTCAGGCTTAGAAGCCTAATGCCAGTCAGGCACAGAGTGGACGGGTGGGAACGAGTTTTACGGATGGAAACATCCGCTGCTCATTGAAAATTGAATTGTGCGATAAGTTAAGAGCCCCTTCAAATAAAGCCCGTTAGTGGGCTCTGTTTGGAGAGTTTTAAGATTGTAAATCGTCCGGTTCACCACCGGACAACAGATCAACTAACGTTTTTAACGGAGAGTTTGATTCTGGCTCAGAACGAACGCTGGCGGCGTGGATAAGACATGCAAGTCGAGCGCTGATTACAGGGTAGCAATATTCTGTGGTCGGAGCGGCGCAAGGGTGCGTAA
>Ga0182014_10002320_pt1 | contig 24059 bp, 34 predicted proteins | sample 612S2DmetaG_FD_120489 | JGI IMG/M metagenome (GOLD analysis project Ga0182014, IMG submission 120489) | Permafrost microbial communities from Stordalen Mire, Sweden - 612S2D metaG | ecosystem: Environmental > Terrestrial > Soil > Wetlands > Permafrost | place: Sweden: Stordalen | collected...
CAACCAGCTGAATTCTACCCAGGCACAGCTCACCAGCGCCAACTCCCAGCTGAGCGGCGTGAACACCCAGCTCACGAGCGCAAACTCGCAGCTCACGGCGACCCAGCAGGCGCTGACGAGCGCCAATGGCCAGGTGACCTCCCTTCAGAGCGCGGTCTCGAGCGCGTCGTCTCAGGTTACTACACTTGAGAACGAGGTCACGTCGCTCCAGTCGACGATTGCTCAGACGATGGTCTTCCAGACTCTCAGTCTTACCGAGCAGCCGCTCGTCGCGGCGATCGCGGAGACCCTGATCCCGACCGACTCAAACGGCGCGGGCGCGAAGGAAGCGGGGGTCGTATACTTCATCGACCACCAGCTGAACAGCGTCTACGGCACCGGGGGAGCGATGTACATGCAGGGCCCATTCATCGAAGCGAACCTTACCACTCCGGTCACCGTGAACGGGGCGACCTATTCGGGAGGGACTCTGGTTGCCGGACTTGACGCCGGGATGCGGTATCAATATCCCATGACTCCCAGGCAGTATTGGCGAGACGGATTGCTGGCGATCGAAGCCTACGCAAACAGCGCCTATGGAGGCAACTTCGAGACACTCTCCGCGGCGAACCAGGTGGCTTGCCTGACGGACATCTACAACAACAAGCTCACGACAGCTAGCTTCAACAACATAATACCGCAGGAGTTCTTCTACGAGGTCTTCTTCATGACCTGGTCGGGCTTCCTGATGGACCCGATGTACGGCGGGAATCAGGGCTTGGTCGGATGGACCCTCACGGGATTCAACGGGACGAACACCGGCAACTTCTACAACGAAGGATACTCCCCGAAGCAGATCATGCTCATGACCACCCCCTTGATCCTCAAACCCGCCAGCCTCGGGCAGCTACAGCAGGCATCCTCATAGGAGCTGATTGAGATGTCAACAGTAATCACCGACCCTGCGGCAGATGTCGTCATCCTCGGTCTGGGGATGGTCGGAGGAGTGGTGGCCGCCGAGCTCGCCTTGGCCGGCTACAAAGTCGCCGGTATCGACAAGGGCCCATACTGGAACTATTCCTCCGACTTCTCTGAAACGAAGTACGACGAATGGGGGCTCGCCTATCTGCACAAGTTCGACCACACCAACATGGCCCAGCCGGGAATAGGAGGCCCGGTGATCGCGGCCGGAGGTTACACTGGCAGCGCACCGTCGAACCTCGGCTTGGCCGCGGGCGGGACCGCCGCTAGCATCGGAAGCAAGTTCAAGGCGGCCCAGGCCAACAAGTACACGCGAAGCTCGACGACGGTCTCCCTCGCGGGGAGCGGCATCACGGTACCCACGACGGATCTCCTCCTGGACCTCGACCCGGTCTACAACGACATCTATGGCGATCCGCTCACGCGGTTCACGCAATCCTACAACAACAACTCTGTGGGGTGCGCGAACCTGATCACGCCCCTCTTGGTGCCCTTGGCGAACAAGATGGGCCTGGCCAATGTGACGCTCGCAGCCCCGGCCGCGAACGGAACGAGCCCTGGCCCCAACAGCTACAGCATCCACATCAGGGGAGGTGCGAAGATGGGGAGCAACCCAGCGACCTCGGCCTTCAACGCGTGGCAGCAATCCTGGACGGTGAACAACCTGTTCGCCGCGGGAGAGGCACAGGACACGACGCCTTCGGTCGTGACCCAGGGGACTCACGTGATCGGTGCCCAGTCGTATCTGGCGGCTGAGGGCATCAAGAAATACCTTCAGAACCCGGGCCCGCTGGTGTAGCGGCGCCCCAGCAACGGGCGATGGGCAGTGCTCGTTGCCCTAGGCACTTCTAGGTACCGACGAAGGGCGCGGCCTTCACGTACCTTCTTTCCTTCAACTGCATCACGACCGCGTATGCGATGTCGGCGCGGGATATCCTGCTGGAGGGCGGCCTTTTCAGGTCCGCTCTGTAGTTCTTGGTCAGCGTCCCCTCGGTGATGTATGGCACCCTGACGATGGTCCAGTCTAGGCCGCTCTTGCTGACGAGCTCGAATTCCTTCTGTTTCTCCTCCACTCCGCGGCGGAAGGTGAGCTTCGAGAACCACGCCGCCAGCCCGTACCCGACTCCCTTCTCATCCCAGGGAACCTTGACCCCGGCCCCCGCGACCCCGATGAACCGCCTTGCTCCGCTCTTCCTCATGGTGGTGAGGACCAGTTCGGTGACCGCGAGGAGCCGCTTGACCTCGGCAGAAGAATTCGCTCGGACGCCGAGGGTGTAGATCACGGCGTCACATCCCTCGATGACCTGGCCAACGGCTCCGGGATCCCCCGAGTCGCCCTTGATCACGGTCAGCCTCTCGCTCCTGCTGGGAACCTTCGCAGGGTCGCCGACGAGCACCTTCACTCCGTGACCCTGCTCCAGCAGTTGGTCAAGGACCAGGCTGCCGATCGAGCCGGTAGCACCGAACAACGCGACCCTCACGAGCCAGGTTGAGCTGGGCCACGCATAAGGACTTTGACTATCCGGCTCCTCGCCGGCAGAGTGCGATGATCCCGCGGGCGCCGCCCGGACCCGAGTATGAGGGTTCTAGACGAATGTTGCATCAATCATAAGGCCGCCCGGATTGATTCCATCATATTATGTCGCGAGCCAAGACCGAGAGGCACCGGACAGTCCAAAGTTATCGAAGGACAGATGCGGACGGAGAGCAGACGGAGCCAGACTTCGTCTTCGTAGACCTGGACATGTAGCAACCGATGCCCTTCATCGACGTTGACGGGGTTCAGATCTTCGTCCAGGAGTGGGGAAACAGCAACGCGAAGCCGGTCGTGTTTCTCCACGGGTGGCCGTTCAGCCATAGAATCTTCGAGTATCAGATGCGTCAGCTCGCCGAAGATGGTTTCCGGAGCGTCGGCATAGACCTCCGGGGTTTCGGCGCCTCCGAGAAGCCTTGGCAGGGGAACGACTACGATACATGGGCCTCTGACGTAAAGGCCGTGCTCCACAGCCTGAGTCTGCAGGACGTAACTCTGGTCGGCTTCTCCATGGGAGGCGCGATAGCTACCTACTTCGCTGCTCACCACGACAGCGACCGGAGGGTGTCCAGGCTTGTCCTTCTCGGGGCCGCCGTGCCGTCCTCCGCGCCCACCCCTGAGCTGCGCCAGGCCAAGGAAGACGCCATCAAGTCGCTGCTGGCCGATCAAGCGGCCTTCGATGAGGGTTTCATCAAGAAGGCGTTCCATGCCGCACCGAGCCCTCAACTACTGCAATTCCTGGTGAACATAGGGATCTCGGCCTCCTCGCGTGGGAGCGTGAGGGGACTCGAGGAACTCCGGGACAGGGACCTGAGGGCGGAGATGGAGTCGGTCGCTATTCCCACCTTGATCTGTCACGGCGTCTTCGACCAGGTCGTCCCCTTCCACCTCGCCGAGATCCAGCTGGGAGCGATCAAAGGCTCGAGACTTGTTAGGTTTGAGAACAGCGGCCATGCGATGATGTACGAGGAGAGAGACATGCTCGCCGGAGAGCTGGCGCGCTTTGCGGACCCGCTATCGGAGGCCACATTCAAGTGCGCCACCTGCGGTGCGACCTTCCCAAGCGAGACCACGCTGGACGAACACGTAAGAGCGATGCACGTCGACCTAGTAAGGCAGTAGGTCGCCTCCAAGGGTCATCCTATCTGTCCCCTCGGTCGGATCGGTCGCCTCAAACAAGGTGGATGATTGCCAGGTAGGCCACGCACGAGATCGCCGCGCATGCCGGGATGGTAATCAGCCACGCCCACACGATCCTCCGCGCGACTCCCCACCTCACCGCTGTGAGCCGCCTCGTGGCGCCGACTCCCATGATGGACCCGCTCACACAGTGAGTCGTACTCACTGGAATCCCGAGGAGAGACGAAGTCATGATTACTCCGGCTGCGGTCGTCTCCGCGGCGAACCCGTGGACCGGGTCGAGCTTTGTGATCTTGAAGCCCATCGTGTTCACGATCCTCCAACCCCCGAACAGAGTCCCGAGCGCAATCGCGGAGTTGGCCATTATCGCTACCCAAAGCGGGACGCTGAACTTCGACAGGTTCCCGGTGGAGACCAGGAGCGCCGTGACGACTCCCATGGTCTTCTGGGCGTCGTTGCTGCCGTGGGCGAGGCTCACGAGGCTGGATGAGAATATCTGAAGCCTCTTGAAGTAAGCGTTGACGAGCCTCGCAGAGTAATGGCGGAAAGCCCTGAGGAGCAGGGTCATGAGGACGAAAGCGAGGGCGAGCCCAATCAGCGGCGAAGTGACCAGGAAAAGCAGGGTCTTGCTAAGGCTCGCGACGACGAGGACCCCAAGACCAGCCTCGGTCACCCCGGCCCCGATGAGCCCGCCGATCAGCGCATGGGAGGAGCTGGTCGGGAGGCCGAAGAACCATGTGATGAGGTCCCAGGATATGGCGCCGATGAGGGCCCCCAGAATGACGTACGCGTTTATGGCGGTCGGTGAGATGATACCCGAGCCTATGGTGCTCGCGACCGCGAAGCCGAAGACCAGGAATGCCACGAAGTTGAAGGTCGCAGCGAGGCCGACAGCGGCCGGAGGCGACAGAGCCCTCGTCGACACCACTGTCGATATCGAGTTCGCCGCGTCGTGGAAACCATTGACGAAGTCGAAGGCGAAGGCGACCACGATTATCCCGATGACGAGGGTCGTGAACAACTCGGATTCGGCTTCCTAGGTGTAGCGCCTTACGATGTCCCTGAGCTCTTGGCTGACGTCTTCGCACCTGTCCGTCACGATCTCCAACTCCTCATAGATCTCCTTGAGCTTCATAATCTGGATGACGTCGCTCCCCTTGAACAGCTTGGCCACGCTGTCGTTGAGGATCACGTCCGCCTCGTTCTCCAGGGTGTCGACCTCGATGCACCTCTGGTCTATCTCCTTGGCTCCCCGGTGCCTCATCGCGACGAACGCGGCGTGGATTTCGGCCACCGACCGGGCCACTATTCTCGCGAACTGCTTCATCGCCTCGGTCGATTCCTTGATCTCGTAGAGCACTATCCGATTGGCGGCCGCATCCATGAAGTCCAGCACATCGTCATAGAGCGATGCGAGCTTGGTAATGTCGTCCTGGTCGATTGGCGTCACGAAGGTCGCGTTGACCTTCTCGTAGATCTGGTGGACGATCTCGTCTCCCCTGTGCTCTATCTGCTTGAGCTCGGCCCTCCTCTCCTCGAGCCTGTCAAATTGCGTGATCATCTCCTCCAGCACCTTCGCCCCGTTCGCGACGTTGCTCGACTCCTCCTCGAGCAGGTCGAAGAACACCTTGTCCTCCGGGACTATCCAGCTCCTGAACCCCATCTCGGGTCGTCCGCGCCCCATCCAGCTTGTTCATTTAACGGTATTGAAACGCGGGGGAGGCCTTCGCCGAGATTACACGGTTGAGCTTACCGCGGCTTCTTCGAGTACGACCCGGGGACCGGCGCCGGGGCCCCTGGCTGCGGTGCGTGGTGGAAATGAATTGGCTTCTTGCTAAAGAGGAAATCACCCTTTCCCTAATATGAAGAGCAGCACGCGATACACTCGATAATCGTTGACAATGACCACCCTGGAGAAGGTGCCCCGTGGTAGGGAGCCATACGGTACGGCCACGACGGGAACGTTCACGAGGATAATCGCCGTTGCCAACCAGAAGGGCGGAGTCGGAAAGACCGACCTCACGGTCAACCTCTCGTGCCAGCTCGCCGCGGCAGGCAAGAGGGTGCTGCTCGTCGACATGGACCCTCAGGCCAACGCCACGAGCTATCTCGTGGGCCCAGAGACCCAGATTGACAAGACCACAGCCGACCTCCTCCTCGACGACGAGGTCTCGCTCGCGGACGTGCTGATCAAGGGGTGCAGGGAGAACTTGGACGTGGCCCCGGCGAGCGGCGACCTGAGCGCGTGCCAGATACGCCTCGCCAACGACATCAACATGCAGTTCAAGCTGAAGAAGAAGCTGAAAGAGCTCAAGGAAGGCCTCGAGTACGACTACGTCGTAATCGACACCCCTCCCTCGCTCGGCTTACTCACGGTAAACACCCTGACTGCGGCGAACCAGGTCCTGATACCCGTACAGACACAGTACTTCGCCATGGAAGGAGTGGTCCAGCTCCTCGACACCATCAGGAAGGTGAAGGAGGACATCAACCCTGGACTCGAGATACTCGGGGCAGTTCTCACACTCTACGACAGGCGGACGCTCCTTGCGAGAGAGGTGGAGGCGAAGGTCAGGAACGGCTTCACGGACGGCCCGGTGTTCAGCACCGTCATCCCAGTCAACATCAGGCTCGCTGAGGCGCCGAGCTATCACAAGTCGATCTTCGAGTACGACGCCGACTGCAACGGTGCGAAGGCCTACGAGAAGCTGACCGAGGAGATTCTGGGATGCCTCGAGGCCTAGGCGAGGACCCTCTCACTCGGAAGAGAAAGGCCAGCAGGCTGGCTGCCTCGCGGTACGCCGCAGACGGTCCCGCTCCGGGCTCGTCCGGCTTGGGTTCCCCTTCTCAATCCCCGCTCCAAGGAGGAGCGGCGCTCAACTCTTCTTCTTCGAGACCGACTGCCCATAGCGACGTCTTCTTCCGGAAGCGGTCGGAGAGCGGCCCCGCCTCAAGTAGCCCGGCGCCGGTCCACGAGGTGGAGGAGCAGGCCATATCCGAACCTGAGTTCGCCCCGCAAGTCGTCGCAGAGCCTGTCGTCTCAGAACCCATCTTGCCCGCGCCAATAGAGGTGGCTCCTGCCATCCCCTCTCCGCCAATCGAGGAACCGGTAGTATCGATACCCGAATCAGCTCCTCAGGCGTCCGCGCCCCATGAGGAAGTGGTCTCAGCCCAGCCGGCTGCTCCGGCACCGGCGGCACCGGAGAGGGCGCCTGCAGCCCACGTCGAACCCGCGCCCCAGGAAGGCGGAATCCTCAAGCGGCTGTTCGGAAGGTTCCGCAAGTAGAGCCTCCTCTCGGTTACCTACCCCGGGTTTGGACCGTCCTTCCGAGCGCCGGTGCGGGACCGCGCCGGCCCACAGGAACTGACCCTGAAAGGGAGCGATCCACTATACTAAGTATACAAAATAAATAGTAGCGGGCCGGGAGACCTGACCGATACCAGTTTGTCGAGCTCACCCTTCGAGTACTGGACCAAAGGGACACCGATTGCCACGGAAGCCCCAATCGAGGGCTGCCCTATCGAGGCGAGCCTCGGGGTCTTGGGAAGAAAGTGGACCATGCTGATACTCAGGGAGATGTCGATGCGGAACGTCCAACGCTTCTCGGATTTCCTGAGGGGGATCCCAGGTCTGACACCGCGGATGCTGTCGGCCCGCCTGAAGGAGCTCGAGGGGGAGGGCATCATCCAGAAGACCGAGGGCAGAGACTCCCCAACAGCCGTCAGGTGGAGCCTCACCGAGAAGGGCTGGGACGCGCTTCCGATCCTGATGAGCTTCTTCGCCTTCGGCTCGAAGTGGTACGCCGGCGCTGTCTTCGCAGACGGCAGGCCGAGGGAGATCAGGGAGGTCTTCAGGCAGAAGAACCTCGAGAAGAGCTACGTCAACCTTCCCCTTGACTCGAGACAGATCGAACGACCCTAGGAAAGCCTCTTGACAGGCGCAGCGAAGGTGGGGGTTCTCCTGACGACGCCTTTTCCTTGGGATTCTCTCTCTTCCAGAAGGTTTCTTTAGCGTGGCCGAGACCACAGGAGCGATGAAGCTGAAAGGCCGGGTCTCAATCATAACAGGCGGAACTTCCGGTATCGGAAGGGCGACTGCCCTGCTCTTTGCGCGGGAGGGCGCGAAGGTGGTAGTGGCCGGGCGCAGCGCCTCGCGTGGGAAGGAGGTCGTGGAAGCCATCAGGAAGGAGCACGGTGAGGCCATGTTCGTGAAGACGGACGTCTCGAAGAGCTCCGATGTGCGGAGGCTCGTGGATACGACGCTCAAGGAGTTCGGGAAGATAGACGTGCTGTTCAACAACGCGGCGCTCTCTCCGGTGGGGACCGTACTGGACACGTCCGAGGAGGAGTGGTCCGACGTCATCGGGACCAACATGACCGGCACCTTCCTCTGCACCAAGTACGTCCTGCCTCACATGATCAAGAGGAAGAGAGGGGCGATCATCAACACGGGCTCGATCAACTCACTCATGGCGATGAAGAAGGAGGCAGCCTACGACGCGTCGAAGGGAGGGGTGCTCATGCTCACGAGGGCCGTCGCGATGGACTTCGCCGAGTTCAACATCCGCGTCAACTGCATCTGTCCGGGCGCGATCGACACGCCCATGCTGAGGGACATCCTGTCCCAGACGCCGGACCCTGTTGCTGCAGAGGCGAGCCTGGTCAAGCAGCACGCACTGGGGAGGATAGGGTCGCCGAATGAGGTCGCGCAGATGGCGCTCTTCCTCGCCTCGGACGACTCGTCGTTCGTCACAGGGGCCGCGATGCCCGTGGACGGCGGCATGCTAGGGGGGTGGACCTGACGCTTGAGGAAGAGTACCATACCCGAATGGGCGATCGCGAGGGAGAGGATTCAGAAGGAGGAGTCAACCGACGAGATTGTGCAAGACATGCAGTTCATGAGTTACCTGGTGGTCTTCGGGTCGTCGGTCGAGTACAAGGACCTGGCGGCCTCCGAGCGGACAACCATCGACAGGCTGCTGCGGATGGGCGTATTGATCGAAGCTGACTCCGAGGCCGGGAGCAAGAAGGTCAAGCTCGCTGAGGCCTGGCGCCGTGCGATCGAAGGCCGACGAGAAAGAAAGCCGGTCTCCTGACTACTCAGCGGACGCTCGTCGAGTTACACCAGAGTTCAACTTTGAGACTCTCCCCCCTACGGAGGGTGGCTCACATCGGCGCGCCGCAGCTTCCGCAGAACCGCTGTCCCGCGGCCACGGTCGCCCCGCACTTGGCGCAAATCCTTGAGGCCTGCGCGGCAGGCGCCTGCTGACCCATGGGGATGCCGGCATAGCCAGCTGTGAAAGGAGCCTGATATCTCACAAGGTTCTCCCTGATCAGCCCGTACGCCTTCTCCGCATCGGAGTTGGGTAGGTCGTTCAGCGCGAGGGGCTCGCCTCCGAGGCGGAGGGTGCACCTGACGGTGGACCTGACCAGACCCTTGTCCAGCACGACGTTCGCAATGTCCTGGTAGTTGAAGTCAGTGTAGTCCTTCCTCAGGCCGAGGGTGTGGGGGTGCCGCAGGATGATCCGCTCGTTGGTTATTACGACAGAGTCTATGTTGATCTTTGGATGGTATATCTTCTGTTTGATGTACAGCTCGACCTGCTCGTTCGGGCCGAGTATCTTCGCTATGTCCTCAGGGGTCTCTTCCAAGTTCAGCGCGCCCTCTATGGACGCGGTAGGATATCTGCTTTTGCGAGACTTGAATGCCCAGTGGACGCGCCACCTTTTTGAGGGGCGGCGGTCCTCCTGGCTCTGATATGATGAACTCAACTGCCGAGGCGCGGTCATTCCTTGAGAGGGCATTTACGAAGCTCTTCGATCCACTCGCCACCGAGCGAGACATGCTCGAGTTCTTCAGCCCTGACTACAGGCAGGATCTGAACGGCAACGTCTACACCTTCCGCCAGTTCATAGACGGCGTCTCGGAGATGAAGGCGTCACTCAGATCGAGCAGGATCGTCTTCACCAGCGTCGTGTCAGGGGGCGACACCATCGCCGAGGTTCACGTCGTCGATGCTGTAAGGAAGGACGGGACTCGCCTGAAGTTAAAGGTCATCGCGTTCCAGACCATCGAAAGAGGCAGAATCGTGAGGGCGGAGGAGCTCAACTGCCCCCTCCCGGGCTGAGAGCGGAAGATCACTTTGCCCGGGCGACCAGCCCCAGCAGGGCGAGTAAGTCGTCGTCCCGGATGTTGGCCCTCGCGGTCTCCATGAACTCTTCCGTCCCGGGTGCCGAGCGTCCCCTCCCATACTCGAACGCCTGCACCGCCATCTCGAGCTTGTCGACCTGCCTCACCAGCTTGGCCTCGCTCGTCTTCCCTTGACTGAACTCGAGCCATATCCTCCAGTACTCGCCTCGGACCTCGGGAGGCATCCCGGCCAGGATCTTCTTCATGGCCGCGGACTCTAGGACCTGTTTCCGTCTCCGGGTGCGCTCTCCTGGAATGGTGTCCCCCACGAGTGCCTCGGGGAGGTCGTGAATCAGGGCCATCTTCAGGACCTTCAGGGTGTCAAGCCCGCGGAGGTCGCTGTAGAGCATCGCCATCAGGGCGGTCCGGTAAGAATGGTCTGCGACCGACTCAGGATCCTTCATGCCGAGCTTGACGACCCACCCTTTGCGGCGTTCGCCCTTCAGGCGTCCTGCGGTCAAGAAGAACTCGAGGAACGCCCGCCCGGGCTCTCCGGAACGTCCAGCCATGGTCGGTACTCGCCTCGCGCATTATTATCTGCTCTTGACGCAGTGGTTCGTCGGGACCGACACGTCGAGCGGATTTTTCACGCGACGTCCGAAGCGAGTGCCTCGCCCAGGTAGTCGTCCCTCTCGGGAGTGAAGAAGTCGATCAGAATACTGGGCTTACCCCCCTCGGTCCTCAGCTCGTGGAAGACGCCCGGGGGGATGTAGTAGCCGTCGCCCGGCCTGATCCTACACTCAAGCTCCCCGATCTTGAACGTCCCTTCTCCCTCGAGGACGACCCCGAACTGAGCATGAGGGTGATTGTGCAGCGCGAAGACCCTCCCGGACTCTATCTTGTAGTAGACCATCATCCCGGTGGACGCATGACAAAGTATTCGCCGCCGAACACCCGGCATGATCTCGTGCCAGGCTCCCTCCTTTTCGTGCCAGACCGATGCCGAGGAGTATTGGTCCAAAGGGTTGAGCGGGGGTTGAATCCGTCTGGCGCATATTAATTATTTTCCCGGGATCCGAAAAGATATAAAATCGCTGCGGAGGGTTGGTCGAACCTTGTCCGCAACCCAGGGTCCCGGATCCTCCGAGACCGTTCTCATAGTCATCGCCTTCGTACTCCTCCTAGCCGTCCGCAGGGTCTACAGGATCTACCGGGGGACCCGCTTCAGCCTGGGGAGGACGGTGCTCTTCGCGGCCGTCTACGTCTTGCTTGGCGCAGGATTCTCCGGGGCGTCCTTCTACGAGGGAGTCCCGGTCTATCTTGCGCCCCTATACGCCCTGATAGCTGCGGCATCGGCCGTAGCTTCTTACCGATTCGCCGACCGGAGAATAACTTTCTGGAGGGGGGCGGACGGCTCACTGTACTTCAAGGGCGGGGTCGGGATCTACCTGATTTACCTGGTTGGGCTGGTCGCCCGCCTGTCCATCGACTACGGGGTGATAGGGCCGACCGCCTTCAGTTTTGCTCCGGGCCTTACCCTTACGGGGACGGCCCTTCTAGGGACGATAGCCACCGACCTCCTCCTCATGTTCGGAGTCGGCCTCCTGATTGGTAGAAACATCCGGACAGTGATGAGGTACCGCAGGATTGAGCGGGGAGAGGATACTGTGCCTGACTCTCCCTCTCAGCTCGGCAGCGAGGCTGGTTCGTCCCCTTCGACTATGAACATGAACCCGCAGTCGACGCAGCTCGCGTGCCAGTGCCCGGAGTCTGAACCGACCGATTCCAGGTTAGCGCTTCCGCACCTCTGACAACGGACGGTCAGGGCGGCCTTCTCACTCTTCATTGGTAATCATACTCCGCGGGCGGAGCCGACAGGCGGTGATAATGCTTTCTCCCCAGCCGCCGTGGGGAGGCCTGTAAACCCTTTTTAGTCCACGCCGAGACGCCGGTTCCGTAGAACGAATGAAGTGCTTCGTCCATCAGAACACCGACGCCATAGGTGTCTGCTCGACGTGCGGAAGGGGTCTCTGTAACGCTTGCGTTGTCAAGATAGGCGGGAGGTTCTACTGCAAGGATGACGCCGATAGGGTCTTCGGACGAAAGCTGACGACAAGAGTAGTGGCCGGGGAGAACGAGAGGGGGGCTGTCCTCATGGTCGGCTCGATTCTGTCCTATCTGGTGGGCGGGGTGGCCGTGCTGCTCAGCTGCTTCGTGCTCTTTGCGGGCATTATGGCGGGCGACCTCGGAGGCAACAATGTCTTAGGCAACCTCTTCACGCCATACTTCGCGTTCCTTGGCCCGATACTCAACTACTCCCAGAGCGCGCTCGTCTTCATCGGGCTGGGCGTGATGGTCTTCGGCGCCATAGGGATAGCCGCGGGGTTCTATCTCTGGAAACCCGCCATCCACGGCGCGCTCTTCGCCATCGTCTTCGGGATAATGGGGCTTATACTGGCGTTCGTCCTGATGCCGATCTACGCAAGCGTTGTCTTCATCGACGGCCTGTTCGCGGTGAACATCCTGATCATAGCCCTCGCCCTAATCGGACTGCGGCAGATGATGATAGACCCGACCCGCGCAAGATAGCAGAGGACGCGTGAGGGTCCCGAGCTGCGTGGACGGACCAGAACTGAATATATTGGCTTTGTGGATGCCGCGTCCAGACTTCCGGTTCCGGCGCACTATATACAGGCGGCCCTGGGCACTCGCCAATGTCGGGGCGAAGCGCGAACACGGTATTCTCGACGCTCGAAGGGTGGGCCCTGGTGGTCGGGCAGCCCGCGCTGGTCTTCTTCGTGCTCGCGCTCTACTACCTGCAGACCCGGACGGGCAGGACCAGCGATATCGACCTGCCGGTATGGGGTGCCAATGGCCGCCGCTTCCCTGTGGTCGACGCCGATCCTGAGCATGCAGGAATTGGCGAAGGCTAGGCCGGCCTCCCTCTCAATCCTGGACCTCGCTCGGTCCGCGGGAGTCCTTTTCTCCCCGCGGGCCGCGCGCCGCCCGCTTGACAAGGTCGCATCCCAGACTGACCCCGCGCGAGATCAAGTTCGTGACGAGGCCGCTCTACTGCAAGTTCGCGTCGATAAACGCAGATGGCTCGGCCCACGTGACCCCGACCTGGTCGATGTTCGAGAACGGGCTCTTCGTCTTCAGCATCCCAGCGGCCGCCGTCAAGCTGAGGAACCTGGAGAGGGACTGCAGGGTCACCCCACTCTTCGACGACGCCTACTCGTGGGTCGCCGTGCGGGGACGCGCCATGATCAACCCTGATAGGGACAATGGCCTGGACACCGAGAGGCTGGCCGTCCTGTACATGGGCCGCCGCGAGGGAGTGAGGACCGCTGCCGAGATAGTCAAGAGGAAGCACCTCTCGGTCGAGGTCACCCCGGAGACGGTCGTCTCGGATAATGTGTGAGCACCCTGCGAGCCCCGTGAGGCGCCCTCCCGATTCGTAATCTTAATTACCCGAGAAAGTATCTGGGGAAACCAGAGAACCATGTCGCTGAAACTTGGAAATCTGAAGATCAAGAGCTCCGCATTCGCGCCGATGGGCCGAATCCCGAAGCGGAACGCTGGGGACGGGGAGAACCTATCCCCGCCGCTGGAGTGGAGCGGCGCCCCGAAGGGGACCCGCGAGTTCGCGATCGTCTGCCACGACCCCGACGCGCCTCTGGTACACGGGTTCACCCATTGGGTCCTCTACGGCATTCCAGCCGACACGACGAAGATAGCCGGAGGCCAGAAGCCCGACATCTTCATAGGAGGACTGAACGGGACGGGGAAGGCCGGTTATGAGGGACCATACCCGCCTAACGGTCACGGCCCGCACCACTACTACTTCTGGATCTACGCCCTCGACAAGAACCTCGGCCTCAAGCCTGGTCTGGCTCTCGAGGAACTCTACGGCTCCATCGAGGGGCACGTCATGGAGCAGGCCCGGGTGGTCGGCGTCTACGAGCGCTAGGAATCGACAAGGGTCCGCACATCCGAGATGAGCAAACCTAGGGTCAGGAGCGGCCGTTTTACGCGGTATGCCACCCTGATGATGATAGCCCTAGGTGTGCTCACGATCCTTGTGAATACGACCCTGGCAGCCGTGATCATCGCCCTAGGTGTGGCGATGTTCCTCTTCGAGAGGGCTCTCGTGGGAGCCGGAGACCGCGCGGCGCGACCGTCGAAATGAGCTACTTCCTCGAGGCCATCAGCATACGGGACCGCTGCTGGCACTGGATCGCCTTGTCTGAGTAACCCTTCCAGACGGTGTAGTTGTCCTGGCCCTTGGCGAGGAGGAGCAGGACGTCGGCCGCATTGAGGTAAAGCACTATCGCCTCCTCTACGCTGCCTGCCTTCTCCTTGGCGCCGGCGTCCGCGATGAGCTGGCCTGCGTACCACTCGACCTTCTTCAGCTTCGACATGCCCGCCGCGGGGTGGGCCTGGCTCTGCTGCGTAGTGACTTTCGGTGCTGACATCCTCTCTGTCTCTTCCCCAAACCTGCAAAAGAACCAGTGTCATGATTAATGAACAAAAGCGCAAATCTGGAGGACGCCCTCGGCCGCAAACACCAGCAGTCCAGCCGGGGGAACTCCTGAAATAGTGAAAGCTAGGGTAGCTAAACGGGAACTTGACTTCGGCACAGAGCAAGCCCGAGAGGAGGATCACCGGACGGACCTTCCTGATCATCTTGGTAGTGGGAGTGATCGTCGGGGTCGCTCTGGTCGGGGGGTCGATATACCTCAATGGAGCTCCGACTGGAACCGCGTCACTGAGTGGCACACTCTTTGTGAGCAGCGCCGGATCGTTTACCCCCGGGGACCTACAGTCGTATGTCTCGGCGACCTACAACGTGACCCTCTCCGCCGCCTCCGGAAACGGGACGATGAGCCTTTCGATCCTGGACAACGGAACGGACATCCTTCAACAGCATGGCTTCGTCGTTAGCGATTTCGTCCTCACCCCCAACAACCTGACGATGGCCTTCTCGGGAGTGAGCGTGAACCTCGGCTGGATCAACAACGGCACGATCTGGAAGGCGCTCAACGAGACCTACATAGCGGCGGCCGGCCCCAACGCTCCTGCGAGCCAGCTCAGAGGTTCGATATCACCGACGGACTTCCCCGGAGTCCCCTCAGGAGACTACGTGATTCTGAGCCTCTCGATCACCTCCCAACCGTCCGACAATATCCCGTTCGTCGTAGGCCCGTATTGGTCCTGGGCGTCAACCCTGCAGGTCTTGAGCGGCATCCCCTCGACGAAGTAGCTGACTCCAGCCTCTCGCGAGACGAGGCCGGTCTGTGCACGGGGTTAATAATGGCGTGAAACCGGATACCTGTCACGAAAGTCATCTCCGAACTCGAAAGGTATCGAGACGACGTGATTGAAGGCAAGAGAACCTCTGAGGAGGGCGTGGCTCGGGAGCTCTCGAACATCGAGACCTACAACCCTCGGTTCAACGCGTTCATCACGGTCTTCTCGGGGGATCCCGGACTCTCGCTCTCCCGCGCGAGGGAGCTCGACGGCAGGCTGGCCAAGAGGCGCTCCGGCAGGGCGCCGCCTCTTCTGGGCGTTCCCGTGACCATAAAGGACAACGTCTTCCTTGCTGGCTTCCCCACGACCGACGGTTCCAGGTCCTTCAGAAAGTTCCTCCCTCCGGGCAACGCCAGGGTCGTTGACCTTCTGCTGGGCGCTGGGTGCGTCCCCCTCGGGAAGACGAACCTCCATGAGCTCGCACTGGGGGTAACGGGGACCAGCGGCTACGGCGGCCCGATTCACAACCCCACAGACCCCTCACGAGTCTCAGGCGGTTCGAGCGGAGGCTCCGCCGTCTCGGTCGCGCTCTCCAAGGGACCGATAATCAGCATCGGGAGTGACACCGGCGGCTCGGTCAGGATTCCGGCCGCCCTCTGCGGGGTGTGCGGCTTCAAGCCGTCACAGGGGCTGCTGAGCACGGACGGGGTCTTTCCTTTGAGCCCCACCCTCGACCATCTCGGCCTTCTTACCAAGACAGTCCCAGACATGTCTTTTGCGTTCCAAGCCCTCACCGGCGTGCCCCTGACTCGGAAGACGAAGCCGCGCCTCGGGATTCCAACGAGGTACTTCACAGAGGACATGGACGAGACCGTTTCCAGGAGCTTCCTGGGGGCCGTCGACGCGCTTCGGAGCAGCGGCGAGTTCGAGGTCAAGGACGTCCATACGGGAGGGGACTACGACAGGTATTCGAAGGCCCGGGCGGTCATCACGGTCAGAGAGTCGTCATGGTTCTACGAGCAGGTCCTTCGGTCGCCCAAGCTGAGGAGGGCCATGCACCAGGATGTCCTTAGCCTGATGGACGGCGGCCTGAAGACAGGCATGCTCGAGTACATGCGTTCCATGGGTCTCAGGGGAGACGCGGTCAGAGAGGCGCCACGGCTCCTCTCCGGCATCGATGCGCTGATCGTGCCGACCTGCCTCATCACCGCGCCGAGGATCGACGAGGTCCTAGGGAACGAGACAGGGAAGATCCGCCGTCTCCTCCTCAGAAACACGGAGCTGTTCAACATGAGCGGCCTCCCCGCAATGAGCCTCCCGCTCGGGAAGACCGGAGCGTCGAAGCCGACGGCCCTCCAGATCGTGGGGGACCATGGGAAGGATGGTCTGGTCCTCTCGGTCGCAGAGAAGATCTGGGCGCTCCTGCACGGGACCTAGTACCTTCGGTGAGCCGAAGCGGGCTCCGTTCCGAACTGGACGGGCGGTGCCAATCGGTAAAATAGAGGTTCGATTTCGGGCAGTGCGAGCGGGCTAGGGAGAGGCGATTGATTGCAATACAAGTACGTCGTCCTCACTAACACGACCATCGGCGCGTTCATGTCCAACCTCGACGCCAACATCGTCCTAATCTCGCTCCCGACGATCCTGAGGCAGCTCCCGGGGACGCCGACGTTCTACGGGATCTGGATCATCATGGGCTACACGCTGGTCATGGCGACCGCTCTTCTTACGATAGGGAGGCTTGGAGACGTCTTCGGCCGGGTGCGGCTGTACAACCTCGGGTTCGCCGTCTTCACGATCGGGTCTGGGCTGTGCAGCATCGCGCCGGACGGCCTCCTGCTCGTCTTCATGCGCCTCGTCCAGGGCCTCGGAGCCGCTCTCATCTGGGCGAACAACGCCGCCATCCTGACGGACGTCTTCCCCTCGACCGAGAGGGGCAGGGCACTTGGAATCAACCAGGTCGCGGGGGTCGCAGGGTCGATACTTGGTCTGGTGGCGGGCGGCGTCCTTACGACGTTCCTCGGGTGGCGGTCGATATTCTGGATCAACCTCGCGCCCGGCGCGTTCGCCACGATCTGGGCCTATCTCAAGCTCAAGGACATCAGCCCGCACCTGATCGGTGAGAAGCTCGACCCGCTCGGGAACGTCCTGTTCGGGGTCGGCCTGACGAGCCTCCTAGTGGGGCTCACGCTTGGCGCCATAGAGGGCTGGACTGGGACGGACTTCGGGCTGATGGCGGCGGGGGGCCTGATGATCGCAGTCTTCGGGTATGTCGAGACGCGTGTCCGAAACCCCATGATGGACGTCCGGCTCTTCCGGCTCCGCGCTTTCACGGCCGGAGCGCTCGCCAACCTCCTCACCTCGATATCGCGCAGCTCGATATTCCTAATCCTGGTCTTCTACTTCCAGGGCGCCCTGCTCTACGACGCCTTCAAGGCAGGCCTCCTCCTCCTCCCGTTCTCGGTGGCCTTCGTCATAGTCGGCCCTCTCAGTGGCGCCCTCTCGGACAAGTTCGGGGCGCGCCTCTTCGCGCCGACCGGGCTCATCCTCTCGGCGATTGCCCTCTTCTGGTTCTCGACGTTCCCGTTCGATGTCCCGTACTTCACCCTCGCCCTGCCCATGATCCTCGCAGGCGCGGGCGGCGGGATGTTCTTCGCTCCGAACGTGGCCGCGATCATGAACTCCGTCCCTCCGGTGAGGCGGGGCGTGGCCTCGGCAGTCTCATCCACCCTCTTCAACGTGGGGTCCCTCGTCAGCCTCGGGCTGGTCTTCGTTATCTTCAGCGCCTCCGTCCCGCTGAGCGCACTCCAGGCGATATTCGCCGGCGTCGCCCCACCCTCGGGCAGCCTCAGCATACAGCTCTTCATCGATGCGATGCACAAGGCGTTCCTCATCTTCGGCGTGATCAGCCTGTTAGCAGCCATCCCGGCCTCTCAGACGGGCCCCCACGCCAAGGAAACCATTATCTACGCCGCCACCGATTCTGCCTAGCGTTGGTCCTGTTCGCCAAGGACGTCGCCGAGAAGGTCTTCCTTTCGCTCCCACGGCAGACGAACGCGCTCGAGGCCGCGAGGATGATGAAGGAGAACCATCAGGGTTTCGCCATCATCTCGGACGGAGCAACGCCTGAAGGCATCGTGACCGAGTGGGACTACCTCTCCAAGATAATCGCCGAAGGCAAGGACCCTGCGACGGTGAGGCTCGTGGACATCATGACGCCGGGCCTGATCACGGTCAAGGGGGGCGATGGCCTGGAGTCAGTCGCCAAGACCATGACTGAACGCGGCGTGAGGCGCGTGCTGGTGATGCAGGACGACAAGATCCTCGGAGTCATAACCTCGCGGACCATCTTGGCCCGCCTCGAGGAGTACGTCAACCGGATTTCGACCACCATAGCGAGGCTCCAAGCTCCTCCTTACTGAATCTCCGGAAAACTATAAACCGCTTCTCCCGGCCCTCACGGGCATTGTCGTTGAAGGCAAGCGGGAGCGCCCCGGCCCACAAGCACTGCCCTGTGTGCGGGATCTCGATTGCGCCAACAAAGGACTACTGCTCCGACGCGTGCCGAGACATGGATGAGGAGGCCCAGAGGAAGATGAAGAACTACAGGAGGCTGACCCTCTTTCTAATGGTGGGCGCCCTGGCCGTGCTGATCGCGCTCTCTTTCATCCTGCGGGTGCACGGCTGAGGCTGTCCCTAGGTGCCCCTGACGTCGATCAGCTTCCAGAGCTCGTCGGTCGGCGGCCCCTCCACGGTCTCCCTCTTACCGTCTCGCCTGGCGAGGACCCCCCCACCCTTCCTGAACGCCCCGACAGCGGTCACCTTGGATCCCGCGGCACTGATGGCACTCGCGACCTCCTCCTCTGCACCGGGCTTCACGGAGAGGAGGAGTGTCCCGGAGCTTATTAGCCGAAGGGGGTCGAGCCCGAGCCTCGAGCAGACGTACGACGTCTCCCTGGCGACCGGGATCTTGTCCTCCAGCAGCTCGAACCCGAGGTTGGATGCGAAGGACATCTCGTAGACCGCCCCGAGCACTCCTCCCTCGGTGCAGTCGTGCATCGCGTGGACCTTCCCCGTCCCGAACGCCGCTACGGCTTCTTCCACGACGCTCAGCTTCCTGTAGAATCCTCTCGCCCTCCGAATCATCTCCTGGTCGGCCCCCCTCCCGAACCTGCCGGCGTCAGAGCCGCATATCGCGGTACCCTCCACCGCCGCGCTCTTGGTGATCATTATTGTGTCGCCGTCCCGCGAGTCGGCTGCCGTTATGAACGACCTGGCGAAGGCAAACGCGGTCGTCACCACGATTGGCCTCATCAGCCCAGGGGTGAGCTCCGTGTGCCCTCCTACGATCGTGATCCCGAGGCCGGCCGCCGTCCGATGCATCTCCCTCGAGATACTCGCCACCATCCCGACGCGGGCGTCCTCGGGGAGCAGGATGATCGACTGGATGAACCTAGGCCTGTTACCGCTGGTGGCGACGTCGTTGGCGCTGACGTTGACCGCGTACCACCCGACCCTCTCCGTGATTCCCGTCACGGGGTCCGACGAGACAACCAGGTAGTCCCTTCCTTGCTTGATCACGCCGAAGTCGACCCCGACGGACGGGGGGATCACCAGGTCGGACGACGGCGCCCCCGTCATCCCCAGGAGGTACTTGCTCAGGACCGCGGGTGGGAGCTTCCCCAGCGCCAAGACCATTCCCCCTCCTCACTTCTCCGTCTTTACCCAATTCGGCGCGATGCAACGGACCTGCATCCCGGTGCGTCGTAGGCGTACCATGTCGCTGAGCTCAAACTTCTGGGATTCGTGTGTGAGAAGCTCCTCGTAGGGCTTGAACGTCACCTTGACCAAGGCTGCGCGTCGACGCCCAGTGGCGATTTATTACTTTCGAGGCGCTCCCTCAAGCTTGCGGGCCTTCTTCCCGCTCCGACTCCAAGAGGGAGTGGTGCAGCATTATCGGAGCCTCGTAGAGGAGCGCCAGTGCGATTGCGTCGGAGGCCCGGTACCCTCCCAGGAGGAAGTCCTTCCCCTTGCCCAGGAACTGAAGGTCCGCCCTGAGGACATCGCCCGCGGGGTAGACCTCGACTGCCCTGAGGTGCAGACCCTCCTTGTCGGCGAGCTCCTCTATCATGTTGAAGACCGATGGGATCGATGACCTGTCGCCGCGGCCGAACCTCTGAATGTGCATCGCGCTCTCGCCGGAGAAAGCCCTCATCGCGAACGCCCTCCCTCCCTCGGACCTCAACAGGAGGACTCCTTCGGACCCGCTCTCGTCTGTGAACCCCACCTCTGCGACCTCCACCTTGGTGAACTCGCCGACGGAGCCCCGTTTCAACGCGCGGCAAATCCCCATCTCGCTATTAATTCCTTCTGAGGGCCGTGGGCTAGCTCTGCGGGGGTGCCGCCTCGGCTTCCCTGACCTTCTGCAGACAGGAGCTGACCCGCGCGAACGCTGCCCTAGCGCCCTCCCACTCGTCCCTCTTGATCTGGATGGTCATGGAGTTGACCTCGAGCTGCATCTCCCGTAGTCTAGGGGCGAGGGCAGGGAACTCCCTTGCTATTCTCCCCATCTCGTGGTTCATCCTGAACACGTCCTTGAGACCCTCCTTCTTCGCCGGGCCTTCCCCGGTCACCGCGCGGAGGGATTCCCCGGCAGCTAGCAGGGCGTCCTCGAGAAATCTGAAATCCGGCACCCGCCCCAAAGGCGTTCCACCGCTGTGGGGGCCTACTGGCTTGGGGGTTGCGCCGCGGCCGCCGCCGGTGCTGCTGTCTTGTTGACCTGCCTGTTCACGGCGTCCGAAAGGTAGTGGCCGCTCACGGTGACGCGGACGCTCTTCACGCCCTTCACGTGCTCGACGCTCGACTTCAGGTCCTGAGAGATCTTCAGGGCGAAGATGGGCGGGCAGTATGGGGTGGTCGCGTGATACTGGATGTCGACGCTCCCGTCCTTGACGTCCAGCTTGTCGATCAGGTTCATCTCCACGATCGGCACGCCGACTTCGGGGTCGATCACCTTGGAGAGTTCGCGCTGAATCTCCTTCATATCTACCTCTTCGGAGGACATGGTTTTTTCTTTCCCCCTGCTCTATTTATGAGTTTATCCGTAGACTCCGGCTCTCTCCCGCGGCGTATCAGGAGTGTCGATGGACTGGATCTCCTTGGCCATCTCCTGAGCCTTCGCCTCAAGCCCCTCGGTCTGCAGCTTTATCCCAAACATCTTCTCGAGCACGCCGAGCAGCTGGATCACAGAGAGCGGGTGCGGACTCGGCTCTCCGTGGTCAACGGATATCTTGTATCCTCTCATCCCGAACTTCTCGGCGAAGCCCACAACGAGCGACGCGAAGAAAGGGGCAGGCTCGTCCTTGACTATCTCTATCCCGTGGGACTTCAGGACCGCGACGCCGGCTTCATCGCTGGCGAAACCCGTCACCTTCGGAACCGCCGAGGGGGGCGCGACCTGCTCGGTCCAGCGGGCCCCAATCGATACTACCTCGTTGACCCCGAGCTCCCTCGCGTACCTCAGCACCGCCTCGGCGAACTCGTACTGTTCGTCGTGTGGCGACGAGTCGCCCGCGAGGAGGACCAGGTCGCGGCTTCCCGGATGGCTGTAGAACTCGGCTGAGCTGAGGCGGACCGTCCCGTCGTCGGATATCACAGCGACCGGGGGGAACGCTGAAGAGTAGATGGTCGCTATCCTCGTGAACTCCATCTCCTGCAGCATGAAGTTCGTGAGTTCCTTCGCCTGGGAGTACATGGCCCTGTACTGGGAAAGGTTTGTAGAGAGCGAGACTATCAAGACCGGGTCCTTCAGGGCCGGCTTCCCGTCTACCTCTATTCTCTCCCACAACTCTACTTCGCTGCCGATGAGAGCCTCTCGTGATAAAAGGGCATTGGTCTCCCCGCTCGCTCATCCGGAGACGATCGTGTAGTATCTCCCGTTGACTGTCTTGAGCCTCACGTTCACGCCGTAGCACGAGCTGAGGTTCCTGCCCGTCAGGGTCTCCTCGATTGGCCCGGACGCGAGGACCTTCCCGGACTTCAAGAGTAGCGCGTGGGTGAAGCCCGAAGGTATCTCATCGGTCCGGTGGGTCACGTACACCATCGCCGTGCGGCCGCGTCCGGCGAGCAATGTGAGGCCGTCCAGGAACTGCTCGCGGGCGCCGAGGTCGAGGCCCTCGCAGGGCTCGTCCAGCAGGAGCAGCGCCGCGTTCGCCATGAGCGCCCTGGCGATCATCACCTTCTGCCTCTCTCCCTGGGAGAGCTCCTTGACCATCTTCCTTACCTGGTCGCCGCACCCGAGACTCTGGAGGAGAGAGGCGGCTCTCCGGACCTCCCCGGGAGGGGCCTTACGCCAGATCCTGGTGGACCCGTATTTTCCGCTCATGACCAGGTCGAGGACCTTCTCGTCTCCAGGTATCCACCCTTCAAGGTATGCGCTGACCATGCCGATGCGGGTGCGCAGCTCCCGGAGGTCGGTCTCTCCGAAACGGTTCCCGAGAATCTCCACGTCGCCCCTGGAGGGCCACGCATAGCCATCGATTATGCTCATGAGGCTCGTCTTGCCGGCGCCGTTCGGTCCAATCACCGCCCAGCTCTCTCCTTCCCCGACGACCCAGTCGACGCCGCGGAGCGCGGTAGTCCCCGAATACTCCAAGAATACCCCCTTGAGCCGGATTGCGCACTCCATCGCGGGCCCCACCAGCCGCCATGCGGAATAACCTTGTGCCCGCGACCTTCATTTAGGGATGCCCTCTGTCTCGCTGAGCGTGGACCTCCTAGGACTCGCGTCCTTGCTGATCGCCTTCAACACAGAGGCGCCCCCCGGAAACGAAGGACCCTGCGCCCGATTCGTCGCCAACTATCTCAGCGACCTGCACATCGACGGAGCCGACATCGAGGTCCACAGCTTCGCCAGAGACCGCTCGAACGTGGTGGCTACCTTCGGTAGCGGTGCCCCAGGTCTCCTACTGGCCGGTCACATCGACGTGGTGCCGGTGAAAGACGCGTCTGCTTGGTCGTCCCCGCCGTACGAGGCGAACATCAGGGGCGGCAGGATGTACGGCAGAGGCTCGGCGGACATGAAGTCCGGCTTGGCCGCCATGCTGGCCGCCATCTCATCTGCAAAGGGAAGAAAGCTCAAGCGGTCTCTCAGCCTCGTCGCTACCGCAGGTGAGGAGGTCGGGTTCGATGGGCTGGATGCGCTGGTCCGCGAGGGGAGGTTGAAGCGAATCAAGGCCCGTTGCGGCGTCGTCGGCGAACCCGCGGAGATGAAGGTCGTAAGGGCGCACAGGGGAGGCCTTACGTGCCAGGTTGCCTTCGAAGGCCGGAGCGCGCACGCGGGGGACCCTTCGCTCGGTGTCAACTCGATCGAGAACTGTGGCAGGTTCCTGACGGCCCTCGGCCCCGCTCGCAGGAGACTATCTGCAACCAGAGACCCCGACCTCGGGCGTACCATCGTGACGCCGACCATGATCAGCGGTGGGACGAAGAGCAACGTCATACCTGGCGCCTGTGAACTCACCCTCGACTCGAGGCTCATACCGGCGGTCGGGTCGAAGGCGGTCCTGAAAGAGCTGGACACCGTCATCCTCGCGCTCAGCAGGAAGGACAGGAGCTTCAAGGCGAAGGTCCAAGTCCTCTACGAGACGCCAGCGCTCTCGGTCCCCCGGGACGCGGAAGTGGTCAGGCTGTCCGAGTCCTTGACTGGCTCGACTTCAGGCGTCGCGCCCTACGGCACGGAGGCGCCCGTCTACTGCGGGCTCGGGACGCCCACGGTCGTCCTAGGTCCGGGGAGCGTCAGACAGGCCCACATCGTCGACGAGTACGCTCAGGTCCGGCAGATCAAGAGCGCTGAACGAGTCTACCGGCGGATGATTGAGACGGTCTGCCTCTGAGGCCCCCGCTATCTCAGACGAATGTGGACGCCGTCCCGATGGCGAAGAGTATCGCCGCTGCCACGGCCCCCACCAGCAGGGTCTCGAGCCCGCTCCTCCAGATCTCCCTGCCTACTATCCGTCCCTTCCAGGCTCCGGCGCCGAAAAGGAA
>Ga0182014_10002324_pt1 | contig 24044 bp, 20 predicted proteins | sample 612S2DmetaG_FD_120489 | JGI IMG/M metagenome (GOLD analysis project Ga0182014, IMG submission 120489) | Permafrost microbial communities from Stordalen Mire, Sweden - 612S2D metaG | ecosystem: Environmental > Terrestrial > Soil > Wetlands > Permafrost | place: Sweden: Stordalen | collected...
ACCGCGGCATTCTCGCCGGACTAGAAGGCGTATTCGGCAAGAAAGCCGTCGACTCCGAAACCATGACCGTCAAGAACTAAAATAGATCACGTGGGACGAACCAGTTAACGGATGGCCCACTGACTCTTTGCAAGGATAATACGACATTGAGTTCTCCGGCGGCACAACCTACGAAGGCGACGCCTGCCACTCGATGGCAGCGTGTCCTCACGTCTGCAAAAAGGATGGCAGTAGTGACCGTCGCGTGCGCTACTCTCTACGCCGTGGTTGGCTGTTGTATTTTTGGGCCGTGGTGGTTCGGATTCTTCTGGGACGGCGGGTTCAAGAGCGTCGAATACATAGCGATCGGAGCGAGAGTCCTGCTCAACGAGTATTTTTCCCTTGTGATCTGCCTTGTTGTCGGCCTTTTCGCCCTAATGCTCGTTATATTTGCTTTTCCCACACGGCTGTTCGCATTTCTTGACCGGTTCGCGAAGGTTATCTTGCCGGTCTGTTTCGCGGCTTTGGCGGTGGCCAGCCTCGTTGTTTACCACACGCAGGGTTCGGAATACGCAGAAGCTAAGAGTGCCTTTTGGCCGACAGACATGGGGGACCTAGTCAAGAAACTTCGGGCCGGAATGGACCCACCAGCGATTGAGCCGCCGATCGCCTTCTTTTATCTGAATAACCAGACTGTCGAGGCGCTATACGGCCAGCTGGAGCCGGAACTGGAGGAGACGTCCCGCGACGTGAAGAGTTCCAGCGAACTGAAGGGCGGAGCGGAGATCGTCGCCGGGAGCGGCAAGGTCAGAGTGGAAGGCGGAAAGTCTGGGGAGCAGGAGTCTCGGTATGACCGTTCCAAGTTCTCGACGGACCGGAAATGCTTGGAAGTGATGAGATACGTCAGGAAGACATGGCCCACAAGCTACTATACGAACTTTTGGGAGTGGGACTTAAGGAAGAACACGGCGGAATTGCTGGGCACCCTTACCGGGGAGCGTGTCAACCCCGCATTCTTGAGGCACGTTGAGCCGATTAGCACCGACCCAGAGGAGACCAAACGCCAGGTAAACAAACTTTGGCAGGAGTCTGGGACCGAAATGAGATCGCAGTTATCGCTGATTCACGGCATGGTGTTCGTGGACGGCGATTTCGAGAAATCGGTCGCGGGTAGCGATATCGTCCTCACCCATAACGTCGCCAGCGACGCCATCTCGCCCAGCGTGCCTCAGCCTAAGGCCTCGTTCAGGGTCATCGTGCCGACTGGAGGCTTGCGCCCCGCTCCTAAGGGAGTGCCACTCCACCTTAGGGTGTTTGGCAATGTAACCAAACCCCTCGGAAAGGATGGCTTTGTAGATGTTGCGCCCGTGGCGATCTTTTGAAGTCCGAGCGCAGGGCGGGTGGTCCGGCCGTTAGGAGTGCAAATCTAAACCGCATACTAAAGAGAGGTGCCCCATCCTTTCTGCGTTCCTTGCTGAAGGGCGGGAGGCGACCAAGCAACCGGGAAATTGGCGCAAACTTTTCCCGTTGCACTACACATTAACATGTGTAACAATCTACACATGGCAACCAACCTCGCCCTTGATGACAACCTGATCGAGGAAGCCCGCCGCGTCGGGCGTCACAAAACCAAGAAAGACGCAGTCACCGCCGCGCTCGCCGAATACGTGCAGCGGCGCAAGCAACTTCGCATTCTCAAGGCGTTCGGCTCCTTCGACTTCGATCCCAAATACGACTACAAAGCGGAGCGCCGCAGAAAGCGCTCCTGACCATGCTGGTCTTGGTGGACACGCCGGTCTGGTCGCTAGCCCTGCGCCGCAAAGATGTGCACCTAAATCCACGCGAGCAGCGCCTGACCACCGAATTGCGGGAACTCATCGAGGATGGGCGCGCCCAACTCGTGGGCCCAGTCCGCCAGGAACTACTCTCCGGCATACGCGAAGAAGCCACCTTCGAGAGACTGCGCGACCAACTCCGCGCTTTTGAGGACGTTAGCCTCGACCTTGCGGACTACGAAGAAGCCGCACACGCGAACAACCGATGCCGCGCCCGAGGCATAGCCGGATCGCCCATCGACTTTCTGATTTGCGCCGCCGCCCTCCGCCGTAACTGGCAGATCTTTACCACCGACCGCGACTTCCCCCGCTATGCGGAGGTATTGCTATTGAATCTCTACCGCGCTTAACGCAGTCTTAATCAAATCCCACATCCCGATCCTAAGCGTACACATCCACCAGGCTTCCGGACCACTCGACTGAGGCAGTACTGGAATCCGCCAGGTCCACCGGCAACGGCTGCGGCATCTCGGCGGCGGGAATGAGGCTGGCGATCGGTTGGACATCAGGCGAAAAGCCCGTGAACGCTTGCGCCGCCACCACGCTCGACGATGACGTCACCGCCGGGGCCTGCGCCGTCGGCGTCGGGGCGTCGTCTTGCGGGCGATTCTGTGCTCGGGGCTCTTGTAGGTTCACCGAAGTCGCGTTCACGAAAGGAACCGGGCCGATTGCCGTCACGCTCATGATTGCCCTCCTTCAATTTGGTGCCCGTCGAGCCTGACTTGCAGCACCATCTCACTGGCCGGACTGCTCACCTTTCAGGATAGGAGTTGCGCTGGCGAAAGCCCAGGTTTTTCGCCGATCCGCCCAATCCCCGGTTTCGCCGCGAGATTACCTGCGGGCCATGCGGCACCTTAGGGTGCGGAGCTTGCCTTTCTTGTTCAATCACTTACGTCCGTACAATGCGCAATTCCACAGCTAAACACCGCTTTTGCCCCTTTCATTGGGTTGCGCGGGTAGCCCGGCCGTTAAGAATGCAAATCTGAACCAGCCCAACTTTATTTCAAGAACTGAGCAATTGTGAACAACAACTCAATATGCTCACGCTGTAAATTCTGTCTAAGAATCCGATCTGTGAGGAAACTAAGCGCGTCCCAGCCGTTTTGTTTCTGAGGGCGCATTGCTGCGCCCTACCTTCTTTTTGGACGGTGTTTACAATGAAAGCCAGCGCGCCGTTAACCCCTCCGAGGCCTGGCCCGGATGAAGCGCCCCAACCGAGGCAGCAGCAACTACCAGCGGACAAACCTGGGAAACCGGTTCTCGTGCCCAGCAGGCCCAAGGCTGCGTTCCAGTGGCCGCCAGATTGTCTGTGGCCGTTCACCGAGAGTATCCCTGAATGGGACACAGACGCCTAACCCTGGCTGGCAGCTCGAACCCTTAGCTAAAGCCTAATCCATTCAATTACTTACCCTCCATCCAATGCTTCATTCCACCACTAAACCTCGATTTTGCCCCTTTCATTGGGTTGCGCGTGCCATCACAGCATTGCCTTCAATAGGATAGTCACAACAAGAACCCAGGGAGAGGTCCATCGAGAAGACCTCTTCATTGAAGATCGAGTTTGGCAGTGAAGGTTCGACGGTGAAGGTCAAAGCAAGGGTAGGCTCTACAGGTTCAACCGTTTACAGAATTGAATTTGGAAGGCCCAGGGAAAGTGGCAGATGCCTGACTTGCCATCCATCCCATGCAGTGGAAAGCGAGAGGACATGCACAAGCCAGTGAAGTATGTGGAGAAAGCCGTTACAGTCGCCGCCACGGGCGCATGGGCGGTATTCGAGCGCCTCAACCGGATCAAACAGAATCCTTCGCCTAAGCCCAAGTGGTCCGATAAGCCGCTGCTCAAGTCGTATGAGAAGACCAAACCTCCACTGGGCTGGCCGCGCAGCACGGACTCGCTCTGCCCGAGGTGTGTCCCGGAAATTCGCCAGCAGATTCTCGATGGCCACCTCCCGGTCGAAATTTTGTCGAACGAAAAGGTCGGCGAAATCAAAGCCCAGATCATCGAGCGTGACGGCAAAATCCTGATGGTCAAAGATTGCGAAAAACACGGCCACTTCGAAGACGTGATGTCGATTGACACCGATTTCTCGCGCCACCTCGAAGAAGTTTTCCCCGGCCGCGATATCGTCGCGCACAATGACGAGAAGCTTCACCACCACGGCTCCAGCACGGTGAAGTATGGACGCGGCTCGGTGCTCACCATCGACCTCACCAACCGCTGCAATATGATGTGCGACCCCTGCTTCATGGACGCCAATCAGGTCGGCTTCGTCCACGAGTTGGGCTGGGAAGACATCAAGACCATGCTCGACAATGCGATTACGATTAAGCCGAGGCGCCAGATGTCGGTGCAGTTCTCCGGCGGCGAACCAACCCTCTCGCCGTATTTCCTGGACGCCGTGCGCTACGCCCGCAAGGTCGGATATAACAGCGTGCAAGCTGCAACCAACGGAATCGAATTCGCCAAGAGTTTGGAGTTTGCGCAACAAGCCGCCGAAGCCGGCATGCGCTATGCCTATCTGCAATTCGACGGAATCGGAAACGCCGCCAACGCCCACCGCATGGTAGGCAATTTGTTCGACGTGAAGTTGAAGGCGATCGAAAACCTGCACACCGCCGGAGTCGAAATCGTTCCGGTGATCACCATCGTGAACGGCATCAATAACGAGCAAGTCGGACGCATCATCAAGTTCGCTCTCGACAATCCCAAGAAAATCGGATTCTTGTCTTTCCAACCGGTGAGCTTCACCGGCCGTGACGAAGCCGTAACCGACGACCGCCGCGAAGCCCAGCGCTACACGTTGTCTCATCTGGCCCACGACGTAAAAAATCAAACCGGCCTCGGCGAGCCGTCACGAGATTGGTTCCCCATCTCGTTCATGGGAACCTTCAGCGATTGGGCCGATTTAATGCACGCCGAAGACAGAAACAACGACTGGGGCCAATTGTCCTGTGGTTGCCATCCAAATTGCGGGACGGGGATGGCGGTGATGATCGATAAGGAGACTAAGGAGGCGGTTCCGGTTACGGCGTTTTTGAAGGGCGATCAACTTGCTAAGGATATTCAGAAAGTCAACGATGCGGCGCGAGGAAAGTTTTTGACGATTGTGGGGATGGCTTTGTGCCTGATGAAAAATTACGATCCGTTTCAGTCGCCCACGCATTTCAAGTTGATGGATTTGTTGAAGAAGTTCGATAAGAACTTTAATGCGACGGGGAGGAACTACGGGAAGGTTGGTCCGGACCGGACGATTGACGATGTGATGAAGCGGCGGCAGGACCGGTGGAATTTCCTGTTTATTGCGGGGATGTGGTTTCAGGATTTGTTCAACTACGATTTCCGGCGGACCGAGCAGTGCATTATTCCTTACGCCACGCAGGAAGGCGAGATTTCCTTCTGCGCTTACAACACCGGCGTGGGCTGGCGGAACATTATCGAGAAGATGCACATGACCGCTACGCTGACCAAGTGGTATGAGGAGCATGGGCGGCATGAGATCTTCGCGGGCGGGAAGAATGTGAAGATGGAATCGACGGCGCACTCCCTGCTGCTTAAGGATGAACTGGTAACCAACGAAGAGCAGCATGATCTGGATCGGCTGGGCATCGCCAAGAACTCTCGCGAAGAGAAGATACGGGCGCGGGATGCGAAGCAGCAGGCAGCTGCGGCTCAGGCGCGCGGTCCGCAGAAAGACGATGCGGCTTACAACGCGCGCATGGCGGCGCTGTATCGCGAGGTCGTGTTGAAGGAGAAACCGGTGGTAACGGAGAACGGGTTCATTCCTTTGGGGGCTTTGACTGGTTCCCAGCCCAAGGTGGATGTGGGTGAGCCGGTTTTGGGGGATTGAGCTGGAAAGCTTTTGATCGCAGAAGGCCGCCGGGTTGGCGGCCTTTTTTATTTCCGGCTCAATCATCCACGCGGGCCAGGGCGCCCGCGCCACATGAGCTCGCATCACAAGGCTAAACAGTCGAGGGCGGCCGTCTTTGTCGATTGACAAACGGCTTTATCCGGAATAAAGTTTGGCTCCAATTTATCGGGTTTCCAATTTATCCAGTTGTGGAGAACGGCTATGGGGAGAACGACCAAGCAGGCACTTTTCTTGGCGGCATGCTCGGCGACGCTGCTGTTGTTATCTTTGGGCCACGCTCAGGCATCGGTTAAGACCTATAAGGGTAAATTTTCGGACGGCGCGACTTACCTGATTCAAGTTCCATCGAACTGGAACGGCACTCTGGTTTTGTACAGCCACGGATATGTGATCCCGGGATTCTCGAATCCGGCTGAGGACGTCGGCGACCCGATCACGGGCGCTTACCTTTTGGCAAACGGTTATGCCCTCGCCGGGTCGTCTTATGCCACTACCGGGTGGGCCATCCAACAAGCGCTGCCGGACCAAATTCACGTGCTCGACACGTTCAAGACTCGGGTGGGCACGCCCAGCAGAACCATTGCGTGGGGACACTCGCTGGGCGGCATGGTCACGGCTGGCCTGGTGCAGAGATATCCCACGCGCTTTGACGCGGCTTTGCCCATGTGCGGAGTCGTGGCGGGAGCTGTCGGCACCTGGAACGAGGCTCTGGACTCGGCTTTTGCTTTCGATATTTTGTTGGCGGCGGGAAAGGGATTGCAGTTGGTGAATATCACCGACCCCAACAAGAACGTCGACAAGGCGGAAAAAATCCTCGCCGCTGCGCAAGAGACTGTTCAGGGGCGGGCGCGGATCGCGCTGTCTGCCGCGCTTGGCGACATTCCCGGATGGTTCGATCCTCTATCGCCGGAGCCGCCTCCCACCGATTATGTTGCCCAGGAAAAGAATCAGGATCTTTGGCTTTCACAGATTGATTTTCCCTTTGCTTTCGATCTCCGCGCCGAGCTGGAGGGGCGAGCCGGGGGCAATCCTTCGTGGAACAATGGAGTCGACTATACGACGCAGCTTAAGAATTCGGTTGACTACGCCGAGGTGCAAGCGCTGTACCAGAAAGCGGGCCTTAACCTCGATGCCGATCTTGAGGCGGTAAACAAGGCAGCCCGGATCAAGGCAAAGCAGTCGTCGGTTAATTATTTGAAACACAATATTATTTTCAACGGCGAGATTCCGATCCCTGTTTTGACCTTGCATACCAAGGGGGATGGGCTGGTGGTGGTGGAAAACGAGAGCGCTTACAAGCAGGTCGTCGACGAGGAGCACAATGGCGCGTTGCTGCGCCAGGTCTTTGTGCATCGTGCGGGACACTGCGAGTTTACTCCGGCTGAAACCGTGGTCGCCTTTGAGCAACTTGTCGATCGTCTGGACACAGGCAAGTGGCCTGAGCTTGGGCCGGGTGGACTGAACAAGGCCGCCAAGGGGCTTGGGGCAGAGTTCAATGTGTTGTTGGTGAATGGCAAGAAAGTTCACGTTGATCCGGCATATTTCAAGTTTCAGCCGGCGGAGTTTTTGCGGCCATTCGATGCGGGCAAGCACTAGTGTAGTGTCCCGGGAATAAGCGGCATATGGAAACGGCCTATCAAGAATGAAAGCTGCTGAAACACAAGGTCCCTCCACTCCGCTTCGCTCCGGTCGGGATGACAGAGTTATTTCGCGAATTTGTGGGACGGCACACTAGCAGGCTGCGGTCTCATTTCTCCGCAAGCGATGCTGAGTTTTGCGTTCTTCTATTAGTTGTGGTTCAGGCGTATAACTTCGTTTATCGGCATGCGGGAGGTGCGTCATGAAAACTGTTGTCCCCTTGTTCGCGGTTTTACTTCTGGCCAGCGGGCTGGCTCTGGGACAGGATCATCCTACGGTCGCGGCACAACCGAACACCGTCTTCGTTGGCGCGGATGGGAAATTTGAGGCGAATCCGGACACCGCCCTGGTGCAATTCAATATTTCCGCGCAAGAGGACAATTCGCACGCGGCTTACGATCGAGCCTCGAAAGCCGCCGAGCAAGTGCGGCAGATTCTGCGCTCCAACGGCATTGAGCCCACGGCGGCGCAGCTCGGGTATTTTTCCATTGAACCGGTTTACGACTACACAAAAGCGAAACGCAAACTGGTAGCCTACCGGGTCAATGTGAATGTGTCGCTGAAGCTGAAGGATTTCACGAAGATTGCGCCCATCGTACAGCAGCTGTCGGACGCTGACGTCAGTGACGAACAATCTATCAGCTACCAGCTTGACGATATGGAAGCTGCCAAGACCAAAGCGGTGGAGGACGCGTACCGCCGCGCTCGCGCATCCGCGGAAGCCGTAGCTCGCGCCGGGGGACGCGCCTTGGGGGAGCTGTCTTACGCCTCGGTGGATACGTTTGAAAATGTCCGTCCGCCGGGACCGATTCAACCGATGGCGCGGATGGCTGCGATGGCGCAACCCGCGGCCGCACCGACCGAGCAATTCAGCCCGCAAACCATCTCGGTGACGGCGCACGTGAACGCGATGTTTACGCTGAAGTGAAGCTAACAGCGGTCAGCCGTCAGAATGTGAGCGCGGGCGTCTTCGCCCGTGCTGGCGTGCGCGAAGATAATGACCGGGAAACAGCTAGAGATGGAGGAAGCACACAGTTGGGGTTCGCAACTCCTCAATCGCAGTACCACAATCAATGAGTGCCATCGCGATTTTTCGCCAACAAGCAGACACACTGCCTGACCACCGCCGGAACTGCTACTATTTGCACGATTGACAAGCCGTGGAAAGTCCGCCAATATTATTCCCGCTGGTTCAAGTACGCTGGGCCCCGTAAGAAGCTTATTCGCGGCTTGAACGGGGAGGGAATATGTCCAACCTCCAGGGACGCTCTCACTCAATCAAATTTCTCGCATTTTTGTCCGTTGCATGCTTGCTGCTCTGCGGCATAGCCAGCGCCGCGCCTTCCATTACTCTGTCGAAGAAAACGGGACCGCCGACGAGCCGGATTCTCGTCTCGGGACGCGGATTCGAGCCAAACGTCGGGGTAGACATTTATTTCGACACCAAGGACGAAGCGTTGGTCGTCACCAACGGCCAGGGAGAGTTTGATAAGGCAAAAATCCAAGCACCCAGAAGTGCCCGCCCCGGCCAACATTGGGTCACCGCGCTCGAACGAAACAACGACAAAGGCGCTCAGCGGCCGTTTCTCGTGCAGACCGACTGGACTGAGTTCCACAGGCAGGACATGATGCGCCTGAACCCGCATGAGAACGTGCTGAATCCGAAGACTGTTGGAAACCTCGAACTGAAGTGGAGCTACAAAACCGGCAGCTATGTGTTTTCCTCGCCCGCCGTGGCGAACGGCGTGGTTTATGTCAGCTCGGAGAACAACGGCAACGTGTACGCGCTGAATGCCAGCACGGGGCACAAGCTGTGGAGCTACACCACAGGTGGCTTTGTGGATTCCTCGCCCGCCGTGGCGAATGGGGTGGTTTATGTCGGCTCGGCGGACAGCAACGTATACGCGCTGAAGGCCAGCACGGGGCACAAGCTGTGGAGCTACGCGACCGGCTACTATGTGGCTTCCTCGCCCGCCGTGGCGAATGGGATGGTCTATGTCGGCTCGGATGACAGCAATGTGTACGCGCTGAACGCCAAGACTGGCGCTCTGCTGTGGAGCTACAACACCGAGAGCTATGTGGATTCGTCGCCCGCCGTGGCGAATGGGGTGGTCTATGTCGGCAGCGAGGACAGCAACGTGTACGCGCTGAACGCCAAGACCGGCGCCAAGCTGTGGAGCTACGCGACCGGCGACGAGGTGACTGCCTCGGCTGCAGTGGCGAATGGCGCGGTTTATGTCGGCTCGGATGACGACAACGTGTATGCGCTGAACGCCAGCACTGGCGCCCTCCTGTGGAGCTACACGACCGGCGGTGGCGTGGAATCCTCGCCCGCCGTGGCGAACGGCGTGGTTTATGTCGGTTCTTGGGACGACAACGTTTACTCCTTCGGCCTGCCCAACGGTGATGGGTCGAAGCAGGACGCATCGGCTGAACGCCCCGACCCAAAGACGCTTCGCCCCCGCCTCAGCCTCAAGTCGTCGAAGCCGATCGCAACACCCTGAGGCGCTAAACTCTGAGGCGTACGCGGATAACTTCCGTCAACAGGCGATTACACTCGTTGCGGGCCGCTGCTCCGACGTTACGAAACCTTCGCGGTAGACTCTTCCTGGAGGTGGACTTACTTTTGCTACTCACGAATCGAGTCGGCGGCTACTCAGGCCGTTCCAGTCAAAGCTAGGCTGATCCCATTGGGCAGACCAGCGCGATCCTTCACTGCTGCGACGAATACGCTCTGGTTGTAGTCGGCACGCGGCTGGCGTCCAGAGGAACGTCGCGCTGGATGACGATCTCCAAAGTTGTTCCGGCGTCGAGCTTCACATCGTTTCCGCGGGTCAACAGAGCGATTGCGGTGCCGACCGCGCCGCCAACCCCGGCGCCGATCAACGCGCCCTTGCCTCCATTGCTTAGTCCGCCGACAACAGCGCCAGTCCCGGCCGTGCTCGCGACCGTGCCAACCTTTTCGCCCTTCTGGCTGTCGGAGCGAATCGTGCCCTCGTCATCCTTCACCGACGTCTTATCCACTCCCGGAGCATTTTCGACGGCGCCGGGAAGCAGCACAGTGTAGCCGCTGGGATAGATTAAGGTTGTGAAGTGCATGAGGACTTCGGCGCGGCCTTTGATGCGTCCGCCGCGCTGGATGTGGCTGACCCTTCCTTGCACAAAGGTACCGGCGGGAATCAGAACTCGACCATTGGCGACGACCGGAAAAGTGGTCTCCGCATAAACTCCGTCCCCCTCCCGCGTCCCCTTGCTCGAGACCGCGTGTTTCAGCGACACCGGAACCTTGGTGCCAGCGGGAATGGACAATTCGCTCGCTTGGTTTGGGGACACCGGGGCAGCGGTTCCCGTCTGAGTCGCAGGGCTGGATTGAGCTGAGGCCAATGCAGCCGCAAATAACAACGCGACAATCACGCGCATGAAACACCTCTCCGAAGACGTTAACTCGGCAACTCGAATTAGCCGATCAGTAAGCCGTGCCTGCTGCGAACTCCCTATGCACGTACGATGCGAGCAGAGGCAGGAAGGTTAGTCGCGCCTGCTCGACATTGAAATCTGAGCTTATCGCTGCGAGCGCTTGAGTTCGCTCTCTCGCACGTTCCCCATGTACTGCGACTGGAGCTTCTGCGCGCAAAGCTCTCCGCAAACATGCAGAGTGCCTTCCCGCGCGGCGATTTCTTCGTCCCACGGACACAGGTATAGCTGTGCACGGTTGTACTCACCGAAGGAAGTCCACATCAGCCACCAGCGGTCGGTGGATCTTTTCAGCAGGCCGCAGTTCGGACCGGCACAGCGGTAGAAGGGATTGGGTATCGGGATCTTCGAGCTGGCGGCTACCATAACAGTTTGTGCTCCCTGGCAGAGTAGGTGCAGTCTTGCGCAACCATTTTAGCCAATATGAAGGCTGGACGCACTCCGAAAGACGTAGCCAGCCGCGCCTCTACGGTGAAATGCCGGTAGACACGTTGCTTGCAACTTGTGACGCCCGGCAAGACCGCGGACTGAACCGAGGTTCACTTGTAGATCAGATATTTCCGCCGAAGTTCCTGAAACTTCTCCAGCGGCTCTCGCCAGTCTTCCGCAATGCGCCGCGGATCTTCGCCCTTAGCAAGCGCGTCGTAGGCGGACTGGTTCACCAGCAGATCGATCATCCGCTCCATGTGAAACTGCTCGGGATAGAGCTTGTGCAATGCCGAAGCGATTTCAACTCCCAGTTCCGGCGCATCAAAGGCATTTCGTTCGACTAAAATAATGTTCACTCCCTGACACTTCTGCCCCGAGTATGGATTCGCGCTTGGAACAAAGCTCATTGGCACGAAGCGCACGCCGGAAATCTCTCTGGCATTCAAATACTGCGCCAGTTCTCCGGCCTTGATCCAGGGCGCGCCCAGCAATTCAAATGGAGTATCCGTGCCGCGTCCGACGGAAACATTTGTGCCTTCGATTAGCGCCACGCCGGGATACAACGCGGCTTCCGTAAGGCTGCGAAGATTCGGCGAGGGATTGATCCACACCAGCCCGGTCGAATCGTACCAGTCGCCCCGAAACCATCCTTCCAGCGGGACAACCTGCAAGCGCGCGTTGATGTTGCGCTCGCCATTGAACAACTTCGCCAGCTCGCCCATGGTCATGCCATGCCGCAAGGGAACCAACCCATCGTTCGTGAAACTCTCGTGCCCGGGATCAGAAATCGGCCCTTGCACAAACGAACCCGTAATCGGATTCGGGCGATCGAGCACGATGATTTCAATTCCCGCCTTGGCGGCGCCTTCCAGAAAATATCCCAGCGTGGTTTCGTAAGTGTAGAAGCGCGCGCCCGCATCCTGAATATCGACGACGACTGCGTCCAGCGTTTTCAATAGCCCGAGCGACGGCCGCCGCGCGGCATCGGTTCCGCCATACACGCTGTAAATCGGGACACCGGTGGCCGCGTCCTTCGAATTGCCAACGGCCGTCGTATCCAAAGCGCCCGTCACTCCGTGTTCAGGGCTGAAGATTGCATCAAGAGAAACTCCCGGCGCCTGCGATAGCACATCAATGGTGCGGCGTCCTTGGGAATCCACTCCAGTCTGATTGGTCAGCAGGCCAATCTTTTTCTTCGCTGCTGTTCCTCGAATCGGTTCAAAGCCGTGAGCCTCGAGAACATCGATTCCGGTTTGCACCGTGCCATTGCGAGACACCACACGGCGCGCCGCCGTCTCCGCCTCGCTGTATCCGGTTATGCCCTTGCATCGGAGTTCGTCCGTTTCCGCTGCGGTCAGCGGCAAAGCCGCAGCCACCGCCGTCGCGATCTTCGACCGCAGGGCGATTGCACTTCCCTTCCCTCGCGGATGAACCGCATTGGTCAGCACGATGATGAACGTCCGCGTCGTGGGATCGATCCACAACGAAGTCCCGGTGAAGCCGGTGTGCCCAAACGATCCGACGGGCAACAGGTCGCCGCGAGGGCTGGAAAACGGAGAATCGATATCCCAGCCAAATCCGCGCAGCACCTGCGAAGTCGGCGGTTGCTGCGGGGTAGTCATTTTCTCAATGGTCAGAGGAGACAGAATTGTGCTGCTGCCATTCATCAAAGCTTGAGCAAACTTCGCCAGATCGTCGGCGGTCGAGAACAGGCCCGCATGGCCGGCCACGCCGCCCATCCGACGCGCGGTAGGGTCATGGACGACTCCGCGCAGCATTTTGTCATGCTCGTCATACTGCGTGGGCGCAATCTCCGGCAACCACGATGCCGGCGGCTGAAAGCGCGTGTGCCCCATCCCCAGCGGAGCAAAAATATTTTTCTCGCAATACTTATCCAGCGACATTCCCGATACCCGTTCGACCAGCGCGCCCAAGACGATAAAGTTGACGTCGCTGTAGAGGAATCGCGACCCCGGGGTGTAAATCGGCTTGGCCGCGTATGCCAGGCGCAGCGCAGTTTCGCGTCCCTCCCACGGCTGCGCTAAAGCGAGGCTTTCAGGCAGGCCTGAGAAATGGGTGAGCAGTTCACGAATTGTAATTTCCTCTTTGCCATTTTCCGCGAACTCCGGAATATACTTTGCCACTGGCTCGTTGACGCGAATCTCACCTTTCTCCACCAGTTGCATCACCGCCGTCGTAGTGGCGATGACTTTGGTGAGCGAAGCGAGATCGAAAATCGTATCCACCGTCATGGGCTCGCGCCGCGGCTTCAGCGAGCGCTCGCCGAATGCCTTCTGATAAATCACTTGGCCATCGTGCCCGATCAGCACCACCGCGCCCGGAATCTGCTGATCGCGAATGGCCTCCTGCACAATGCCGTCCAGCACGCCCAGACGGCCCGAGGGGGCGACGTCCTGCGCGAGCACCGATGGGGACAACGCGCTCAGAAGGAATGTCGTCGCCAACAATCCGGTGAAGTACCGTCCGCGCTTCCTAGTCTGTGGAGTCATCTTCATCCTTCGGCAAAATCACGATACCGGTTGAGCACATCGTGCTCGGAAACGGCGCCTTCCAATTTGCGGAAATCGGCGCGGTTCACCACCGGGACGAGCGGCCAACGATCGCGTAAACGCAACGCCATCTCCAGAGGATGATCGGGCTTCGAAGGCCGGTAAGCTCAAGCCCGATCCGGTGGACCGACACCGTACGCATCCAAGACATCGCGCAGGGTCAGGATGCCTTCCAACTTGTGCACATCCGCACGGTTCACCACGGGCAGAATTTCGATCTGGTTTGCCCCCATGCGTTCGAGGGCCAAATCCAGCCCCTGATCCGGGTGGACGTGCGGAAAAGCCTGCGCATCCACCAGTTCGCCGACCTTCTTATCCGCGCCTTCCGCCAGCTCTCGCTCCAGCCTCGCAAAGTTGATAACACCAATGACACTTCGTCGATCCATCACCAGCCACGTTCGGAATTCACTCGATCGAACCTCCTCCAGCGCCGCCCGAACCGTAATCTCAGCCGGCAGCAACTGGCTCGCAATCTGCATGATTCCTACTACCTGACGCTGACCAGATCGTTGGCGCGTCTTCGCCGTCGGCAGGTGTATGCCATCCTGCACGGCCAGCGCTTCATAGATGGGCTCATGCTGCAACCGTGAAGCAATAAAAAGACTCACCAGATTCGCAATCATCAGCGGGACGATCACCGCATAGTCCTGCGTCATCTCGAAGATCATCAGCACCGATGTCATGGGAGCGCGCACAACCCCCGCGAACACCGCGCCCATCCCAACCAGTGCGTAAGCGCCCGGCGTCGCCGTGTAAGCGGGGAACAAATGATGCGCCACGGTCCCCACCGTCCCTCCTAACATGGCGCCGATGAACAGGGCGGGGCCGAAGATACCGCCTGCGTTGCCCGAAGCATAGCTGGTGGTAACGGTGAAAAGTTTCAGAACCACCAGCAGCAACATCAGATTGAACGCCATCTTTCCGTTCAACGCGTCGCCGACAAACCCATAACCGACGCCCAGAACCTGCGGCACAAACCAGCCTATCAGTCCGACCAGCAACCCGCCCGCTACCGGTTGGAACCAGACTGTCTTCTGCGGGAAATGCAGGAAGCGCATCCGCATGCCCAGCAAGAGCCTCGCGAAGGCCGCCGAAACCACACCGCCAGCTATGCCGAGCACCGCATAGACCGCAAACTCCGCCGGATGGACCAGTTGATATTGCGGAACTTTGAAGAGAGGATTGTTGCCAAGCAAAACACGCAGGACCACCCAGGCAGTCGCCGAAGCCAGCACCACCGCGCCCATCACCGGTGCGTTAAGATCGCCCACGATCTCCTCAAGCGCAAACAGCACTGCTGCTAGAGGCGTGTTAAACGCGGCTGCAATCGCCGCTGCAGCTCCCACCGGGATCAGCTTCTTGACCTGCTCGGTGCGCAATCCGAGGAGTCGCCCAAGCACCGAAGCAATGCCCGCGCCAACTTGAACTGAAGGCCCTTCGCGCCCCAGCGGGATTCCGCTGGCAAGCGTTGCCGACGTGCAGAAAAACTTGCCCAGTACGGTGCGCAGCGTGATGCGGCCTTCGCGCGCATACAGCGCAGCCTTCGTCTGCGGCACGCCGCTGCCGCGTGCGTTGGGAAAATAGCGATACAGCAGGTAACCGATGCCCAGCGAGCCCACGACCGGGAACAGCAGACGCCGCCACGGAGCCCCACCCACCGGATACAGCCGCATTCCCATTCGTTCCGTCAGCAGGATGAATGCGACGACCGCCAAGCCAGTCAATGCGCCGATCACCAGCGCCAAAACCAGAATGACCTGATCCTCATGTTGCCGCAGTTCGGCTACGCGGTCCAACAGCGAAGTTTTCCACCAACTCCCGCTCGTCGTCTGTACGTTTTCACTCATCCTTCAGGAATGTTCTCCCCAAGAGCATCTCTCACTAGATTTGCCGGCGGCTTCATCTTCGCCCTCAGCAAGCCTCTGCTGCAATTGACGGCTCGATCAAAGCGCCGCGCCTTGCGGTCCGCAGCCCACGGGTGAACCATCGATTCCCCAGCGACCCTGCTGCGCATGGTGCATGCGGGACAATCCGCCCACCGCCAGGAAAAGCACCACGGTCATCGCAGACAGCAGCGCCAGGATTACCGGCTCCTCCGTCAGATAAAGCCCAAGTCCTTGTGCTTTCTCTTTACTGGCCATCGCCCTCTTACGATCTTAGCGTGACACAAGCTCCCTTGCTAATACCGGGACCGATAACAGCTCGGTCGCGGTCGTCGTGGTGCAGTTTGATTGTCATTCCAAACAAGCGTTCTTTGCGCAGTGAGGAATCTGAGCGAGCCGCGCGATGCGTCGCGTTCTTTGCGACGCAATAATTGCGCGCTTGGCTCGCTTCCTTTTCGGGCACTGCGCCAACGCCACCACGATCGTCATCTTTACCCGCCTCACAAACTTTGTTATAAACCGAACATCGAGCCCACGAAACCTTTGCCCGCGACCCGAACTCCCGCAAGCTTCCCCGCTGCCGCCCATCAGCAGCAGGACGCGGTGTTCGCTTCCGCTTTTGCATTACTACGACAGGCCATCGCGGACCACGCCTTCCCCGCAGCTTCAATCGCCATCACCCACCATGGCCTTCTTGTCGCCCTGAAAGCTTTCGGCCGCTTCACCTACGAATCCGAATCTCCCGAAACCACCACCGCTACCATTTTTGATCTCGCCTCCGTAACCAAAGTGGTCGCCACCACCAGCATGGCGATGATTCTCTACCAACGCGGCCTGCTCGATCTGGATCTGCCCGTGGTCGCGGTTGTGGCCGAGTTCGCCGGAGATGATCCTCGACGCGACGCAGTCACCCTGCGCATGCTGCTGGCGCACTCTTCCGGATTGCCCGCTTACGAGAAGCTGTTCTTGCACGCCAAGACGCGAGACGAACTGATTTCCGCCGCCTTCGCAACTCCACTTGCCGCCGATCCCGGCGCCGTAGCCGCTTACAGCGATATCGGCTTCATCATCCTGGGAGTAGCGCTCGAGCGCATCGCGGAAGAATCTCTCAACCGCTGCTGCCAGCATGAGGTCTTCGGGCCGCTGGCAATGACGCACACTGCATTCAGTCCTCCGTCGGCATGGAAAGCGTCCATCCCGCCCACCGCGAACGATCAGACTTTTCGCCGCCGCATCATTCAGGGAGAAGTGCAAGATGAAAATGCCAGCGTGATGGGCGGAGTTGCAGGGCACGCGGGCCTGTTTGCCACCGCCGGAGATCTCGCCATCTTCGCCCACGCCATGCTCGCCGGAGGCCAGCCAATCCTGCGCCCGGAAACTCTGGCCCTGTTCACCCGCCGCGAACCTTCGCCCGCAGGCACGTCCCGCGCCCTGGGCTGGGACACGCCGTCATCCCCATCGCAGTCGGGAAAATATTTCTCGGCCGCTTCGTTCGGCCATCTCGGCTACACTGGAACTTCCCTGTGGATTGACCCGGAACGCCAGCTTTCCGTCACCTTGCTCACCAACCGCACCTGGCCCGACTGCAGCAATCAAGCCATCAAGCAGTTGCGCCCCAAGTTGCACGACGCCGTGATCGAATCGTTAGGAGGCGCTTGATGCCGACCAATACACACAGACCCGGACGCCCTCGTCCGGGTGGCCGAACAAAGCTCGGCAGGATTCATGTCAAGATATTGGCTTCAGGCAAGCCGTCAGTATTGAAATCCGCGCTTTGATCGCTGCCGTGGGAAGGCAAACCGTTGAAACGCACCGCAAGGACAGAATCCGTGGCGAAGAAATCAATGGCGAAACTAACCCACCTCCCCACCGAGCAGCCCAACCCCACCGCCCAGGATCTCGATCTCAAGTCCTCGCTCGAAATTGCCCGCATCATCAATGCCGAAGACGCCAAAGTTGCCGCCTCCATCAAAGCCGCCTTGCCGCAGATCGCTCACGGAATTGATCTGATCGCGAAAGCCCTGAAACAAGGAGGCCGCCTGATCTACGTAGGCACCGGAACCAGCGGCCGCATCGCTGCGCTCGACGCCTCCGAGTGTCCGCCCACATTCAACACCGATCCCAAGACCGTGCAGTTCATAATCGCAGGCGGCACCAAAGCGTTGCACAGCGCAATCGAAGCCACCGAGGACTCCGCTGAGCTCGGCCAGCGCGAAATGGCAAAAAGAAATCCCGGCAAGCACGACGTGGTCGTTGGAATTGCCGCCAGCGGACGCACTCCTTTCACCATCGCCGCCGTCGAGTACGCTCGCCGTCACGGCGCGAAAACCATTGCCGTCACTTGCAACCCAGCTTCTCCCCTGGAAAAAGCTGCGCACATCGCCATCGTCGCCGAGGTCGGTCCCGAGGTCATCGCCGGATCCAGCCGGATGAAAGCCGGCTCCGCCCAAAAGATGATCCTCAACATGCTTTCCAGCGGCGCCATGGCTCGCCTGGGATACGTTTACGGAAACCTGATGATCAACGTCCACGTGAAAAATGAAAAGCTGCGCGAACGTGGTCTGACCATTCTGCAACGCGCCGCCGGAATCAATCGCGAAGCCGCCGAGCAAGCCTTGAAGGCAGCGGGCAACCATGTTCCCGTAGCGCTGGTCATGCTGGAAGCCGACGTAACCCGCGCCCAGGCCGCCCAAGCTTTGAAATCAACGCATGGCCACGTCCGCGAAGCCATCACCGCGGCCCGAGCACTGTAGCGCCGGCGTCCCCGCCGGCCCAAGCTCGACTTTTCCTACCGAGCACCCCATCCCACCAGGCCGTGCACTTCCGATTCACAAATTCCCGCCCGCCGCAGACGCCATTCGCCTTTACAATATCTCAGCGTCACAGATTGGACGGACCTCATGGGCCTCGCTGTCGCTCACGGTCTACCAAGGTACGACCTCCGTATGGATAAATTTGTAATTCGCGGCGGCAATCCGCTGCTCGGTACCATCCGCGTCAGCGGCGCCAAGAACGCCGCGCTCCCTGCCATGGCCGCCGCCCTGCTCACCGACGAACCGGTTATTCTCGAAAACGTCCCGCAGGTGCGCGACATCGAAACCACCCGCAAACTACTCGCCGCCATGGGCGCCGAAGTCGAACTGGGATACGGCCGCGCCCAGCATCGCACCACCATCTGCTGCAGGAACCTGACATCCCCCGAAGCTTCCTACGAACTGGTGAAGACCATGCGCGCCTCCACCCTCGTTCTCGGCCCACTCGTCGCCCGTTGCGGCCGCGCCCGCGTCTCCCTTCCCGGAGGCTGCGCCATCGGAGCTCGCCCGGTTGACCTCCACATCAAAGGACTGGAAAGCCTGGGCGCAACCATCACGCAGGATCACGGATACGTCGAGGCCACCGCGAAACGCCTCCGCGGAGGCGAAATCGTTTTCGACAAAATCACCGTAACCGGCACCGAGGATCTGCTGATGGCCGCGACCCTCGCCGATGGTGAAACCCTTATGCAGAATTGCGCCCGCGAGCCGGAGGTCGCCGACCTCGCCGACTTGCTCAATAAGATGGGCGCGCGCATCGAAGGCGCGGGCACTTCGACCATCCGCGTGATAGGTGTCAACAAATTGCATGGCGCTCGCCACCGCATTATTCCGGACCGGATCGAAGCCGCCACGTTTATCATCGCCGGCGCGTTGACTGGCGGCGACCTCAACGTCTCCGGTTGCGATCCGCATCATCTCGACGCGCTGCTCGAGAAGTTGAACGAAGTGGGCGTGAAGACCTCGCACACCGCCGACTCAGTTCGCGTCATGGGCGACTACCCTCCGCGAGCCGCAGACATGGTCACCACCGAGTATCCCGGCTTCCCCACCGACGTGCAGGCGCAGTACATGGCTCTCGCCACCCAGGCGGACGGAACCTCGATCATCACCGAAAACATTTTTGAGAATCGTTTCATGCATGCCCAGGAACTGGTACGCATGGGCGCGAACATCAAGATTGAAGGACGCCGCGCCGTGGTTCGCGGCAAAACTCCGCTAAGCGCCGCCGCCGTCCTGGCTTCCGACTTGCGCGCCTCCGCATCCCTGGTGCTGGCCGCTCTGGTCGCCGACGGAGAAACCATTATCGACCGCGTCTATCACATCGACCGCGGCTACGAACACATCGAAGAAAAACTGCGCGGCGTGGGAGCCCAGATCCGCCGCATCGGAGAGATCCTGCCCAAAAAAGCAGCCGCGCCCGCCGCCAGAGGATAAGACCCGTTGCAGGATTTCAACCCGATTGTCATTCCGAGCATAGCGAGGAATCTGCAGTTATCTGGACCACGAAACAGGACCAAGAAAGAAGGCCGCGACTCTAGTCGCGGCCTTTCCAATCTGCTCTAAATGATCCGTGCGAATCCGTGAAAATCCGTGGCTAAGTGTTTTCTTAGCGCGCAGATTCTCAGTGCCGCGGCCCGCCACGGCCGCGTCCGCCGCCTGGTCCACGGCCACGGCCTCTTCCACCGCCACCGCCCGGCCGGCCACCACGGCCGCGATCACCGCCCCGGTCTGGACGATCTCCGTGCGGACGCTCCGGACCACGCTCTCCCGCAACCGGCGTAGCTTGCTGTCCGTCACGGTTGAAGTTCGGTTCGTCGTCGGGGAAATCTCCGCCGCCTTCGATGGTCAACGCGGGCGCCGCTGCCAGGTCGCCGCCGCCCTCTTCATGGATGCTCTCCGGCCCAAGCTCCCCGCCACCCATCTTTGCACGTTGTTCCTTAAGGATGGCCTTGCGCGAAAGCCGAATGCGATTGCCCTCAACCGCCAGCACTTTCACCAGCACCTGGTCGCCTTCCTTGAGTTCGTCGCGAACATCCTTGATGCGATGCTCCGCCACCTCGCTGATGTGCAGCAACCCATCGGTCCCAGGAATGATTTCGACGAAGGCGCCAAAATCCGCCAGCCGCGTGACGGTGCCTAGGTAAGTTCTCCCCACCTCGGCGGTTGCCGTCAGATCTCGAATGATCTGCAGCGCCCGGTTGGCGGAAGCTTCGTCGTTCGAAGCCACGTTCACCTTGCCCGTGTCTTCGACGTCGATCTTCACCCCGGTCTGCTCGATAATCGAGCGAATCATTTTGCCACCGGGTCCAATCACGTCGCGAATCTTATCCACCGGAATTTGCAGCGTGTAAATTCGCGGAGCGTAAGCCGAAACCTTTTCGCGATGGCTGGTAATCCCCTCGCTCATCTTCTCCAGAATGTGCAACCGTCCGCGCTGCGCCTGCGCCAGAGCCTCCCGCATGATCTGAGCGGTAATGCCCCCGACCTTAATATCCATCTGCAGTGCGGTGATGCCGTCTTTTGTCCCCGCGACTTTGAAATCCATGTCGCCGTAGTGATCTTCCGCCCCGGCGATGTCGGTGAGAATGGCGTAATCGTTCCCTTCCTTCACCAACCCCATCGCCACCCCCGCCACCGGGGACTTCAGCGGAACCCCCGCATCCATCAGCGAAAGCGAAGCCCCGCAAACCGTCGCCATGGAAGAAGAGCCATTCGATTCCAAAATGTCCGCGACTACGCGCATGGTGTAAGGCCAATCTTCCTCCGTCGGAAGCATGGCCGAGATCGCTCGCTCCGCGAGCGCTCCATGCCCAATTTCCCGGCGTCCCGCCCCCCGCAAAAACGAAACCTCGCCCACCGAGAACGGCGGAAAATTGTAATGCAGCAGGAAGCGCTTTTTGGCTTCGCCTTCGAAGGTTTCGAGGCGTTGCTTGTCGTCGCTGGTGCCTAATGTTGTCGTGACCAGGGCCTGGGTTTCGCCTCTGGTGAAGATGGCGCTGCCGTGGGTTCTTGGCAGCACTCCGACTTCTACCCAGATGTCTCGTACTTTGTCGAAGGGCCGGCCGTCGGGCCTCCTCTTATTATTGATGACTTGTTCGCGGAAGATTCGTTCGCGCAGCGTCTCGAAATAAGTTTTCAGTTTGGCTTGCGCGGCTTCGTCTTCCTTGGGGATCGCGGCTTGCAGTTCTTTCTTCAGGTCGCGAACCAGATTGTGGCTTTCCGCTTTGGGATGCTTCTCGGTGTCAAGGCGCTCCGCCAGGTCGGCGCCAACCTTCGCTCTGAGTTGGTCGTAATAGGCTTCATCGAATTCTGGCGGAGTGACTGCGCGTTTGGGCTTGCCAGCTTTCTCTTTCAGCTCGTTAATGGCGGCGCAGATCTTTTTGATTTCGATGTGGGCGAATTCGATCGCGTCCACGACTGTCTCTTCCTTTACTTCTTTGGCGCCGGACTCGATCATCACGATCCCATCGGCCGTGCCTACGACCATGATGTTCAAAATGCTGTCGCGCATTTCGCTGTAGGTCGGATTAATCATGAACTGGCCGCTCACCAGGCCCACGCGGACGGCTCCAATAGGCCCGTTGAACGGAATGTCAGAAATGGTCAGCGCGGCCGAGGCGCCATTAATGCCAGCCACGTCAGGATCGTTCTCCGTGTCCGCCGAAAGCACAAACGCGATGACCTGGGTCTCGCACTTGAAGCCTTCAGGGAACAGCGGCCGAATCGGCCGGTCGATCTGCCGGCTGGTCAGAATTTCGCGTTCGCTGGGACGCCCCTCGCGCTTGATAAACCCCCCAGGAATCCGTCCCCCCGCATACGTATATTCTCGGTAATCGACGGTTAGGGGGAAGAAGTCGATGCCTTCGCGGGCATCCGGATTGGACACTGCGGTGGCCAGAACGACGCTGTCTCCGATGCGCACCACGACCGAGCCGTGGGCCTGTTTGGCTAGTTTTCCGGTTTCAAATGCGAGGCTTTTGCCTCCGGTGAGTTCAACCGATACGTCATGTTTCATTTTTATTTCCTTCTGGGCAGGAGGGCACGCCGGTGCCGGTCTTGGAGTTGCACAATACCGAATGCAAAATGCGAATGAAAGATCAGGCGCCAGTCGTGACTTGGGAAATGACCTTGGAGACGCACCTTCTCCGCTTTCTCGTTCGACCGCTGCAGTCCTGACAGTGGGACGGCAGAACAATTCCGTTGGCAGAACCGTTAAATACACGAATCCAGAATCGGGTCCGCCCCCACTATTTGCGGAGGCCGAGTTTCTGGACCACAGTTTTATAGCGATCGGAATTGTAGGTTTTGAGATAGTCGAGCAAGCGACGCCGCTTGCTGACCAGCATGAGAAGACCGCGGCGCGAGCCGTGGTCCTTCTGGTGCATCTTGAAGTGTTCCGTCAGGGAACCAATGCGTTCGCTAAGCAACGCGATCTGCACTTCCGGACTTCCGGTGTCGGTCGCATGCGTTCCGTACTGGTCGATCACGGTTTTCTTTTGCTCTCTGGCTAGCACTAACCTGGTGCACTCCTGTCTAATTTTTCAATTGTTTTGTAACGTTTATGAGGTTAACACGTTGGCGGTGAAGGTGTAAAGAAGAGCGTCGCGGGGCCTTGAGAAAAAGCGGCCACGGATTTGCGCGGATCGTCACGGATTCGTGCAAGTCATTTGAACCTTCTCCCGCATCGGTACCGCCTAACAAGAAATGCCCCACTCAAGCCAAAGAACTGTCTAGTCCCACGACATGGTTTACAAAACGTCCCGGGACATCCTTTACAGTTTCGGTGGGGAAGATTCGTCCGGCAACCAGGTGCTCACGAACGGCGGCAGGGAGCCGAGACCAAGTCTCGATCTTCACTCGGTGACCCCAGGCATTATTCGCCAAACACGAAGCGCCCCAACTGGCCTCCCAATTGCTTGACCTGCTCCGGGTCGCTGGCGGCGCGGAAGCGTTCCGCCAGTTGGAAGAATGCTTTCTCTTTTTGCTGCTGGGCTTCGATCCCCTGCTCGATGAGGTCCACCAGCACGCGATTGTCGCTGAGATCGCGCTGGCGCGCCAAGGTCTCGACCTGTCTCGCGATCTTGGAGGGCAAGGTTACACTTCGCCGGACATGTTTTGCGCGGGTTGGTTTTGCATGAGCTCGTTTTGCGGCTGGCATGGTAGCACCAGTATACACCATTTTGGTGCATCGAAGTCCGCCACTGCCCCAGCCTCCGCAAAGAACGCGGACGGCTGGGCCGCCCGCCCGTGGTCAGCCACTTAGTACCTAAACCTGGCAATCGTGTTCCGCGTTATGACGCGCACATCCGGAACTTAGTCGCTGTTCAGTACAGCAATCCGCCAAACGTTAATCGCTGCGGCGTTCAGGTCCTCTGAGATCGTCAACCGCGCCGTCTGTGACCGAAAACCGCCCCAGCCTTCGCAAAGAACGTGTTCAGTCTCATGACATCCTTTACAAAACGTCTCCAGACATCCTTTACACTCCGGCGCGAGCGCAGCGAGCGCCGGAGCATACCTTTCGATGCCATGGAAGACGATGGATGTCCGAGAA
>Ga0182014_10002325_pt1 | contig 24040 bp, 20 predicted proteins | sample 612S2DmetaG_FD_120489 | JGI IMG/M metagenome (GOLD analysis project Ga0182014, IMG submission 120489) | Permafrost microbial communities from Stordalen Mire, Sweden - 612S2D metaG | ecosystem: Environmental > Terrestrial > Soil > Wetlands > Permafrost | place: Sweden: Stordalen | collected...
ACGGGGACGGGCACGTTCACGCCCGGGCAGCTGACCGCGGGCAGCGCGGTGACGCTAACCGGACCGCAGACCGTGTTCAGCGCGACTACCGCCAGCGGCGTCAACTCGGCGTCGTGGAACCCCACGCTGTCGGTCCTGGTGCCCGCCGGGGCGGTGGCCGGCACCTACACCGCCACGATCACGCACTCGGTGTCGTGACCAAATTTTCCATTTGCGCGGTGTGGCGCTGGGTATTTTCGGCGCGGCTGTGCGGTCGGCCGCGGGCATGACCGGAATAGAACGCAGTGCCAATATAGCAGGACGTATTAACGCTGGTTCCTCGCGCGTTTCTTTCCGCCACACTCGCCAGACCTGTCCCACCTAATGGCTGGTCAGAGCGTTAACTATTAGCATTTGTCTTATTTGCCGCATTGCGTAGGTAAGGCGATAACTTTTGCCGGAACCGCCTATTAGTGATCCCGTTGGTGATCCAGATGTTTTCCATAGGGCGGGAATATAATTATGTTGCGCTGACCTTGTTCACCTGTCCCTGATGGCCGTCTGCCCCGAGGTCGGCCGTACGGTTAATGGAGGTTTCCGCGGTGCCGACCGTCCCCGAGATCATCGTGAGAATGCGCGCTGCGGTACCGGAAGGCAGGCAGCGCCTGAGTCTTTCGGAATTGCGCGAGCTGGGTGATCTGACGCAGGCACTGCTGGCGGCCAAGCCCGGTGCGCTGCGGGAGTACAGCCGGTTCCTGACGATAGGCCAGCGGAGTATCGGCCTGCCCCGCGCCGAGCTTGAGGCGTCGCTCCCCGGCAAGTCGGTGCTGGTCACTGGCGGGACAGGATGCATAGGGTCGGCGCTGCTGGCACAACTCGCGAGCTTGCGCCCGCGGCGGCTGGTCAGCGTGAGCCGCGGATGCGCCGGGGGGCCGCGGCTGGACGGTGCCGAGTACGCCTGCGCCGATGTCAGGGACCTGGGCCGGCTCACCGCGGTCTTCGGCGACACCCGGCCCGATGTTGTCTTCCATTTGGCGGCTCAGCGAGACCCGGGGCTGGCCGAGCACGAGGTGTACCGCACCGTGACCACGAACGTGCTCGGCACTCGCAACGTGATCGCCGCCGCCGCCCAATGTGGCGTTTCCCAGGTGGTGTTCGCTTCGACCGGCAAGGCCCTGCGCCCGTATTCCCCCGATGTATACGCCGCCTCCAAGCGGGTGGCCGAATGGCTGGTGTCACGGGCAGCGGCGCGCGGCGCGGCCTCCTACTCGGCCGTCAGGTTCACCCACGTGGTCGACAACTCGATCATCCATGCCCGGCTGCTCGAGTGGTGCGAGGGCGGCGTGATCCGCTTGCACAGCCCGGATGTCGCGTTCTATGCCCAGTCCGCGCTCGAGTCGGCTCAGTTGCTGCTCGGGGCCAGTGTGGGCGCGGTCGCCGGTGCGGTGCGGGTGCATGCCATCACCGACCTCGGCTGGCCGGTGAGCCTGCTGGACATGGCGCTCGGTGCCCTCGCGCGGACCGGTTCTGCCGCCCCGATCTACCTGAGCGGCTATGACCGTGGCTACGAGGCCGTGCCGTTCCCCGGGTTGTATGACCCGGGGACGGCGGGCGGGGTGAGCCCGTTGCTGAACGCCTTCGAGGCAGCCCGGGCCGGGTGCTCGCTGTGCCCGGGGGCCGACGCCTTTCCGCTGGAGGTGGCGCCCGTCCCCGGGCTGGCGGAGCGCATGCAGGCGCTGGATGACGTCTGCGCGGGAACGCAGCAGCCCGGGCCGGTGCGGGCGGCCCTCGATGAACTGTCGTGGTCGTTGCTCGACGGCACCTTGAAGGCTGTGCCGTGCCGGGCCCTGGCCCGGGTGGCGGGGCTGACCGCCCCGCACCGCGACAGCCTGCACGCGGAGCACCGGCGACTGCTGGCGGCGATCGAGCATCATGCGGCCGTCGGTGAATCCTCCCTTGTGTTACATCTCATTCCTACGACGCTGGGCGGGTCCTGATAATGGTGACGGGATGAGGGGGGCCTGGCGGGCCGGCCTGGTTCTCGCGGTGGTGACGGCACTGGCCGCTTGCGGCGCCTCGCCGCCGGGACGACCGATGGGGACGCCGGCGAGACGACCGATGGGGATGTCTGAACTGGGCATCTTCGAGCCGGGCGTGCCGCAGTCGTACGCCCCGGTCGCCGGCTTCGCCGCCGCCTCAGGGGTACGGCCGAACCTGGACGTTTACTACAGCAGCTGGTATCAGCCGTTCCAGGCCGCATTCGCGGCGACGGCGGCACGGCACGGCGCCGTGGCGCTGGTGCAGATCAGCCCGATCGGTATCGATGTGGCGGCGATCGCCGACGGGACCTACGACAGCTACCTGCGCACCTATGCGGGCGCCGTCCGCGCCTATGGCAGCCGGGTCATTCTGAGTTTTGGGCATGAGATGAACGCGTCCTGGTACTCCTGGGGTTCCGCGCACACGTCCCCGGCAACGTTCGTAGCGGCGTGGCGGCATATTGTCACCCTGTTCCGTGCGGCAGGCGCCCGGAACGCGGCCTGGCTGTGGACGGTGAACGTCACCGAGTCCAGCCAGGCTGCCCCCATTGCGCCGTGGTGGCCAGGTGATCGCTACGTGACCTGGGTGGGTCTCGACGGCTATTTCTACGGGCTGTCCCAGACGTTCGACTCCCTGTTCGGCCCGACCATCGCCGCCGCGCGCGCGCTCACCAGGGACCCGGTGCTCATCGCCGAGACCGGGGCCACGCCTGCCGCGGGCAAGCCAGCGAAGATCGCCAGCCTGTTCGCGGGGGTGCAGGCCTGGGGGCTGCTCGGGTTTGTCTGGTTTAACGCTGATACGGAGCAGGACTGGCGGGTCAGTGACGATCCGGCCGCCGTTGAGGCTCTTCGCACCGGCCAGGCGACGTACATGAAGTGACGCCCGGGATCCGGCTCGCCGATCCGGCAATGAGTCGAAGGGCAGTGGCGGGGCGGTCAGTGTAAGCGCCTGACTAGGCACGATGCTAGCGATCGAGCCCGGAGGGCCGGCCGGATGCGGAAGTCCGGCGGGGGCTCAGACGCAATTGTGACAGACATCACACTACTTAGGGTGAGCAAAAACTGGGCGGGAAGGGGGTGCTTCTGGTCAAATACGGTGCGTTAGGCGGTTGTGACAGAGAGTAATTTAATTCAGAGAATTGAATCGGGGGCTGGGCAGCAGGGCGGGGTCTCTTCTGAGACGCCGGCATGGTCTGCTGCTGGCCCGGCCATCACATGGGGGAGGGTTTGTGCGAGATCTGCTCGCCCAGGAGGAGCTCGCAGAACGCGTCTCGGTTGTGATTCCCGCTCGCAACGAGGCGCGCAACTTGCCGCACGTGCTTGACGCACTTCCACCGGGCCTGCACGAGGTGATCCTGGTTGACGGCCACTCCGTGGACGGCACCGTCGAGGTAGCCCGGCAGATCCGGCCGGACATCAAGATCGTCCATCAGGCGAGACGGGGCAAGGGCAACGCCTTGGCCTGCGGATTCGCCGAGGTGACCGGCGACATCATCGTGATGCTGGACGCTGATGGGTCGGCCGACCCCGATGAGATCGCCGCCTTCGTGGCCGCGCTCGCGTCCGGGGCCGACTTCGCCAAGGGCACCCGGTTCAGCAAGGGTGGCGACAGCCACGACATCACCCGCCTCCGGCAGCTGGGCAACGCCGCTCTGAACCGCCTGGTCAATCGCCTTTTCGGCACGGACTACACCGATCTGTGCTACGGCTTCAACGCGTTCCGCGCCTTCCTGCTCCCCGTGCTCGACTTGCCCCCGGTGCATTCCCCGGGCGGGCCGGCCGACGCGATGCGGTGGGGTGACGGGTTCGAGATCGAGACCCTGATCAACGTCCGGCTGGCCCACGCTGGCGCCCGCATCACCGAGGTCGGCAGTACGGAGAAGGCTCGCCTGCACGGGGTGAGCAACCTGAATGCGTTCTCGGACGGCCTCCGGGTGCTGCGCACCGTCCTGGCGGAGCGCCGCCGGGCGCACCGGCTGGATCGCACCGCCAGCACCGATCAGGTGCCGGTCAGCGGGGACCTCGTGGAAGAGTCGCGGTGACGGCCCGAACGGCTACGGCGGGCACGGCATCCGTCGTGATCGCGGCCTATACGCTCGAGCGCTCGGCGGGCCTCACCCGGGCCGTTGCTTCCGCGGTCAGCCAGCAGCCGCCGCCGCGCGAGGTGATCGTCGCGGTGGACAACAACCCCGATCTGTACAAGTGGGTATGCCGGGAGGTCCCGGCGGCGGTCCCCGTGCACAACCAGGGGACCGGGGGCGCCTCCGCGACCCGCAACGCCGGTGCGTCGGTGGCGGCCGGCGGCGTCCTGGCGTTCCTGGACGACGATACGGTCGCCGGCCCGGGGTGGCTCCGGAGCCTGACGGCCCCGCTCGCGCGCCCAGACGTGGCCGGGGTGGGCGGCTACGTGGAACCGATGTGGTTCGGGCGGACGCCGGGCTGGATGCCGGAGGAGTTCCTGTGGGTGGTCGGCGCCTCCTACCGGGGCCAGCCGAGGACCGCCGCCGCCGTCCGCAATGTGTGGTCGGAGAACATGGCGGTGACCCGGGATGACTTCTGGACTGTGGGCGGCTTCCGGGAGGGATTCGGCAAGATCGGCCAGGCCTGCCGGCCCGAGGACACCGACTTTTGCATCCGGCTGACCACCGCGCTGGGGGGCAGGCCCTGGTGGTATGAGCCGTTGGCCCGGATAGGCCACACGGTGCCGCCGCACCGTGGCACCCTCCGGTACTTCGTTCAGCGCTGCTACAGCGAGGGCCAGGGCAAGGCGGAGATGGCGGCCATGCTCGGACTGCACGAAGACGAGGGGCTGCGGGACGAGCGGCAGCATGCCAGCAGGACGCTGCCACTGGGAGTCTGCCGCGAGCTCCGGCAGGCGGTCCTGGGCCGGGAGTTCGGTGCCGCACAGCGGGCGTCGGCCATCTGCATCGGGCTTACCGCGGCTGGCCTCGGCTACCTCGGGCGCCGGGCCCGGCCGCCGGGCCCGGTCGGCGGGCGCTCGCGCGCGGTTCCGCCCCGGTGACGGCGGCGCGCGATGAACGCGGACTAGGGAAGGATCCGTCGTTGACTGTTCAGCTGGAGCTCGGGGTGGCGCAGCGGCCCTGGATGGTGGCCGAGGTGGACCTCGCGGACGGCCTTCCGGCCCTGCCCGCGGTGGACGGCACGGGCCAGCCGGTCGGCGGAGCCTTCGTACTGGTCCGGGTCTTCGGCGAACCGGTCGCCGGGCTGTGGGTGGCCGTCCCCGACGCGGGCCTGTCACCCGAGGAGCTTGGCCGTGCGGCGGATGCCCAGGCAGGACGCGAGCTGCGGGCCCGGCTGCGCGCCGCGGGCTGGCGCGATGATCCGGCCGGCCTCCCGCTGAACGGCGTGCTGCCGGACAGCCGCCCGGCCTGGTTGCGGGGACTGGACGCGGCCGAGGCCAGTCCGGTGAACCTCACCGCAGTCGTGTGCACGCGGGACCGGCCTGCGGACGCGCGGCGCTGCCTGGACAGCCTGCAGGAGCAGAGCTACCCACGGCTCACCGTGCTGGTGGTCGATAACGCTCCCCGCGACGATCGGATACGCCAGTTCGTGGAGTCGGGGCAGTTCCGGGTGCCCGTGCGGTACGTGGCCGAGCCGGTGCCCGGCCTCTCGCACGCCCGCAACCGGGCGGTGGCCGAGTGCGAGACGGAACTGATCGCGTTCCTGGACGACGACGAGGTGGCCTGCCGCTACTGGGCGTCGGAACTGGTGCACAGCTTCATCGAGGAGCCGGCCGTGGACTGCGTCGCCGGGCTGATCGCGCCTCGCGAGCTGCGAACACCGGCCCAGCAGCTCTACGAGCGGTTCGGGGGGCACAGCAAGGGGCGTGGTTTCGGGCCGATGATCTTCGACGGCCGGCAGATGGGGAAGACCAGGGCACTTTTCCCGCTGCCGCCCTTCGGCACCGGCGCGAACATGGCTTTCCGGCTGGCGGCGATTCGCGAGCTCGGCGGCTTCGACACCGCACTGGGCGCCGGGGCCGCCACCCGCGGCGGTGAGGATACCGATATCTTCTCGACGCTGCTGCTGGACGGGCGGCGCATCGCCTACCGGCCCACGGCCTTGCTCTGGCACTATCACCGCAGCACGCACGAGGGGCTGCGCAGCCAGCTGTACGGATACGGCCTGGGCCTGACGGCGTTCTACACGGCGGTGGTGTCGCGGCATCCGCTGCACGCGTTCCGGTTGCTGGCCCTGGCCCCGCGGGCCATTCGTGAGGTACTCGGATCCGGCGGGGTCCGTGCGCAGACCTTCGGGGAGTCGTTCCCGGCCGACTTGCTGGCGGCCAACCGCAGCGGGCTGGTTCACGGCCCGGCGGCGTACTGGCGGGCCCGGCGGCAGCAACGGCGGGTGGCCGGGCGGTGAGTCAGGAGGCCGCCCCGATCCGCCTGCTGACTGCCGCCCTGCCATCCTGGCGGACCCGTACGGCCGCGCCCCAGGCCACCGGCCTGCCCACGCCGGCAGCCGGGCCAGCAGGCGGGCAGGCCGGCTGGTCCGCGGCCTTCCCGCTGATCGTGCTCCTCACGTCGGTGGGCACCCTGGCCGTGGCCGCCGCGTACGCCGCGGGCCGGGAAGGATGGCCGTACCTCAGCGCGCTTTACTGGCCTGGACAGCTGCTGGTTTACGTGCCAATCGCGGTCCGCGCGTATTCGCCCCGGCTCACCAGGCCGGCCGAGGGCTTCGCCTTGCTGCTGCTGCTGTTCGTCCAGCAGACCCTGCTCTTCCGGTTGTACAGCCCACTGGAGCTCAAGTTCCCCGACGAGCTGCAGCACTGGCGCGGAACCGTCAACGTGGTCCAGTCCGGCACCCTGGACCAGGCCAACTACTCCCTCCCGGTGGCTGTCCACTACCCGGGGCTGGAGGCACTGGGCGGCGCGGTGAGCGCGTCCACCGGCTTGTCCGTGACGGCGACGGCCTTCATCGTGGCCGCCCTGCTGCATCTGCTGCTGGCCTGTGCGCTCTACGTGCTGTGCCTGCGGATCCGGGCGGACTGGCGGGTGGCCACCGTGGCCTGCATCGTCTACGCGGCCAGCCCGCAGTACATGGTCTTTGACGCCATGTACATCTACCAGTCCCTGGCCTTGCCGTTCCTGCTGCTCGCGGTGTGGGCGCTCCGCGTGCTGCGATTGCCGGGCCGCGCCGCGGGCCGCTGGGCAGTGCTGCTGATCTCGATCGGCGTGGTCACTGTCTCCCACCACCTCACGTCGTTCGTGATGGTCGCCCTGCTGGGGAGCTTGACCGCGGCCGGGTTGTGCCGCCCCCGGCCTGGCCGGGAGCTGCGCCCGGCGGCCGCGTGGCTGGTGGCCACGGCGGCGGTGCTCGCGTGGGTCCTGCTGGTGGCCCGCGATGTGGTCGGCTACGTGGACCCGGTGCTGGCTCAGCTCGGCGACAACGCGATCGGATTGCTGCACGGCCGGCTCGGGGCGACCGCGCCCGGGGCGGCGCCCCTGGCGGAGCCGGTGGACGAGCGGCTGGCCACGATCGGGGCGCTGGGCATTCTGGCGCTCCTGGTGGTGCGCGGCAGCCGGGGCCTGTGGCCGGAACGCCGGGCCGAGCCGTGGACGCTCCCGCTGATCGGCGGCGCCTGGCTGATCTTCGTGGCGGGCGCCCTGCGCGCGGTGGCGTCGGACGGCGGTGAGCTGGCCGGCCGGGCGTCCACCTTTATCTACATTCCGGTGGCGCTGGTCGCCGCCATCACCCTGTGCGACATCCGCCGCCGCGGCCCGGGGCGCCGCCGCCGCCGGGACGACCACGACACGGGTCTCCGCGGCCCGGCTCTGCTCGGCGGGGCGGCTCCGGTCGTGGTCGCCGCGGTGATCCTGATGGGTGGTGTCGCCAGCGGATGGCCGCCGGTCTGGGATCGGCTGCCCGGGCCGTACCTGGTCTCCGGGTTTGAGCGGTCGGTGGATCCACAGGGACTCGCGGCGGCCGAGTGGGCCCTGGGCGCGCTCGGCCCCGGGCACCGGTGGGCGGAGGACTTCACCGACAACAGCTTGCTGGCCACGATCGGCGACCAGAACACGGTCCGTGCCGTGGGGGTGCTGTTCGACGGCAAGGGAGCCGATGCCACGGCCCGCGCACTCGTGCAGTACCAGCAGATCCAATTCCTTGCGGTCGACCTGAGGGACAGTATGCAGCTTCCTGCCGGTGGCGCCTATTTCCCGGTGGACCCGAACGCCGAGCGGTACCGTTCGCCGCTGCCCCGTACAGACCTGGATGCCCCGGGCCGCGTGGCCGGCGTGAGCCGCATCTACGACAGCGGCGATATCTCCCTTTATGATCTGCGAGGTTCAGCGTATGACGGTTGAGCGAGACCGGTTCGCCCGCCTGTGCTGGCTCGTTGCCGTGGTGGTCGCCGTGCCCCTGCTCGGCGTGGCGAACGCGGTCGGGCCACGGCCGCTCGCTGCCCTCGGGTTCGCGGCCAACCTGACCGTGCTGGGCGTGGCCGGCGGTCGCGCGCTGCTCGGCCGCGCCGGGCTGTCCGCGGTGGAACGGGGCACCGTGGCTCTTGCCCTGCCCATAGGCGTGCTGGTGCTGGGCACCGTAGCCGCCGCGGCCCTCCGTCTCCACCTGGACCGCCGGCTCTGGGCGGCCCTGGTCGCTCTGGCGGCCGAGGCCGCGGCCGTCGCCGTGCTCTCCCGGCGGGGCCACCCGGGCGAACCACGCCATCCGCCCAGCTGGCCGCGCAGCTGGCGGACTGTGCGGCCGGCCGCTGGCCGCGGGATCGTGTGGGGCGCGTCGCTGACGGCGGCGGGAGCCGTGCTGGCCGCCGCGGTCGTTCTGTCGGTGTGGACAGCGGCGCGCCAGGCCTACCCCCCCTTCAGCGCGCTGTCCGCGATACGGGTGGGCAGCGCCGAGCGTTCGGTGCGGATCGAGCTGACCAGCGAGGAGGCTGCGCCGACCCGTTTCATAGTGGCGGTCGCCGTGGGCAGCGCCAGGCCGGACTCGATAACGCTCCGGCTGGCGCCGGGGGTTACCTGGCGGAAGACGGTCCCGGCGGCCGCCTCGGCTCCGGTGACGGTGGTCGCCTATCGCGGGTCCGCACCCCGGGTGCCTTACCGGGAGGTCCACCTCGCCTCCGGGGGGACCGGATGACGGCGGCGGACCTGCTCGACCGGGTCGGCTGCGCCTGGGTAAGGGGGTCCGGCGACGTGCTGGGCCCTTCGGCGTCCCTGGTCGGTACGACGGTCGTGACGTCGGTCCTCGGCTTCGCCTACTGGTGGGCAGCGGCCCGGATGGCGCCGATCCACGAGGTCGGGGCGGCGACCGCGGTGATCTCGGCGGTGACCCTGCTCGGGACGATCGGCATGTTCGGATTCGGCACCATGCTGATCGCGGAGGCGGGCCGGTGCGGCGATGTGATCGGTTCCCTGATCGCGACGAGCCTGCTCGCGGTGACCGTACTGGCGACCGTGCTGGCCGCAGCCTGCTGGGCCGCCCTGCGGTTCTCGGGCGGTGCCATCGGGGCGGCCATGGCGCCGTCGTGGGTAGCCGCGGGATTCATTATCGGGGTGGGACTGACCGCCGCCGGGATGGTTCTCGACCAGGCGCTCGTCGGGATCCGGGCGAGCAGCGTGCAGCTCTACCGGAACAGCTACTTCAGCTTCGTGAAGCTGGCCCTGCTCGTCATGCTCGCGGTGACCATAGGCGGTCGCTCACAGGTGACCATGGTCTGGGCCTGGGTGGCCGGCATCGCGATCTCGATGGTGCCGGCGGCATGGCACCTGGCCGCCCGCGGATACCGGCTCGGCCAGCCGGTCCGGCTCTCGGCCCTGCGGGGCCGGGGCGTCACGACGTTCCATCACAACACCCTGAACCTTTCCCTGACGCTGCCGCGGCTGGGGCTGCCGCTGCTGGTCGCTTCGGTGCTAGGCGCGCACGCCACCGCGGCCTTCTACGCGGCCTGGATGATTGCCTCATTCCTGTACATCCTGCCGATGCACCTGTCTACGGCGCTCTTCGCGGTGGCGGTCGGCGACGTCCGCACGCTCACGCCCCGGCTGCGCGCGGCGCTGCGAGTCAGCCTGCTGCTCGGTGGCTCGGTGGCCGTGGCTATCGCCGCGCTGGCCGGACCGGCGATGAGATCATTCGGCCCGGATTACGAGATCGCCAGGACAGCGCTCGTCGTGATGGCCATCGCCTACTTCCCGAATGTGTTCAAGCAGTGCTACGTCGCCGTGGCCCGGGTCAACAACAGGCTGCGGAAGGCTGGCGCGATCTGCAGTATCGGCGCCGTCCTGGAGTTGTGCCTGACCGCGGCGGGGGGCTGGTTCGACGGGCTGACCGGGATCTCGCTGGGATTCCTCGCCGCGGTGACGCTGCAGGCCGTCTACTTCGTGCCGCAGGTGCTGCGGGCCCTGCGGCACGGTGAGAAGGGAGAGAGCCGTGCCAGGCGCATCGCCGTGGGGTGAAGTCGCCCAGCCTCGGGTATTCATCGAGCACAGCGGCTATGACCTGCTGAACATCGGTGATATGGCCATGCTCAAGGCCACCGTCACCCGGCTCCAGGATCGGTGGCCGCGCGCTCGTCTCCAGATCGTCACCACTAGCCGCGAGCGGCTCGCCGCGCTCTGCCCCGGCACCGATCCGATCATCTTGATGCCGGAGCGCGGGCCAGTGGGCTGGTTGCCGGACCGGGTGCGTGGCGGCATCGGCCTGCGATACAAGCGGGCCATATCCGCGCGGCCGTGGGCCGCCTGGCGGCTCAGCCCTGGCGCGGGTCAGTTGCTGGACGTGCTGCGGGACTGTGACCTCGCCGTGTGCTCGGGTGGTGGTTTTGTCAACGACAGCTTCCTGCTGCACGCCTCGGGGGTGCTGGCCGCGCTGCGCAGCATTCAGCGGCGCGGGGTGCTGACCGCCATGCTCGGTCAGGGATATGGGCCGCTGGCCAATCCGCCGCTGGCGGAACTGGCGGGCGCGGTGATCCCGCAGCTGACCCTGATCAGCCTGAGGGGGCCGCAGGGCCAGCAGGCGGTGTCGGGGTTGCGCGGGAGGCGGGGTGAGCCGGTGGTGACCGGTGACGATGCGCTCGAACTCGCCGGCGCGGGGCGGCTGGCCGCGGGGCCCGCGCTCGGCGTGAACCTCCGGGCCGCGGCCTACACCGGGCTGGAGTCCGGCTTGGCCGGCCAGATCGGCTCGGTGGTGGCGGCCGTAGCGGCCGAGTCGGGCATGCCGATGCGGGGCCTGCCGATCTCATGGCATCGCGACGGCGAGGACTGGCGCGCGCTGGCGGGCGCGTTCGGCGCAGACTCCGTGGTGGCCCGCACGGGCCGGATGGTGCGTGACATCACCTCGCTGGCCACAGCCGTGGCCGGCTGCCGGATCGTGGTCACCAGCTCGTATCACGCCGCGGTTTTCGCCCTGGCCCGGGGAATCCCGGCGGTGGGTATCTCCTCGACGCCCTACTACGACGGCAAATTCGGTGGCCTGCGGGAACTCTACGGTCCGCGGGCGGTGTCCGTGCTGGCGGTGAGCCGGGCCGGCTGGCCGGACCGGATGCGGAGCCTCGTGCGTGCGGCCGTTGAGCTGGGCGATGGCGCCCGCGCCGCCGTGGCGGAGCGGTCGGCGGAGCTGGCCGGCCTGTCCCGGGGTGCGTATGAGGCCCTCTTCGAGCTGGTGGAGTCCGGGTCGGGGCAGTCTGCCCGGCGGTAGGCCGGCGGAATGGCCGGGGCCACCGCGATGATGATCATCGCGGTGGCCCCGTGCTGGGCGCCGGGCGGACAGGCCAGGCGCCCAGGTTCAGAAATCTGCCTTATAGGCCGCCGAGGAGCCGGGCACCTGCGTGCCGGTCCCGTAGACCCCGCCGGTGCTCGGACCCTGGAAGTTGGCCTCCCAGGCGAGGATGGCGGAGTGGGCCTGGAAGAACCCGAGCATGTCGTTCACGTACGCCGGGTCATCCCCGCCCGCGTTGGTCCCGGGCGCTGTGGTGCCGGGAATGATGTTGCCCCACTCGGGCACCGCGAACTGCTTGCCGTTCGCCTTCGCGAAGCTGAGCCAGTACATCAGGCCCTGCGTCCCGTTGAGCTGCTGGTTCCAGCCCGCGGCGGTGGTCGCGGCCGGCCACATGTCGTAGGTATCGACGCCGATCGTGTTCACGTAGGCGTTTCCGGGATAGGCCAGGGTGGGGTCGGCCAGCCCGGCGGACGGGCCGCGGTTGACGTTCCAGTCCCATTGCAGGCCCGGCGCGGTGGCCCGGGCCGAGGTGACGATCTGCTGCCAGCACTTCACCCATTGCGCGGGGTTGGTGGCCGCCCAGATGTACCAGTTGCCGTTGAATTCCCAGCCCAGCCTGATGATCGAGTTGCCGAGGCCGTAGGCGGAGATGTTGGTGCCGAACTGGGTCCAGTACGAATTGTAGGAGCCGGCCGCGCACGCCTGGATGGATACTCCCGCGACGCCCTCGGGCAGCATCGGCTCGGTGAAGGCCACCGTTACCGCTGATCCCTTCCAGATCTGGTAGAGCCAGGCCGGGTCCACGATGTCGTTCCAGGTGCTGCGGTTCGGCCAGACGGTGGCGACGTCCACCGGGGCTCCGCGCCAGGCACCAAAGGCCGCGACGGACGCCGGGGTGGCGTTCGGCAGGTAGACCCCGCTGTCCCAGGCCAGGCCGGAAAGGTTCTTTGCGGAGCTGGGGCTCGCCGATGCTCCGTACGCCAATATGGTGGTGAGCGTCAGGCCCACCGCGGCGATCCCGGCGGCCAGGGCGGCGATACGCCCCCGGTGGGCCCGGGCGAACGACATCCGGGAGGCCGGTGGGGTGCCCCGGGCTGTGGCGGTGCTGCTGGGCTTCCTCCTGATTATCATGGCTCTTCCCTCTTTCGATCATTCCTGTTACCTGATCACCACTCTCCGTGATTTATGGGTTCGGTCTCAGAGCCGAAAATCCCCTGTTGAACTGGGTATTTATCCCTGTTATTTGGGCCCGGGTAATCCGGCCCGGTCTTAATGGCCCGGGTAAGACTGCCGCGACAATTTAGAAGTCTGTCTTGTAGGCGTGGGCGGCGACCACGGCGGCGAGACGGGGACGGGCGCCGCGAGCGGCGCTGCGGCCTGGGGCCAGGGGCGCGGCGCCTGGCCGTCCTGTGCTCTTGGCTTCTCTGGGTCTGACCATGATCGGCAAGGCTTCCAGATCAATCCGTGCACCGTTGGTCACTATAGGTAATCTTTACCTTACGGTGCGTGTTACTGCTCCTGGCCCGTCAGCTCCGATGATGGCTGTCCGCTCCCCTCGGCTGCTGTTCCCGTGGGCGGGCGGGGTCCGATGCTGATTACCGGCACATCTGAATCACCGACACGGTGCCCGAATCTTCATTGGCCACATAGGCGGTGTGGGTAGCAGGATCCACCGCCACCTCGTACGGGAAGGCACCCACGGGGACGGTGGCGATCACCGTGCCGGTGGCCGCGTCGATCACCGACACGGTGCCATCGCCGTTGGTCACGTAGACGGTGCGGGCGGCAGGGTCCACCGCCACCCCGTACGGGGCGCTCCCCACGGGGATGGTGCGGGCGACCGTGCTGGTGGCCTCGTTGATCACCGATACGGTGTCGCCGGAGTAGTTAGCCACATAGGCGGTGCGGGCGGCGGGGTCCACCGCCACCTCGTACGGGGTGTCCCCGACGGGGATGGCGTGGGTGACCTTGCCGGTGGCCTCGTTGATCACCGACGTGATGTCACGGAAACCGCCGCCGGTCACGTACACGGTGCGGGCGGCGGGGTCCACCGCCACCCCGGACACGCCGACGCCCACGGGGATGGTGCGGGTGATCCTGTTGGTGGCCGCGTTGATCACCGACACGGTGCCGGCGGAGCTGTTGGTCACGTAGACGGTGCGGGCGGCGGCATCCACCGCCACCCCGTACGGGGCGCCGATGGGGATGGTGCGGGTGACCTTGTTGGTGGCCGCGTTGATCACCGACACGGCGCCAGGATAGAGGTTGGTCACGTAGACGGTGCCGGCTGCCGGGTCCACCGCCACTCCGTAGGGGTAATAGCCGATGAAGATGGTGTGGGTGACCTTGTTGGTGGCCTCGTCGATCACCGATACGGTCTCGCTGGAGTAGTTGGTCACATAGGCGGTGTGGGCTCCGGAGTCCACCGCCACCCCGGACGGGGTGCCCATGGAGACGGGGATGGTGTGGGTCACCCGGCAGCTGCTTGCGTCCCGGGCGGGCGCCGCGGCGACCCCGGAGGATGCGATGGGCAATGTCAGGGCCGCTATCGCTCCGCCAGCCCGGCGCCAGCGGGCGGGGATGCCTCGGCGATGACTGGCGGTGATGTGGTTGCCCCGCAATGCGTGCATGAACTCTCCCTTAACTCTGCCACCTGACTCCGGCGCCCGGGCCAGACGGGGACGGCCGATGCTGGCCGGTCGCGGGGCCGGCTGCCGATCCTTGTTGCTTAGCGTATCCATTGCTTTACGTTCAGTGGTCACCGCGAGCAGGGGTGCCCCCGGCCTCGTCATCGGCAACACCGGCGACCCCGATCGCCCGGCACCGGAGCCCGGTCGCGATGGCTGACCGGCGCCGCCATCAGCCTCTGCGAAACAGCCCGGGAGCTGGGATTTCCCGCGCTCGCGGGCCGTTTCCCGTTCGTCCTGCCGTGTGTCATGGTGTGTCGGTGGACGAAGCGTCTATTCGCGACTTTCCGCCATGACAGGCCCGTCTGACGTCGCCGGCGACCAGATCCGGCCCTCCCGCGCCCTCGCCGGGGCTGTGGCCGGCGTCCTCGCGGCCGCTGTCGCCATGGGCGCCGCTCAGTTCGCGGCCGGCCTCGGCGTTCCGCAGAGCTCACCCGTGCTCGCGGTGGGCCAGGCCGCTATCGATCTGACGCCGCCGCAAGTCAAGGACTTCGCCGTCTCCGCGTTCGGCGCCGATGACAAGACGGTACTGCTCGGCGGCATCCTGGTGGTCCTCGCCGCGAGCGCGGCGGTGCTCGGGAGGCTCGCGGTACGCCGGCTCGGCTTCGGTATGTGGGGGCTTGCGATTTTCGCATCCATCGGCCTGGCGGCGGCTCTGACCAGGCCGGCCGCCACGGTGGGATACGTGGTCCCCACCCTGGTGGGGAGCGCGGCCGGCGCGTTCGCGCTGACCTGGCTAGTCCGCGCGGCGGCCAGGCTGGGCGCTGCTGCGGATGTCCTGTTCCCTTTCGACCTGCACCCGGAGCTGACCGACCCGGCCCAGCCAGCCGACCCGGCCCGCTCGGCCAGCCCGGCCGAGCCTGAACGGCCGTCTGACCCGGCCTGCGCCGCCGTGCCTGCCGTCCGTGCGGGGCCGGCCTACTCCTTTACTTCCCTGCCTCATCCGGACGACCAGGCACCATCCCGCTGGCCCGCGCGGCGGTGGTTCCTGATCTCGAGCGGCGCAGCCGCAGCCGTCGCCGCGCTGGGCGCGGCAGCCGGAAGAAACCTGACCAACGAGCACAACATCGCCGCGGCGCGGGCCGCCATACGGTTCCCCCGGCCCGCGGTTCCCGCGCCGCCGCTCCCGGCGGGAAGCAACCTCGTCGTCCCCGGCCTCGGCTCGTTCATTACTCCGGATGACAGCTTCTACCGCGTCGACACCGCCCTGCTCGTGCCCCAGGTTGATCCGGCGACCTGGCGGCTGCGGATCCACGGGATGGTGCAACGCGAGGTAACCATCACCTTCACTGACCTGCTGCGGCGACCGCTCATCGAGGCCTACATAACGCTTACCTGCGTCTCGGACCCGGTCGGCGGCCCCTACGTGGGAAACGCCAAATGGCTTGGCGCGAGCCTGGCCGGCCTGATCCGGCAGGCCCGCCCGCTGGCAGGTGCCAATCAGCTGCTGTGCACCTCGGTCGACGGGTTCACCTCAGGCACCCCCCTGGCGATCGTGCTCGACGGCCGGGACGCTCTGCTCGCCATGGCCATGAACGGCATGGCGCTGCCCGCCGCGCACGGTTTCCCGGTGCGGATGGTGGTGCCCGGCCTGTACGGCTACGTGTCCGCGACCAAGTGGGTCACCGACATCGAGGTGACCACGTTCGCGGCGGCCTCGGCCTACTGGCCGCAGCGCGGCTGGGCGCAGCGGGCGCCGATCAAGACCGAGTCCAGAATCGACGTGCCGGCCGATGGCGCGTCGCTCGCCCCGGGGCGGACGCCGGTGGCCGGGGTGGCCTGGGCGCAGCACAAAGGTGTCGCCGCCGTCGAGGTCAGGGTCGACGGCGGCCCGTGGCACGAGGCGCGGCTGGCCGCGGTGCCCGGCATCGACACCTGGCGGCAGTGGGTGTGGGAATGGCCGGCCGCGCCGGGCCAGCACCTGGTCGAAGCCCGCGCCATAGACGCGACCGGCTACACCCAGACTGCCGCCCAGGTGCAGCCGATCCCGAACGGCGCTTCTGGTTACCCTTCCGCGCAAGTAACCGTCCGCAGCTGAAGAAAGCTGCCCCGGAGCTGAACGACCGGGCGCCCGTGGCCATGAGATCAGCCGGCGCGGCGGAGTGCGCGGCCGCGCCGGCGGGTGCGGCGATTTCGTGCTTGCTCAGGCGGCATCCTCAGCCGAGGCGATCGACCAGGTCCTGGTGCAGGTCCCAGAGCTGGGTGGGCAGATGCCGGCCGAAGGTGCGGAAGAACTCGGGGATGTGCTCCGCCTCCAGCTTCCAGGCTTCGGTGTTCACCGTGAGCAGTAGATCCAGGTCAGCCCAGCTCAGATCCAGGCCGTGAAGGTCGAGCGAGCCCGGCGCCGGGAGGTAGCCGATCGGGGTCCGCGTCGCCTCGGCGTCGCCGGACAGCCGCTCGATGATCCACTTCAGCACGCGGATGTTCTCGCCGAACCCCGGCCAGACGAACTTGCCGTTCGCGTCCTTGCGGAACCAGTTAACGTAGAAAAGTTTCGGCAGCTTGGCCTGGTCGGCCTTCTGGCCGATCTTCAGCCAGTAGCCGAAGTAGTCGCCCATGTTGTAGCCGCAGAACGGCAGCATCGCGAAGGGATCATGCCGCAGTTCGCCGACCTTTCCCTCGGCCGCCGCCGTCTTCTCCGAGGCGATGTTGGCGCCGAGGAACACGCCGTGGTCCCAGTCGAAGGACTCGATCACCAATGGCACGGTGCTGGCGCGCCGGCCGCCGAACAGGATCGCCGAGATCGGCACGCCCGTGGGGTCGTCCCACTCCGGCGCGATGATCGGGCACTGGCCGGCGGGGGTGGTGAACCGGGAATTGGGGTGCGCCGCGGGCTCGGCCGAGCCCGGGGTCCAGTCCCGGCCCTTCCAGTCGATCAGGTGCGCGGGCGGCTCGTCGGTCAGGCCCTCCCACCACACATCACCGTCGTCGGTGAGGGCCACATTGGTGAAGATGCTGTTGCCCCACATGGTCTTGATCGCGTTGACGTTGGTCTTCTCGCCGGTGCCCGGCGCGACCCCGAAGAAGCCGGCCTCCGGGTTGATCGCGTACAGCCTGCCGTCCGTGCCGAAACGCATCCAGGCGATGTCGTCGCCTATGGTCTCGACCTTCCAGCCGGGGATGGCCGGATGCAGCATGGCCAGGTTGGTCTTGCCGCACGCGGACGGGAAGGCCGCCGCGATGTACTTCGCCTCGCCGCCCGGCGGGGTGAGCTTGAGGATGAGCATGTGCTCGGCCAGCCAGCCCTCGTCCCGGGCCATCACCGACGCGATCCGCAGCGCGTAGCACTTCTTGCCGAGCAGAGCGTTGCCGCCGTAACCGGAGCCGTAGGACCAGATCTCCCTGGTCTCGGGGAAGTGCGAGATGTACTTCGTCTTGCTGCACGGCCAGGGCACGTCCGCCTGGCCCGGCGCGAGCGGGGCGCCGACGGAGTGGACGGCCCGGACAAACGATCCGGTCTCCTCGATCACCCGCAGGGCCGGCGTTCCCATCCTGGTCATGATGCGCATCGACACGGCGACGTAGGGTGAGTCGGTGATCTCCACCCCGAGCTGGGAGATGCTGCTGCCGAGCGGGCCCATGCAGAACGGGATCACGTACATCGTGCGGCCGCGCATGCAGCCGTCGAAGACCTCCGCGAACGTCCTGCGCATCTCGTCGGGCGCGATCCAGTTGTTGGTCGGGCCCGCGTCATCTTCTTTCTCCGAGCAGATGAAGGTGCGGTCCTCCACCCGTGCCACGTCACTGGGGTCGGACGCGCAGTGGAAGCTGTTCGGGCGGAGCCGGGGGTTCAGCCTCGTGAAGGTGCCGGTCTCCACCAGCAGGCTGGTCAGCCGCTCCCACTCGTCCGCCGACCCGTCACACCAGACGATGTCGTCCGGCTTCGTCAGCTCCGAGATATTGCGGACCCATTCGGCCAGCTCGGGAAGGCTTGTTTGGTCATCAATTAGGTCTGAGCTGAACATTGCTCTCTCCCCTGCACGGAACTGGCGAGCGCAGCAGGCGATCGCTGGCTGATGGTCACGGTTAAAAGACCGTATATTCAGTTATCTCCTAGTTTCAATGCGGCCAGGTCAGGGCCTTAGGCCCTGCATTTTCGGGACCTGTGTCGTTGTCCCCCCCGTGGCCTGGGATCCATTATCAAGTGTGAGCTATCACACAGTTATCAAGTGTGAGCTATCACACATTTCCGGATGCCGTCAGCCGATGGACGAGGTGACGGCAATTACGGTGCCGATGAGAACAAATAGCAGGCCGGCCGCCAGGAATGCCCGGTCGATAAACCGGCCCTCCCGGCCGTAGACGAGGATGTCCTGCGGATCTCCGGGGTCGTACCAGACGAGCACCTTCTGGGCCGGGCGCAGCGACGCTGTTTTCCTGGCCGGCGAGGGGGCGATCCGCTCGATGACCCGCCCATCCGTGAGCGTGTACCGGATCACAGCCGCCTGCGGTGAACCGTCGGGCGGTTCGCCGGGCCGGACGGGTGGCTCCATGAACGCCGCCCAGGTGGCCACGCCCTCCCGGCGCAGGCGCCGCACCCGGCGCATTCCGGTCAGGCCAGCCAGCACCGCCAGCCCTCCCGCCACCGCGAACCAGGCCCCGATCACGATCATCTCGGACCCGTCCCTTCCCTGCGCACGCCGGTTCGGCTGAGACCCGGCGCACGCGATCAGCCGACGTCGCGGCGCAGCATGTCCGCCTGGGTCTCCCGGCGGATCAGCGGCCAGGCCTGGCCCGCACGGACGGCGATGACCGGTGGCCGGGTGAGATGGTTGTAGTTGGATGCCATGGCGTGATGGTAGGCGCCGGTGCAGGGCATGGCGAGCAGGTCGCCGGGGCGGATGCCGGTGGGCAAGTGCGCCCCGGAGACGAGCACGTCTCCGGCTTCGCAGTGCCGGCCGACCACGGTCATCGGTTCGGTGCCCCCCGCGGCGGGGGCTCCGGCACGCTCGATGTGATACCGGCTGCCGTACAGGGCCAGGCGCGGGTTGTCGCTCATTCCGCCGTCCACGACGACGAAGGTCCGGGCGCCGTGCTTCACGGTGAGCACCCGGTACAGCGTGATCCCGGCCCCGCCGACGATCGCGCGGCCCGGCTCGATGGTGAGGCGCGGCACCGGGATGGCGTGTGCGGCGCATTCCTGCTCGACCACGCCGGTGATCCGCTGGGCAAAGGCGGCGATGTCCAGCCCGTCCTCCCCGGGCCGGTAGGGCACGGCGTGACCGCCACCCAGGTTCAGCTCGGGCAGGCCGCCCAGTCCGGCCATGAAGGCAACCAGGCGGCGGGCGGCGGTTTCGAAGCCATCGAGGCCGGTGATCTGGGAGCCAATGTGGCAGTGCACGCCGGCCAGTTCCAGGGCAGGCTGACGGCGGATGAGGCGGGCAACGTCCGCGGCCGCGCCCGAGGCGATCGACAGGCCGAACTGCTGGTCCTCGACGCCCGTGGTCACCGCCCGGTGCACGTGGGCGTCGACCCCCGGGGTGACCCGGATCAGGACCTTCTGCCGGCCGGGGGTCGGTGCCGCTACGGCCCGGTCCCCCATGGTCCGGGCCGCCCTGGTCCCGGCGCCGACGGTCAGGGCCGCCAGTTGCCTGACCTCACCGTGCGAGTCGACGACAATCCGGCCCACGCCGTAGTCGAGCGCGGCCGATAGCTCGTGGCCCGTCTTGCCGTTGCCGTGCAGCAGGATGCGATCGCCGGGGAAGCCCGCCGCCCGGGCGACGGCAAGCTCGCCTCCGGAGCAGACGTCCAGCGATAGTCCCTCCTCGGCGATCCAGCGGGCCATCGCACGGCACCAGAACGCCTTAGCGGCGTAGGCCACCTCGTGCGGGGCCATGGCCTTGGCGTATTCGCGGCAGCGGACCCGTACGTGCTCCTCGTCGATCACGTACGCGGGGGTGCCGAAACGCTCGGCGATCTCGGTCAGGCGGACGCCGGCGACCGACAGCGCCGGCTCAGCGGTGAGCGGCCAGATGTTCATCACGCCTCCAGACGGACGCGGTGCAGTACGAGGATGGTGGAGGTGATGCCGCCCGCGCCGCGGAGCTGCGCCACCCTGGCGTCCAGGTCGGCGAGAGTCCGGCAGGAGAGCCGTATCTCGAAGTCGCAGTCGCCGGCCAGCCGCCACGCCTCCGCGATGTCGGCTTCGGCCCGAAGACACGCCTCGAAGCAGTCCGGGTCCATGCCGGCCGTCATCTGCACCCGGACCAGCGCGTCGAGCGTGCCCATGCCGGCCGCCCGCCGGGAGCCCGTCACGCCGGGACCGCGATCGGCATGCTCGTGGTGACCAGGCCCGGGTCCACCTGGATGCGGGTGACGCCGAGTGGCGCGAGCATCTCTTCCATGGCCTGCTCGCTCAGATGGATCCATGGCTGAGCTGCTCCCATCACCGCGGCCAGGTGGGCTTCGGTGGTGAACGCGATCCCCACGCGCTCGCCGGTCGGCAGCCGCCCGCAACGAAGGGAGACCATCCCCGACACCGTTCGTACCGGCACAGCCATCCATTCCGTCGCGCTCATATCAAACGACGTTAGGCCGGGGAACGGCCGGTGCAAGATGCGCACGCGGAGTCCTAACGGCCCCGGGACCATCCCTAACAAAAGGCTCACGGGGGACGAGGAGCCGCCTGCCGGCGTTCCGCGGACCGATCGCCGGCGGTGAGCACTTCTTCGTACCATCGCTGGATATCGTCCCGGTCCGCCTTCTCGGGTACCGAGCGCTCGCTCGCCCGCTGGATCATGGCCGCTTGATCCAGCAGCACCCGCCGCTGGCCAGCGCTGGACGTATCGGTCATGATCTTTACGATCGCGTCGAGCTGGCGGATCATCACCGCGGGCATGCCGTAGCTGGCCTGGCGGATCTTCTCGAAAGCGCGCTGAACGAGGCGCTCATGGCTGGGCTCGGTCGTGATGACCCGGATGAACCCATCGCCGTCCCGGTGCACACGGGCCGGACTCCACCTGATGGTGATCTTGCAGAGGCTGTCCGCGAGCCAGTCGATGCAGGTCAGCGCGGTGAAAGTGTCGTTAACGGCAGGCGACAGAGCCCGGATGGCGATCTCGACGAGCTGGTCAATGCCGAACGAGATGTCCTGGGTGAGCGTCCGGTTGGACCCCGTGATGTGCGCGCGGCCGAGCGCGTGGCTCACCTGCGCCGCCGCCTCGGGCGGCCATACCACGGCAAATGGGTGCCCCTGGACGAGGAAATGACCGGGCCGGTAGTTCAGGGCGATGACGGCGTCCGCCTCGGCGGCGAATTGAACCAGGATCCGGTGCCGGATGAACTGCAGGTAGCCGCTCACGGGCGCGCGGACCACGCCGCCGTCAGCCTCCATCCGCCCGATTAGTTCCGCTGCCGAGGGGCCGCTCTCCCGGTCACCCGCGGCCAGACCAGCCCGGGCGTCGTAGCCGCCCTGCACGTCAATCGCTTCGGACAGGTCGCGTGCGATGCTCGCGATCACCTGGGGCAGCTGGATCGATGTCGCCGTGTGGTGGATGAAGTAGATCAGCACCCCCAGCGCGGCGACCATCAGGGCGAGCGTGACCGTGACCCCGATGTGCGGAACAAAGGTCCCGTGCGATCCGGGGCCAATCGAAACGAGCACCAGCACGGCGTACACGAATGTCGCCACGAACGTCCCGAGCGTCAGCTGGGTGCCCCGGTCACGGATGAAGTTACGCAGCATCCGGGGGCCGAACTGGGTGGACGCCAGGGTGAGGGTCACCAGAATGATGGAGAAAACGACACCGACGACCGTGATGACCGCGGTAGCGATCGCGGTGAGGATCTGCTGGGCGGCGTCGGCGCTCCCGACGATGACCCAGCCGGGCAGCCCGAAATCGGCACGGTAGGCGGCTCGGTCCAAGGTCGTGGTGCCGGCGAAAAGCGCGAGAGCCGCCAGGACCTCGATCCCCGGGACCAGCCACAGGTTGGTGCGCAGCACATCGGAACGCCAGTGTGAACCGAGAACCGAAGACGAGCTACGACGATGCAAAATAATCAGCCCCAGCGCTCAGACGGCGCCGACCAGGCTTCCCGGCTCACCTGGCCCTGACTATACGGGCCCCGGCGGCGGCGGAGCACGCCTGACCTGGACGGGCAGCAACGGAGTACATTGAGGAGTACCAAGGACTTCTCGCACGCCGGCAGCCACGTCGGCGCCGCCCTGGGCGCACGACGATGCCGCTCCTTTCCGGGGGCGGGGACGGGCCTGCGACATGGCACCGGTCGACATCCGCGACATCGATACCACCCCGTCCGCGTCCTCCGCTGCGCCCGCCGTCGCCGGCGGGGGGCGGCTGAGCCTGGATCCCTCGCTGGCGCAGCGGAGAGGCATCAACGGCGCGTGGTGGCCGCACTCGCGGGATGCCGGCGCCGAACTTCCGGCCATGCTCGACGAGCTGAGTGCACGAGCCGGGCGGGTCAGCCGGGTCGCCGTGCAGGTGGACGCGTTCAGCAACATTCCCAATCGGCTCACCGCCGGCGGCCACATCATCCACGTCGCCTGGTTCAGGTCGATGAACATCCACACCATCAGCCTCACCATGGCCCGCCGCGACAACCTCACCCTGCTCGTGGTCCCGCCCCAGGCCAGCCCGGCGCATGCGGCCGAGGCCCTGAGAATGGCCTCGGCCGCATCTCCGGCCGGGCGGCCGCAGGACATTCTGGCCGCCGCCGGCATCACATCCGAGGAGTCCCCCGCGACCATCGGCGGGACCGTCAGCGCCACGTTCAGAGCACCGGCCAATCACTGAAAGAGGCAATGCCATGCCCGAGCGGACCCCGCTTCCGGCCGGAACCGTCGGCACCGAGCCCGGACCATTAACGCCGCGTGCGGACCAGGACGCGGGCCCGGCGACGGCCGGGACCGCCGGTTCCGGCGGCGCCGTCCCGCCTATGCCGTCTGAGGTCGCGGCGACGGCCGGGACCGCCGGTTTCGGCGGCGCCGTCCCGCCTATGCCGTCTGAGGTAACGCACGTGCGTACCCGCGGGGCGCCGGGTATGCACGCGCGTGCCCGGCGCCCCGCGGGCGGCTGGCTGCGCCGGGCGATGGTGTCGCTGCGCCGCGCCCCTCGTCAGCCCTGACCGCCGCCCGGCCGGCCCGGCGGGGCTCATTCCCGGCCTCGCCGGTGCGGCTCCCGTCGCCTTTCGCCCGGGCTGGTAACGGCCGGATGGGGGCCGGGGATGGCGGCGGGCCCCCGGCCGGGCGCGTGAGCCGGCCGATGGTGTTGAGGTGGCGGAGGGCCTGGGTGTAGGAGCCGAGCAGGGTGGCCTCGGTGTACGGCAGGCCGTGTTCGGCGCAGAACGCGGCGATGAGGGCCTGGGAACGGGGCAGGCTGGGGCGCGGCATGGAGGGGAACAGGTGGTGCTCGATCTGGTAGTTCAGGCCGCCCAGGGCGAAGTGGGTGAGCCAGCCGCCGCGGACGTTGCGTGAGGTCAGGACCTGCCGCTGCAGGAAACTGGACTGGTCGGAGGCGTCGAGGACGGGCATGCCCTTGTGGTTGGGGGCGAACGAGGCGCCCAGGTAGAACCCGAACAGGCCCTGCTGGACCAGGATGAACACGATCGCCCGGATCGGGGAAAGAACCAGGAACACCACGGCGAGGTAGCCGCCGAAATGGGCGGCGAGCAGCACCGCCTCGG
>Ga0182014_10002326_pt1 | contig 24037 bp, 22 predicted proteins | sample 612S2DmetaG_FD_120489 | JGI IMG/M metagenome (GOLD analysis project Ga0182014, IMG submission 120489) | Permafrost microbial communities from Stordalen Mire, Sweden - 612S2D metaG | ecosystem: Environmental > Terrestrial > Soil > Wetlands > Permafrost | place: Sweden: Stordalen | collected...
AAAAGTCGGTCATCCACAGGTCGTTGACGAAAGGCGCCTCGAAGCATTTGGTGGCCCCGCCCAGCGGTTGGCGCAGTTGCGCCCGCCGGGCCTTGGTGTGGAGTTCATGCTCGCGCAGGAACCTGATGCACGCGAGCCGCGTTGTAAAAGTTTTTGAACAACACCGAACCGCGCGAAACTCAACCGGTCCTGCACGAATGCAGTTTTTAGGATGGCAAGAGGAGGAAACACAGCGTGTAATGTTTCGCCCGCAAGTCGCTGCAAATTAACGACTTCGGGGCGGATGAGGTTTTCGCTACCCACAGCCTCCGTTCGATCGCGCCACTTGCCCATCCGACCACCACGTAGTCCAACTGCGATAGAACATCTGGATTCAGTCCGGGAGATGTGAGTTCGATTCCCACTTACCAACTGTACGTTGCTGGTTTGCAGTGCGTGCGCTGGTACCCACTTCACCAAGGCGGCAGCGATCCCTCACGACCGAGGCAGTCCAAGAGATATCTAGCAGTTCCTGAGATTGGTGCGCGGCTAGCAAAATCCGCCGGGCTTAACCATTCGGCATCGACCTTTCGGGCCCATACCGTTCCGGGAGAGACTGGAAGGCGAAAGATCTGGAAGCAATACATCCTCCATATGCCGTCGACGTCGCTTTGTTTGTACTCAGTTTATCGCCAAAGAAGAGAAGCGCGGTAGAGGGGAAAGTTTGCCGCTTTGGTAAAGGTGGATGGTGCCGCCATGTCCGCCAAGAGCATGACATAAACCTCGCGCATCTGCTCGAGTCGACCAAGTCTCACAAAAATTGGGGCAAAACTTGGGGCTTGACCGCCGGACGTTTTTGGGGCAAATTTCCCGGAGATGAGCAGTACAAACAACCGATTTTGCCGGTGAACACTATTCTTTGGATTGGATTTGGATTTGTCGTGCTTCTCATCGGTTTCCTGACGATGATGTTTTTTGTGGATCTAAAGAAACCGCATCAATGGGAAATACTGCGGTTTTTAACGGCGTTGTGCGCGGGCTTTGCAGGTGGTTTGCTTACAGGTACTGCGCTATTTTCCATGTCTGGGAAATTGGGTGCGGGAGAATTCTCCATTTCAGGAGCCGCTGGCATGGCACTCTTTTTCACAGTGTTCTTTTTCTTTGGTAAATTCGCAGATCGTCCGCCCGATGCGCTCAATTTCAGCGTTCCCGATGGGTGGACGTTTCGCGCGGCCGTTGAGGGATTAGTCAAGGCTAAAACTCCCGTTATTGACTTTAAAGGGTTCACCCCTGCAGAGCTCAGTATTGCACTTCAAGGAAAGACTGTAGAGGGCGACTCGCTAGCCACCGCTATTGCCGCGCTTCGGGATCTTGGTAAGTCCCCCATACCCGCCTATAGACTGGTAGGGAAAGAACCGCTAATTCGCGTGGAAAGAATATCTTAACAACAAGTCGCTATGCCACAGCCTAATATTTGTTCTTGTCCTAATCCACCTGGAGGTTCGATTACCTGCCGTCCGGATCAATTGGCATTCTGCGCGATCGAAAACGGTGCAATTCGCAGCGGATGCGTTGATATACCGAGGGAAATTACCATGGGCTTGCAACGTGTTTACGATTACAACGAGCTGCCCAGTTCTGAGTTTCTTTGCTGGGTATTTGGCGCAATGACTGAACGGTCTTTGGATGTGGCTACATTGGAGTTGGAATTGCAGACACAAGGCGTCGATGGGCTTAGGGATAAAAAGATTCTTGAATTAGTGAAGAACGGAAAAGTTACACCGTTCGGTCGGACGGCCTACTTCCGCTTGCCAAAAAAGGTAGAACAAAGGATCCGCGCAGCCGTGGCTGACTGAGAGTGACGAATTATGAGAACAGTTCCAACCCTAACTTTGCTTCTCATCCCACTGCTGATAGATGGCTGCAAGACCCACAGGTACGCAGGCGGACCGCCGCCGGCATACGATGTGGATAAAGACATTAAACAATTGGAGAAAGTTTTCACGCAATCGACCTCCATTTCCAATTATTACAGTTCCGCCGCCAGCCAGACGGAACCCGAGCGTAATAAATTCATCACCGGGCGTCTCGTTCTGATAAATCTCAATTATTTCAAATGGTTGCGAAATGTCACTGCCGACAAGCAGTTACTTGATTCCGCCAGTGACATTTTAGTGATGTCGCTCAATCTGGCGGGGACGGCTGTGGGTAGCACCCAAGCCAAAACAATATTGGCAGCCGTTTCAGCCGGCGTTGCCGGAAGCAAGACCGTTGTCGACAAGTATTATTTTTATGAAAAAACTGTTCCGGCCTTGGCTGCCGCGATGAATGCCCAGAGAAAGCAAGTTTTAATCAATATCGTCAAAGGGCTAGATCTGGATTTAAAAGCATATCCATTCGAGCAAGCCATCGCCGATCTGAACGATTACTATCAAGCAGGGACATTTCAAGGTGCCATCACGACGATTCAGGCCGATGCTGGAGCCAAGGAAGCGGCAGCCACCACCGCTATCAATTTTTTGCGAACCTGGTCCTATTCCGAGGATGACTCCGGGATAGCCATCTCAAAGTTTCTGTTCCAAGATGGTGACCCCACAAAACCCATTGCGGCTAATGTCAAAGCCTTCAAGGACTGGAGAGCCAAGCTAACCGATGCCAGATTGAAGGACACCCCGATAGAGAAGTTCCTGCACGATGCTTCTTTCAAAGACCTACGCGAACAGGCGATTCGTGAAATTCCCATTAAATGAACCAGCAAACGGAGCGAACTCGTTATGCCTCACGGAATATACACTGAAACAGACATCCCCGCGAACAAGGTTGATGCGGTCATTGCGACTCTCAACTTGGAGGATCCGCCGCCGACAAGCACCCAGAAGATCCTGCAACCAAACGGTAAATACACCGTGATCGCTACTTGGCCTGATGGGACAAACACTGACACGTAAGAGAATTTCCCCTTTTATCTTGCCTGTACATGGCGAATTGCCATTCAAGCGGCGATTGGCAGTTCAAACATCCCAAGGCGATGGCTTTGCCAACGGTAATTCTCAAGGCCGGCTGGCTGAGGTGTTGGGCCGCCCGCTTTCTCTTCGGGCGTGTCGCCGGATAACCCTTGGTGCACGCGAGCCGCGTTGTAGTAGTTTTTGAACAACTCCAGCCAGATGCCCCATCGTTTGATCGCTGGCCTGGGACTTTCACCCTCAGAGCAGCCAAGCTTCCCTTGGCCCACCTCCGACAGCGGCAAAAGGGCGAACGGAGGTCGCGATGGCGGGTGTGAGTAGCGGAAAATCAACCGTTGCCTAATTTGGAGCGGGCGATGGCCGGAGCCAGCGGTCAATTACGCAGGTGCTGAGGCGCTTCCTCTGGACGCATTTGAAACGCAAATCGCTACAGCAGCGGACAAAGGAGCACGCCGAATGATCGTCATAACGCGATTCGCCTCATAGTCGCCAAGAGTAACTCCGCCGCGAAGGCGATTTCAGTCCTGACGACCATCCTCTTAAGTGAGTTCAAGGACCGTCGAGGTTGTCGCCATAGTTCGCTGCCAATGCTTAGCAGCACCCTCGCGGGCGGTTACGCACATTTGCCGAAGCAACGCACTTCATCATAGGGCTCCCAGCTCTTTGAGTATCTGTTCGAGCCGCCGATTCGAATGCTCCCAAGTTAGTCGCTGGGCCCTCTGGCTCGCGCATTCCCCCTTTCTTGTTGCTTCATTTTGGTTCTCATAAACCCTACGCATTTGGTACATTAAAGACCTAAGACTAGGGTTCGCCCATGAACCGAGACCAGCATAGCGCTCGTCGGGAGATTGAATCGTATACTCAACACAATACCCGACATCTGGGTCGAAAAACTCTGTCAGACCTCCATAGGCGGAAGCAATCAGGGGCCGTCCGACTGCCATAGCCTGCAACTGCATAAGGCCCCAAGCCTCAGCTGTCGAACCAGAAACGAAGCAGCCCAGTGCTGAGTACCAAGCGGCCAATTCCGTCTCAGTAAAGCAGCGTCTCACCACTTCGATGCGGTCATCCTGGAAATCAATAACCCTGTCGTTCGGCATAGCTTTGATTTTGAGAAGAACATCCCGTTCCGTCGGAAACGCCCCTTTAAAGGCAGCAATCACGGAATCGATCCCCTTTCTCGTCCTTCCGCTTATAGAGATGTTGCCTGCGGCACCGAACACACAAAGACCCGTTCTCCTCGGGGGACAAAAGTGATAGATCCGAGGATCGATACCCAGAGGACAGATGAAGATTTTGGCAGCGACTCCCTGGGCGGCAAAGCACTCAGCATTCCATTTGGACGGCACGATTACCGCCGTCGCTCGTTGAATATTAGCCAGAAAATGTGGCGGAAGTCGAGTGGTTTCCCACATGGTGAAGTATACACTCGAGATCTGTGACCGTGGCGCAATATTGGGCGGATGAAGGATCAACTCCCACTTACAGCTTCTATAGCCCGAGGAAAAGGTTTTCTTAAGCCTCGCTGGCAGCGGTGCCCCCGTGCGCTCCAGAGCCTCGATTGGAACGACTCCGAAATCATGACCAAACCTTCGCAAATCCTTGAATACCTGCTGAGCATGTAAGCCGTAGCCGGTGTAGCCATCAAATCTAGCTCTGATCACAAGACTTTTCTCGCAAACTACTGGCCTGCCGAAGATGGATTTAACAAATGCTGCATTCGTACTGAGCTTTTCTACACCTTTACGAAGAACTCTGCGTTCCTTGTAGCGTGCGGCGTGTAAGTCGTAATTACCTGCCCAATGATCAGTGTGCTGGTTCTCGTGGTGCCACTCCGGGGACGGCACATGAATGCCTTTCTGGGCTCCAATGTTTTGTGATCGTGATAAGAGAGGGTAAATCTCGCTCATGGCCCGATTGCGCACGAGATTGTTTAGGTGCTCAGCGTATAGGCTTGGACTCGGACTCCAATCATTTCTGACTCTATCCCACCGATCCTTCCAAAGACCCAACAGCCAGCAGGTGTAGCCGCGTCGTCGTGCAAGCACATAATATTCAGACATTTCGCATGGTGACCGGTTATAAGCACTTACCGAGAAGATTTCTCGTTTCGACTGATATGTTCCGCGGCAATGTTCCATGAACTTCAGACAATCTCGGGATGGGACGGTATCATCTTCAATGTGGATAATAAAATCTGCCTCGTTAAACCCATGCTCCCAGGCTCGGTAAGTGTTTCGCCCAATACCTAGCCTTTCCGGGTTTACCGTTAAATGGACCCTGGCAAAATCGATTCCTTCTGCGAGAGCTAATACGGCTGGGTCCCCAGGCTCTAAGTGAACTAAAATCAGATAATCATTAATGCCCTCGCATTGTCGCAATGCATCGAGGACAAGCTTGGTATAATGTGGTCTATCATATAAGACCATCGTGATAACCTTTTCCCTGCGAAGCCGCCTCGGTCTTGCTCTCCGGACCATGCCGACATTCTCCAACACCCTCAATAGTGCCTCGTTGGACTTTTCCCAGGAAAGGCCCGCCACGGCGCGAGCTGCGAGCTCCCCTCGGGCTGCCGCTTCGTTGCGATTCCTGTAAACCTGTCTCATATGCTGTACTAACGACTCGTGAATTGGCTCTGCCCAGTAACCAGAATCTCTATAATAGTCTCGGGCGGGAACGAGAGTGTAGTCGACAGAGTAACCGAATTCCCTCTGAAAATACTCTTTGACTCCTCCGTATTCAACGGTAATTAGGGGACGGCCAGTCGCTAAAGCCTGGTGTTGCATCAACCCCCAACCTTCGCCCCTGGCTGCGGAGACGAAACACGTAATAGAGCGATACCATCGTGCTAGTTGTCTTTCTGAAAGAAATGCGCGAAGCACGATGATTCTCGAATCGCTGATGCTCGGTATCTCGCAATCAGGGAAGATCTTGAGGAGGAGACGAACATCGGTCTCCGATCGGAAGGCATCCAAAAATGCCGCGATGACAGCCTCTACCCCTTTGCGCACTCCCCCGTGAGCCGTTCTTCCGCCAGTTCCAAAAATGCAAGGACCGGTTGTCCTTCCTCGCGAGAACCGAAAAACCTCTGTGTTGATTCCTAGGGGCACGATGTGAACCGGCCTCGTAACACCCGCCGCGGCAAAGTTCACTGCATTCCATTTGCAAGGTACGATCACACATTCCGCCCTATTCAGGAATTCTACGGAACGCGCTGGGAGGCTTGTAGATTCCCACATCGTAAAGTAGACTGTTCTTTTTCGAGACGTTGGCTCAAGAGTTGGAGGATGCAGTAACAATTCCCATAATCCGTTGCCTTCCTGGTATTGGAGCTGACGGCAGATGCGGTCAGGTACAGCAGTGAATCGCTCATCAAATTGCGTTGGAATCACCTTCACGTCACAGCCCATGCGACCAAGATCAGTAGCAATCTGGATTGCATGGAGCCCGTAGCCAGTGTAACCATTGACAGGGGCTCGGAGCACTAGGCTGATGCTTCGAGAGGCTTCCTTAGGGGACACGCTTCGGACAGGTGTTAGCTGGACGCTTATCCGTTGGGGGTTATACCAACCTTTCCACAGTGCGCGTTTCGTTCTGCGCAATTCGGCAATTCTTGTGCCCTTTGACACGAGTTGCAGACGTTTCTGACCATCGATCAGGGCAAGTCTCCACGACAATTCGTGCTCCTTTATGGCATCATCAATCCGACCATCGGCGGAAAAGCGCACACGATTACGGAACGCGCCTAGCACGTGAAAGTCGTATTGTCTCCGCAAAATCCCTTGGACTAACGTTTTATATTCCCGCGTCGTTGCCCCCAAGCTCGTTCCTTCTATCAAACCACTCCAACATCGCCGCAGAGATTCAAGGAATCTGACACACAAAGAGAATGAAAAATACCCTCTTATGCGTTTTGGCGGCACCCTCAAACTCCACTTGTCCCTATTGCGGTGCTGGAAAATCCGCCGGCCCTGGAAATCGTGCTGACACATCACGCCGTCCAATGTGACCACGCCTCTGTGAGGCATTGTGTAAGGCACGTGTAGCTTGCGAAATGCCATATGGAAGGTGTCTTTGTCCCCATGGAGATGCCGGTAGAAGAAATCCCCATGCTCGTTGTACCACATCGTCAACAAGAGCGCTGACCAGGAACGTTCTTTGTCTAGGAGCATCTGCCCGCTTTCGAATTCTGGTTCGTCGCGATACTCAATGCCGCAAATCGACCATATGGCGTGCGAAGGAGAGAGCCTCATGAGGTCAGGCCAGAAGATCGCGCCGCAATTGCTAAACTCCGGTGTCTCGAATAGATATTCCGGGTTGACTACCGGAAGATTATCTGCATCCAGGAATAGCACTTCCTTGAACGAGCTGTGTAGGATGGCGTAGGGCTTGAGTCCCCAACCGGTTAAATCTCGCACGGGATAGCGTTGGCGGATGATTAAGGCGTCAATACACTTCACGCCGAATGGAGTGATCAGTTGACTCATCCGCTTGTCGAGCTCAGCTCGTCCGAGGTACCACAGCTCGATCGGTAGTGCGCAACCTAAATGTCGAAGCATGTTTATCAAAATCCATGCGTTGGTGAAGTAGGTAACTCCCCCCGCACAAATCACGACGCCTCTGCCATTGAAGCAGTTCGGATAGGGTGGAAGCAATGAAATGTACCGTTCGGCTTCTCTTTTGTAAACGGCATGCTCTATAGCTTGATTGCTCCACGAGACGGCGCTTCCTTTGGCGACACATGTTTCGGCAGCATGGTGCTGCCGAGAGTCCAAATATTGGGCAACCCCGCCTGAAAAATACGTTTCGATTCTGGAAATGACGTGATCTGAGGTAATTATGTGCATGCAGCGCGGAACATCGCCGACAGGATCCACACAGAGATTTTCAGAGCTGTCCAATCCACTACCGTCCCCCAAAGCCTTGGTTCGTGACTTCCAGCACCCCCCCTGATCGCAGCACAGCAAGGAGCCGTTGGTGTGGACGTACTGATGGTGCGGATAAGCTTCCCATTGGGAAGGTTCCCTCCCTCCAGCAACGACCACACAAGGACGATTCTTGGGCACTCCGTCCCTGACTTCGACGGCAGCGGCCAAATGCATCAGCAAGGTTACGGGACACAGCACGCCTTGAGCGTGGTAAACTAGGCGAACCAGCTGTCGCAAATCGGTCTGGCCTCGCAGATCGATGACTCCATCTAATGGTGGGTGGTAGTCCGCTTTTGCACCCACCTGGACGAACTGAATCTCCCCTTGAAAATGATCGATGATTTGCTGATAACGTTCCACAGGCCACCATTTGGTGGTGAAGTCATATTTGCCACCGGAAACCACAATCCAAAATGGCGTATCGTCTCCTGTAAGTTCACAAACCTGGGAGGACCAGCTCTTCTCCTGCGCGCAAATGTGGATGTCCCCTTTGAAAACAGTAGGGTGTATATCAAGATTTAATTGCTTGTTCAAATCGTCAATGAAAGCGTGAATGAAATGGTGGGGGGTATTATTACTGTTGTGAATCAGTGGATATCCGCAATCGATCACCTTGACGTCAGTACCGTGCTCTGGCAAGGGAGTTAAATAGGGGTTATTTTCCCAGAGGGCGGGGAAGGGTGTGCGAACGTCGGTCAAGAATCGTGAGGGATAACACCGGTGCAAATCGCGCACCGCTGCCGTAAGCATTACAATGTCACCTGGTGATAAAGAAGACCTAAGAATCAATTTCCGCATAAATCATGCCCTCACTGAAGCGCTGAAATCGTGAGAGTCAGCGCCTAGCAGCCTTGTGGCCTGAAGATGAAATGAGTTGAGCGGGTAAATGTTGGTAGAGCTGTATTCGATATGAATATGCTCGGGCTGGTTTTCGGGAGAGGACATATATTCGAGCTGTGGCAATGAGTTTTCAGATCAATTTTTGCCCGTGAAGGGGTATTCTCTTCCAAGCGGTGCTGCCATATCGCATCGCAACTCCGCACAGAATGCTTGATTAGTCGGGCCTTTACTGATGTTCACCCGCTCCATCATTTGCTCCATCTACAGTGGGTGAGCGGCGATGAAGGGCAGGCCGTGAATATGGGTGAGCGATTTGGGCTGCACCAACATGCAGGAAAATTGGACGAACAAGTCATTCGTTTTGACTTCCAGCGCGTTCAGGATCGTCGCTGGTGGTCGGTCGTTCCGGCTTTGGGCCGGACCCTTTTTGCATAGTAGCCAACAGCATAGAGATGAATTATGCCAAACCACCTCGATTGTTCAATCCTTTTCGATTCAGTCAGTAGGCTTGGGGTGGCGGACAGGATTCTTTGTTCAGGCCGCCAGAGGCAAGGCGTCATTGCAAGCCGCGTGGGTGTTGAGCCTGGCCCTCCAGAACTCGTTGAGGCGACGACTCGAATGGATACAGCGCAGGGCCAGGATGTTTTCGGCCCCTGGCTCGCCCCAAAACATGCCCGACTGCTTGCAACGGGCACCAATGACGGTCTTGCAGCCGGCTTCGACGACGGCCTGAGCCAATGAAGAAACCCTGACGGCGGAAGGTGCCATATTGCATGCGGGTGAGATTGTTGACGAAGTAACCCAGTTCTTTCTCCACCGTTCCGGCTCGGGATTGGCCCCGGCATTCCTCGCGGGTCTGAACAATGAGTTTCTCCACCCGGTCCTTGAGCAGTTGCTTGGCCCACCGCCTCAGCCGCTTCTGGTAGTCTGCGTGTTCTCGGCTGCTCAATAATGCCTCCAATACTCTGCCAGCGTGTTCCAAGGCATGATAGAAGTCCACGATCTGGATGGCCGTAGGAAAACAGAGCCGCCCCATGTTTTCCAACCCTGCTGCTCCGTCGATGAGCAGCACCACTTGCAGCGCCAAGGCCAAGCCGCGGCGGATATCCGGAGGGACGGGCGCGCCTGACGGCGTCACGGCGACGAACCGTCCAACAGCTCAAAGCCCACGGACACTCGCATTGCGATATCGCTCGGCGACTTGGTGTCACTGAGACAGCTATCCGCAAGTTGCTGCGGCGGATGGGCTGGAAGGAGTCTGTTTGCGAGCCAATCTGCTTGCGTTGGAGGGAGGCCAAGCCTCGCACCCAAACCTGTCCGCTTCTTGCGCTGCCGAAGAAAACTCCGTGCTCAGCCATGACACCGATCCGAGTGATCGCTGCGCCGACCGACTGTTGGCGCGTCTGGGTTTGCTGGAGGACGCGCCTCCGCTGTTTGGCTCGGCCACGGCGGTTGCGCGCGCCGGAGTTCTCTTGCTCTTGCCTGTCCTGGTCGCCAGCGGCGTTTTCACGGGCGCGCAAGAAATCTATGGCAGCCTTGGCCCGGCCTTTTATGGATTGCGCACCAGCCTGCTCACGCTCCTGCTCATGGCACTCTGGCGCATCAAGCGCCCGGCGGGCCTCAAAGAATATTCGCCCAAGGACTTGGGACGCGTGCTGGGATTGGACCGGGCGCCTGGCCCGCTTGGCGGTTGCCGGAGGGGCCGCCCAGTTCGGCCAGCTCTGGCCCAACAACGGGTCGCCTTGCGCGGAGCGGCTCTGGGTTTCCTCTACACCGACGGCCACGTGCGGGTTTATCACGGCAAGCACGTGCTGCCCATGGCTCATGTGGCCCGTACGCGCATCTCCCTGCCAGCCACTTCAGATTACTGGGTCAACGATAGTGCTGGCGACCCCTTGTTCGTCGTCACCGCTGAGGCCAACGCCGGTCTGGTCAAAATGCTGCCCGGCATCCTCGCCCAGGTGCGCGCCTTGGTGGGCAAGCGACGGCTGACGGGAGCGCCGCCGGGCGTATTTGGATCGTTTATTCTTTTGGACTGAACTGCCAATCGCTGCTTGCATGGCAATGCGCCATGTACAAGATCCGGACCGACCGGTTGCACCTGCACTGGTTCGTCTGGCCGGCGGCATTCGCATCGATGATGGCCTGTTTCTCGCAGAAGCGAAGGCCGGAACGAATCAGCGTAAGGGATTACAATTTCAGAGATTGTAATGTTGACTCTCTGCCGGCCATCGAGTTTACTTGGTGAGAATAAATTTGAGCGAGCCGCGCAGGCCGCGTGGATTTTATATGGGTTCGATTCCCGGAGAAAGCGCCCAGGTGTGAACTGGGCGGCGGCAGAACGAAAAATGGATTGTACTTGAGCAACCTGACTGACAGTGAAGAGGGGAAAACTGAAAGCACAAACTGACAAAATCATTCTCAAAAATTTTCAGTCACCAGGCGATATTGTGATGTTGACTGCTGCGGTGAGAGATCTGCACAGATGTTACCCCAATCGGTTTTTGACTGACACGCGCACGCCCTGTCCGCATTTGTGGGAGAACAATCCGTATATTACGCCGTTGGATGAAAGGGCCCGGGACGTGAGGGTGCTTGAATGCCAGTATCCCCTAGTTCATCAGAGCAACGATGCCCCGGTTCATTTCATTCACGGGTTTATCGAGTTCCTGAACGAAACGCTGAAGCTCCGTATCCGCGCGACGGACTTTAAGGGCGACATTCACATCTCGAATCTGGAGAAATCCTGGTTTTCCCAAGTGCACGAGATAGTGGGTGCGGACGTTCCGTTTTGGATTATTGTGGCGGGTGGTAAAACCGATTTCACCATCAAGGTGTGGGATCTTCAGCGATTTCAACAAGTGGTGGACCATTTCCGAGACCGGCTGCTGTTTGTGCAGGTGGGGGAGCACGGGCATGGTCATCCTCCGCTACGGGGTGTATTGGACCTGCGCGGCAAAACTGACCTGCGGCAGATGGTCCGTTTGATGTATCACGCCCAAGGAGTCGTATGTCCGGTAACTTTCGCGATGCATCTTGCGGCGGCGGTAGAAGTGAAGGGGGGACGACCGAGGAACCGACCGTGTGTTGTGGTCGCAGGTGGTCGAGAGCCCTCCCAATGGGAAGCTTATCCTCATCATCAGTACATTCATACCAACGGCGCGCTCTTATGCTGCGACAATGGCGGTTGCTGGAAATCGCGCACTGAGCCCCTGGGGGATGGTGACGAAAAGGACAATCCGGAGAATCTGTGTGTGGATGTCATCAACCACATGCCGCGCTGTATGGAAATGATCACGGCTAAGGACGTTATCCAGCGGATCGAACTTTATTTTAGCGGAGGTGCTTGTCAGTATATCGTAATGGGGCAGGCTGCCTCTGTAAGGACCTTTATTTCATGAGACACAGCAATGAAGAGCTGTCGAAGAGTGCAAACGAGGGGCCTATGGGCGGAGAGCGGAACTCGACGTTGTTGCGGTTTAGACGGCATGACACTTCTGCGGGCGTGAGCTGAGCTAGTGTGCCGCTAAAAGAGCATGAGCAACAAAAAATACGAACATACCATACCTCGGATTCGTGATTACCTTGATTGTAACTCGTACAGTAATGTGATTAGGAAAATATCGTGAAAAAGCTCCCGTTAATCACTGCGGTGATGATTACTGGGATGCATCCTCGGCGGTATCGCCTTGCCCGAATTGCCATCCAGTGTTTTCGCAACCAGACCTATCCGAATCGGGAACTACTGATTGTGAACCATGGAGTCGAACTATTGAAATGTGATGACGAACAGATTAGGGAGCTGCTGCTAAGCAAGGGTCCAAACGAGACGGTGGGAGATTTGCGAAACATCGGTCTTGAATCTGCGCAGGGAGACTTGGTCATAGCTTGGGATGACGATGATTGGCATGATTCTCGGCGAATGGAGCTGCAGTTGGCTGCGCTCCGTGGGGACGCAGCGGTGGTGTTGAAGAGGCAGATTCGCTTCAGCCTCGTAAACCGGTGCGGGTTTTGCGAGACGGTTCCGCGTGGCATCCCGGGCACGATTATGCACCCACGCTCTACGGCGATTCGCTACCGAAGCATGCTTCGCGGAAGCGATAGCGTTTTTCTAGCCCAATTCAAACACCGCATCGTCGTGGACAATGACCCCGCGCTCTATATCCGGTTTTATCACGGATTGAATCTTTGGGATGCCGGGCACATCATGCAACGGTATGCTGGCCTCGATGTTCAAGACGTTCTCGCATTGGATGAAAGCCAAAAGCTGAAACTCGCAGAGATTCTGCCAATCTATAGAGCGTGGAATTCTGAAACGCCAAGGACTTAACGGCAACAACCGATGCACGCGGCCCACACAGGCTAATTAGAGACACGATGAGCAGAGTGGCCTTCAAACATTATCTCGTAACGCGGTTCAATGTGAATGTACCGTTTGCGGGGAAGGGGCTCAATGTCAGCACCAATTGGTTGGAGCGGAGGTTTGATTTGTTCGGCACGTTTTGCTACCCATCAGTGGCCAATCAGTCGCTCTCCCAGTTTGAGTGGTTGGCGATGGTTCACCCGGCAACCCCAAAGAAGTTTATCCAGAAACTCACAGACTACGACAACCTTTCTCCCGTTCTTGTCGAGGATGCTCAAGAGGCAACGGTGTCGCGAGTTGTTCGAGAGCGGGCCGATGGCAGAAGCGATTTCCTGATTACAAGTCGCTTGGACAACGACGACGCGATCAACCGCAATTTCATTCAGACCGTGCAGGATCAATTTAAGGGACAGGCTTTTCAGTTCATTACTTTGACCGACGGATGCGAGTTTCAACGTGGTTCCACGCGTAGATTGACGGACAAACACAACGCTTTTGTAAGCCTTATTGAGGAGAGTTCTTCACCGCGGACTGTCTACTGCTGCAAACACAACGCGACTTCGGCAAATGGGCCCGTAACCTGCATTCGAACCGCCGAGCCCATGTGGATGATTGTCATCCATGACTGCAACGTTTCGAACAGGTTTGTCGAGGGGAAAGCAATTCCTGTTGACCTGGTGAACGAATTCGGAATAGCATCGAATTTGACTCCATAGACTATGGCTCTGGTGAAAGTTCTGGGATGGTGAATAATTCCAATGTAGTGCTTCTAAATGCATAAGATAAAGTGCCATTTTCTGGGCGAGTGGGGATATTTCAATGTAGTGGTCCTAGGGGCACTCTATAAGCTGTTTCTGAAGAAGCCATTACTCACATTGGATATCTGCACTTTCCCTGATTATGCGACTGTCCTGAACCTTGTCTTTCCCCTGAACGTCACTGCCACCACTGTTAACTTCAGGAATGACAAGTACATTCGACACGAGTTCGGATTGCGGGCGAAGCCTGGAATTGATGAGATGCCTGCCGAGGTATCTGAATGTCTGGCCAGTAGCGGCCATTCCCTGAACGCACGCAAGATTGTCGAAGAGTTACCGCCCGACCTGCCCTCTACTAGTCCACCCATGTATTATCTGAATCAGCCGATCAGGTACGGCGCGAGTCCTGGGTTCCGGTACTGTTGTATATTCCCTCGCAAACGTGCGCATCAACCATTTAGGAATTCAAAGTTTGAAGACCTCGCCGGAATGGCAGCACACCTTGGCTACGACACGGTGGTTGTGCCTGGACTGGACTTTGAGGTCGATACCTACCGGCAAGGGCGCTTGAAAGTAGTCAAGACTAATTCTATCTTAGAGGATATCGCCTATCTGAATCACGCCGATCTGCTCATCTCCCCGTGGTCCGGAATGGCGCAGTTTGCCATCAACTGCGGTTGCCGCAAGGTTGTCTACATATCGACTGGGCTGCCCTCTAATGTTCGCCGACATATTGAAGGGAATCATTTTCCATTCAATCCGTTCGGTGCAATGAGGGAAATGGCGTGAACTTTCCTTGCTTCGTTTCCCTGGGCGAGTTATTGGATAAGATTGCGATTCTAGAGCTTAAACAGCAGCATATCAAGGACCCCGCCAAATTGCGAATCATCGAAAGGGAATTGCCCTATCTGCGTGGATTGATAAAGGGGCTTGATCTAAGCCCGTGTTCGGCGCTGATTGAGGAATTGCGCCTAGCTAATCACCAAATGTGGAGGATCAACGATCTCAAGCGAGCAAAGGCCAGAAGGAACGAATTCGATTCCGAATTCGTAGCCGTGTCTGTAGAAGAGGATGTATGGAACGACCGCCGCCACAATATCAAGGACACGCTCAATCTGTTGTTCGATTCGATGCGCGAGCTGAAGAGCTATCATGAATAAATTTATTGTGACGACGACTATCAATCCGCCTTCGCGGGCTCTAGTGGAATTTGCCGAAATGCCGGACTGGACGTTAATTGTGGTTGGCGACCGGAAGACCCCACATGAGGCATTCCATCGCCTTCCCGGAATTACGTATTTGACACCAGAATATCAGGAACGGGAGTACCCGGAGCTCAGCTCTGCGATTGGATGGGACTGCATACAGCGCCGCAACATCGGCTTCGTGGAAGCCTATCGACGGGGAGCGGACGTAGTCGCCACTGTGGATGACGACAATATTCCGTACGACTTTTGGGGCAAGGACCTGCTTATAGGAAAGTATGTAGAAATGGATGCCTATTCGCATCCATTCAACCTTTTTGAACCACTCTCTGTCACCAACCGCCCGCAATTGTGGCACCGAGGATATCCACCGGAGCTTTTGAGCGTGAGGCGTGAGCAACAGTACTTGGGGAAGGTCAAGGCACGAGTATTAGTACAGGCCGATTTATGGGATGGTGACCCCGACGTTGACGCCCTGTGCCGGATTACTCACGAAAATCCACTTGTTCGGCTTGAAGTGCCAGGACCCTATACCACCACCAGTCTGACTCTCTTCAACAGCCAAAACACTTTTATCCACCGCTCGCTGCTCCCAGATTACATGGTGCTGGCGCATAGCGACCGCATGGACGATGTTTGGGGGGGCATCCTGCTGCAGTTGCGCCACAAGGACAAATTGCCATTCATCGCGTTCAACCGGTCTTCCGTTTACCAACACCGCAATTATCACGATCCCACCAGTGATTTGCGACGGGAGATGGATGGACATCAAGATACACTTGCGGTAATAACGAATGGGGAGGCGTCATTATCTCAAAAGACCAGGAAGTTTATCAGGTCTTATCACGCGTGTTATGAACGCTGACAATGAAAGGTTCATTCGGCCTCTCTGGCTCTGGTTTCTGGACCGTGAGTTGTACACGGCGAATTCGCAATTGAGGGTCGTCGCAGCGGTGGTCCGGCTCCCTTGCCTCCGAGTCCAATGCCGCGCAAGCTGCCTGCCCATGAAATATGAGATTGCTGGCGCATCTGCTGGCCGGACTGGCCATTCTCCTCGGACCTGGCGGAACGCGGGCCGTTCTCGCTGAGAATATGCTCTTGAAACGTAAGCGGGAAGCGAGATGCAGTGCGACGCGCAATCGTGCTACTTTGGCTGCGGTTTCCAGCGGCTGGGCAGCAGGTCTTTGACCTCATGGTTGTTCATCGAAGGCAAGCGACTCAAGACGTCGGTTAGATAATCCTGCGGATTGATGCCACGGCGCCGGCAACTCTGAATAATGGTGTAAATGACTGCGCTACGCCAGCCAGCGTCCGGATGGCCGAAACAGCCATCGTTTGCGGCCCACAACCGACGGACGCACGTCATTCTCAACGAGGTTATGCCGCCCCTGACTTATGCCGCGTGGCTGCTTAGAACCCCGGTGTTCCCCCGAAAACTGCAAGTTCCGATGATAGCGGCCGCGGCATAATTCGAGTGATCTCGCTCCTCTGGCATTTGTTTGCCCGGGAGAAAAGAGATCACAAATGAACAACAACAATAATGACCCAAATCATCACGCTGCCTGCGACGTGATCGCAGCCCAAATTGACCCCTTGATTGCCGGCCTGAAGACAGCCGGTTACGCAGCTAACACGCTCTGCACGAAACGTGCAGCCCTTCGACGGTTCCTAAGCTGGCGACGGCGCCTAAATCCTCCAGGTCGCGAACCCGACGAATCAGAGGTGACTGAGTTCATGGCACGCTCATCTCAGCTTGGATCAAGGCACCGCTGTCTCGCGTCCACGGCTTTATCGGCTTTCTTGGAGCACCTACGCCGCTATGAGGTGATCACGACGTGTGCCCCAAAGGCACCGGACGCAGTCGGTGCTGCGCTCGAAAAGCGTTACGCCGATTTCCTGCGTAACGAGAAAGGTCTGGCGGAGCTATCACTCCAGGTCTATTTGCCGTTGGTTCCCGACCTGCTCCGTGTCCCTTCGGCAAGAGTGTGTGACGTCGGCGGCCAGGCCGCCGACGTCACACACTCTTGCCGAAGGGACACACAGCTTCAGACCCCCAACCCACCGCAAACATTCAATCACCACCCCAACATTCGCTCACCCACATCCGCAGCAAACCCACAACAGGCGCAATCGGGTCGCGTTCAACGCCGGGCACAAATTATAGAATCAGGGAGAACTGGCCGATAGAGTTTCGGGAACACGCCGAACGACACTAGGAAGCATTTCAGCCATTGCCCGCAGCCTCTCGGGCCGCGGTAAGACCGGGAATTGCAGAATAAACCCACCGGCCACGAAATCTTTGGCATGATAATGGTAGTTCATGGATTGTTGGGGAAGAGCTATAGCTCGATTCGCCAGTTCAGGAAACTGCGTCAATAAATGTTTGATGGTGTTCTGCTCCCATTTGTTGCCGTGTCCATCGGGATCGTTGACTGACAGTTCGCCGCACAGGTCTACAGCACTCAAAAACCTTAGGGACCAGTCGCAGTTCTTGACGAACATTGCTCCGGTAGCGATCCCGTTGAAGTCACTCGCAAAAATCAAATTGAGGTCCAAACGTGGATCAAGCAGACCACGATGTTGCTCTTTGAAAATATTGGCCCCCTCAGTTATCCTCGACTCCAAGGAAATCGAGTGGTTCATGAAAAGCGCATCACAGTCAATCCAAAACGCCCAATCGCACTCCTTCATCTTCAAAGTGTCAATCAATGCCGTGATCTTGCTCCAAGCTGGGTGCCGATTTGGATTCAAGGCTCGTTGGTGGATGATGACATCATACTTCCAGCCCGTGCCGTACTCGGTGAAATTTGGCGAACTGATCTCTCCAATTTCTGCCATGTTGTCGTCGTGAAGACTAACAATAGTGATATTCATACGACCCCGGGACTAATTGCTATTTGGGACAAGCACAGCCAATACTATCTGAATCGGGTTGGCTCGTGATTTTCAGCCGCACATCAAACCGAAAGTTTTGGCTCTGGATGGCCGCGAATGCGATTTCGAGCCTATACATGAAGCTGGGCTGTACGACTGTTTTTGACTTGCAGCATACGTTATTCCGCTTCGGCCACACCCAGTGGGCGTCGTCGTTGCAACTCCATTCAAGCATATGCCGATATTGGGCTAAATGGCTTTGGATGGCAACAAAAATTGAAAACGAAAACAATTCCGCACGGCAGACGGCGGACATGAGATTTTTGTAGGTGTGCGGCAAAAACCATGTGTGCCGCGCAAGAGAGAAGTCGCACGTGCCTGCGCCCCGACTTGGCCGGCGTGACCAGCCTGGTCCGCAGCCTCGGCCTTTCCGACGCCAGCTATTCCTGCCTGCTCCACTTCTTTCATTTTTCGGCACTGGACCTGGATCGTTTGACCCAATTGTGGCGGCAGACCCTCCAGCATTTGTTCCGCCGTTGCCTGGTGCGGGTCAACGGCCGCCCGGTCGTGCTGGCCGATGGCCTCAAGCGCCCCAAGGAAGGCCGCAAAATGCCGGGGGTCAAAAGCCTCCACCAGGAGCCCCGCTGCAATGCCAAGGCTTCTTTCATCATGGGGCACTCGTTGCAGGCCATCGTCTTGCTGGTGCAGGCGGCCGGGGTTTGCCTTGCCGTGCCGGTGGCGGCTCGCATCCACGAGGGCATCGTCTGGAGCGCCCGCGACCGACGCACGCTGTTGGATAAACTCAACGCCTTGTTGCTCGGATTGCAGTGGAGCGGCCCTCTGGCGGTCGTGGCCGACGCCTATTACGCCGCCGCCAAATTCGCCCGCTCGTTACTGGCTGAGGGTCACCACCTGATCACACGCGTACGTTCCAATGCCGTCGCTTATTTCCCGCCTTCGCCGCGGTGTTGCCGCAAGCCGCGCCGCGGGCGACGCCGCATCTATGGCCACAAGACTCCCCTCCAGAATTGGTTTCGCTACCGCAAGCAATTCCTCAAAGCCCCCAGTCCGGTCAATGGGGAATCCGACATCAGCCTCCGCTATCTCAGCCACGACCTGCTGTGGCGCCCTTTAGGTCAGTTAGTGCGCTTTGTTTGGGTGAGCCACCCGACTCATGGGAACTTGATCCTCGTCTGCACCGACTTAACCTTGGACGCACTGGAGATTATTCGCCTCTACGGCTGGCGCTTCAAAATTGAAGTCAGCTTCAAGCAGGCCATTCACACCGTCGGGGCCTACGCGTATCACTTCTGAATGCAGGACTTGACGCCCATCCACCGTGGCAGCGGCAAGCAATATGTGCAGCGCAAGTCCGAGCTGTACCGGCATCACGTCCACCGCAAGCTCGCAGCTTACGAGCGGCACATTCAGTTGGGCCTCATCGCCCAGGGACTGCTCCAATATCTGGCGCTGAGTTTCCGACGCGTGGTCTGGTTCAATTTCCATTCCTACATCCGCACCGCCTCCCCACAAAAGCCGCCTTCCGAATGGGTTGCGTCGCAGGCACTCCGCCACGCTTGGCCGGATTTTCTCCTGGGTTCATCCCAAAGCACCATGCCAACGCCAGCGTCTTCCTCTGCACGACGCTTGGGGAGTCACTGTTGATGGTCCCGCCCATGTTGAAAAAGGCCTCAATACGACGACCTACCGCACCTGTGCCTCGGCAAAAACTCGTTTCGTCGTTGATTTGGGATTGATTGATAACCACACGGATTGAAGCTGCGGGTTCCTCAGACCGGCTCCGCGCGGCATTCGCTGGTTTCAGAGTAATGAAGTGCCGAATCGTCCCATCCCGGTCTTCGTGGTAATAGCGGACGAATTGAGCCATTACTCGGCAGAGCTGCCTTTGGCTATTAAAGACGATGATCTTGTCCAACAACTCTCGGCGCAAGGTTCCTCCGAATCGCTCCACATACGGATTCTGCCAGGGTGATCGCGGAGCCGTCCTCACCGGTTTCACGCCCATGCTCCGGAGTGCCTGTGGCACTTCCAGACCGTATTTGCCGTCCCGGTCCAAAATCGCGTAACGCGGAGCCGTGTCGAAAGGAAATGCCTCCCGTAGTTGCTGAACGATCCAGGGTGCTTCTGGACGGTCGGTCACGGCAAAGTGCATCACCCGCCGTCGTTCATGGTGCAGTACCACAAAGACGTACAACAAACCAAAGCTCACCGTCGGCACGGTGAAGAAGTCCATCCCCAACCAAGCCGTCTCGATGGTTGCGCAGAAAGACTAACCAGCGCTGAAGCTTGTCCGGCGAGGTGGAACCTCTCGGCAGATAGCGGGAAACCGTCCGCTCGTCGACCACGAAGCCCAGTTTCAGCAGTTCCCCGTGAATCCGAGGCGCTCCCCAGCCATTCTCCCGGGCCATCCGTCGGATGTATTCGTGTTTGTGTGAGAGACAAGGTGAGACACAATTGCTTTACGCAGTCGCTTTCAAAACTGGGAGTAGCCGCGTGAACCGTAACACTCCAAAAAACGATTACTTCGACAGACTCCTAGCAAAAAAACTACCGATATTCGAATCGGGTTTGCCCAAAATTTCAACCGAAAAAGCGTGACGATTCAGAAAGGAGACTAATGCTTCTACGGTGTAAGTCTCAAAACCTGCCAACTTAGCCTTAAGCGGAATGCTAGCGCAACTGCGCTTTCCTCCGATTTCATGATATTCACCTACTATTGCATCAACGCATTCGAGCAGGCGACACGAGAAAAGAATGGGCCATTCGCTCGCTTCGCAGTCCAACTTCATCAACCGAACGGTCCTTATATTGGACAGCACCCAATCGAGCGGTTCACTTTTGACCGGGATCTGACGTCCATCGCCAAAGACAACATTCCCTCCGCCGTAGTTTAAACGTTCTAATGATTCGCTAGGGCCGGTGTACAAAAGCGGAGTATCCATAACGTCCGAGCGCCATACTGCGGTGTTGTGCAAGATTACTCGTTCGGCAAACTCCTTTAAGTTTTCCGCACAGATCTGAAAGTTCTCTTCATCGGGCTCGAACGCATGGACTCTGCCAGCTCCTCGAAGCAGGCAAGCATAAGAAAAGCTGCCGACATGCGCACCAATATCCAAAATAACATCTTCCTTTTGAAACCTCTCTGGCAGCCGGTAACGATTGTGAGCAATAACGGCTTGTACGATATTACGGTCGAAAGCGTTGTTAGCTCTGACCTTTATTCCACAAACGATTTCAAACATAATCAAGCATCCTCCGCCAGAACCGGCCTGTAATGATTTTCCAGCTAAAGTTGGCCTTCGACAGAGCAAGGTCTCGTTCCGAAACCCCTGGTGAACCAGCCCTTATGACTTTCTCGATCTCCTTCACCAAGGTCTGCCCGCGACAATGGGGAATGAAGGAAGCGCACCCTTCGAACCATTTCCGATAAATCGGCAGGTCAAAGCAAATCGGTCGGCATCCGCATGCAAGGCCCTCGACAACTGGCATCTCAAAACCTTCATTAAATCTCAGCCCCGAAACGAACTCACATCGATTGTACAGTCGGCAGAGTTCCCCGTCCGTAAGCCGCGAGAAAGCATTAAAGCCCTCACCAAAACGGAAGTCAGCTCCGAGGTTTACCATAGGCTTTCTGCATTGCGACGCGGCACGAAAACACTCCGAAATCGCTTCCCCCTCGCAGCACCAGCCGGTTGTCAGAATACTTGTCGCGCGGTTCAACCCGAGGTTTTGGAAAACTGTATCATCCACACCCCAGGGAGTCATATGAAAATGAAATGTGTCCGAGTTCAATAGGGCGGGAAGGTTTGAGTAAGAAACTACCATCAGAGCTTGTTGGAAAATGCTTAACCAGATCTTTAAAGAAGTAATGTCAGAATTTATCAGGTTGTGTTGAAATAAAACAAACTTATCGTGCTGTATCTTTGTCAGAGACCCCGCACCAAGACAGTGAACGATTTGGAAATCTGCCTTCCCGGGAACATCCACAAACTCGACAAAGTCGGGAGCCCGTTTTACGAACTCCCGATTAATTCGGTAGATCGCGTGGCTAACAGGCTCATTTATTCTTGTGTAAACCCTGAGGATTGGTCGCATGTTACAGTTTCAGATTAGCCGATTGAGTAATTTGACGGTGATCCTTATCCTGGTCAATGACCAACTTGTAGAGTTTGTTTGAATCCGCCGTAGGCGAATTGACTCAAGTTAAACATGACTTAAGAAAAGGGGGGTCAGCTGGGCAAAGTGTGGGTGAAAATGGAGGAAAAGAGGCCTCAGTGGTTCGACCGCAGAGCGGCGCGAGTTGAGGCTCGCCAACCGCCGCTCTGCTCGTTTTAGCTCGCTAGCCGACGCCTGAGGTTTGCCTGGGGAAAAGGTGGATTGGCCCAAGGAATGGGGATGGATCCGGTCTTGGTCGCTACTTGGGAAAGAAGAAGTGGTTGGTCGTTGTTAACCGATCCATGTTTGAATCGGGTATGAATATCAAACCGCCAACCACTCAACTGGAAGTTAAGACGCTCCTGAACCGGATACAACATTTTGTGGGATTCGTTTCGGGCCTCCGCAATCACCTTCTCCAGCTCAATTCCGAGGACGGACGTGATCCGCAGGAGGGTATCCAAGGTGGGGCTTTGGCTTTCCTGCTCCACGTAGCTGACTGTTTGCCGCGCCAAGCCTGCCCTCTGCAACACAACATTCAGCGAAAGGCCCCGTTGCTCCCGTGCCTCCTTAAGAAGGCGGGCGACCTCGGAGCTGATTGCGTCGAGCGATTTGGTTCGAACCGGCACATCCGAGGATTACAGAAAAGGGTGTTGACAAGAGGATGCCAGAATAGGACCGCGAAATACGCGGAGTACGCGGAAGAGAAGTTCCTCACCCCGCACCCAGCCGGTGGGGCCTTTATGGGGAGAGGGCGATGCCTTTTTGGACGCGGTTTCCCAGGGCGTCGTTCTCAGGCTCGCTCTGCCCTTGCGGGCAGGCACCATCGCTTATCCAGGGTTGGTGCGTGCTTGGCCTTTCGGGGCTGCAGGCTGAGCCGGAGTTTGCGCGGGCTGATCCGGCATCGGGGGCGGTTTCGCGACGGTTTGTTGGATCGGCGTCGGGGCGGTTGGTTTGGCGTGGGGGGGCAGTTTTATTGCGCGCCTTCGGCGATTGAAGCCTTCAAAAAGATCGCATTGGGGGTCGTAGATGTAGGGGATGAAGAACGTCCAGGCCAGCACGAGCAGGGAGCCAACGATCGGATCGTAGATGGATGGGAAGTGGACGAATGGTCCGCCGATGGCGTAAAGCCAGACGATGAATGCGCCCGACGAGAGTGCTACAACCGGCCATTGAGGTGGCAAGCCTCTTCGAGGGTCGCGTGTTCCGAAGGCTCGAGCAACGACCACGCCGACGAGGCAGACAACGCTCCAGGTGGTGAGCAGGGTCGGACGCGAGCGAGGAATGAGCCCGCTGCCTACAAGATAGAGGCTGATGACCTCGCTGGGGATCATTCTGACGAGTTTGTCCACGTAATAGGTGACTTGTTCCTCGTATAGTCAAACAACTCATGCGGCTTCCCGGTAGTAGAATTTAAGCAAGCCGCCCAAGCGCTCACGGGTGCGGATTTCACCCGACGACTCACCGACTCGGTCCGCCGACGCTGGAAACAGAATCACATTTGCCTTCCCTTGATGGTTTCTTTCGCTGTGAAAATGCTGAGCGTAATTGGAAAGCACGCGGTGGAGGGAGGCCTCCCCGAACAAGATCAGCTTCGACAGGCACTCCTCTTTCACCGAGCGATTCCAGCGCTCCAAATGCGCGTTCAGGTTTGGGCTTCGCGGGGGCAGCACCAGCGGTTCGATCCCTGCGGACCGGAGGATGTCATCAAAGCCGGCCGAGAACTTTGCATCTCGATCGTGCAGCAGGTAACGGCAACCGTTCAGAATCCCTTCCCCGGCCATCGTCATATTTCGAGCCATCTGCTTCATCCAGCTGACATCGGGCGACAGTGTGAATCCGGCGATACAAACCTGTCTGGGCGCAATCCGCATGAACACCAGCACGTAGTAGGTCATCAATCCGCTCGCCGTCCATACTTCAGCCGTGAAGAAATCTACGGCTGCTAAGG
>Ga0182014_10002327_pt1 | contig 24035 bp, 26 predicted proteins | sample 612S2DmetaG_FD_120489 | JGI IMG/M metagenome (GOLD analysis project Ga0182014, IMG submission 120489) | Permafrost microbial communities from Stordalen Mire, Sweden - 612S2D metaG | ecosystem: Environmental > Terrestrial > Soil > Wetlands > Permafrost | place: Sweden: Stordalen | collected...
AAGCTCCAGTAAGGAAAGTTTTTTTTCTTCCCAGAATATTTTGTATCTTACCACCGATAATCATTAAAGAAGCCATGATCAGTGAATAGATTGCAATTATATATTGGATAGTTTGAATATTTGTGTTCAAATCTCTTATAAGGGCAGAAATAGCTACATTTAAAAAAGTTTTGTCAATTACGATAATAAAAACCGATAAGGTAACAACTATCAGTGTCAGCCAACCAGTTTTAGATTCTTCAACCACAAGAAACACCTTATTTCAAAGACTAATTTCTTAAATAAATAATTATATTTAGAACAGAATTTATCTCATATTTATTTTAACATTAAAATAATGTAAATGTTTTCAAAAATTAGTTGTACAAATTTTTTTTGAGTATTATATTAATACATCTAATTAATGTAAAAAAAGAAAATAATAAAATAAAGGTAAAAGAAAAAACTTGCATACAAAAGATCGGTAGAAGGATTAAAAAAATGAAAATAAAAATAATTGAAAATGGTCCTTATTTAGTATCTGGTAAAATTCCATTATATAAGATGAGTATAAATGCTGATGAGGAAGGAAATATATGCCAGTGGCATACTGACTATAAATTTCCACTCAAAGAAAATTACATCCTATGCCGTTGTGGGAAATCTAAAAATAAACCATTTTGTGATGGAACCCATACTAATACTGATTTTACAGGCAAAGAAGTGGCTAGTAAAATACCTTACATGGATCGGGCAGTGCAACTTGAAGATGAGAAATTTAAATTAACGGATGTATGGGAGTTTTGTGACCATTCAAGATTCTGTCTAAGGAAAGGTGGAATCAGAGAACTTCTAAAATCAGATAATCCTGAAGATGTTAAATTAGCAATTGATGAAGCTAAAAAATGCCCATCAGGACGTTTAGTTTTATGGGATAAAGAAACAGGCAAACCAATAGAACCCGTGCTGGAAACATCCATTGCAGTGGTGGATGATTTACAAAAACATTGTGAAGGACCTCTTTGGGTAAGAGGTGGAATACCCATCGAATCTACTGATGGAACAATATATGAAATAAGAAATCGAGTAACCCTTTGTCGTTGTGGTAAATCCGATAACAAACCTTTATGTGATGGAAGTCACTGGATGACTTTAAAAGAGAAAGAAGAATTCAGGAAAAAATGGGATTAAAAAAAAAATTGAGTGAAATGTTATAATAAAACATATAAAATTCATCAATTAAATTTAATAATTATTTTTTTTAGGGGCTGGTAGCTCAGATGGTAGAGCGTTGCCTTCGCAAGGCAGAGGCCGCGGGTTCAAATCCCGCCCAGTCCATTTAGATTCATTTTTTACTATTACCAATAAAAAAATTAATTTTTTTCCAAATAGGAGAATTTAGAATGTATATTTGTTTAGAAGGCATTGATGGATCAGGAAAATCAACTCAAATAGAATTGCTTGAAAAATGGCTTATAAATATTGGTTATAAACCATTCAAGGTTTCAGAACCTACAGAATCAGAAGTAGGTGAATTAATAAGGAAAATGCTTAGAAGTTCCAATGCATCTGAAATAAATTTTCAAATAACTTTGGCGCTGCTTTTCGCTGCTGATCGTATGTTTTTGATGGATAAAATTCGAAAAGCAGAATCTGAAGGTAAAATTGTAATCAGTGATCGCTGCTTTTATTCAAGTATAGTATATCAAAATGATGATGAATGGATAGCTCAATTAAATAAACATGCTAAAATACCTGATTTAACAATATTATTAGATTTAGAAATTGACACTGCTTTGGGGAGATGTGAAGGTAAAGATCATTTTGAGAATAAGGTTTTCCTCGAAAAGATCCGGAAAAAATATCTTAAACTTGCTGAAACTGAGGGATTCCATGTTTTAAATGCAGAAAACGGTGTTAATAAAACTCATTATGATATAAAAAGAATAATATCTCCCAAATTAGGCATATGCATTTAAAAAAACCTTAAAAAATAATTTTTCATTAGGTCTTATGAATCATATTAATAAGATTCTAAAAATTTAACAAAATTAGGTATAGATAGAATTAAGTATTATTTTTTACTAATATATTTAATGAAGTCTTAAAAGTTATCCATCCTATTGAAAATCTGTTTAATTACAAAGTATAAAGGAATTAAATTTATGAAGGAGTGCTTATTAAATGGTGGAAAAGGACGAAATAATTGACCTGATCATAAATACGCCCATTGAAAAGATTAAAGATTCTGAAGATGTTTGGGAAGCACACGTCGAAATTGAAGATAGGAAAATGTTAGTGGTTGGATATAAAGCTGAAGAAAGTTACTGTGAAGAAAGCTTTGAAGATGAAGCAACAGATAATGAATGTGTACTCACTTATTCCTGGTATTGGGAGCTTCGTAACTCTGAAACATGGGATTTAATACAGGAAAATCATGACAGTGATCTTTCATTCTGCACACCCTCACAAAAAGATCCCTGGAGTGATGAAAGCACCTTCGAAGAAATAGGTGACTTATCAAAATCAAAAATATGTACTTGGAGTGATCAAAATCACATAGAAGACATAGCAGAAGACATAGCAGATGAAGTTAAAGAATGGTTAGTAACGACGTAAATCAATTTTCTCAACAAAAACTTAGAAAATTTAAATTTCAAATTTTTATAATAAAATTAAAACATTTGAAATAATAAAAATTTATTAATTAATTTTTTTTTAATTCATCAATGCTCTTCTAACTCTTTGATCCTCTCATTTAAAGCCTTAACTATAAAATCCCTGGCTTCTTCCAATTTTTCCTGCTCACCATATAAAAAAGGGCCATCATCACTTTGTTTAACCTCCAGATCAAATTTTTCCATTACATTAGCCAAAATTTGCCCGGAAACCCCCCGTGGGATTCTCATTTCATATTTAACTTCTTCATCCATAAAGAAATCACCTCATTTTATAAAACTTTTTTTTCATTATCAATGATTAGTTTGTAAATTTAATTTAATTAAGATATTCCCGTACAGGCTCAAAAATTTTGATCAAATATTTTGAAACCGAGTTTTTAAGATCTAGTGGATGTAAGTTTCCTTTACCATACAAATCCAATATTTGCTCTTGTTTAAGCTCCAAATCACCACCAAACTTTGAGCTTCTTTCAATGATCATGGAACTGTATTTAGGGAATATGAAGTGCTCCGCTATCTCCAAAACCGGGTTTCCATCTACCTGTCCTGGAGGACAGAAACTCTTCTTTACTTTCTCTGTTATCTCTTCGGGTGAGTCATCAATAGCTATGAAGTTGTTTTTAGAAGAAGACATTTTATCCGAACCATCAGTACCATGCAAAAGAGGAGTGTGAATACATACAGGTGCAGGAAACCCCATTTTAGGTAAATTCTCCCTAGCTAACATGTGAATTTTACGCTGTTCCATACCACCCACCGCTAAATCCACATCTAAAAAAATCATATCAACCACCTGCATCAGTGGATATATAACTTCGGCAACCTTATGATCTTTACTTTCTCTAGTTATTTGAGCCATACTCCGCCTTGAACGTGCTAGTGTAGTGTTAATAGCTGATTCATAGACTTTGTAAGTATACTCCACTTGAGTCTGGAAACTAGATCCTAAAATAAATTCTGTCTCATCACTTAATCCTAAAGCACGGAAACATCTTATATTATACTTTGATATTTCTTTTATTTCTTCAAGACTACCCTTATCATTTAGATAGGCATGGAGATCAGCCAGGAGGATTTTAATCTTAAAACCAGCCTTCTGTAAATCTAACATTTTCTGAACGGTAATGGCATGTCCTAAATGGATTTTTCCAGAAGGTTCGTAACCAATGTAAGCAGTCATATCCTGATTTTTAATTTTCTCCTTCAGTTCCTCTAGAGTAACTATCTCCAGTACTCCCTTTTCTACTAGTTCTATTTTAGACTCTAAGTCCATTCTTCATCACCGTAAAAATGAATTATTTTAGAATAATTTAAAAAAAATTTTGTACATCATTCTCTTATTATTCTAAGTTATAAAAAAAATTAGATTATCATTTTATTTCATTCATTTTTTTTATTTCATTTAAATTAATACTATTATAACAATAATAAAATCGTTTTTCAAATTACATAAAGAATATTATCTATTTCAACAACTTTCAATTCTTCTCCAATCTGTAAATGTGAGAGCTCTTTATTTAATTCTATATTCACTGGTTGATAATTGTCAGGATGGAGGATTTGGATTAATTGAGGGGTTTTAGCTGTTACCATAGCAAATTTAATATCGGTTTTTCGAGCTATGACTTTTAATTTTTCATAATCCCGCCAAGCAATTGAAATTGTAGCAGATGATTCCAGATCCTTAAGATATATTTTGTTAGCATCAAAATTAAGCACTTGTGTTTTCAGATTATTGTATTTTACAAAGTCACTCTTCTGAAATTGTGGCAGCCTTAAAGAAATCCACATACGGTAAAGATCTTTCCCAGCATTTTTATCACGACCCATGAGGCGGGGTGAATCCTTTAAAACTCCTCCAAACACATTCTTCAGAGCTTCGGTAAGTTTCCTAGCTGCTTTATAGGAGCCTACATAGTAATCTACCCCTTTTTTCATCTCCACTCTTTGAGAGATGTAAGCCATACGATTTTTCACTGAAAGTCTTTCAATCTTATCACTTATAATTTTATCTGCAGTTTCTATTTCTTCTGCAGAAAGAAGTCTAGTATCAGCCCTCATTTGAATAACAGCTTCATAATAACCTGAGGCATACTTACTGCAAACTTTACAAACACTTTTATTTAATTTAACATTAACCAAAAACTCTTGAGTTAGAATATCGTCCATAACCTGAGCCTTAACAGTCACTAGACATTCAAAAATAGAACCACGAACAGTATGAATTTTTATAGATATTTCCACGTCAGAAGCGGATTTATCAATTTCAACGTGTTCTAAAACGGTTTTTATTATTGTATCATTTAGAGATAAATCAGAATCAATCCATCTGACTTTTTTTTGGATTGATCCGCAGTGAGTGCAGATGATGATATCAATTTCTTCAGGCACATTAATTAAGCTGGTTTTTTCAATAAAACAAGAACGGCAGAGACCACTGAAAAGTTTTACACCTGTTTTCCCGCATTGGGGGCAAAATATTTTACCATTCAATATAATCTCTACTCAACAAAATTTGTAAAAATAAAATTTCTAAAATTAAACTAACTCATGATAATATCAGGTTTTTTTTAGAATAGATTAAAGTGATTTAAGAGGAGCTTTAGCACCGCAAGCCTCACATTTCAATATAAATATTCGGTCTTCCCTTATAATGCGCGTGTCCGGTCTATTGCATTCATGGCACATGATAAATCTGTTTATATAATCATCTATCCGCTCATTTATAAGGTAGTGAGTGAATTTTCCTTGCATTATAGCTCTACTGCCTTCTAAATTTCCCGCAGTACCAAGTTCTCTTAAAAGAAACTTCAGGATGTGCTGAGGGTCCCGATTAAGCGCATCGGCTATCTCTGAAAAATTCTGAATCATAGTCCGATTTCCTTGAATCATGGAATAAGCCTTGGGAACTTGAAATCTTTTAGTCTCCATTGTTTTATGCGGTAATTGCTCTATTGCTCTGTCTAATAATTCATTATAATCAGTCATATACAAAAATCCTCCTTTAATTTAAGAAATTATAATTTATGGAATATCACAAATTCCAGTTATTAGAATTAAATTTATAATTCTTAATTTAATAATTTAATTATTATTTAAATAAATTATACAACTTTATAATAACCCTGTTTAGGTTCATAAATACTTCCCTGTCTCTTCAACTTAGTTATTAATTCTTCCGCCTTCTCTTCATCCATATTATATTTATCAGAAAGTTCATTTAAGAGTATATCTTTAGGAGCATTTCCACCAAACTCCTCTTGCAATTCTTTTATAATCTGAGGCACTAATCTAATCTTTTCACGATCCGATTTAGGCATTCTACCTTCAACTTTATCAATATCAATTTTCCCAGTCTCAGGATCCAACCCAACTTGCCTAAGACATTTTTGTTGCAGTTGAATAGCTTTTTCAGCGTCAACCACCTTAACTTCATCAGATAATCTAATTCTAGCATGAGCTTCAGATAATCGCACTAACGCTTCAAGCTGACGAGCAGTAATTGGTACCGGTGAATCCTCATCTTCAGCTCCCCCCCTCATTCCTACGTAGAATTCTTGAAGAACCTTCATTGCTCCTTCAGTAAGCTTTGGATCAACATTTTTTCTCGCGTAAGCAATATATTTTCGTAAAATTTCAGGGTCAATTTCAAAGGGTATTGAAATTTCTTTATGAATTTTTAAAATATGATTAGCTAATTTTTTATCATTTTCCAAGTTAGGTTTATCTTCAATAACAAATGTAAGGTCAAATCGAGATAATATAGTTGGTGGAAGCTCTATTTGTTCTGCAATAGATTTATATTGATCAAATCTTCCAAATTTAGGATTAGCCGCTGCCAGCACTGAACATCGAGAGTTTAAGGTTGCCATGATACCTGCCTTAGCAATACTAATAGTCTGCTGTTCTAATGCTTCATGTATGGCAGACCGATCTTCTGGCCTCATCTTATCCAATTCATCTACACAGACATTACCACGGTCTCCCAGAACCAACGCCCCAGCTTCCAGGGACCATCCTCCAAATTCATCCCGAACTGCAGCGGCAGTCAGACCCACACCACTAGTACCTTTACCACTAGTGTAAATACCTCGAGGAGCTAACTTTGAAACATACTTCAGCATCTGAGATTTACCAATACCTGGATCCCCAACGATTAATATGTGTATATCTCCCCTAATGCGGGTTTTATCTTCCAATGTTTTGGCTGAACCACCAAAAAGTTGCAGTGCAATGGCTTCTTTAATTTCCCGATAACCATGTATAGATGGTGCAGTGGACTTTATTATTTTATTGTAAACGTCAGGATCAGCTGCTAATTTTTTTATTTCCTCCTCATCTTCTGGAGATATTTTTAATTCCTGAAATTCCTGTTCTAACTGTTCAATATAATTTCCGTAGATGTAGTTATTGAAGCGTTTGGTTTTATCATCTCGTGAGGTTTTGAGATTGCCAGTTATTCTAACAATATCACCAGGTATTAATGAATCCACCATGTCGTCTTCCAAAATTACAGCTATTTGTCGTGGTTGTTCTCCACCAGAAAGATTGTCTAGTGGTTCCTGTAATTTAGTGGTTTGAGTATCCATGAATTCTGATTCTTCTTGTAACAGACGGAAGGATCTACCTCCACATTCTTGACAAAGGGCAGGTTCACTTATAAGGCTGGAGGTCTGCGGGATTTCATGAAGTCTCATACAACTTCTACACTCAAATGTAGCGGTTACTATTCTGGGGCGGATTTCATCAGTTTTACGTACAATACCATCCACAGCCACGAATTTACCAATGTATTTGCTTCGCAAGAAACGTAGTGGTACGTTGTTTCTAATGTTTTCAAAGCGGATTTTAAGATCTGCATTTTTACGCAGAGGATCAATGTTTCGTATTGCTTTTTGAGCAGCTTTTATAACTTCTTCTGGTTTATCGATTAAAAGGTCTGCTAGATCCGGGTAGAACATTTCCAGTTCTGAATAATTTACCACTATAGATCTCTGTTCGGGATATTTCTCTAGAGCATCAAAAACTTTATCTTTGTATTTATCGCTGCTAAAGAAATCTTCAAATTTAGCAACTGAGGTTTTAGTTTTATCGGTTGTTGGTTCAACTGAAGTGGGCATTGTTAGAATATTCTCCTATTAATTAAAAAATTTAATAATTAAAAAAATGTTATATTAAAATTATCTCTTTTAAGGTTAGAGTTAAATAGGATTAAATGGCATATATCTCATTAGGGTATATAAAAAGTATTTGAGAGCCTTTAATCATTTTAGGGGGGATATTTTAGTTATTTTATAGATTGGATATGTAGTGTATTTATAGAATTTAATTGATATAAATGTGATACTATTTTATATGTGAAGTAAAATTAATTAATATAAATGTTTATACTTATTCATATTAATGAGTTATTTATTATTATTTGATACACTTAATATGTGAGTAAAAAAAAATATTTAATTTAATGACAGTAATGAGGAGGATAAATTGAAAAGGTCTCGTTTAAATTTATTTAAAGCAACTTCTATGACAATATCTATCTTAGGAATAGTTATGATTCTGGTTACCTTAGTTGTAGTAGGATATCTAGGCTTCCAAGCCGTTTCATCAACCATAAGTACCAATGTAGGTAGTGGTACTTCTTATGACAAAATAGCTGATTTAAATTCGGATTTCGATAGCCTTCAAACGCAGTATAATTCGACGAAAGAAACCGTGGACAGTAGGAATAATCAAAATTTAACACAAGAATATGATAATGCAGAAATACAGTTGATCCAAGCTCAAAGTGATATATCGGCTGCACAAAGTGCGATAGAATCTCATCAATCTCCGGAAGAAATACAGAATAGGATAAACGTAGCCCAAACACAGTTAGATACAGCTAGTAATAGTCTTAACAATTTAAATTCCCAGCTGGGTTAAAAAAAAAATATTAGACTTTTTTTTTAATTTCTAATAAATCTCGAGCTAAAAAATACATTTCCACACTTTTCTTCTTGGATGAAGGAGGTTTGGTTGTTTTAACTGTTTTGAATCCCATCTTAATTTTTTTTAGGAGATTTTCAAATTCTTCACCCTGGAATGCTTTTATGACTAAGATTCCATGAGGTTTCAAGAGGGATTGACTGATCTTAAGCACGTTTTCCGCAAGTTCCAAAGATCTTATTTGATCTATATCTTTTACACCACTAAGTTTAGGAGATGCATCTGACAAGACTACATCAGCTTTTTTATTCGAAACCTGTTTGATTCTCTTAAGAGTTTCTTCATCAGTGAAATCTCCCCGAATTCCCACGAAGGTCCCTTCATTTTCTATGGGTTTAATTCTCTGTAGATCCACACCTACTACTAAGCCATATTCTCCTACCTTTTCTAAGGCCACTTGGGACCATCCTCCCGGGGCAGCTCCTAAATCAACTACATAATCTCCTTTTTTGATAATTCTGAATTTTTTATTCAACTGAAGAAGTTTATAGGAGGCTCTGGAGTAGTAGTTCTCTTTTTTAGCCTTCTTGTGATATTCATCATGTTTTCGTTCGTTATCCCATTTTTTACTCATTTTATATTCGTTCCTTTTAAATTAAGCATCTTACAGGTGGGTTCTCCAATTTTAATTATTTCACTATCTATTGTATTATTTTCTATTTTAAGAAGCATAACTGTAGGATCTGACATTCGAGGTACGGTGGGGCTTCCGGGATTTAAGAGAAGTATTTTACCTATTTTGTTTATAAATGCCCAATGAGTGTGTCCGGTAATCAGGACATTAACATCCATTTCTAAAGCAATATATTTAAGTTGCTGAGTATCCCCCCTAGGATAAACCTCGCCATGATCCAGGCCTATTTTAAATTTCTCCACTGTTATAATATTTCTTTTTGGAAGATTTAAACCATAATATTGGTCCATATTCCCCTGAACACATACTGTAGGTGCTATTTTTTTTAATTGTTCAATCACGCTTATGGATACTACATCTCCGGCATGTAAAATCATATTCACATCCTTAAATACTTCAAAAACAGTTTTTGGTATTTCATCTGCTCTTTCAGGTATATGAGTGTCAGATATTACGCCTATTAACAATTTAATACCTCTGATTTGTTTGTATAAAAAATATTATTAGCATTTGCTTTCTAACAAGCTTTTATATTTAATTACAGAATGGAATAATATAATATTTAGGAAAAATTAGTAGAAAACTTTTTACTAACTATAATATATTAAATAAATAAATTAATAAAAATCATAATTCTTACCTATTGGTAATTAATGCAAAGTTTATATACTACAATTTAACTGTTCAATTAATTAAATATTACATTCCTTAGAATAATGAATCAATTATTATATAGATATTTGAAATTTTTAATTTGAGTGATATTTATGCATGAAGTCATTATATGCGAGAAACCTAAAGCATCTGAGAAGATATCTGCTGCATTGCCAGGTGAAACTGTTAAAAAAAATTATAAACGAGTTCCCTACTATGAAGTGGTAGAAAATGATAAAAAAACAACAGTCTTAGCTGCAGTTGGACATTTATACTCTCTAGCATCTGCTAACCAAAGAAAAAATAAAATATTTGATTTAGAATGGGTGCCTCTTTATGAAAAAGATAAAACAAAAAAATACACCAAAGATTACATAAATGCCATAAAAAAACTTTCAAAAGGTGCCGATAAATTTGTACACGCATGTGATTATGATATAGAAGGAACACTAATAGGATACAATGCTTTAAAATATGCTTGTGGTTCTGATAGTCTTGAGAATACGGTTAGAATGAAATTTTCTACCCTTACTGATGAAGACATCTTAAATGCTTACGAAAATCCCATACCATTAGATATTAATCAAGTCAACAGTGGAATTGCTCGTCATGTTCTTGATTTTTTATTCGGTGTTAATATATCTAAATATCTCACCGATGCAGTAACGAAGGCTACTAAAAGATATATACAGCTTTCAGCAGGGAGAGTGCAAACACCCACTCTTTCTATATTAGTGGAACGTGAAAAAGAGATATCAAAATTTGAACCAGTACCCTATTGGCTTATAAAAGCCTATGTTGAACAGGAAATCATCGCAGATCATAAGAAGGGAAAAATTTTCAATAGACAGGATGCAGAGGAAATTCTATCAGAATGTAATGATAAACCTGTAGTGGTTAAAAAAATTAACCTCAGAAAAACCAAGAAAATTCCTCCAGTCCCATTTGATTTAGGATCCCTCCAATCAGAAGCATACTCACTTTTTAGATTTAACCCGAAAAAAACCCAGCAAATAGCCCAGAATTTATATGCTGAGGGTTACACATCCTATCCCCGTACTTCATCACAGAAACTTCCCAAAAGTATTGGATACGATAAAATACTTAAAAAACTCTCCCTAAGCACAGCATTCAAAAAACAAATATCTAAACTTAAAGAACCGCACAAACCCCATGAAGGTAAGAAAAAAGATGAAGCACACCCATCCATACATCCTACCGGAGTTTTACCTAAAAAATTAGGCAGTGACTATCAAAAACTTTACGAACTCATAGTTTTCAGATTTATAAGCGTCTTTGGTGAAGATGCTATCGTAGAATCCATGAAAATAGATTTAACTATCGGAAAAGAGGAGTTTACTTTCACTAGGAAAAGAACAGTTGAATTAGGATGGCAAGAACAGTATCCATATAGAAGTGTGGAAAATGATGATTTTCCTCTTGTTAAAGAAGGTGACAATTTAAAAGCTGAAGTAAAAGATGAGGAGAAGGAAACTAAACCTCCTGCAAGATATAATCAAGCTTCTTTGATAAGAGAATTGGATAAAAGGGGATTAGGAACTAAATCAACCAGAGCTAATATAATCTCTATTTTATATGATAGGAAATACGTGGAAGGCCAGAAAATAGAGGTCAATGTACTGGGTGAACAGCTTATTGACACTTTAAAGAAATATTCAGAGAAAATTACAAGTGAAGAACTTACAAGAGAGTTTGAAACAGAGCTTGAAAGTATAATGGAAGGTAAAATTAATAAAGATAAGATTATAGATGAAGCTAAAGTTGAAATAACCTCCATATTGGATGATATTGAAAAAAATAAGCTTCAAATAGGCAATGAACTTTATCAAGCTTATCGGAAAGGAATGATTGTAGGGGAATGTAAATGTGGAAATAACCTTATCTTAATAGGTTCTCCACGTGGCGAACCATTTGTAGGATGTTCAGGATATCCGGAATGTAAATCAACTTATTCACTTCCCCGGGGAGCATCAATACTTAAAACTAAATGCGAAAAATGCAGCCTTCCCATGATTTCATTTGGAAAACCTAGACAAAGAGCCTGCCTAGATCCTAAATGCGGTCAAGATGGAAAGGAACCATCCAATGAGGTGGTTGGCGAATGCCCTGAATGTGGGGGCGATCTTATAAAGAGAAAAGGACGTTATGGAGAGTTTATAGGATGCAAAAGCTTCCCAAAATGCAGATTCACTAAGTCAATCGAAGAAAAAGTCACTTAAATACTATCTTTTAATATAATAATCACTATATCAATAAACATGGGTATAGATAAAATACTCTAAATGATGAAAGATTCAAAGATTTATGTAACTATGCGAAATAGGTGACGGGTTCATTGGTTTTTCTTTGGCTAAGGAAGATCTACTAATTGTTTATGTATGTAAAAAATAAAACTAAATACACTAAAACAATTCCAATATTGACGAGTAACGTTGCCAGAATAAATGCCTAAGGAATAGGTAATCTACGCTGAATATGATGATAGCTAGAACCACTACAGATAGAATCTTAATTGATGTTTCAACCATTTTTAATCATCCGTTTTTTTTATATAGATGGATAATGGATATAAGCTTTTACATCTATTAAGTTGTTAAATCACCTTTGCATCTACTTTTTTTATATAGACGAATAATAAATAATTTTTATTATATTAAACGATCAGAGAAATACGAAAAAATTTGCGGTTTAAATATTTTTTATTAAAACAACTTCAACTAAACCATTGAATAAAACCAATAAAAAATTTCGTATTTGAATAATATCAATTTTAAAATAAATTTTTTTATTAATAACAATGATAATTTTATATCACTAAATAAAGAATAAGATATATTGCTATAATTAATTATTTATTAAACAAGAAATTTTTATAAAAGTAAATATTATTATTTTAATTTCATAAGAATTTGGGCATAATTATTTATAATAATTTCATTCAATCATTTCATGAGGTATCATAATATGGGTGTAAAAGAAGTTTTAAATAAATATAAACCATTAATTATTATTATATTATTATTCACATTGGCTTTCTCACTTAGAGCGGAGGCTGTGAATATTTCAGGAGTTCCGCAGATAGAAAAATCATTATATGAGAATTCCAATGGAGTTCCATATTTCAGTGAGATAGATTCCTATTACAACCTTCGAAATACTCAAACTTACTTGGCACATGGATACATAGGGGATACGGTGATTAATGGCACGGATTGGGATTCACTTTCCTATGCACCTCCCGGATCACCGTCAACCACTGCACCAATGATTGTCTACTTAACAGCTTTTACTTATAAATTCGTTAATCTATTTGCTAAGGTACCTTTAACCACAGTAGCATTTTGGTTGCCCGCTTTTATAGGATCTTTAGTTGTAATACCTGCATATCTATTCGTGAGGAGAATAACTAACGATTATGGAGGAATAACAGCTGCAATATTAGCTGCAACGGCTCCCGCCTATTTTTCACATAACTTCGCAGGATTTTTCACCACAGAAATGTTCAATGTACTTCTACCCCTACTGATTGTATGGTTCTTCGTAGAGAGCATTCGGGCAAATAATATGAGAAATCGGAGCATATTTATAGTTTTATCGGCCCTGATCTTATATATATTCTCTCTATCTTGGTTCGGATGGATTTATAGTTTCTATTTGATAATAGGAGTAGCTATTGTTTATTTAATTGTATCTCACCTTCTCAAATTTGAAACAATTAAAAAAAGATCCGATTATAATAATATAGGAAGATGGTTCATTGATCAACCAACATTATTCGCGTTAGTGATTTTCATTGTTTTAGGTATAATTTTCACCCTGATTTCAGTGGGTCCTTCCAGTTTCATCAGCACTATTTTAGAACCATTAGGGTTCACCCAACTACAAGCATCAACATTAGCCCATTCAACCTATCCCAACGCTCTAGTATCAGTAGCAGAACTACAAATACCTTCAATTATTGATACTATAAGTGATATTGGAGGTTATGTAGTTCTAGCATTTGCTGCAATAGGTGTTTTCCTGTTATTCTGGCGTTTAAGAACTACAAAAGAAGAGAAACCTCCTGAAGAGAAACCTCAAAATGTAAGATCTAATAAAAGACGTAGTAAAAGATACAAAAGCAAAAATAAGAATTCAAAAAATCAAAATAATCAAAGTAATAAGAAAACTCAAACAGATAAAAAATATATTATTCCTGAGTTAACTGGTCGAGAAAAGAATGTTTATCTTTTATATGGTATTTTGTTAGTTATATGGATTCTAACAATGACTTATGCTTTAAAAGAAGGAGTAAGATTTGCATTAGAACTATCCACACCATTAGCGTTAGGAGCTGGAATTTTTATAGGATTAATATATGAATATGTTAAAAAATATACCAATGTTCCTAGTTACCGAACCATAGTAATGGCAATTTTAATAATTATAGCAGTATTTTCATCAGTTTCGAGTGCATATAGTATCTCTTCAAGTGTGGTTCCTGGAACTGACACTGCTATGGTAAATTCCTTAAACTGGATAAAAATGAATACACCTAACAATACTGTGATAACGTCATGGTGGGATTTCGGTTATTTATTCGAATATTATGGTGATCGTCCATCAACTTGGGATGGAGGAAATCAGAATACTCCTCGGGCTTATTGGGTTGGTGAAGCACTTTATACGGATAATGAAAGCTTATCAGTTGGTATATTGTCAATGTTAGCTAACAGTGGAGATTTAGCCCCACAGGCTATGGATAATTATACGAATAATACGGGAAAGAGTGTGCAAATATTGAATAGTATATTAGGTGTGGATAATACTACAGCGTATAATATAATGACTACTCAATATAATTTAAGTCCAGCTCAGGCTCAAACCATACTTAATTACACTCACCCTGCGAATCCAACACCATTTGTGTTGATAACCAGTTCTGACATGATAGATAAGGCGTATTGGTGGTCTTACTTTGGTAATTGGAATTTCCAAACTAATAATAGTACAGGCTATAATTATGAAGAGGGACAAGCAACCGTTGTACCTAGCAATGAAACAGGATTGAGCAGTAATACTACACTACTTGTATCAAATGATAATGCTGTAGTTGCTCAAATCGTTAATAATAATGTTTCAGCAGGATTGATAAATACTCAACTACTTCAGAATGAAAATCTAAGTACATCTGAATTAACTAGTCAACTTGTAAGTGGATTGCAAGGCAACAATAGTCTAGTGGTACAACCGAATCAACTTATAGTGATTCAAGGTAACAATGTGACTCAAAATGAAACTGTAAATAGTAACAGTCCAATTTCCATGATCATAAATGATCAAAACGGAACTATCGATACTGTAGTTATGAATACGCAGTTGATGAACTCCATGTTCACCAGACTTTATCTTTTAGGAGGAATGGGTCTTAATCAATATAAACTGGTTGAAGCACAGCCTGGAGTGTTTGTTTGGACAGGATGAAAATAATACTTTTATCCTCTTAAAGTTTTTTTTTATAATATAAAAAGAGTCTTTTTTTTGAAATTAAAATTTCTTTTTTTTGAAATCATTATTCTAAGTTAATAAAAATGTTTTAAGTAAAAAATAAGTATAATAACTATAAAAACAGATATAATTTAAATATTATAATGTTTACTCACTGATTCAGGTGTTTCACTTCTAAATAGAGTAAAGCAGACTCTTTTATTAATTTTAAACCAAATTGTAATAGTTGAAATTTTTATGGCTGTCGATGATAGAATCAGTAAAATCGAAGAGGAGATAAAAAAAACTCCTTACAATAAGGCTACTTCCCATCATATAGGGAAACTTAAAGCTAAATTGTCTCGACTTAAGGAAGAATCACTTCAGAGAAGTTCCTCTGGATATAAAGGAAAAGGTTTCCATATTAAAAAAAGTGGAGACTCCACTGCAGTACTAGTCGGCTTTCCCTCTGTTGGTAAATCCACCATCCTAAACCAGATTACCAATGCTGAATCAAAAATCGGTGCATACGAGTTCACCACTCTAGATATCATCCCTGGTATTATGGAATACAAAGGAGCTCAAATACAAATATTTGACATTCCAGGTATAATTACAGGAGCTTCAAAGGGTAAAGGAAGGGGAAGAGAAATTCTTTCCGTGGCTAGAAATTCTGATTTAATACTGATGGTATTAGATGTTTTCAACCCTCAACATTTGAAAGTGATAACAGAGGAACTCAGAAACATTGGAATAAGGCTTAATGAATCTATACCCGATGTAACAGTTAAAAAAAGTAAGATGGGTGGAATCAATTTATCATCAACTATTGAGCTTACACATATTGATGAGAAAACAATCAGATCCATATTAAATGAATATGGAATTCACAGTGCTGATGTTTTGATTAGAGATGATGTTACAATTGACCAATTCATAGATTCACTGGATATTAGTATCTGCTATATTCCCATGCTAATACTGGTGAATAAAATAGATTTAGCAGATGAAGAACATCTCCAGAAAATCCAATTAGAAATGCCAGATGCACTATTAGTAGCTGCAGATCAAGGATTAAATATTGATAAACTTAAAGATAAAATATTCAACATATTAAAACTCATAAGAATATATTTGAAGCCTCAAGGACGTAAAGCAGATTACAAAGAACCCTTAATAATTAGGAATAGGTCAACAGTGGGTGATGTGGCATTAAAATTACATCGGGATTTTGTTCGTAACTTCAGACAAGCCAGAGTATGGGGTTCATCAGTAAAGTTTCCAGGCCAAAAAGTGGGGTTGGAGCACGTACTACATGATGAAGATGTTTTGAGGATAATCGTTAAAAAGAGGTGAATTAATTATTATCTTATTAATAACTGGAACTCCCGGCACAGGTAAAAGTACAGTATCCCGTTTACTGGCGGAGTACTTATCTATACCTCTTATTGATTTAAATCAATTAATTGAAGATGAACATCTTTACAGTGGATATCATCCGAAGTGGGGATTTAAAATTGTAGACTTAGATGCCATGTGCAGTAAGGTAAATGAAATAATCGATAATTTAAAAACTAAAAAAGACATGGTAATTGTGGAAGGCCATTTAGCGCATTATTGTGAAGAAGCTGATTTAGTGATTGTTCTCCGCGCTCATCCATCACTTTTAATGAAACGTCTCCATGCTAAGGGGTTTAATGATGCGAAAGTTCAGGAGAATATTGAAGCGGAGGCTCTGGATGTTTGTGCATTTGAAGCTTTTCAAATTCATAATGATAAGGTAAATGAAATTGATACTAGTTATAAAAATCCGTTGGAAGTGCGTGATCTTATTATTAAAGTTATAAATGGTGAAGAACATTTTCTAGTGGGTAAAGTAGATTTTTTAGATTATCTAGATCTCTAAAAAAAATTAATATGATTTTAATTTGTAATTCTTTCTTAAAATTTCCATGAATTTATAAAATGGAAAAGCTTTTTAAAGGGAAAGTAGATAAATCAATTTATTATTCTTAAGTAAGTATAATATAATGAAAATATATGTGAACTGAACTTCATTTTTTTTCAGTTAAAGACTTACACATCCTATTTATAAAACTTAAGATACTCTATATTAAGGCGCTGTATTCTAGTTATTTGCAATCATATTGGATGAGGTTTAAACTTTGAGACGGGGACGAAGACAAAAATGGATAATAAAGATAGCAGAAGAAAGAATAGACATTCTTTTCCAGCAGGCTGAAAAGGAATTATCCTATAATCCAGAAAGGTCTCATCGTTATGTGCAGATGGCACAGAACATAGCCCAGAAATATAATTTAAAAATTAATGGAACTTTGAGGGGTAGATTCTGCAAGAATTGCCAGCATTTCATCCGACCAGGATTAAACTCCCAAATAAGGCTATTCAACTCTTCAATCAATGTTAAATGTTTAGATTGTGGAGAAATAAGGCGAATACCATATATAAATGAGAAGAAAGAAAGAAGGAGGAGAAAAATTGAATCTTACACCTTCAAAGAAGGAATTGATGAATAGATCACTTTCAACTATCACCATTAACATTGGAAAGTCGGGGATAAATGGAAATGTTATTGATGAAATAAAGAGGCAACTTAAAGATCGTGAAGTTGTTAAAATCAGATTTTCAAAAGGCATATCCACATATAAACAAAACTATATTAGCGATATCATTGAAAAATCAAATTCTAAACTAGTTGATTTTAGAGGTAACGTTGCAATATTATTCAAAAAAAAGAGAGGAGTTTAGGAGGCTAAATATGACCACAATTTATGATGTACCTGCAGATTCACTTATAAGTGAAGCTGCAAAGGAATTAAAAGAAACTGAAAAGATAAAACAACCTGATTGGGCTCAATTTGTTAAAACAGGTGTTCATAAGGAAAGACGACCTGAAAATCCAGACTGGTGGTATGTGCGATGCGCATCTCTCCTTAGAAGAGTTTATATAGACGGTCCCGTAGGAATAAACAGTTTAAAAACTTACTACGGTGGTAAAAAAGATAGAGGTACAAGTCCTGAAAAATTCAGACAAGGAAGTGGTGCCGTAATTAGAGGTGCTCTACACCAGCTAGAAACTGCAGGTTACATTACTAAAGTGGGTGAAGGAAGACAAGTCACCCCTAAAGGAAAATCCTTCTTGGATAAAACATCCAACAAAATTATAAAAGAAATTCCAGAACTAGCTAAATATTAAATCTAAAAATAGTTTGATGGAGAGTCAGATAATGAGCGATATCGAAGAAATACGCCGTAAGAGGTTGCAACAATTACAACAACAAGCTTTACAACAGCAATCTGCTGAAGCTGAATCCCAGGAGAAGATGCGTGAATTTGAAGCTCAAAAGAAACAGATTATGCTGCAGATACTGACACCTGAGGCAAGAAGCAGACTCGCCAACCTTAGACTTACCAAAAAAGAATTCGTGGATCAAATAGAACTTCAACTCATCCAACTAGCTCAATCAGGAAGAATAAAAGCGAAAATAAATGATGAGCAACTTAAAGAACTCTTAAAAAAAGTTACTGGATCCAAAAGAGACATAAATATTATCAGAAAATAATTTAATTCACCCCAAAAAATGAATGCCTGTGTACTCTACAGTGGTGGAAAAGACAGCTCTATAATGGCGGTGATTCTACAAAAATTAGAATATAAAGTAGAATTAGTCACAGTTAACTTTGGAATTTTACCTTCTTGGAAGGCGGCTGCACAATCAGCAAAAAATTTAGGATTCACACACAAAATTTTAGAAGCCGATGAAAATATCCTACAGGAAGGTGTGGATATGATTTTAGGAGATGGGTTCCCTAACAATGGGTTGAATTATATTCACCAACAAATGTTACAAATAGCAGCAGAAAATTATTCCATAATCGCTGACGGCACCAGAAGAGATGATCGGATTCCTAAACTAAATCAAGATACGATAAGAAGCTTTGAAGATTCTAAAAATATCGAGTACATAAATTTAGCGGGATTTGGTCATAAAACTATAAATAAACTTTCAAAAAAACTTTTCAATGTTAAAAAAGAGTTAACTAATATAAATAATAATTCTGACTATGAAATAGAAATCAGATACTTAATAGATCAGCTGAGGGGAGATGAAACTGCCTCTCGGATATTTCCAGAACATGTGCAATCAAGAGTAATAGGATGGAGAGAAAAATGAGTAGAAATAAACCATTAGCCAAAAAATTAAGACTAACTAAGGTCTTCAAACAGAACAGAAGAGTACCTACTTGGGTTATGATTAAAACATCAAGAAAAGTGAGAACTCACCCGAAAATGAGGCAATGGAGAAGAAGTAAAATTAAGGTATGAAAAGGGGATGGAGGATTATTATTATGGAAAGAGTTTACGTTATACCACTTCGGGATGTTAAAAAGGTGCCCAGGACCATTAGGTCCCCTAGAGCTGTGCGATATGTTAAGGAGTTTCTCCGAAAACATATGAAGTCTGATGACATTAAATTAGATGCATCTGTAAATGAAATGATATGGGAAAGGGGAATTCAGAAGATACCATCAAAAATTAAGGTTAAAGCAGTAACAGAAGAGGATGGCTCTGTATCAGTCACACTGGCTGAATAAGGAGAGTAAATGATAAAAAGAGTTAATTTGGGTGGTAATCCCAACATAGGTGTTTCTATAGCAGTCACTGAAAAAGCAGCCATAATACCACCCCACCTTGAAGAATCTATGATGGATTTAATAAAAGAATCCTTGGAAGTAGAGTTAGTTAAGACACCTATAAATGGTAGTAACCTCGCTGGTGCCTTGGCATGTGGAAATTCTAAGGGCTTTGTTGTATCTAAATATGCATTCGACAGGGAGATAGAAGCCATCCGAAAGATTGGAGTGAATGTAGAGAGAATACCAGATAGATTAACTGCATTGGGTAATATTGTATTAGCCAATGATTTTGGTGCTATAGTAAATCCTTTACTTTCCGATAAATCTGTGGAAGTTATAGCTGAAGTTTTAGATGTGGAAGTTAAAAGAGGAAGCATAGCTAATTTTAATATAACAGGATCAGTGGCTACTGCCACTAATAAAGGAGTGCTAATGCACCCATCTGCTAGCCAGGAAGATATTAAATTTGTAGAAGAGACGCTTAAAGCCCCGGTTGATATTGGAACAGTTAATAATGGTACTCCCTTAGTAGGAGCATGCAGCGTAGCTAATTCCAAAGGAATTATAGTTAGTTTACCTACTACAGGTCCTGAACTGGCAAGAATTGAAGAAGCATTTGGGTTTCTTGAGGGATATTTATGAAGACAAAAATATTTAGAATTCAAGGTAAATTTATGATGGGTGACACTTTAAAACCCTTCACAAAAGAATTAAAAGGTATAGATGAACAGGATATAAAAGAAAAAATATATTCTGAATTTGGTAGTAAACATCATATCATAAGAAACAAGATCAAAATAGAGGAGATAGTGGAGATTTCAGAGGACGAAATCCAGGATCCATTAATCAAATCTCTCCTCAGGGAGTGATTCTACATGGAAGATAGAAAAAGACTGGAAGCAATGGTAAATGAACTCAACATGTATCAAGGTCAAGCAGACGTGCTTAATCAACAAGTGGAAACTGTAAAAGCTACTATATCTGATCTTAACATCGCTAGTGAAACATTAGAAACTATTAAAGATAAAAAAGATACTGAAACACTAGTTCCCATAGGTGCAGGATCTTTCATAATTACAGAGATTAAAAATACTGATGAAGTAATTGTAGGTCTTGGAGCCGGAGTAGCTGTCAAAAAGAAAATAGATAGTGCACAGGAAAGTGTTAAAGATCAGAAGAAAGACTTAGAAGCTTTGCTTAATAAAATGATGGTTGATCTAAACAAAATAACTGATATAATTGTGAGAAAAACTCCGGAAGCTGAAGCACTTATCCAAAAACTTGAAGGAACTAAGCAATAAATTTTTTTTTCCAAACTAATTTTAAAAAAATTTAATATATATTTATGATAAATGGAGTGTAGTTTCTTTGTTCGAATCGCTTAAAAAAAGGTTATCAGGCGCTATTGGTAAAATTAGCGATAAAGTATCCAAAGAAGAGGAAGAAGCTCAAAAAAAAGATGAAACTCTTACAGGAAAAGTTACAAAGGAAGTTGGCACTGAAACGGATTTCTATGGTGTTCTCCAAAAAGAACCAGTCACTAAAGGCACTGTAAAAGAAAAGGAAACAATTAAGGCGAGTACGGAAACAATAGAAGAAAAAACAGATGAAATTGAATCATTACAATCTGATGAAGAAGACAAATCAGGTTTACTCTCCTTTATACGTCATAAAACTATATCAGAAAAAGATGTAGATGACATACTCTTTGAATTAGAGATGGCCCTACTTGAAGGAGATGTGGCTTTAGAAGTTGCAGAACAGATTGTAAACACCGTTAAAGAGGATCTTGTAGGGCGAAAGATCAAACGGAGAAATGATGTAGCAGAATTCACCAAAGATGCGCTTAAAAATGCCATATCAGAAATATTAAATGTTGACAGCCAAGATATCGATGATTTAATCGTTGAAAAACGAAAACAGGGAGAACCTCTCAAAATCATGTTTGTAGGTATAAATGGCACGGGTAAAACCACTACTATCGCTAAATTAGCTACTTTCTTCATAGAAAAGAATTACACTCCTGTAATCGCAGCATCAGACACTTTCCGTGCAGGTGCTATTGAACAAATAACTCACCACGCCGATAAGATTGGAGTTAAAATTATTAAACATAAAAAGGGCGCAGATCCAGCGGCTGTGGCTTATGATGCAGTTGATCATGCCAAAGCTCAGGGTAAAGATATAGTATTAGTGGATACTGCAGGTAGAATGCAGACTAACGTAAATCTCATGGATGAGATGAAAAAAATAAAAAGAGTTATTAAACCTGATTTAATAATATTTGTAGGTGATGCTCTTACGGGTAACGATGCTGTGGAACAAGCTCGTAAATTCGATGAAGCAGTTGGTATAGATGGAGTAATACTCACTAAAGCAGATGCTGATGCTAAAGGCGGGGCTGCACTGTCTATTGGATATGTTATAAATAAACCCATACTATTTTTAGGAACAGGACAATCCTATTCTGATATAATAGAATTCCATCCAAATTGGATGGTAGAACAAGTGTTTGGTTAAAATAGATCTATAATTTATCTTGAACTAGATTTTTTTTTATATTATTTTTATATTCTTATTTTGTTACTACGAGTTTTTACACTAACTGTTTTTTTAATACCACCATAAACTGCTCCTTGATAATATTTCCAAACCACATCCAATTCCTTGAATCCAATTTGGCTTAGCCAATCCAATTGATCCATCAAAGATGCTGGAAAATCTTCTTCATAGTGCGTGGGGAGCCATTTTTGTTCAACTTCATCCATTGGAAGATTCTTCAGCATGTAATTCTTCCACTTCTCCACATTAACCTTTCTAAGATAAGTATTTGACCCAAGAACAGTGTCAGCATTATAGAAAACCCCACCATCCCGTAATGCGTCATATATTTTACTGTATAACCGTTTTTTCTCTTCATCAGTCTTTAAATGATGAAGTGCTAAGGAGGAGACTATAACATGATAATCATTATCAAAATCTAATTTAGAAAAATTACCTATCTTATATTCAATGTCACTGTAGTTGGAGAGTTTTGTACGTGCCATATATATCATGTTTTCTGCTAGATCAACGCAGGTTATCTTAGATTGCGGAAATTTTTCTTTAACCGCCTTTGAAACATTACCCGTCCCACAACCAAGATCCAGGATTTTAATCGTTTCTTGGGTATTAAAAGGAATAGTCAGTGTTAGAGATGTGATCATTTCTTCATAATAAGGGATTAACTTTAATATTAAACTATCAAATTCTTTAGCTTCTTCTTCAAAATGATTCTTCACTTTCTCCATAGGTCATATCTCCTAAATTTACTGATAAATAAATCTTAAATTATATTTTTTATACTTCAAATTTGATTAAATTAATATCAAAAAAATATTTATTATTATATATAGGGTGCTAGATTTTTAATTATCTGTTGAGGGTCTCACTATATTTTTTTTTAAGAATTTTTTTGATAAATACTAGTTGTACTTATATTCTTAATGATATGATAACCGGGGATATCCAATTTAGGTTCACTGAAGGAATCTATATAATAATCGGCATTATTACTGGTTAAATAATTGGAAAATGTTGTGGGACTAACATATGTACTGGGCACTCCAATTATTACTTCTTTTTTAAGAGCCCATGTAAATGCGGGATCATAATTTGAATAGATTATTTCATTCTTATAGTTGGGATCATACTCCTCTAGCCAATCACTAGCCGATTGTACAGTATATCCGTAGCCATGTATAAATGAGTGACCTGTATGTACCGCTGTAGCGGATGTGATAAATATTAATCCAACAATAACATATAAACCCCAAGATTTCAACTTATCATGCTTAAATTTGACTTTATATTTTTCAATAATAACGCTAAAGGCTAATAAAGTGAAATATGTTAAAGCAGGAATCATAGTAATAAAATAACGATCAACTTTAAGTATAATAACACTATGGAAA